>JGI25161J50226_1000021_pt1 | contig 163584 bp, 169 predicted proteins | sample AraplaMF_Cvi_mMF_FD_50226 | JGI IMG/M metagenome (IMG submission 50226)
TGATCGCCGCCGTCAGCGTCGTCTTGCCATGGTCCACGTGGCCAATCGTGCCTACGTTGACGTGCGGCTTGGTCCGCTCAAATTTGCCTTTTGCCATTTTTTCAACTCCAGAAATTTATAAAGAGTTACAAAACCAGTGAATCACTACCGCCGACCGCAGCACCTTGCATGCTGCGCCGGCTCAAAATTGGTGCCCTTTGCGGGAATCGGACCCGCGACCTCTCCCTTACCAAGGGAGTGCTCTACCACTGAGCCAAAAGGGCTTAAATTCTTCAAAAAGTCAAACGACTTCAATCCCACCGCAATCCAACGCAAGACCAACCAACAGAGCCCGCAAACACCACAAAACTGCGGTTTTGTGGAGCGGGAGACGGGAATCGAACCCGCGTCATTAGCTTGGAAGGCTAGGGTTCTACCATTGAACTACTCCCGCGCAGCTCTGCCAATTCAACTCACATCAAACCACTCACAGCCCAAAACCCGCTTTTCGCGGCTGCCTTGCACTGCCCGCTTGCCAAAAATCAACAAAAATCTGGTGGATGAGGCTGGATTCGAACCAGCGTAGGCGTTAGCCAACAGATTTACAGTCTGCCCCCTTTAGCCACTCGGGCACCCATCCTTCAAGCGAACCTCGGATTATGCCACGGTTTTATGTCGGACGGAATCCCCGGGCATCGCAAAAAGCATTAAAAATAGCTCATGAGCACCCCGCCCCCCATCCCCTTGCCGCCCGACCCCTCCTCCCAGCGCCGGGTCAACCTGGCCCTGCAGGGCGGCGGCTCCCACGGCGCCTTCACCTGGGGCGTCCTGGACGCCCTGCTGCAGGACGAGCGCATCCAGTTCGACGGCATCAGCGGCGCCAGTGCGGGTGCGGTCAATGCCGTGGCGCTGGCGCACGGATTTGCGGTCGCCACGCACAAAGACAGCGGAACGCCCAATCCCCGGGAGGCGGCCCGCGCCTCGCTGGCCCGGATCTGGCAAGGCGTGGCCGCCATGGGCAGCCTGGGCTCCATGGCCGACGGTATCAGCAAGATGCTGCTGGGCGGCTGGCCCTCAGACAAAGTGGGCGCTAACTTTTTCAGCAACGCCATGAGCCAATGGCTGTCGCCCTACCAGTCCAACCCGCTGGACATCAATCCCCTGCGCAAGCTGCTGCAGGCGGAAATCGACTTTCCCGCCGTCGCTGCCCTGCAGCTGCCCAGGGCTTTTGTGTCCGCGACCCATGTCAACACCGGCCAGGCCGAAATCTTTTCGGGCAAACGCCTGACATTGCAGGCGGTGATGGCTTCGACCTGCCTGCCCACGCTGTTCCAGGCGGTGGAAATTGACGGCCAGGCTTACTGGGACGGCGGATTTTCCAGCAATCCCTCCCTGTTGCCCCTGATCAGCGAATGCAGCAGCCGCGACATCATCGTGGTGCAGATCAACCCGCTGCGGCGGCCCGAGGTGCCCCACACGCCGCTAGACATCATGGACCGGGTGAACGAGCTGACCTTTAACGCCAGCCTGCTGTCCCAGATGCGGACCATTGATTTCATCAACCGCCTGCTGGCGGACGGGCGTCTGCAGGAAGGCGTGAAGTACAAAAGCCTGCTGCTGCACCGCATCGACGGCGGCGAAGCCCTGGAAAACCTGCCCTCGTCGAGCAAGATGTCGGCCGACGGCGCCATGATCGAAAAGTTGTTTGAAATGGGCCATGGCGCGGCCAAACGCTGGCTGCGCCGCCACTTTGAAGCGCTGGGCCAGCAAAGCACGGTCAATATCCGGCGCGACTATGTCGGCAGCCTCCCCCAGGAGTTCTAGGGGGCCGCTCACAGCCCTCTATTATTTAGTGCTTGCCGCCGCAGCGCTAGGGTTTCGGGTGCGCGTCGCGCCATTCCCGCGCCTGCGAGAAATGGCCGCAGCCGATAAAAGGCAAAGGCGGCCGCAGGGCCGACAGCGGCGAAGGGTGGTTGGCCACCAGCACCTTGTGGCGCTTGGCGTCAATCAGGGCCCGCTTGCTCTGGGCATGGGAACCCCACAGCATAAAAACCACCGGGTGGTCGCCGTCGGCAACCTGGCGGATCAGCGTGTCGGTCAGCACTTCCCAGCCTTTGCCTGAATGGCTGGCTGGCTGGCTTTCTTCCACCGTGAGGCAGGTATTGAGCAGCAGCACGCCGTGCGTGGCCCATTTCACCAGGCTGCCGCCGGGCACCGGGAATTTGGGCGGCGGCGTGCCCAGGTCGCGCTGCAGTTCCTTGAAGATGTTGCGCAGCGAAGGCGGCAGGGCCACGCCGGGCGCAACGGAAAAGGCCAGCCCCTCGGCCTGGCCCCGGCCGTGGTAGGGGTCCTGGCCCAGGATCACGACGCGCACCTCTTCGGGCGGCGTAAGCTCCAGCGCGCGCAGCGGCTGGGGCGGAAAGATCACCGCGCCTTGCGCGAGCCGGCCCTGCAGGAAATCCAGCAGCTTGCGGCCGGCGGGGGAAGCGAAAAAGGCCTCGGTGGTGGGGCGCCAGCCGGGCGCCACCGGCCAGTCCGCGGGGTCCGCGCTCAGCAGCTGGTCCGGAGGGTTCATCTGCACCGCCTCCTGGTTTATTGGCCGCCAAACAACTGGGCCAGCGCCAGGCCCGGCTCTTCGGCGCGCATAAAGGCCTCGCCGACCAGGAAGGCGTTGACGCCGGCGTCCCGCATGCGCTTCACGTCGGCCGGGGTGGCGATGCCGGACTCGGTGACCAGCAGGCGGTCGGCCGGCACCTGGCCCAGCATGCCCAGGGTGGTATCCAGCGAAACCTCGAAGGTCTTGAGGTTGCGGTTGTTGATGCCGACCAGCGGCGTTTTGAGCTTGAGCGCGCGCTCCAGCTCGGCCTTGTCGTGCACCTCGACCAGCACCGCCATGTCCAGCGACATGGCCAGCGCCTCCAGCGACTTCATTTGCGCGTCGTCCAGGCAGGCCGCGATCAGCAGGATGCAGTCGGCACCCATGACGCGCGCCTCATAGACCTGGTAAGGGTCGACCATGAAGTCCTTGCGCAGCACCGGCAGGCTACACGAGGCCCGGGCCTGCTTGAGGTAGTCGACGCTGCCCTGAAAGAACTGCCTGTCGGTCAGCACCGAGAGGCAGGCCGCGCTGAGCGTGCCATCGCCTTCGGCGTAGCTTTGCGCGATGTCGGCCGGGATGAAGTCGGCGCGCAGCACGCCCTTGGATGGGCTGGCTTTTTTGACTTCGGCAATCACCGCGGGCTGGCCCGCCGCGATCTTGGCGCGCAGCGCGCCCACGAAGTCGCGCGTCAGCACGCGCGATTCGGCGTCTTCACGCATCACGGCCAGGGGTTTCTTGCGGATCGCTTCTGCGATTTCCTGGCGCTTGACGGCGATGATTTTGTCGAGGATGTCGGACATGGTGTTCAGGCCGCAAGTTGTTGGGTGGTGGAAACCAGCTGCTGCAGGCGCGCCTTGGCCGCGCCCGAGGCCAAGGCTTCGCGGGCCAGGACGATGCCGGCCTTCATCGAGTCGGCCACATTGGCGGCGTACAGCGCCGCGCCGGCATTGAGGATCACGATGTCGCGCGCCGCTCCGGGCTGGTTGTCCAGCACGCCCAGCAGCATGGCCTTGGACTGCTCGGGCGTTTCCACGCGCAGCGCGCGGTTGCTGGCCATGGGCATGTCGAAGTCTTCGGGGTGGATCTCGTACTCGGTGATCTCGCCGTTCTTGAGCTCACCGACGACGGTGGCCGCGCCCAGGCTGACCTCGTCCATGCCGTCCTTGCCGTAGACCACCACCGCATGCTCGGCGCCCAGGCGCTGCAGGGCGCGCACCTGTATACCGACCAGGTCGGAATGGAACACGCCCATGAGGATGTTGGGCGCGCCGGCCGGGTTGGTCAGCGGGCCCAGGATGTTGAAGATGGTGCGCACGCCCAGTTCCTTGCGGATGGGGGCGACGTTTTTCATCGCCGGGTGGTGGTTGGGCGCGAACATAAAGCCCACGCCGACCTGTTCTATGCATTTGGCGATCGCCTCGGGCTTCAGGCCGATATGGATGCCCAGCGACTCGATCACGTCGGCGCTTCCCGATTTGCTGCTGACGCTGCGCCCGCCGTGCTTGCTGACCTTGGCGCCGGCCGCCGCCGCCACAAACATGGAGCAGGTGGAAATATTGAAGGTGTGCGAGCCGTCGCCGCCGGTGCCGACGATGTCGACCAGGTGGGTTTTGTCGGCCACGTGAACCTTGGTGGAGAACTCGCGCATCACCTGCGCGGCGGCGGTGATCTCGCCTATGGTCTCTTTCTTGACGCGCAGGCCGGTGATCAGCGCGGCCATCATCACGGGCGACATCTCGCCGCTCATGATGAGCCGCATGATGTGCAGCATCTCGTCGTGGAAGATTTCGCGGTGCTCAATGGTGCGCTGCAGCGCTTCCTGCGGGGTGATCTTGTGGGTATGGGGCATGGCGTGTCTCGCTTTTTTGTTCCGGGGCTGGATGGAAGACTCAGTTCGCGGGATTATCGGTAAAGGCAAGCTTGAGGCCAAACGCGATGAACATGGCGCCGGCCGCACGGTCCAGCCAGTGCATGCCGCGCTGCACGGCGTCGCGCCTGGCCATCCAGGCGGCCGCCACGGCCCATCCCGAATTGACCGGAATCGCGTTCAGGTTGAACAGCACGCCCAGCAGCACAAAGGCCAGCGCCTTGTTCTCCGTGCCCGGCGCGATGAACTGCGGCACAAAGGCCAGGAAAAAAATCGCCACCTTGGGATTGAGCACATTGGTCCAGAAGCCGCCCATAAAAATCGCCTTCAGGGGCTTGGGCGCTTCGGCGGCGGCGGCCGCGGCAAGGTCGGTCGTGGCCTGCGGCGCCCGCGACAGCAGGATCTTCGCGCCTATCCACAGCAGGTAGGCCGCGCCTATCCACTTGAGCACGGTAAAGGCGATGGCCGATGTGGCCAGCAAGGCACCCACGCCCACGGCGGCCGCGAAGATGTGGACAAAGCAGCCCGCGGTGATACCCAGGCCGGCCACGATGCCGGCGCGCGCGCCCGAGCGCAGCGAATGGGTCACGATGTAAAGCACGTCGGGGCCCGGCGTCAGGTTGAGCAGCCAGCCGGCCGCGATAAACAGCAACAGGTGTGGGAAATCAGGCATGGCGGCTCCTCAGCGACGAAAGAATTCCCGGATGGCGGCCACCGCGCGGTCCACGCCGGCGGCATCCACATCCAGGTGGGTCACAAAACGCAGGCGATACAGGCCCGTGGCCTGTATGCCCTTGCCGGCCAGGTGCTTGAGCAGGGCCGCGGACTGCTCGCGCGCCGCGCCCGTCAGGTCGACAAACACGATGTTGGTCTGCGGCGCCTCGACCAGCAGGCCCTCGATGCCGGCCAGGCCGTCAGCCAGCCGCCTGGCCAGCGCGTGGTCCCGGGCGAGGCGCCCCACATGATGGTCCAGCGCATGCGAAGCCGCCGCGGCCAGCATGCCGGCCTGGCGCATGCCGCCGCCCGCCATCTTGCGGATGCGGTGCGCCTGCGCGATGAACTCGCGCGAACCGCACAGCGCCGAACCGACGGGCGCGCCCAGGCCCTTGCTGAAGCAGACGGAGACGCTGTCAAAGCATCCGGCAATGCGTTTGGCCTCGGCCAGCGCGCTGCCGCCCGTTTGCGCGGCCTGCGCGACGGCGGCATTGAACAGCCGCGCGCCGTCCAGGTGGCGGCCCAGGCCGTGCTTTTTCGCGAGCGCGGTCGCCTGCTGCACATAGTCAAAAGGCAGCAGCTTGCCGCCCAGGGTATTTTCCAGCGCAAGCAGCCGGGTGCGCGCGAAATGCGCGTCGTCGGGCTTGATCGCCGCCTCGATCTCCGCCAGGGCCAGCGTACCGTCGCTATGGTGGTTCAGCGGCTGCGGTTGTACGCTGCCGAACACCGCCGCGCCGCCGCCTTCCCAGCGGTAGCAATGGGCCATCTGCCCGACGATGTATTCGTCGCCGCGCTGGCAGTGGCTCAGGATGGCGCAGAGGTTGCTCTGGGTGCCGGTAGGCACAAAAAGCGCGGCCTCAAAGCCCAGCAGGCCGGCGATTTTTTCCTGCAACGCATTGACGGCCGGGTCGTCGCCGAATACATCGTCGCCCAGTGGCGCAGCCAGCATGGCCTCACGCATGGCGGCCGTCGGCCGGGTGACGGTGTCGCTGCGCAGGTCCACAAGGGCTTGGCTCATGCGCTTTGCTCCAGGAAGTTTTTCAGCATGGCGTGGCCGTGTTCGGTCAGTATCGATTCAGGATGGAATTGCACGCCCTGGATGGGCAGCTCCTTGTGGCGCACGCCCATGATCTCGCCGTCGTCCGTCCAGGCCGTGACGGCCAGGGCCTTGGGGCAGGACGATTTTTCGATCGCCAGCGAGTGGTAGCGGTTGACGACAAACTGCTCGGGAAGGTTGGCGAACACGCCCTCTTGCGTGGTGGTGATCACGCTGGTCTTGCCGTGCATGAGTTGCTGGGCGCGGATGATCTTGCCACCGAAGGCCGCGCCTATGCTCTGGTGGCCCAGGCAGACGCCCAGGATAGGCAGCTTGCCGGCGAAGTACTCGATCGCCGCGACCGAAATGCCGGCCTCGGCCGGCGAGCATGGGCCGGGCGAGACCACCAGCAGGTCGGGCGAGCGTGCGGCAATGTCGGCCACGCTAATCTCGTCATTGCGAAACACTTCGACCTCGGCGCCCAGTTCACCAAAGTACTGAACGATGTTGTAGGTGAAGCTGTCGTAGTTGTCGATCATCAAGAGTTTGCTGCGCTTCATGTTCAGGCCTCCTGGCGCAGGCGTTGGAACTCGCCGCGCTCAAAGTCAATGGATGCGGCGATCATGGCGCGGTAAGCCGCTTCCAGGACAGCCTCGGGGGCGCCGGCCGCGCGGGCCTGGGTGCGCACGCGGTCTACGATGAACTCGATGCGTGCGTTGTCGACGATCTGGTCGGCGCTGCGCTTGATGCGCGCGGCCTGCGCGACGTAAGCGCTGCGCTCTGCGACCAGCGCCACGATGCGGTCGTCGAGTGCATCGATATTGCGGCGCACGTCGGCCATGCTACGGCAGTGCTCAACGGATGGACGGTCTGTGGCGCTCATTCCAGACCCTCCTCAACCAGCTCGGAGGCCCGCAGCAGAGCGCGCGCCTTGGCTTCGGTTTCTTTCCATTCGAGCTCTGCCACCGAATCGGCCACCACACCGGCCGCCGCCTGCACATACAGCGTCTGGTCTTTGATGATGCCGGTGCGTATGGCAATCGCCACATCCATGTCGCCGGCATAGCTGAGGTAGCCGCAGGCGCCGCCGTAGAGGCCGCGTTTGGTGGGCTCGAGCTGGTCGATGATTTCCATGGCATGGACCTTGGGCGCGCCGGTCAGCGTGCCGGCCGGGAAAGTGGCTTTGAGCACGTCCATGCTGGTCATCCCATCCAGCAGCACGCCCTCGACGTTGCTCACGATGTGCATCACATGGCTGTAGCGCTCGACCGCGAAGGCCTCGGTGACCTTCACCGTGCCGGTCTTGGCGATACGGCCTATGTCGTTGCGCGCCAGGTCAATCAGCATGACGTGCTCGGCGCGCTCCTTGGGGTCGTTGACCAGTTCCTGCTCGACGGCCTTGTCGGCCTCGGGCGAGGAAGCGCGCGGGCGGGTGCCGGCCAGGGGCCTGATGGTGATCTTCTGCCCTTCGCTGACTTGCTCCTGCCGCACCAGGATCTCAGGCGAGGCCCCCACCACATGGAAGTCGCCGAAGTGGTAGTAGTACATATAGGGCGAGGGGTTGAGCGAGCGCAGCGCGCGGTACAGGCTCAGCGGCGATTCGGTGTAGCGTTTCTTGATGCGCTGGCCGACCTGCACTTGCATGAAGTCACCGGCTTCAATCAGGCGCTTGGCCTTCTCCACGGCGGCGATGTAGTCGGCCTTGGCGAAGTCGCGCTCGGCCGGGTAGCTTTGCGAGGGTTTCACCACCGGGGCGCTGACGGAATATTTGAGTTTTTCCCTGAGTTCGCGCAAGCGCTTCTTGGCGTTGGCATAGGCCTCGGGCTGGGCCGGATCGGCATAGACGATCAGGTAGAGCTTGCCCGAGAGGTTGTCGATCACCGCCAGCTCTTCACACTGCAACAGCAGGATGTCGGGGCAACCCAGGGTGTCGGGCGGACAGCTGGCTTCGAGTTTTTTCTCGATGTGGCGCACTGCGTCGTAGCCGAAATAACCGGCGAGGCCGCCGCAAAACCGCGGCAGGCCCGGCCGCAGCGCGACCTTGAAGCGCTTTTGGTAGTCGGCGATGAAGTCCAGCGGGTTGGCCGCCGAAGTTTCCACGACGCGGCCGTCCGTCACCACCTCGGTGACCCGGTCGGCGCCAAAACCCGAGGCGCGCACCAGCGTGCGGGCCGGCAGGCCGATAAAGCTGTAGCGGCCGAAGCGCTCGCCGCCGACGACGGACTCCAGCAGAAAGCTGAATTTGCCGCCGTCCTTGGAATGCGCGAGCTTGAGGTAGAGGGACAGTGGCGTCTCAAGGTCGGCAAACGCCTCCGCCATCAAGGGAATGCGGTTGTAGCCCTGGCCGGCCAGGCTTTTAAATTCGAGTTCAGTGATCACGGTAAATCCTTCGCTGGGAGGCAAAGCGCAAAGAGGCGCCGCCGCCGGTCATTCAAAACGCCCCGAAGACCGGGGCCGGGATGCCTCCCTCGGGAGGGCATCGATGGAAAGGGGGGTGCCGCAGAACCTGCGGCAGTTGCGCGGGCCGATGGCAGCGTGGTAACGCGCCGGCCCGCATGCGCCTCAGGCGTGCGAGAAATGACAGGTACGCCAGGGCCAGGCTCCCCGGTCGCCACAACCTGTTTGAATGATGCGATGAATGAACATGTAGGGCAAAGTGTAGCAAAGACCGGGACCGGCCCGCGCCGGGCAAGCACGGCCGGGACAAACTAGTACTAATGCTTATCTCGCAAACCCTCTTGCGAGAGGCCGCCCCTGAACTCGAGAATGGTGACATAAAAAAAGAACGCTCGTTCTATTTCAACCATCTTTGGAGACAGCCCATGACTTTGACAGCGCGATGCATCGCGGGCCTGACCAGCCTGTTGCTCTCATTCGGCATTCTTGCCGCACCCATGGAAGTAGCGGGCGTCAAACTCGACGACCCGGTGGAGCTTCACGGCACCAAGCTCCAGCTCAATGGCGCGGGCATCCGCTACAAGGCCGTCTTCAAAGTCTACGTGGCGGGCATGTACCTGCCCAAAAAGGCCGCCACCCCCGAAGAGGTTTACACCATGGCCGGCCCCAAGCGCATCAGCATCACCCTGCTGCGCGAGATCGACTCCAACGAACTCGGCAAAAGCTTTACCACCGCCTTCACCGAAAACGCGCCCAAGGCGGAAATGTCCAAGCTGATTCCCGGCCTGATCCGGATGGGCCAGCTTTTTGCCGACCAGAAGAAGCTGGTGGCCGGCGAAGGCTTCACCATCGACTGGATTCCCGGCACCGGCACCGTGATCTCCGTCAAAGGCAAACCGCAAGGCGAGCCCTTCAAGGAAGCCGAGTTTTTCAACGCCCTGGTGCGCATCTGGCTGGGCCCGCAGCCCGCCGACTGGAAGCTCAAGGACGCACTGCTCGGTAAATAAGGCCCGCGGCTTTCAGGCGATCAACCGGGCGCAAGCCCCGTTGCCGTTTTCGCCGCCTCATGGTTATTTCTGGAAGCGCAGTTCGGCCAGCGAGTCGACAAAGCCGTCGGCGTCGACCTCGCGCACCGGCTCGCCGTGGTTGTAGCCATAGGTCACCAGCAGCACCGGGCAGCCCGCCGCTCGCGCGGCCAACGCGTCATTGCTGGAGTCGCCGACCATCAGGGTGCGCGCAGGCGCGCTGCCCAGCGCCTCGCAGGTCTTGAGCAGCGGCAGAGGATCGGGCTTTTTGCGCGCGAAGGAGTCGCCACCAAAGACCTCGCTGAAAAAACCGTCCAGGCCCTTGAGTTTGAGCAGCTGGCGCGCCATGGCCAGCGGCTTGTTGGTCAGGCAGGCCAGTTTGAGCCCGGCCTGCTGCAGGGCGCGCAAGCCTTCCAGCCCTCCGGGATACACCGCCGAGTGCAAGCCGTTGATGGCGGCGTAATGCCGCTGGTAACTGGCCATGGCTTCGGCATGGCGCGCCGGCAGGTCCTCACCGGCATGCGCCAGCACCGCCTTCACCAGATTCTCGGAACCCTTGCCGACCATGCGGCCCACGGTCGCCGCATCCAGCGCTTGCGGCGCCTGCCCCGGCTTGCTCAGCTCGGCCAGCATGGCGTTCACGGCGGCCACAAAGTCGCCCAGGGTGTCCACCAGCGTGCCGTCCAGGTCCACCATGGCGGCGTCGAAATGGGTGAGCGTCAGGACAGCAGGATTCATGCAAAACAGCCGGTGAAAGGTGGCAAGCGGAGCGGCGATCATGCCAGAACCCGCTGCCTGGCGCCCGGCTTTCTGCGGTACGCTAGGCCTGCACCTTTTTTCATTGCCGCCACCGACCTTCCGGGAATGCCATGAATGCTTTTTCTCAAGACCGATGCCGCAACAAGGCGCTGCGGCGGCTGGCCGCAGCCTGTGCCGCATTGTTTGCCGCGGCGATGCCGGGGCCCACGATGACCCAGCCGGCACCCGCGCCGCTCGCCGTGGTGCCGCCCGGCGCCAACACCTTTGAACGGCTGGCGACGGGCGCCGGGATCACCAGCTGCTCCAAGGCCCTGCGCACACTGGGGCCGGTGCTGACCGGGCCGGAGGGCGGCTATGCCGTGATGCTGATGGCCAACCGCGTGGCGCCGGCGGCCTCGGCCTTCTCGGCCTCGATTGAAAAAAGCGGGCCCGCGGGCACCACCTTTGTCAGCGCGTTTTTCAGTCCCGGCCTGATGGGCGGCTGCGATGTCGGCTACGACACCGTCAGCACCTGGAACAAGTCCTGCCAGGACGTTGCCCTGCAAGACTTCCGCTATGCGCAGCCGCTCAACGTGATAGGGCGCAACATCAGCGTGCTGCCGTATTCGCCCACCCACCACGTGTACCTGATCCGCATGCCGGGCGGCTGCATCAGCATCAACAAGGAAATGCTCTACCCCTGAACGGCGCTCAGGAGGCGGCGCGGCGCCTGGCCTGGATCGCGCGCTCCAGGCTGCCCAGCAGGCGCTGCTCGTCGAGGGGTTTTTCGAGCCAGCCCGAAATCCCCAGCGTCTGGCTGCCGGGCTGCTGCCGCGCCTCCGCGGCGGTGACCGACAACACCAGCACCGGCAGGCGCGCGGTGCGCTTGTTGGCCCGCAACTCGCGTATCAGTGAGAAGCCGCTCTCATAGGGTTGCCTGACGTCCACCGTCATCGCCGCGTAGGACTCCATCTTGAGGTGGTCGCGCGCCTGCTCGGTGGTGTGCGCCATGTCCACCGCATAGCCGCCGTTGTCCAGCATCATGCCGATGAGCTGGGCCACGTCGGGATCTTCTTCGTACACCAGTACGCGCGGGCGCTCCACACCGTCAAGCCCCATGGGCGCCGTGACCGGCGGCGCTTCCCGCCACACGGGCAGCTCGAAGAAGAAGGTGGTGCCCACCCGGCTTTCCGTGCTGAAGCCTATGCTTCCGTCCATGCGCTCGATGATGGCCTTGGAGATGCTCAGGCCCAGGCCGGTTCCGCCTTTTTGCCGCGTGTCGGAAGAGTCGGCCTGCGAAAACTTTTGGAAGATGCGCTGGCGGAATTCATCCGGAATGCCGGGGCCGCTGTCGGTAATCTCCACGCGCGCGCGCCCCGCGTCGGTGCGCAGCGACACCTGCACGGCGCTTCCCGGCGGCGAGAATTTGATGGCGTTGGACAGCAGGTTGGTCACCACCTGGATCAGCCGGTCGCTGTCGACGCAGACCTGCACCGGCGCCTCCATCCTGCCCAGCACCAGCGAGACGCCGTGCTGCTCCGCGAAGCCTTCATTGGCGGCCAGCGCCTGCTCCAGCAGGGGCTCCAGCTCCATGGGCCGCAGCTCAAAGCTCATCTTGCCGGATTCGATTTTTTCGCTGTCGAGGATGTCGTTGATGAGCCGGATCAGCCGCTCGCAGTTGCTCTTGGCGATGCCCACCAGGTTTTTGGCCTGCGCCGGCAGCTCGCCCGTCACACCGCCCCAGACCAGCCCGAGCGAGCCGCGTATCGATGTCAGCGGCGTGCGCAGCTCATGGCTGACGGTGGAGACGAATTCGCTCTTCATGCGGTCTATGCGCTTGAGTTCGGTCACGTCGTTGCCCAGCGAGGAAAACCCGATGACCGTGCCCTGCTCGTCCCCATCGCCATAGCGCGGGAAATGGCTCATGACGTACTCGCGCCGCTCCCCGCCGGGCGTCACCTGCACGCACTCGTAGCGAACCGAATAGCCCGCCAGCGCTTCCTGCACATGGCCCTTGACCTGCTCGTACAGCTGCGGCCCCAGGACCTCGAACAGGGTCCGGTTCTGTATCTGCTCGGACGCAAGGCCGAAAGCCTCTTCATAGGCCCGGTTGTGGAACTGGAAGCGCTCCTCCCTGTCGACGTAGGCGATCAAGGCCGGGACCGCGTCGGTCAGTTCGCGCAGCTGGGCTTCGCTGCTGCGCAGGGCGTCGCTGATGCGGTTGCTTTCGGTGATGTCGTGGATGATCGCGGTGAACAGCCGGCGGCCGCCGACGTTGACGTCGCCGAAGGACGCGTTCACCGGGAACTCGGTGCCGTCGTGGCGCAGGCCCAGGACCTTGACGTCCCATTCACGAAAGCCGCGCTGGCGCCCGCCCAGGCTTGCGAAGAAGGCCTGAAAGCCCATGCGGTAGCGCGTGGGCAGCAGCATGGTCACTTCCCGGCCCACCAGGTCGTCGAGCCGGTAGCCGAAGAGATGGCGGGCCGCGCTGTTGGCGTTGACGATGATGCCCTCCTGGGTGGCCGTCACCAGCCCTTCGGCCATGCTCTCGGTCACGGCCCGGCTCATGGCCTCGCTGTCGGAAAGCCTGGCCTCGATGCGGCGGCGCTTTGCCTGCGCCCGGACAATCATCTGGATGGCCCAGCCGAACACGCTCAGGCAGAGCAGCCCGCCCAGCAGGATCAATTGCTTGACGGTCTGCGCGGTCTGGCGCGTCTCTTCTTTTGAGTGCTCCAGTGCCTGGATTTCGGCTCCCTTGATGCGGGCCACCAGCGCCTCGATCTCGTCATGAAGCTGGCGGTTGGGCGCGCTGCCGACGATGGTGGCCGCCGCGTCCAGCCCGGTCTGCTGCCGGGCGGCAATGGCCAGCTCCATGAGTTCGAAGCGGCGCGTCATGGCTTCGCCCAGGGCACGCCAGTCCTGGCCCGTGCCGGCCTGCGCGTGCACGCGTTGCAGCGCCTGCTGGCTCAGCGAGCGGGCCCGCTGGTAGGCGGCCAGGTCGCTGGCAACATTGGTCAGCAGATAGCGCCGCTGCGAGGACTCCGCCGTGTGGAATTCCGAGACGACCTGCTCCAGCAGCAGCACCGTTTCGCGCGCCTCGGTTTCGCTCTGCGTGCCGCTGATCAGCGAATTGATCGTGAGATAGGAAGCCGCGATGCTCAGGATGATCAAGACCATCCCGGCGCCCAGCGCGACGTTGATGGTGGCGCGAAAAGGCAGCCTCATGGCACTTGAGCCGACAGGCCTGGTTGACCAGAAAAGCGGCTCATCTCGCCATGCTCGCGCGCTACTGCGAGCCCAGCACGGTGCGGACCGCCTGGATCAGCGACTCGGTCTCCACGGGCTTGGTGATGTAGCCGTCGGCGCCGCTGGCCAGCCCCTTGAGCACCGCCTCGCGCGTTGCCTTCGCCGTGAGCATGATCACGGGAATGTCCTTGAGCTGGGGGTGCGAGCGGATGCGCAGCAGGATGTCAAAACCGTCGGCATCGGGCAGCATGACGTCCAGCAGCACCAGGTCGGGAATCGGCGTCTTGCGGAACTCGGCCACCACTTCGGCGCGCGAGCCCGCCACCCGCACGTCGAAGCCCTCGAAGGTCAGGTAGTGGTTCAGGAACTTGGCCAGGTGCTCATCGTCGTCCACGATGATGGCCGACTGGCGTTCGCCGGGCGCGCGCTGGCGCGGCGAGCCCCGCTTGCGGGCGATGCGCACGTAGTAGTTGGACTTCTTGAGCGTGGCCGCGCAAAGATCGGCTTCGGCACCGGCCTCCGTGAGCGCCGTCGGGCTCAGCTGGAACTGCAGCGAGGCAGCGAACGGGTCCGGCGGAACCTGCGTCACCAGCCCCTTGGCCAGCAGCAGTTTCACGGTGTTGTCCAGCGTCGCGCCCACGGCTTCTCCCACGCTCTGGCGTATCTGGGCCATGGACAGGATGCCGTCGAGGCGAACCAGCAGTTCCACCTCGGGCGGTGAAATCGTGGTGGCGGCGCTGCGCAACTCCTGCTGGCCTTTGGGCGTAACTGCGTAGATGTCGTTGTACTGCACGGTGTAGCTCCTCTCTGTGGGTAAGGGGCATGACATGCGCCTGGGCGCCCTGCCTGATGATTCTAAGGGTCCAGGGCCGGCCCGGATGGCGTACGCCCACAGCAAGAAGATACACCAAGCGGGCCGGCCCGGGTGTTCATGGCGGTTTCACGGCATCGGGCGGCGGCAAGGCCGAGCGCAAGGCATCCATCAGTTCACCGAGCGACTCCTCCATGCGCAGCAGCAACTCGTCGATGCCGTCTCGCGGCGCGTTGTCGCGCAGCGCCTGCTCCAATGCCTCGGCGTCCTGCGGCAGTTGCGTGGCGCCTATCTGCGCCGAGACGCCGCGCAGCGAGTGGCTCAGCAGTTCCGCCGCCTTCGGGTCGCCGGCCGCCAGCGCCTCGCGTATGCGCGCCGGCGTGTCCGCACGGCCGTCCATGAAGCGGCGCAGCATCGAAATGTAAAAGCCCTTCATGTTCATCGCCCGGCTCAATCCCACCGTCAGGTTGATGCCGGCGATGCTGTCCGGCAGCGTTTCATCGCCGGCGCCCGCCGCATCCGCCGCCTGCACGGCGGCAAGGCGGGAGGCCTGTGTGGCGGCTTCGGCCACGGGGGCCGTTGCCGTTGCCGGTGCCGGCGCGGGCTCCAGGCTGTCCAGCGCCCTGCGTAGCTCGGCGGCGGCCTCCGCGCGCTGCGCGGGCGTGAGGCGGCCCGGGTCCAGCTCCAGGCGCAGGCCGGGCCGGTCGCACTGGATCACCCCCGCCGCGGCGGCCGGCGGGGCCGGGGTCTTGCGGACCGCGTAGACCGTGATGGGCTCGGAAAACCCCTTGGCGATCACCGGCTCGCGCTCCTCGACCTCGATGTCGCCTTGCACCAGGTCGTGGGTATCCCTGGAAATCAGGATGCCGCCGGGCTCGGCGGCCTGCTCCAGCCGGGCGGCGAGGTTCACCTCCCGGCCGATGATGGTGTAGTCCATGCGCAGGTTGCTGCCGAAGTTGCCGACGTCGCAAAAGCCCGAGTTGATGCCTATGCGTATCTCGAAAGCCTTGGGGATGCCCATGGCCTTCCAGCGCTGCCGCAGCTCGGCCATGCGCTGCTGCATGGCGACGGCCATCCTGACGCACTGCACCGCGTCCTGGCGCGGGCCCAGGGTGTGGGGGTCGCCGAAGAAGATGACGATGGCGTCGCCGATGAACTTGTCCAGGGTCGCGCCGTACTCAGCGGCGATCTGCGACATCTCCTCGAAGTAACTGTTGAGCAAAAACGTAACTTCCTCGGGCTGCCACTGCGCCGTGGAAGCGGTGAAGTTCTTGATGTCCGAGAAAAACACCGTGAGCCGCTTGCGCTGGGTCTGGATCTCGGCCTGGCGGGAGCCGTCAAACAGCGACTGGTAGACCTGCGGCGCAAGGTAGCGCGACAGCTGCTCGGACAGGGTCTTCAGGCGCTTGGCATTGGCGCTGCGCTCCAGGTGCAGCCTCACGCGCGCCAGCAGCACGGGCGGGCTGATCGGTTTGGCGATGTAGTCGGTGGCGCCCAGGTCCAGCCCGAACTGCTCTTCTTCCACGCTGCTCAGCGCCGTGAGGAAGATGACGGGAATGTCGGCCGTGCGCGGGTCGCGCGCCAGCCGCCGCATGACTTCGTAGCCGTCCATGCCGGGCATCATCACGTCCAGCAAGATGATTTCAGGGCGCCGCTCGGACAGCGCCACCTGCAGGCCCTCTTCGCCCGACTCGGCGGCCTCCACCTCATAGTCGTCGCGCAGCAGGGCGACCAGGAAAAACCGGACGTCCGCCGTGTCGTCCACCACCAGGATGCGGGCTCGGCGCGCGGGGCGCGGCCCATCTTGCTGGTTTACAGCTTCAGTCATGCGGCTCCTCCATGTGTGGCGGGGGCCGGCGTCCGGCCTGGCCGGTTACCGGGGTTGGCGCGCGCCGGTGCGCATTGTCTCGCGCGCCGGCCTATTTCACCAGTTCCGCCCGCATGGCGTCAATGACCGCCTTGTAGTCGGGTTTCCCGAAAATGGCGCTTCCGGCCACAAAGGTGTCGGCGCCGGCAGCGGCCACGCGCGCGATGTTGTCGGCCTTGATGCCGCCGTCGACTTCGAGGCGGATGTCTTTGCCCGAGGCTTCGATGCGCTTGCGCGCCTGCTCGACCTTGCGCAGCGCGGAGTCGATGAAGCTTTGCCCACCGAAGCCGGGGTTGACGCTCATGATCAGGATCAGGTCGATGTCCTCGATCACCCAGTCCAGCACGTCCAGCGGCGTGGCCGGGTTGAACACCAGCCCCGCCTTGCAACCCTTGGCCTTGATGGCCTGCACGCTGCGGTGCACATGGCCGGAGGCTTCGGGGTGAAAGCTGATCAGGTCGGCGCCGGCATCGGCAAAAGCCGCGGCCAGCGCGTCGACGGGCTGCACCATCAGGTGCACGTCCACCGGCACCGGGGTGCCGTCGGCCTTTTTGGCGTGCGGCTTGAGCGCCTGGCAAATCATCGGCCCGAAAGTCAGGTTGGGCACATAGTGGTTGTCCATCACGTCGAAGTGGATCCAGTCGGCGCCGGCGGCGATGACGGCCTTGATCTCGTCGCCCAGGCGGGCGAAATCGGCGGACAGGATGGAAGGGGCGATCCGGTAGGTGGGCGGCTGGTTTTTAGGCATGGCAGGATTGTCGCAGCAAGCCGCGGCCCCCGCCTGCCCCGGCTACGCCCGGCTGTTTCGCCGGGCCAACAGGCAGGGCAGGCGGTTAACATGGTTGCCAATACCTTCCGCCATGCCCAAATACCAATTTTCCTGCGAAGTCATCCCCCAGTACCTGCCCGAACAATCGGCGCCGGAAGACAACGTCTACGGGTTTTCCTATACCGTCACGGTCACCAACACCGGCGAAGTGACGGCCCAACTGATCTCGCGCCACTGGGTCATCAGCGACGCCAACGGGCACAACGAGGAGGTCAAGGGCCTGGGCGTGGTCGGCCACCAGCCGCTGCTCAAGCCGGGCGAGTCTTTCCAGTACACCAGCGGTTCGCGCCTGCGCACGCCCAGCGGCACCATGCACGGCAGCTATTTTTGCGTCGCCGAGGACGGCGAGCGCTTCGAGGCGCCTATTCCCATGTTTGTGCTGGAAGCGCACAACGGCAATGGCAGCGTCCCGCCCGGCCGCGTCCTGCATTGAGCCCTCGGTCCTGAGCGCCCGATGAAAGACCTGGCATCCCTGCTCAAGGCGCTGGATCCGGACGCCGGCCTGGCCGAGCGCCACGTCTGGCTGATCAAGCTCTTCGAATGGATACGCGGCGATGAGACGTCCGTCCCGGCCTCGGTCGCGCGGGTGCAGGCCTTCATCGACGCCGTCGAGATGCAGCCCGAGCTGCGCGCGCGCCTGCAGGCCTGGTGGCAGACGCTGATCCAGACGGTGGACATCACCACCTTGCTGGCTGATTTCGGCTTCGCGCCGCGCACGGCCTTCGTCAGTGAATTAGCCGAGCGCCTGCGCCGCAAATGGCTGCCCGGCACGCCCGAGACCGTCGACGCCTCCGAGCTGTTTCCCCTGGTGGCGCCCACCCGCTTTGACGCGCAGTGGATGGGCGCGCTCGAGGAGCCCCAGGTCGCCCGGCTCACCCTGCTGCTGTCGGCCAGCCCCGGCATGGACACGCTGCACTGGCACTACAGCCTGATGGACGCGCTGGCCTATTGCACGGCGCAGATCCGCGCCACCGGCTTCGCGCCCGAGCTGCGCCTGCGCATGAACCGCGCCACGCCGCACGCGCGCGCCTTCCATGCGCTGCCGGCCGACATCGACGGGCTGCGCAACGCCTTCTTCAAGCCCGAGCGGGACGAGGCGCAGCTGCAGGCCGCGATCGCGCAATACCGCGAGCGGCTGGATGCCTGCCGCCAGGCCGTCAACAGCATCTACACGCACCTGGAAGAAAACGGCATTTCGGTCGGCATGGTGTTTCGCCTGCGCCAGCTGCGCGAGCGCATGTTGCGCGTGCGCGAGCTGCTCGACAGCCTGGTCTCGCCCAAGCCGGCCATGGCGGCCGTCAAGCTGCTGGGGCGCCGCGTCATCACCGCGCAAGAGGGTAAAAGCATCAGCGCGCTGATCAGCGCCAATTCCACGCTGCTGTCGGCCAAGGTGGCCGAGCGCAGCGCCGAGACCGGCGAGACCTACATCACCCGCACGCGCGGCGAATACCGTGAAATGCTGGGCAAGGCCATGGGCGGCGGCGCCGTTACGGCCCTCACCACGCTGCTCAAGTTCATGATCGTCGCGGTGGGCCTTTCGGCCTTCTGGAGCGGCTTCTGGTCCGGCCTCATGTATGCCGCGAGTTTCATCCTGATCCAGCTGCTGCACTTCACGCTGGCCACCAAGCAGCCGGCCATGACGGCGCCGGCCATGGCGGCCAAGCTCAAGGACCTCGGCTCGGCCGATGCCGGCAAAACCATCGAGGCCTTCGTCGACGAGGTCACGCACCTGGTGCGCTCGCAGGTGGCGGCGGTCTTCGGCAACGTGTTCATGGTGGTGCCCGCGGTGCTGCTGGTCAACACGTTGGTGCTGTTGCTGCTGGGCCGGCCCATGATCAGCCCCACCGAGGCCGAGCACGTGCTGGGCACGCTGACCTTGCTGGGCCCCACGCTGATGTGGGCGGGTTTTACCGGTGGCATCCTGTTCGCGGCCAGCATGATCGCGGGCTGGACCGAAAACTGGTTCGTGCTGCACCGCTTGGACTCGGCCATGCGCCACAACCCGCGCATCACCGCCGTGCTGGGCAGCGAGCGCGCGGCCCGCTGGTCAAGCTTCATGCGCGACAACATCTCGGGCTTCGCCTCCAACATCGCGCTGGGCTTCATGCTGGGGCTGATCCCGGCCTTCACCGGCTTCTTCGGCGTGGAACTCCAGGCACGCCACGTCACGCTGTCCACCGGCCAGCTGGCCGCGGCCGGCGCCTCGCTGGGCCTGGAGGCCTTCAGGCACCCCACCATCTGGTGGTGCGTCGCGGCCATTCCGCTGATAGGCGCGCTGAATCTCGGCGTGAGTTTTTACCTCGCGTTCCGCCTGGCCCTGCAGGCGCACAACGTGAGCAATGTGGACCGCGCCCGCATTCGCGCCGCGATCTGGGCGCGCTGGCGCAGCCATCCGCGCAGCTTTTTCATGCCGTCTGAATAAGCTCACCCCCGTCCAGGCTCACTGCGTGTAGCCTGTTCCCCCCTTCCAGGGGGCGGCGCCTGCGGTCTGGCAAAGCCAGTCCCGCGGCCCCCACTGGCTTGCGCGCACTGAACTCTTCGAGCAACAAACGTGGGGCCACGTTCCGGTCTTGTCCTACAGGCCAGCACCGGAGGCGCCTGTAAATTAATGCAACAAGTTTTCTTTCGCGCAAACCCACCGGGCCCCAGGCCGTAAAGGCCGGCCGACCAACGCGCAACAGGCCGCCTCCAGGGGCCTGTCTGCAGAAGTTCCCATCAGAGTGGAGACCCATCCCCCATGAATGACATCCTGGCCATCTGGGCCGAATGGATCAAACCATCGGCAGGCTTGCCGACCGTGCAGTGGTCCATCCTTCTCGCGGTGGCCGCCGCCGCGGGCCACCTGCTGAACCGTTATACCGGCCTGCCCAAGGTGGTCGGCTATTCGCTGGTCGGCGGCGTTGCCGGCCTGGCCGGTTTCACCGGCGCGGTCTGGCCGCTGCAGGGCACGGGACTGTTCCTGCTGGAACTGGGCGTGGCCGTGGTGCTGTTCGAGGCCGGCGGGCGCATTCCGCTGCGCTGGTTTCGGCACAACCCTATGGTGCTGGTGCAAAGCCTGGCCGAATCGGCGCTGACCTTCATCCTGGTGTACTGGGCCCTGGGCGCGATGAGCGTGCGCGTCGCCGTGGCCGAACCGCTGGCCCTGCTGGCCATGGCCGCTTCGCCGGCCGTGCTGTCGCGCGTGGCCATAGACACGCGCGCGGCCGGCCCGGTCACCGAACGCGCGCTGGTGCTGTCCACGCTGGGCACGCTTTACGCCCTCACACTGTGCAGCGCCCGCGCCGGCATGATGCACCGCCCCGAGTCGGGTGTGGCCAGCGTGCTCAGCACGCTCTATCCGGTGCTGGTGGTGCTGGGACTGTCGGTGGTGGTGGGCGCGGTGCTGGCCCTTACGCTGCGCACCGCGCTGCGCGTGATGAGCCCCACCAGCGAAAACACCGCCATCCTGCTGCTGGCCCTGATCGCCGCGGGCGCCGCGCTGGCGGCCCATTTCGGCGGCTCGGCACCGCTGGCGGCGCTGCTGGGCGGCATGCTGCTCAAGCAGCTCAACCCGCGCCCCTGGTCCTGGCCGCGGCAGATGGGCACGGCCTCGGCCATGCTGACCATGCTGATGTTTGTGCTGGTCTCGGTGGTGGCGGCGCAGGCCGACTGGAGCGGCCCCGTGGCCGGCCTGGTCATCACCATGGTCCTGGCGCGCATGGCGGCCAAAATCATCGGTGTGGCCATCGGCAACGTGGGCAGCGGTGCCAGCTGGAAACAAGCCTTGTGGGTGGGCTGCGCGATGTCGCCGATGTCCTCGGTCGCGCTGCTGCTGGTGTCGCAGTTCGCCACGGCCTCGGGCGCCCTGGGCCGGCAGATCGCCAGCGTGGCCCTGCCCGCCATCCTGCTGATGGAGGTACTGGGCGCGGTGCTGGCCACCGTGGCCATTTACCGCGCCGGCGAAAGTTCCAAACCCTGGGCGCCGCTCACGCGCGGCCCCGCATCCGGACCCGTCCATGAGCCTTGAACCTTTTCACAAATCGGCCGCGCTGTCGCTGGGCGTGGAGCTTGAGCTGCAGCTGGTGAACACGCACGACTACGACCTCGCGCCCTATGCCGAGGACATGCTGCGCCTGATGTCCAAGATCCCGCTGCCCGGCGCCGTGGTGCCCGAGATGACCTCCAGCATGATTGAAATTTCGACCGGCATCTGCCACAACGCGTCGGAGGTGCTAGGCCAGCTTTCGCAGGTCCGCGACGCGCTGGTCAAGAGCGCCGACAAACTCAACATCGCCGTGGTCGGTGGCGGCACCCATCCCTTCCAGCAGTGGCACGAACGCCGCATTTACGACAAGCCGCGCTTTCGCGAGCTGTCCGAACTCTACGGCTATCTTTCCAAGCAGTTCACCATCTTCGGCCAGCATGTGCACGTGGGCTGCCCCGACGCCGACAGCGCACTGCTCACGCTGCACCGCATGTCGCGCTACATCCCGCATTTCATCGCGCTGTCGGCCTCCTCGCCCTATGTGCAGGGCCAGGACACGGCCTTCGACTCGGCGCGGCTCAACTCGGTGTTCGCCTTTCCGCTCTCGGGCCGCGCGCCCTTCGCGCTGACCTGGGACGATTTCACCGTGTACTTCGACAAGATGACGCGCACCGGCGTGGTCAAGAGCATGAAGGACTTCTACTGGGACATCCGGCCCAAGCCGGAGTTCGGCACCATCGAGATCCGCGTGTTCGACACGCCGCTCACGGTGGAGCGCGCCACCGCGCTGGCGGGTTTTGTCCAGTCGCTGGCCTCCTGGTTCATGCACGAGCAGCCCTTTGTGCCCATCGAGGACGACTACCTGGTCTACACCTACAACCGCTTCCAGGCCTGCCGCTTCGGCCTGGACGCGGTCTATGTGGACCCGGCCACCGGCGGCCACATGCCGCTGCGCGAGCACATCCTGCAGACCATGGCACAGATCGAGCGCCATGCCACCGCCATGGGCGCGGGCGCCTCGCTGCACCTGCTGCGCAATAGCGTGGAGCGCGGCGACAACGACGCCCGCTGGCTGCGCGAAAGACAGGGCGAGGAACACCTGCTGGCCGAAGTCATACGCCAGGCGGCCGAGCGCTTTCGCGGCGGCGTGACGCACCAGCAATACCCCTGACGGTCGCGAATTCACGGGGCACCGGCGCAGCCTGTATGCTCTGCGCCATGGGTGAATTCGACTTGATTGCGCGCTACTTCACGCGCCCCGCCGCGCGCGCGGCGCTGGGCGTGGGCGACGACTGCGCGCTGCTGCAGCCCGCGCCCGGCACACAGCTGGCGATCTCCAGCGACATGCTGGTCGAGGGCCGGCATTTCTTCGCGGACGTGGACCCTTTCACGCTGGGCCACAAGGCGCTGGCCGTCAACTTGAGCGACCTGGCCGCCTGCGGCGCCAAGCCCCTGGCCTTCACGCTGGCCCTGGCCTTGCCGCGGGTCGACGAAACCTGGCTGGCCGCATTCTCCCAAGGCCTGCTGGCGCTGGCCGATGCGCATGGCTGCGAACTGGTGGGCGGCGATACCACGCAGGGGCCGCTCAATATCTGCATCACCGTGTTCGGCGAAGTGCCCGTGCTGAACGGCAAAAGCCAGGCGCTGCTGCGCTCGGGCGCAAAAGCCGGCGACGATGTGTACGTTAGCGGCACGCTGGGCGACGCGCGGCTCGCGCTGGACGCGCTGCGCGGCACCCTGCCCTTGCCGCCCGGCTTGCTGGCCCAGGCCAGGCGCCGGCTGGAGCAACCCACACCGCGTGTGGCTTTGGGCCTGGCGCTGCGCGGCATTGCCTCGGCGGCCATTGACGTGAGCGACGGCCTGATCGGCGACCTGCAGCACATCCTGCGCGCCTCGGGTGTGGGCGCCACGCTCGAGACGGCGCTCGCCGCCCATTTGGTGGCCGCTTGCGCCCACCCCGATTGGCCAGCAACCGGCATGGGCGCTGACAAGCAGCTGGAGTTCGCACTAGCCGGTGGCGACGACTACGAGCTCGCCTTCACCGCGCCGGTGTCGGCCCGCGAAGCCGTGCAAGCGGCGGCAAGGCAGGCGCAAACACCTGTCAGCCGCATAGGCCGCATCGACGCGGACCCCGGCCTGCGCCTGCTGGACGCGGCCGGCGCGCTGATGGAGCGGCGCTACGCGTCTTTCGATCACTTTGCCTGAGGATGGACGGCGGCGCCTGGGCGCGCTGGGTGCACCAGGCCGCGCGTGAGGCGGCCCAGCACCGACCAGAATCGGGCCGGTGCCAGGGCGCGCAGACGCCGGGCCTCGGCCATCGCGGCAGCGGCCAGGCGGTTTTCTTCGGCTGCGGTGTAGAGGGAGTTCATGAGAGCGTCCTTTCAGTTGGGGTACGGCTCCACTGTGCGCAAAACCGCCGCCGCCGGAAACCACCCGCGGCGCAAATGCGTCTTGCAGCAGGCGCAAAACAAAAAGCCCGGCGATGGGTAATATGGCCGGCATGCGCAACCTGAACTTTGACGACATGCACCTGTTTGCGCGCGTGGCCGAGCTGGGCAGCTTCTCGGCCGTGGCGCGTGCGCGCGGCGTGCCTGTCAGCCAGGTGTCCCGCGCCATCGCCCGCATCGAAAAAACCTGCAATGCGCGGCTGGTGCAGCGCAGCACGCATGCGCTGACCCTCACGCCCGAGGGAGAGACCTTTCTCGGCTATTGCCGGCGCATGACACACACACTGGACGACCTGGAAGGCGAGTTCGCCAGCCAGAGCGGCGAGGCCAGCGGCTGGGTGCGGGTGGCGGCCAGCACGGTGATGGCCGAATACCTGCTGGTGCCCAGCCTCGAAGGGCTGAGCCAGCGCCATCCGCTGGTTCGTGTGGAACTCAAGGTGGACGACCGCCTGGTGGACATGGTGCGCGACGGTGTCGACATCGCGATACGCAGCGGCACGCACACCAACGAAAACACGGTAATGCGCCAGATTGGCACGCATGGACGGCGGCTGTACGCCACGCCGGCTTATCTTGCGGCCCACGGCACGCCCGAGCACCCTGACGACCTGGGCGGGCACCGCCTGATCAGCAACAGCGGCGCGACCACGCTCAACCGCTGGCCCTTCATCATCGACGGCCAGCCCGTGGTGATCACGGCGGACGGCCATTGGCGCGCCGACTCCACCGGCACGACCAGCCAGCTGGCCCTGCAGGGCCTGGGCATCGCGCGCTTTGCCATGCTGGCGGCCGAGCCCCTGGTGCGGCGCGGCCTGCTGGTGCCGGTATTGCCGGGCTTTGTCGACGAGCAGCCCGTGCCCATCCATGCCGTGACACTGGGCGGGCGCCACCGGCTGCCGAAGATCCGGGCCTGCATTGACTACTGGGCCGAATGGTTCAGCCATGAAGGAGACTTGATCCGCTGACCCCCTACCGGTTAATTCGGCCGGGTTATCTGGCGTCGACCAACGCGCGGATATCCAGCAAAGTCAGCTCATTGGCATCGGGCTTGCCGATTTCGCGCCCCGATGAATACGGAAAGTTGTTGTCATTGACCAGCACGATGTGCGTGGCATCCACTATCGCCAAGCCTTCAGGGCCCAGGTGCGGCAACGAAAACACCGCCTCATTGGGCCCCAGCTTCGCAAGGCGCTGCGGGTTGGCGATGCGGGTCAGGTCGACATAGGCCACCTTGCGCACAAAACCATCGGCATCGGCGGCGGCCAGGTCTATCTTGTAGACACGCTTGAAACGCGCGGGCCGCGTGAAGCAGTCGGTGCGCGCTTCGCCCGGGCAGGCCGGCGCCTGGCCTTCGGTGCTGTCGTCGCGCTCTATCACCAGGCCGGTCGTCGCGTCCAGCAGCTGGAAATCGGCCGCGACATTGCCGACCTCTTCGAGCAGGTACTTCCACTGCTTGCCGGTGTAGCTGCCCGAGGCAGCGTCCACTTCGTTGATGCGCACATAGGTCTTGTCGCCGGATTTCTCGACGCTTTTGGCCGCGGCATCGAACAGCGGGCCTTCAAACATGGGATAGAGCCTGCTGCCGTCGGGCGATTTGGCCATGCCCTCAAAGCCGTTGGAGCGGCGCACCTCAAACAAGGCCTCGCCGGGCAGGTTGGGCAGGCGGCCCTGCATATAGTGGTCGGGCGAGGCCAGCAGCTTGCCCTTGATGACGGTTTCGATCACGCCCAGGACCCGGCCCTGGAAGTCGGTGCGCAGCAGGTAGGGGCCGTATTCGTCGCCTATCCACCATTCATTGCCCACCACCTGCAGCGATTCGGGGTCGAAATCGATGCCCGTGAGGTAGCGCCGCGAGGTGTTTTCGTTCTGGATGTGGAAAGGAATACGCTTGTGGGGGTCGCTCAGGAAGGTCGTGCCGCGGCGCAGTACCCGGCCCTTGCCCCAGTCGACGGACAGCCGATGCACCATCAGCAGCGCGTCCTGCGAGTTGACCTTGTTGCCGAAGCCGTTGTCGGTCAGCGCCAGGAATTCGGCCTTGCCCAGGGACACGAGGCCGGAAAAGCCCTGCACCGACTGGCCCTTCATGGGCAGCGCGCCGCCGGAGGCGCGCGGGTATTTGGGGTCGCCGACAAAGGTGTTGGCGCTTTCGCTGCCGAGCTGCTCGTTGCGCTGGCGTTTGGCATTGGCAAACTTGCCCGCCGTGGCGAAGAAGGGCCCCGCATCGCGCGGCGCCGCCACCGAAGCGTCGGCGGCCAGGACCGCATGGCCCGCCAGCACCGCCTCCACGGCCGGCGCCGTCTGGGCGCGGCCGCTGCCGGCCGCCAGGCACAGCGCGCAGGCGGCGGCCAGGGTCAAGGCGTTCATCCTGTTCAAAACCTGTTTGTGTTTGCTCATCCCGAATTCCCTCTTGTCTGCTGAATCGCAGGACTGTGCCGGCCGCGTGTGAAACCGCTGTGACAAAATCAGCCACTGCCCCGGGCATTCGCTGCCTAACCCCCACATGACCGACACCACCACGCCGCCCGCCTTCCGGCCCACCGCGAAATTCCTGCTGACGCATCCCGCGCACTTCATTGCCCTGGGCTTTGGCGCCGGCCTGAGCCCGGTCGCGCCCGGCACGGCCGGCACGCTCTGGGCCTGGCTGGCCTTTCTGGTGCTGCAGCAGTGGCTCACGCCGACCGAGATGGGCTGGCTGATCGCCGCCTCCACGCTGGCCGGCTGGTGGGCCTGCACCGTGACGGCCAAGGCCATGAAAGTGCTGGACCCGGGCAGCATCGTCTGGGACGAAGTCGTGGCCTTCTGGCTGGTGCTGTGGCTGGTGATGCCCGCGGACTTCGGGGCCCAGCTGGCCGCGTTCGGGCTGTTCCGCTTTTTTGACGCCGTCAAACCCGGCCCCGTGGCCTGGGCCGACCAGGCCTTCAAGGGCTTTAATTGGCGCGGCGGCTTCGGCATCCTGTTTGACGACTTCGTGGCGGCGTTTTGCACGCTGCTGGTGATCGCGCTCTGGAGGTTCTGGTGAACGGCGTGGCCGAACTGGCCGGGCAGCTCGCCGGCCTGCTGCAGGCCCAGGGCCGCATGCTGGCCACCGCCGAAAGCTGCACCGGCGGCATGATTTCCGCGGCCTGCACCGACCTGGCCGGCTCCAGCAACTGGTTTGAGCGCGGCTTTGTCACCTATTCCAACGAGGCCAAGACGGAACTGCTGGGTGTCCCGGCCCCGCTGATCGCCCGCCACGGCGCGGTCAGCGAAGAAGTCGCCCGCGCCATGGCCGCCGGCGCCCTCACCCACTCACGCGCGCAGGTGTCCGTGGCGGTCACGGGGGTGGCCGGCCCGACGGGCGGTAGCGCCGCCAAACCCGTGGGCACGGTATGGTTTGGCTTCGCGCTGCCGGGGCGGCTGGTGTCGGAAGTCCGGCGCTTTGACGGCGACCGGGCCGCAGTGCGCGGCGCCACGGTGGCGCATGCGCTGCAGCGGCTGCTGCAATTGCTGCAAGAGCCAGAAGCGCCGGAAGCACCGCAAGAGGCCGGCTGACGCCTGCGTGACGCCCGCCCCGCGCCGGCCGCTATAGAGTTCGCGGACCCGACCCTCACCGACATTCCCGACCAGGAGACAGCATGCATCCCAACCAGATCACCCTCGAGAATTTCTACGCCTCGTTCGCCCGCCTTGACTCGGACGCCATGGCCGCCTGCTACGCGCCCGATGCCCAGTTCGACGACGAGGCCTTCTCGCTGCGCGGCCACAAGGAGGTCACCGGCATGTGGCACATGCTCTGCGACGTGACCAAGGCCAAGGGCGCCGACGTCTGGAAGCTGAAATGGAGCGGTATCGAGGCCGGCGCGCAGACCGGCAAGGCGCACTGGGAGGCCGACTACCGCTTCAGCGCCACCGGGCGCATGGTGCACAACGTGATCGACGGCCAGTTCGAGTTCAATGACCAGGGGCTCATCAGCCGCCATCGCGACCGCTTCGATTTCTGGGCCTGGTCGCGCCAGGCGCTGGGAGCGCCCGGCCTGCTGCTGGGCTGGACGCCCTTTCTTCGTAACAAAGTGCGGGCCCAGGCGGCCGCGAATCTGCAAAAATATCTGGCTCAACGCAAGAGTTGAATCTCACCGGGAGGCTCCATGAGCTGGTTTGACGGGTTTGAGCTGCGCAACTTCGAAGTGAACGGCGCATCCATCAATGCGCGGGTTTCCCGTATGGTGCCCGGCGACCCGGTACGCCCGGCCCTGTTGCTGCTGCACGGCTTTCCGCAGTCGCACGTGATGTGGCACCGCGTGGCCCAGCGCCTGGCCGGCGACTATTTCCTGGTGATGCCGGACCTGCGCGGCTACGGCGACTCCTCCAAGACGGCGGGCCTGCCCGACCACAGCAACTACAGCAAACGCAACATGGCGCACGACATGATAGGCGTCATGGACGCGTTGGGTGTGAACCGCTTTTTCCTGTGCGGCCACGACCGCGGCGGGCGGGTGGCGCATCGGCTGGCACTGGACCACGCCGCGCGTGTGGCCAAGCTCTGCATCATCGACATCGCGCCCACGCTCGACATGTACGAAGGCCGTAGCATGACAGAGCCCTATATGGCCTTTGCCCGCGCCTACTACCACTGGTTCCACATGCTGCAGCCCGCGCCGCTGCCCGAGATCATGATGGGCGCCAACCACCCGGAAACCGCCAAGGCCTATCTGCACGCCAAGCTGGGCGGCTGGGGCAGCGCCGGGCTGAACTACATCGAGCCGCAGGCGCTGGCCGAATACGAGCGCAGCTTTTGCAATGCCGAAGCGCTGCACGCCGCCTGCGAGGACTACCGCGCCAGCGCCGGCATAGACCTGGAGCACGACCGCGACGGCCGCGCGCAGGGCCTGAAGCTGGCCTGCGCGCTGCTGGTGCTGTGGGGCGAGCGCGGTGTGGTGCACCGCCTGTTCGACCCGCTGGCGCTGTGGCGGGCGCAGTGCGGCGGCGAAGTCAGCGGCCAGGCCATGGCGGCCGGGCATTTCATTCCCGAGGAGCAGCCCGAGGCCACGGCGCGGGCGCTGCGCAACTTCTTTCACTGATCATTCCAAGCCTTCAAAACATGTCGCACTACACCGCACAAACCTTGTGGGAACGCAAGGACGCCAACTTCCTGGACAACCGCTACAGCCGCCGCCACCTGCTGCGCTTTGACGGCGGCCTGGAGGTGCCCGGCTCGTCCTCGCCCAGCGTCGTGCCGCTGCCCATGTCCGACGCGTCGGCGCTGGACCCGGAGGAGGCCTTTGTGTCCGCGCTGTCGAGCTGCCACATGCTGTGGTTCCTGACCATGGCCGTCAAACGCAAGTTCCGCGTGGACCGCTACTTCGACGCGGCGGTCGGCATCATGGAAAAGAACGCGGAAGGCAAGGTCGCCATGACCGTGGTCACGTTGTATCCCGAAGTGGCGTTTTCCGGCGAGCACCTGCCCAGCCGCGAAGAGCTGGCCAGGATGCACCACGACGCGCACGAGGCCTGCTTCATCGCCAACTCGGTGAAGACCGAGGTGCGCTGCGAGCCGGTCTACGGCGACGCGTGAGCGGCCGCGGCAGCGGCGGCTACTTCAGCCAGCCGCGCTTCCTGAAATACCACATGGGCACGACGGCGCTGGCGACCATCAGCAGGATGGCGTAGGGGTAGCCCAGCGACCAGTCGAGCTCGGGCATGAGCTTGAAGTTCATGCCGTAGACGCTGGCGATCAGCGTGGGCGGCAGCAGCGCAACGCTGGCCACCGAGAAGATCTTGATGATCTTGTTCTGGTTGATGTTGATGAAACCGACCGTGGCGTCCATCAGGAAGTTGATCTTGTCGAACAGGAAGGCGGTGTGCGAGTCCAGCGAGTCGATGTCGCGCAGGATCTGCCGCGCCTCCTCGAACTGCTCGGCATTGAGCATCTTGCTGCGCATCATGAAGCTGACCGCGCGGCGCGTGTCCATCATGTTGCGGCGTATGCGGCCGTTCAAGTCTTCGTGGCGGGCAATGCTGCCCAGCACTTCGCCGGCCAGCGCGTCGGTCACGTCGCCCGACAGCACCTGGGTGCTGACTTTCTCGAGCTCGACGTAAATGCCTTCCAGCGTGTCGGCCGAGTATTCGGCGTCGGCGTCGAACAGCTTGAGCAGCACTTCCTTGGCATCCTCGATCAGGCCGGGGGCGCGGCGCGCGCGCATGCGCAGCAGCCGGAACACCGGCACGTCCTCGTCGTGGATGGAGAACAGCACGCCCTTGCTCTTGAGGTCGTCGTTGACCAGGTTCAGGATGAAGGCCACGCGCACGGTGCGCGGCTCGGCATCGTCGGCGATCAGGAAGTCCGAGCGTATGTGCAGCTCGCCGTTGTCTTCTTCGTAAAAGCGCGCCGACTCCTCGATGTCCTCGTCCATCGCGTCTTCGGGGATGGACAGGCCGTAGTACTGCTTGATCCAGCGTTTTTCTTCGAGAGTGGGGGATTCCAGGTCCACCCAGATGGGCTGGAACCGGGAGAGTTCTTCCAGGGATTCGATCTCTTCCTGGAAAAGCCGGCCGTTGGCGAGCGTAAAAATATTGAGCATGACTGACTGCCTATCGGTTCAGGGGGCTGCACACAAGGCCTGCGCTCGGGCCTTGCGCAAAGCGCGGTAAAGGGGCGGTGGGATGGTGCATCGCTTTCAACCCCCTTTTGAACGTGAGCCTTTGCAAGGCTTGCGTCAGTCTGCGGTGTTGAAAGCTAGCGACTAGGGCTGCTTTCCAAGGATTTCTCCGTAATTGAACTGCGGCGATTATGGCATTTCAGGTCCGGCTTAGGCTACATAAAAAAGGCGATCAGCTCATCCTTGCGCGCATAGGCATCGCGCTCGCCCAGCGCCATCAGCGCCTTCACAAAGCCCGGCTCGAACAACAGGTAGCTGGCCAGCGCGGCGCCGCCGGGGCTGCCCTTGGCGCCCAGCGCGCCCAGGCCCGCCAGGGCGTTATAGGTCGCCGCGGGCAGCTCGGCCGCATGGGCCTGCGCCAGCGCGTCCAGCGACTGCGAGGGCGCGATCGCCAGGATGTCCACCGGCCGGTAGGGCATGATGGCCGCGATTTCGCGCGGCATCTGGCGCACGGTCTTGCTGACACGCTGCGCCTGCTCCACGTCGGCCTGCAGTGTGTCCTGGAAAACGCTGGCCATGGCATGGCCGGCGATCGCGCCCAGCGAAGGCCGGCCGGTGACGTTGGCGCCGTTGCCGCCGCCCACAAAACCGGCGCGTTCGGGCTGGCCCACGCCTATCACCAGCACCTTGCCGGCGCCCAGGTGCAGCGCGGGCGACAGCGGCGAGCTCTGGCGCATGGAGCCGTCGCCGAAGAACTCGGGATGGCCGTCCACCCACAGCGGCGTGGCCGGAAACAGGAAGGGGATGGCGCTGGAAGCCATCAGGTGCTCGATGGTGATGGGCTGGAATTCGGCGCGGCGCCCGGGCCGGCTCCACAGGTCGGACTGCCGGCCTGCCGCCATCTGGCAGAAAGTCCAGTGCACGCCGCTGCTGTAGCTCGAGGCCGTGACGGCCACGGCGCGCAGCGTCCTGTCCTGCAGGGCCTGCTCGATGCGGCCCAGCGAGATCGCGCGGTGCAAGGTGTCCACCAGCGGCGTGTTGTCCAGCAGCGCCTGCTGCGCCCGCACCTGCTGCGACAGAAACAGCGCCGCGGCGATGCGGCTCGAGCGTATCCAGGCCGGCACCTTGAGTTTGTAGACGTGCGAGGAGCGCAGCGTGGTCCAGAAGGCGGCCAGCTGGGCAAAGGCCTGCAGGCCCTCGCCGGCGCGGCTCGCCAGGAAAGCGGCATTGAGCGCGCCGGCCGAGGTGCCCACCAGGATGTTGAAGGGAAAACGCTCGCCGGCCGCGCCGCCCTGCAGGCTCAGCATGGTCGACAGCGCATGCAGCACGCCGGCCTGGTAGGCGGTGCGCGCCCCGCCGCCCATGAGCACCAGCGCACTGCGGTCCTCGTCGGGCCGGGTCAATGCGGAGGAAATAATGGTCTCAAGCGACATGGCCGGGCCGGGTCGGAGGCGAACAGGGAAAAAGCAGGCGGTGCATGGTCGTGAAGAGGCTTGTTGTTATGGTTTTCCTGCAGCCCGGCACACAGCGGCCCGGTCCTGGACGGACCCTTGTTTCGGCCCTGGAGCAGCCAGCGTGAACCTTGCCCGCATGATGCCGCCCGCGCGGATTTCCCGCAAGCCTGGTATCCCTCCATACACGGCTGCGGCCGCAAAAAGCCTGCGAAATCAAGCGCTTGCCGCACCCTCGGGAACGGCGCGCCGGCCGGCCTCGCGAACGCGGCGCCATACCGGTCAAGAGGATTTTCAGAAGGTTTCATTATTTATTGCAAGCCCGGTTGCAATTGAGGGCCTTCGGGCGCATAGTAAATCCAAGAGCGTTGTCCCCGTCTGCCGCCCTCCCCTCACGGGCCGGGTGGTGTTTTCAACCCCAGCTCCAACTTTGGAAAAGGAGTCTCTTTATGAACTTGACGATCAGCGGTCACCATCTTGAAGTCACCCCCGCGCTGCGCGGCTATGTGACCAGCAAGCTGGATCGGATTACCCGGCATTTCGACCAGGTAGTGGACGTAAAAGTCCTGTTGACAGTGGACAACATGAAAGAAAAGGAAAGACGCCAGCGGGCCGAGTGCAATGTGCATGTCAAGGGCCGCGACCTGTTCGCCGAGAGTTCCCACGCTGATCTTTACGCCGCCGTAGACGAGTTGACCGACAAGCTGGACCGCCAGGTCGGACGCTACAAAACCAGAACCCAGGACCACCACCACGTTGCCGCCAAGCGCCAGGCCTGAAAGGCCTACCCGTTTTTTTTGCCCGAGCCGGTGCGCCGCCTTTCCAAGGGCGTGCGCTCCTCTCCTCCCAACGCGGCCCGGCCGGAGACTCCACCCTGGCGACCGGCAACGGGTTTGTACAAGTTGCGTGAAAAAAGCCGCTTGAGGGCTCAAGCGGCTTTTTTATGCCTCTTTTCCCAGCAAACCCGCTGCAAAGTGCATAATTCGGCGACTAAAAGATTGTTATGAACCGTCTTTCGCAAATTTTGCCCCCCTCCCAAGTGCTGGTCAGCGTCGAAGCAACCAGCAAAAAGCGCGCTTTTGAAGAAGCCGGGCTGCTGTTCGAGAACCAGCACGGCCTGAACCGCGCGCTGATCACCGACAGCCTGTTCGCCCGTGAACGCCTGGGCTCAACCGGCCTCGGCCATGGGGTGGCGATTCCACACGGCCGCATCAAGGGGCTCAAGGCGCCCATGGCGGCGGTGTTCCTGCTGCAGTCGCCGATTGGCTTCGACGCGCCGGACGAACAGGCCGTGGCCCTGCTGATCTTCCTGCTGGTGCCCGAAGCCGCCACGCAAAAACACCTGGAGATCCTCTCGGAAATCGCCGAACTGCTCAGCGACAGCACCTTGCGCGAGCAGCTCAAGACCAGCACCGATGCCGCTGGACTGCACCACCTGATCGCTTCCTGGCACTCGGTCCACGAAGTCAGCTCCTAGCCCGCACCGGGCTCTTTTCCCGCATCACAGGCCGGCATGAAGCCCACCGTAGTCAGCGCCGACGTTTTATTTGAAGACCACCGCGCCTCCCTGAAATGGGAATGGGTCGCCGGCCTGGGCGCCTCCGAGCGGCGCTTCGACGAGGTGGCCGTGCGGGCCGCGCGCTCCGGCGCCGACCTGGTCGGCTACCTCAACTACATCCATCCCTACCGCGTGCAGATCCTGGGCGAGCGCGAGGTCGCCTACCTGACCAATGCCAGCCCCGAGGACTGCGCCCGCCGCATCTCCCGCATCATCACGCTGGAGCCGCCGGTGCTGGTCGTGGCCGACGGCCAGGTGGCGCCCGACACGCTGCTGTCCATGTGCGAGCGCGCGCAGTTGCCGATGTTTTCCACGCCGGAGTCGGCCGCCTTCGTGATCGATGTGCTCAGGGCCTACCTGTCCAAACATTTCGCCGACCGCACCTCCATGCACGGCGTGTTCATGGACATCCTGGGCATGGGCGTGATGATCACCGGCGAGTCGGGCCTGGGCAAAAGCGAGCTGGGCCTGGAGCTGATCTCGCGCGGCCATGGCCTGGTGGCCGACGACGCGGTGGACCTGTACCGCATCAACCAGACCACGATCGAAGGGCGCTGCCCCGAGCTGCTGCAAAACCTGCTCGAGGTGCGCGGCATAGGCCTGCTCGACATCAAGGCGATTTTTGGCGAGACGGCGGTGCGCCGCAAGATGCGCCTCAAGCTGATCGTGCACCTGGTGCGGCGCGAGACGCTGGAGCGCGACTACGAGCGCATTCCCTACGAACCGCTGACGCAGGACGTGCTGGGCATACCGGTGCGCAAGGTCATCATCCAGGTGGAGGCCGGCCGCAACATCGCCGTGCTGGTCGAGGCCGCGGTGCGCAACGCGATTTTGCAGCTGCGCGGCATCAATACTTACCAGGAATTCGTCGAGCGGCACCGGCGCGCGATGGAACAGGATGATTAGCCCCCACGCTTCTCACTACGCCTTCGGCTTCGTGTAGTGCGCTGCCCCCCCGAGGGGGCGCTGCGCCTGCGGCCCGGCAAAGCCGGTTCCGCGGCCCCAGCTGGCTTAAGACCCCGCTCGCTACGGTTTCTTCGCGCCTTCTGCGCTCTGCCGGACCCCCGAACCCCTCAAGAGTGGTGGTGCCTGACCGGCGTGCCGGTGCTGCGGTTGGGGCATTTGTCCTTGGTGCAGTTGGCGTAGATGGACAGGGAGTGGTCGGCGATGGCGAAGCCCTTGGTTTTGGCAACCAGTTGCTGGCGTTTTTCGATCTCGGCGTCGTAGAACTCCTCGACCTTGCCGCAGTCCAGGCACACTAGGTGGTCGTGGTGCTGGCCTTCGTTGATCTCGTAGACCGCCTTGCCGGACTCGAAGTTGCTGCGGTTGAGCAGGCCGGCCTGCTCGAACTGGGTCAGCACCCGGTAGACGGTGGCCAGGCCGATGTCCGAGCGTTCTTCGAGCAGCACCCGGAACACGTCTTCGGCCGTCATGTGGCGCTGTTTGCCCGCCTGAAAAATTTCCAGGATCTTCAGGCGCGGCAGCGTGGCCTTCAAACCCGTGTTTTTCAGCTCGTCAATGTTGCTCATGGGAAAACTCTCTGGGTAAAACCGGTGTAAAGCGGCAATGCGGCCCGTCCGGGCGGATGCCGGCCGGGAGCCCCCAGCCGCTACAATGAACAATCATATCGCTACACCCCCTTACTATGTCAGCCATGCCTGCAAATCATCGTTACGGCGCCCGAACCGCTTTCCTGCTCCTGGCTTGCACGGTGCTGGCGTCCTGCAGCAGCCTGAGCGGCATGAGCGCCAGCTCGGCCAACCCGATCAACTGGATCACGCCCTACAAGGTCGACGTGATCCAGGGCAACTTCGTGTCCAAGGAGCAGGTCGAGCAGCTCAAAGCCGGCATGACGCGCGACCAGGTCAAGGCCACGCTGGGCACGCCGCTGATGGCGAGCCTGTTCCACGCCGACCGCTGGGACTACGTCTTCACCCTGAAGCGGCAAGGCGTGGAACCCCAGTCCTACAAATACACCGTGTACTTCAAGAACGACCAGCTGGAGCGTTTTGAAGGCGACGCCATGCCGAGCGAAACCGAATTCATCGCCAAGCTGGGCAACCGGCGCAAACTGGGCGAGGTGCCCGTGCTCGAAGCCACCGAAGAGCAGCTGGTCAAGGCCGCCGGAAAATCCAGGCCGGCAGCGGACAGCGCCGCCGCGACGTCCGCGAGCGCGCCCGCCGGCGCGCCGGCCGCCAGCTACCCTCCCCTCGAAAGCCCGAAACAGTGAGCGGGGCGGTTGCCAACCAGGCCCGCCGCCACCGGGTCGCGGTGGCAGGTGCCAGCGGCCGCATGGGCCAGATGCTGATCGAGGCGATCAGCGCCAGCACCGACTGCCAGCTGACCGGCGCGCTTGACCAGGCCTCCAGCCCGGCCATAGGCATAGACGCCGCCGCCTTCACCGGCCGCGCCAGCGGCGTGGCCATCAGCGCCGATATACGCCAGGGGCTGAAAGACTCCCGCGTGCTGATCGACTTCACCCGCCCCGAAGGCACGCTGGCCCACCTGGCGGCCTGCCGCGAGATGGGCGTCAAGCTGGTCATAGGCACCACCGGTTTCTCCGATGCGCAGAAAGCCGAAATCGCCGCCGCCGCCAAGGACATCGCCATCGTCATGGCGCCCAACATGAGCGTGGGCGTCAACGTCACGCTCAAGCTGCTCGAGATGGCGGCCCAGGCCCTGTCCAGCGGCTACGACATCGAGATCGTCGAAGCCCACCACCGCCACAAGGTCGACGCGCCTTCGGGCACCGCGCTCAAGATGGGCGAGGTCATCGCCGGCGCGCTGGGCCGCGACCTGAAGGACTGCGGCGTCTATGCCCGCGAGGGCGTGACCGGCGAGCGCGACCCGCTGTCCATAGGCTTTTCCGCCGTGCGCGGCGGCGACGTGGTGGGCGACCACACCGTGATGTTCCTGGGCACCGGCGAGCGCATCGAAATCAGCCACAAGTCGTCCAGCCGCAGCAACTACGCCCAGGGCAGCCTGCGCGCCACCCGTTTCCTGGACGGGCACGCCACCGGCCTTTTCGACATGTTCGACGTGCTGGGCCTGAAAAAATAAGCGCGGCCCGGGCCGCGGCAACTCAAAGGTGTGACCTACATGGATTTCCTGAGCCTCATGACCCAAGGCGGCATCGTCAGCCAGCTGGTAGCCATCCTGCTGCTGGCCATGTCGGTGGCGAGCTGGGTCGTGATCCTCTGGAAAAGCTGGCTGCTTCAGCGCGCCGCCGGCGACGTGGCGCGCAGCACCGCGGCCTTCTGGCAATCAGCCTCGATGGAACAGGCCGCTGAAAAAGTCGCCGCCTTCGACCGCGAAGCGCTGGTGCTGCCGCTGATCGCCGCAACCAAACTCCCGGACGGCGGCACGCTGGCCACGGCGGGCGACAAGTCCCAGCAATTGACCCGCGTCCTGCGCGACGCGCTGCACGCCGTGCTGCACAAGCTGCAATTCGGCCAGGTGCTGCTGGCCACCGTCGGCTCCACCGCGCCTTTCGTCGGGCTGCTGGGCACGGTCTGGGGCATTTACCATGCGCTGGTCGGCATCGCCTCGGCCGGCCAGATCACCATCGACAAGGTCTCGGGCCCGGTCGGCGAGGCCCTCATCATGACGGCGGCGGGCCTGGCCGTGGCCATCCCGGCCGTGCTGGCCTACAACATCTTCGGCCGCTCCATAGGCCGCATCGAAGCCGACCTCGAAGGCTTCGCGCGCGATTTGCGCGAGCTCCTGGCGCACAAGGCCTGACGACCATGGCTTTTGGACGGCTTGAGCGCACCCAGGGCCCGCAGCCCATGAGCGAGATCAACGTCACGCCGCTGGTGGACGTGATGCTGGTGCTGGTGGTCATCTTCATCATCACCGCACCCCTGCTGGCCAGCAGCATACGGCTGGACCTGCCCAAGACCGATGCCGCCAAGCCCGCCGATGCCCCGAAATTCGTCACGCTGGTGGTCGACAAATCCGGCCAGGCTTTCCTGAACGACAAACCCCTGAACACCGACGAACTCGCGGGCCGGCTGCGTGAGACCGCCGCCCAGAACCCCGAGACCGAGGTCCAGCTGCGGGCCGACGAGGGTGTGCCCTATGGCAAGGTGGTGCAGGTGATGGGCCTGGCGCAAAAAGCCGGGCTCAACCGCATCGGCTTTGTGGCCGACAACCCCTCGGCGCCCACCGCCGGGCGCTAACGGGGCCCAGCCCCTAAAATCGGGGATTCCCGGCAACGGCCCGCGCCGCCCGGCCTTTTTCCCTGTTTCCTGTTCCGCTTTCCGCCTTCCCGGTTCTCCATGCAAGACAAATACAACCATCTCGACGTTGAGCGCGACGCTCAAGCCCACTGGACCGCCGCCGACGCCTACCGCGTGACGGAGGATGCCGGCCGCAAGAAATACTACGCCTGCTCCATGCTGCCCTACCCCAGCGGCAAGCTGCACATGGGCCATGTGCGCAACTACACCATCAACGACATGCTCACGCGCCACCTGCGCATGAAGGGCTACAACGTGCTGATGCCCATGGGCTGGGACGCCTTCGGCCTGCCGGCCGAAAACGCCGCAATGAAAAACGGCGTGCCGCCGGCCCGCTGGACCTACGACAACATCGCCTACATGAAAAAGCAGATGCAGGCGATGGGGCTGGCCATCGACTGGAGCCGCGAGGTCGCCACCTGCGACCCGGACTACTACAAGTGGAACCAGTGGCTGTTCCTGAAGATGCTGGAAAAAGGCATTGCCTACCGCAAGACCCAGGTCGTGAACTGGGACCCGGTCGACCAGACCGTGCTGGCCAACGAACAGGTCATTGACGGCAAGGGCTGGCGCACCGGCGCCACCGTGGAAAAGCGCGAAATCCCGGGCTACTACCTCAAGATCACGGCCTACGCCGAAGAGCTGCTCGACAGCGTCAGCCACAAGCTGCCCGGCTGGCCCGAGCGCGTCAAGCTCATGCAGGAGAACTGGATAGGCAAAAGCGAAGGCGTACGCTTTGCCTTCACGCACGACATCCAGGATGCCGCCGGCAAGCTGATCGGCGCCGGCAAGATGTACGTCTTCACCACGCGCGCCGACACCATCATGGGCGTGACCTTCTGTGCCGTGGCGCCCGAGCACCCGCTGGCCCTGCACGCCGCCGCCTCCAGCCCCAAGGTCGCGGCCTTCATCGAGGAAAGCAAGGCCGGCGGCACGACCGAAGCCGAACTCGCCACGCAGGAAAAGAAAGGCGTGCCCACGGGCCTTTTTGTCACGCACCCGCTCACCGGCGGTAAGGTCGAAATCTGGGTCGGCAACTATGTGCTCATGAGCTACGGCGACGGCGCCGTCATGGGCGTGCCGGCGCATGACGAACGCGACTTCGAGTTCGCCAAAAAATACGGCCTGCCCATCAAGCAGGTGGTCGATGTCAAGGGCCAGGCCTACAGCCTGGACGCCTGGGCCGACTGGTACGGCGACAAGCAGCAGGGCATCACCATCAATTCCGGCAAGTACGACGGCTTGTCCTTCAAGGCCGCCGTTGATGCAGTCGCGGCCGACGTCGCGGCCAAGGGCCTGGGCGAGAAAAAAACCACCTGGCGCCTGCGCGACTGGGGTGTGAGCCGCCAGCGCTACTGGGGCACGCCGATTCCCATCATCCACTGCGAGGAGCACGGCGCCGTGCCGGTGCCGGAAAAAGACCTGCCCGTGGTGCTGCCGCAGGACTGCGTGCCCGACGGCTCCGGCAACCCGCTGCACAAACACGCGGGCTTTCATGCCGGCGTGGTCTGCCCCGTCTGCGGCAAGCCCGGCCGGCGCGAGACCGACACCATGGACACCTTTGTCGACTCGTCCTGGTACTTCATGCGCTACTGCGACCCGAAGAACAGCGACAAGATGGTGGCCGAAGGCGCCAACTACTGGATGCCCATGGACCAGTACATAGGCGGCATCGAACACGCCATCCTGCACCTGCTTTATGCGCGCTTCTGGACCAAGGTCATGCGCGACCTGGGCCTGGTGAAGGTCGACGAGCCTTTCACCAAGCTGCTCACACAGGGCATGGTGCTCAACGAAGCCTTCGCGCGCACCACCACCGGCAAGCAATACTTCTGGGCGCACGAGCTCGACATCGTGCGCGACGAGCACGCCAAGGTGATCTCCGCCACCGCCAAGGCCGACGGCCTGCCGGTACCCTACGAGGGCTGGACCACCATGTCCAAGTCCAAGAACAACGGCGTCGACCCGCAGGACCTGATCGAGAAGTACGGCGCGGACACCGCCCGGCTCTACACCATGTTCACCGCGCCGCCCGACACCACGCTGGAGTGGAATGACGCCGCGCTTGAGGGCTCCTACCGCTTCCTGCGCCGCGTCTGGAATTTCGGCGTCAAGCTCGGCGCCGGCAAGCAGCCCGAGGGCGGCGCGCCCGCGTTCGACAAGGACACCAAGGCCTTGCGCCTGGAAATCCACACGGTGCTCAAGCAGATCGACTACGACTACCAGCGCATGCAGTACAACACCGTGGTGTCGGGCAACATGAAGCTGCTCAACGCGCTGGAAGACTTCAAGGGCGCGGCCTCCGCCGGCTCGGACGCCGCCCTGCGCGAAGGCCTCGGCATCCTGCTGCGCTGCCTGTACCCGGCAACGCCCCACCTGGCGCACGCGCTGTGGTCGCAGCTCGGTTATGCCGCGCAGCACGGCGAGCTGCTCGACGCGCCCTGGCCGCAGGTGGACGCCGCCGCGCTGCAGCAGGACGAGATCGAACTGGTGCTGCAGATCAACGGCAAGCTGCGCGGCGCCGTCACGGTGCCGGCCGGTGCCGACAAGGCCGCCATCGAGGCGGCCGCGCTGGCATCCGAGGCCTTTACCAAGCAGGCCGCGGGCGCACCCGCCAAAAAAGTGATCGTGGTGCCCGGCCGCCTGGTCAACATCGTCATCTGAGACCGTTCCAACGAAAAGAAGGCAAGCCCATGCAGCGTCGCGCATTCCTTTCCCTGTCGGCCACGGCCGCCGCCCTCACGCTGGGCGGCTGCGGTTTCGCCCTGCGCAAGGCGCCCAACTTCGCTTTCAGCACGCTTTTTTCGTCCCTGGGCGAAGGCTCGCCGCTGGGCGTGGAGCTCAGGCGCTCGCTGCAATCCACGCGCAAAGTGGAGGTGATCTCCGACGTCCGCCGCATCAACGAAGCGCAGGTGATCCTCGACGTGCTGAGCGACAAGCGCGAGAAGGTGGTGCTCAGCACCAACGCCTCGGGCCAGGTGCGCGAGTTCCAGCTGCGGCTGCGTTTTCGCTTCAGGCTGCGCACGCTGGCGGGCAAGGAATTGATCCCCGAGACCGAAATCCTGCAGCAGCGCGACATCAGCTTCAATGAATCCGCGGTGCTGGCCAAGGAGGCCGAGGAAGCCCTGCTCTACCGCGACATGCAAAGCGACGTGGTGCAGCAGATCATGCGCCGCCTGGCGGCCGTGACGGAGCTCTAGGCCACGACCCGCAAGCTTAGCGTTTGCTCAGGTGAATGCCGGCCAGCATGCAGCGCACCGAACCGCCGGCCAGCTCTATGGTCGGCACCGCCAGCGGCAGCAACTGGGCGGATTTCTCGATCAGATTGCGCTGTTCGCGCGTAAGGCTGTCCGCCGCACGGCTTGAGAGCGCGAGCACGCGCCCCTGTTTTCCCGTGAGCTCCATGGCATTGCCGGCAAAAGAGGCGATCTGCCGCAGGCTCAGGTCGATCACGCTGCGGCCGCTGTGCTCCAGGCGCCGCCGCACTTCGGCACGGCGCGCCGGCTCGCTGATCAAGTCAAATCCCACCATCGCGAACTGCGTGGCAATGCACATCATGACGTTGGTGTGGTAAGTGGGCCGGCCGTCTTCGCCCTCCGTGGAAAACACCAGGGGCTCGAAATTGAAGTGCGTGCAAAAGCGCTCCAGCATCACCTCGCTGGCTCGGTTCGAGCGCGCCGTATAGGCCACACGCTCCGCATGGTCCAGCACCATGGCGCCGGTTCCCTCGAGGAACAGGCCGTCGGGCTCCAGTCCCGAGTAGTCAATGACGTCCTGCACGCGGTAGCGCGATTTGAGCATCTCGATCACATCGCCACGGCGCTCGCGCCGGCGGTTCGGCGAGTACATCGGGTACAGGGCCACATGGCCGCCGCCATGGGTAGAGAACCAGTTGTTCGGGAACACCGAATCCGGCGTGTCGCGTTCGCCGTGATCCTCGAACAGGTGCACCTCCACGCCGGCCTCGCGCAGCCGTTCGGCCGCGGTACCGGCCTCGGCGTATGCCATCGCCGCGATGTCCGCGGCGCCGCGGCTGCCGGCACTGGACTGGAAGCCGTTGTCCTGCGCGGTCTCGGGATTGGGATGAAAGCGGTGCGGGCGAATCATTACGACCGCGCCGGGAGCCTGCAAGGAATGAATGTTCATGGCGCGGCAGGCGGCTGTCAGGCCCGCATCAAGGTGCTCTTGCCGAACAGGCTTTCGATCAGGTCCACCGCGACTTCGGCCGTGCCGTTGCGCACGTCCAGCGCCGGGTTCAGCTCCATCACGTCCAGCGAGCCCAGCAGGCCGGTGTCGGCGATCATTTCCATGCACAACTGGGCCTCGCGGTAGGTCGGCCCGCCCTTGATGGCGGTGTCCACGCCCGGCGCGATGGACGGGTCCAGGAAGTCCACGTCGAAGCTCACATGCAGATGGGTGTCCGCATCCATGCCGGCCAGCGCTTTTTCCATGGTGTGGCGCATGCCCATCTCGTCGATGTAGCGCATGTCGAAGACCTCCAGCCCCTCCTGGCGCACAAAGCGTTTTTCGCCCTCATCCACGCTGCGTATGCCGATCTGGCGGATCGCCGAGGGGCTCATGGCCGGCGTGGCGCCGCCTATGCCGGTGAGCTCGGCCGGGCCGTGGCCGCACAGCACGGCCACCGGCATGCCGTGCACATTGCCGGTGGGCGTGAGGGCGTTGGTGTTGAAGTCGGTGTGGGCGTCCAGCCAGAGCACGCGCAGTTTTTTTCCGCTGGCGCGGCAGTGGCGCGCCACGGCGCTGATGGAGCCTATGCCCAGGCAGTGGTCGCCGCCCAGCAGGATGGGCAGGCGGCCGGCGGCCAGGCTCTGGTACATGGCCTCATGCACGGCCTTGTTCCATTCGACCACTTCCGCCAGGTGGCGGTAGCCGTCGGCCGGCGGCAGCCAGGGATTGGTCGGGCCGGCCAGGTTGCCGGTGTCGGCCACTTCCAGGCCGCGCGCATGCAGCGCCTCGCGGATGCCGGCCACGCGCAGGGCCTCGGGGCCCATGGAAGCGCCGCGGCTGCCCGCGCCTATGTCGGTGGGCGCGCCTATCAGGTCAACAGGGATGCTCATCAAGGGGCCATTTCAGGAATGGTGTCGGGATGGGGTGCCTTGACTGTACGGGCTGCGGCCGGCGCCAGCAAGCCGAACAAGTCCTTGGGGTTGTCCAGGCGCGGCACCAGGTCGATCTGCCGGCGCAGGGCCGGGTCGGCCAGCTGCAGCTTGTGCAGGTAGCGCAGGGCCGAGTAGTCCTCCAGCGCGAAGCCGACTGAGTCAAAAATCGTGACTTCTTCGGGTGAGGCGCGCCCGCTGGCCGTGCCCTTGAGCACGTCGGCGAATTCCGCCACCTTGAAATCCTCGGGCATTTGCTGGATTTCGCCCTCTATGCGCGACTGGGGCTCGAACTCGACCACCACGCGGGCGTCCTTGCGCAGCAGGATGTCGGCGTGCAGCTCGGTCTTGCCGGGGCAGTCGCCGCCCACGGCGTTCAGGTGCATGCCGGGTTTGACCATCTCCGGCGTCAGGATCACGGCATTGCGCTTGTCGGCGGTGATGGTGGTCACGATGTCGGCGCCTTGCACGGCCTCGGCAGCGGAGCGGCACACCGTCACGCGCAAGCCCGCCAGCCCCATGGCGTGCAGGTTGCGCGCCAGCTTGTCGCTGGCCGCGGCGTCGATGTCGAAGAGGCGCATCTCGCGTATGCCCAGCATGTGGTGAAAGGCGATCGCCTGGAATTCGCTTTGCGCGCCGTTGCCGATGAGGGCCATGACGCGGCTGTCCGGCCTGGCCATCCACTTCGCGGCCAGGGCCGAGGTGGCGGCGGTGCGCAGCGCGGTGGTGATGGTCAGCTCGGACAGCAGCAGCGGGTAGCCGGTGTCCACGTCGGCCAGCACGCCGAAGGCGGTGACCGTGAGCAGGCCCAGTTCGGTGTTCTTGGGATGGCCGTTGACGTACTTGAAGGAGTACTGGTGGCCGTCGCTGGTCGGCATCAGCTCGATCACGCCGTCGGGCGAATGGATGGCGTGGCGCGCCGACTTGTCAAAATCGTTCCAGCGCCGGTAGTCATGCTCGATCTCGCCGGCCAGGCCTTCGATAAAAGCGGCGGCGCCGCGCTGGCGCACGATTTTCTGGATGCTTTCAATGCCAATGTAGTCAACCATGGTGGGGCTCCCGGTCCTTGTGTTGTTTTCCATTGTCTGCAGCCCTCATGGCAAAGAAAAGTCAGTAAATTGATCAAATTCTCCGATTGCCTGATCAAATAGCCAACGAAAATTGGCATTTCGTCAATAAAATCGGCCCATGGACGATACCGACCGCCAACTGCTGTCCCTGCTGCGCGACAACGCCCGGGCCTCCGTCGCCTCGCTGGCCAAGGTGCTGCGGGTCTCGCGCGGCACGGTGCAGAACCGGCTGGCCAGGCTGGAGGCCGACGGCACCATCACCGGTTACACGGTGCGCCTCAAGCCCCAGGCCGAGGGCCACCGCATACGTGCCTTCATGACGGTGGCGGTCGAGGGCAACCGCACCGACGCGGTGCTGGCCGCCCTGCGCGGCGACCCGGCCGTCAGCGCCCTGCACACCACCAACGGCCGCTGGGACATGGTGGCCGAGCTGCAGGCCGACAGCCTGGAAGCCTTCGACCGCGTGCTGGGCCGCATACGCCTGCTCGAGGGCATCGCCAATACCGAAACCAGCCTGCTGCTGTCGACCACCAAGCTGTGACCTTGATACGCCCGCTAAACTCCCCGACATGAATCTGGCCCCCGCCCAACTCCAGGAACACCTCAAGCGCGGCTTGAAGAGCCTGTACACCCTGCATGGCGACGAGCCCCTGCTGGTGCAGGAGTTCGCCGACGCGCTGCGCGCCGCGGCGCGCGAGCAGGGCTACACCGAGCGCACGGTGCACACCGTGGCCGGCGCGCATTTCGACTGGAGCGAGGTGCTGGCCAGCGGCGGCTCCTTGAGCCTGTTCGCCGACAAACAGATCGTCGAGATCCGCATCCCCAGCGGCAAGCCGGGCAAGGACGGCTCGGTCGCGCTGCAGCAGATTGCCGAACGTGCCCAGGGCGACGACAGCACGCTGACCCTGGTCATGCTGCCGCGGCTGGACAGCATGACGGCCAAGGGCGCCTGGTTCGGCGCGCTCGAGAGCTTCGGCGTCACCGTCAAATTCGACCCGATAGACAGGCGCAGCCTGCCGCAGTGGATCGCCCAGCGCCTGCAGCAGCAGGGCCAGCGCGTGGCCGCCGGCGAGGAAGGCCAGCGCACGCTGCAGTTTTTCGCCGACCGGGTCGAGGGCAACCTGCTGGCGGCGCACCAGGAAATCCAGAAGCTGGGCCTGCTCTACCCGGCCCAGTCGGGCGGCAGCGATGGCGTCCTGAGCTTCGACCAGGTCGAAAATGCCGTGCTCAACGTGGCACGCTACGACGTCTTCAAGCTCTCCGAAGCCGTGCTGGGCGGCCAGGCCGTGCGCGTGGCGCGCATGCTGGACGGCCTGCAGTCCGAGGGCGAGTCCGAGGTGCTGGTGCACTGGGCGCTGGCCGAAGACATCCGCAGCATGAAGCGCGTGAAGGACGCCATTAGCGCAGGCCGCCCCATGCCCATGGCGCTGCGCGAAAACCGCGTCTGGGGCATCAAGGAAAAACTCTTCGAGCGCGTGCTGCCGCAGATCGGCGACACCACCCTGGCCAACCTGCTGCACGCCGCCCACAAGGTCGACGGCATCGTCAAGGGCCTGAAGCAGCCCGACTGGCCGGCCGACGGCTGGCAGGCCCTGCACCGGCTGGCCGGCATGGTCTGCGAGCAATGCGCCGCGCCGGGCCGCCCCAAGCAAGCATAGCCCCCTCGGGGGCAGTGCAGTACACGAAGTGACAAGCGTGGGGGCAACGTGCGATGCGACTCAAGGGCGCACCCGGCAGGCCTAAAATGGCCTCATGAACGCGCCCGACTCCCACCAAGCCCTTTCTTCTTCCAGCGATATCGCCGGCGACGTCGCTGGCCTGATGGAACTGCTGGGCTCCCGGGCCAAGGCGGCTTCGGCCGAGATCGCGCGCGCGCCGGCCGCCGCCAAGAACAAAGCCCTGCTAAACCTGGCTAAGGCTTTGCGCAAAAACACGGCAGCGCTGGAAGCCGCCAACCAGCGCGACCTGGAGCGCGCCGCAACCGCCGGCCTGGCCGGCCCCCTGCTGGACCGGCTCAAGCTCACGCCCAAGATCATTGACACCGTGGCCCAGGGCTGCGAACAGCTGGCCGCCATGGCCGACGTGATCGGCGACATCATCGGCATGAAGGAGCAGCCCAGCGGCATACGCGTGGGCCAGATGCGCGTGCCCCTGGGCGTGTTCGGCATGATTTACGAAAGCCGGCCCAACGTGACCATCGAGGCCGCCTCGCTCGCGATCAAGAGCGGCAATGCCTGCATTCTGCGCGGCGGCTCGGAAGCCATTGAATCGAACAAGGCGCTGGCGGCGCTGGTGCAGCAAGCCCTGGCCGACGCCGGCCTGCCGCCCGACGCCGTGCTGCTGGTGCCGACCACCGACCGCGAGGCCGTCGGGCAGCTGATCGCCATGCCGCAGTATGTGGACGTCATCATCCCGCGCGGCGGCAAGGGCCTGATTGAACGCATCAGCCGCGATGCCAAGGTGCCCGTCATCAAGCACCTGGACGGCAACTGCCATGTCTACGTCGACGATCCCTGCGATATCGACATGGCCGTGAAAGTGGCCGACAACGCCAAAACCCAAAAATACAGCCCCTGCAATGCCAGCGAAGGTTTGCTGGTGGCGCGCGGCGTGGCGGCGCAGTTTCTGCCCAAAATCGGCGCGATTTACGCCGCCAAGGGCGTTGAAATGCGCTGCGATGCCGAGTCGCAGGCCATTCTGGCGGGCGTTAAAGGCGCCAACCTCAAGGCAGCGACCGAGCAGGATTGGTATGAGGAATACCTGGCGCCCATCATCAGCATCAAGGTGGTGGACGGGATTGACGAAGCCATCGCCCACATCAACCACTACTCCAGCCACCACACCGACGCCATCCTGACCCGCGACCACATGCACGCCCAGCGCTTTCTGCGCGAAGTGGATTCAGCCAGCGTCATGGTGAATGCGAGCACCCGCTTCGCCGATGGTTTCGAGTTTGGGCTGGGCGCCGAGATCGGCATCAGCACGGACAAATTCCATGCGCGCGGGCCGGTCGGCATTGAGGGGCTCACCTCCCTCAAATATGTGGTGCTGGGGCAAGGCGAAGTGCGCTCCTGAGCATCGGCCGGGACAGCAGGCCCGGCCTCGAGGTTTTTGATGGGATGGGTTGGCGTTACCCCTTGTAACCCCGCTACTTCATCCTTATATCCCGAGGGTGTACCCCCCATTCAAAGGGCACGCGAAAGAGGGCTATGCGGCTCAGTGCAAGGCGCCGTGAGTGCCGTGTAGCCTCGCTACACAAACGAACGGCAACGCAGCAATGAGGTGCATAGCCCCCTTTCCCTTCGGGTTGGCCCCAGAGGGGGTGTCTGCTTTGTCGCACGGCTTGCCAATAGGCATACTATTGGCTGCGCCGCGCTTCGCGCATCCATCCCCTCTGGGGCCAACGCGTGCCCTTTGAATGGGGGGTACACCCTAAAATTCGGTCAGCTATAGCCGAAGCAAATAACAGAATCACCTATCGAAAGTGGCCGAATGGTTCCGCACCTCATCACCGCCCTGAACGGCCCCATCAACGAACTCGAACAACGCGTGCTGGACTCCACCCCGGCCATCGAGCGCTGGTTCCGGCTGGAGTGGATGGAGCACACGCCGCCGTTTTACAGCTCGGTCGACATCCGCAACGCGGGCTTCAAGCTGGCCCCGGTGGACACCAACCTCTATCCCGGCGGCTGGAACAACCTGACGCCCGAAATGCTGCCGCTGGCGGTGCAGGCCGCCATGGCCGCCATCGAAAAAATCTGTCCCGAAGCGCGCAACCTGCTGGTCGTGCCCGAGAACCACACGCGCAACAGCTTTTACCTGTCCAACGTGCTGCAGCTCAAGCGCATCTTCCACCAGGCGGGCCTGAACGTGCGCTTCGGCTCGCTGAGCCCCGAGATCAAGGCGCCCACCACACTGAACCTGCCGACCGGCGAGACCATCACCATAGAGCCGCTGATACGCACCGACAGGCGCCTGGGCCTGAAGGACTTCGACCCCTGCACCATCCTGCTGAACAACGACCTGTCGGCCGGCATCCCGGGCATTCTGGAAGACGTCAACGAGCAGTACCTGCTGCCGCCGCTGCACGCGGGCTGGTCGGTGCGCCGCAAGTCGCACCACTTCAAGGCTTACGAAGAAATCTCCAAGCGCTTCGGCAAACTGCTGGGCATAGACCCCTGGCTGATCAACCCCATGTACGCGCAGTGCGGCGAGGTCAACTTCGCCGAGAACACCGGCATGGAGTGCCTGACCACCAACGTCGACGCGCTGCTGACCAAGATCAAGCGCAAGTACAAGGAATACGGCATCAACGAAAAGCCCTTTGTCGTCGTCAAGGCCGACAACGGCACCTACGGCATGGGCATCATGACGGTGCGCGACGTCAAGGACCTGGACGCGCTGAACCGCAAGACCAAGAACAAGATGAGCACCACGAAAGACGGCCAGGCACTGTCCGAAGTGATCATCCAGGAAGGCGTGCTGACCAACGAGCGCGTCAACGACGCCGTGGCCGAACCCGTGGTCTACATGATGGACCGTTATGTGGTCGGCGGTTTTTACCGTGTGCATGCCGAGCGCGGCGTGGACGAAAACCTCAACGCGCCCGGCGCCAGTTTTGTGCCGCTGGCCTTCGCCGACAGCGGCCGCCTGCCTCAGCCCGGCGAGAAGCCCGGCTCCAGCAGCCCCAACCGCTTCTATATGTATGGCGTGATCGCCCGGCTGGCCATGCTGGCGGCAAGCTACGAACTCGAAGCCACCGACCCGGACGCCGAGGTGTACGACTGAAAAACCCCCGCAAGGGGGTTTTTTGATGGCTTTTTGGTGGCTTTCCGGGGCCTGCCCCCATGCGCCATAGGCGACCCACTATTAAATACATAGCATTACCCGGCAATAGGCCGGAGACAGCCCCAAGCACGTGTAGCACCCTCCTCCTGTTACAAGTTGTTGCGGTGCAACAAAATCGGGATTAGTTGGATTTAGGGGTGGCCGCCGACTTGCAAGCCGGGTCCCCGGGCGCAAAATAGCGTTCCCAAAGGTAACCATTCCCGCCCGCCTGGAGCCGTTTTGAACGGGCCTGGCGCAAAGACGGGAAGTTTTTGTGTCTAGTCAAAAATCATCACTCGCGGCGCTCACCCTGGGCGCCATCGGTGTCGTCTACGGCGACATCGGAACCAGCGTCCTGTATGCCGTCAAGGAAGTTTTCGGTTCCGGGCATGTTCCCTTCACCCCCGACAACGTCTACGGCATCCTGTCCATCTTCTTCTGGACGCTGACCGTCATCGTTTCCATCAAGTACGTGGCACTGGTGCTGCGCGCCGACAACAACGGCGAAGGCGGGCTGATCGCCATGCTGGCGCTGGCCTCCACCGCGGTGAAGGACAAGCCCCAGCTGCGCCGCACCCTGCTGGTCGTGGGCATTTTCGGCACCTCGCTGTTTTACGGCGACGGCGTCATCACCCCGGCGATCTCGGTGCTGTCGGCGGTCGAGGGCCTGGAAGTCGTCTCGCCGGCCTTCAAGCAGGGGGTGATCCCTATCACCCTGATCATCCTGTTTGCCCTGTTCGCGGTGCAAAAGCACGGCACCTCCGGCATAGGCCGGTTTTTCGGGCCCATCACGCTGATCTGGTTCGCCGTACTGGCCCTGTTGGGCATCTCGCAGATCGCCACCAACCCCCACATCCTGGTGGCGCTGAGCCCGCACTACGCCGTGATGTTCATGTGGGCCAACCCCGGCACCACCTTCATCATCCTGGGCGCCGTGGTGCTGTGCGTGACCGGCGCCGAGGCGCTGTACGCCGACCTCGGCCACTTCGGCAAAAAACCGATTCGCCTGGCCTGGTTCTCGGTGGTCATGCCCTCGCTGGTGCTCAATTACTTCGGCCAGGGCGCGCTGCTGATCAGCAACCCCGCCGCCGTGAAGAACCCCTTTTATTTGATGGCCCCCGAATGGGCGCTGCTGCCGCTGGTGGGCCTGGCCACCATGGCCACGGTGATCGCCTCGCAGGCGCTGATCACCGGGGCCTTCAGCGTGACCAAACAAGCCATCCAGATGGGCTACCTGCCGCGCCTGAACATCCAGCACACCAGCGTGCGCGACACCGGCCAGATCTACATGCCCTTCGTCAACTGGGGCCTGTTCATCACCATCGTGCTCGCGGTCGTGATGTTCCGCTCGTCCAGCAACCTGGCGGCCGCCTACGGCATCGCGGTCTGCACCGACATGCTGATCACCACCATCCTGACCTTTTATGTGATCCGCTACGGCTGGAAGTACCCGCTGAGCCTGTGCATCGCCGCCACCGGCGTCTTCTTCCTCGTCGACTTCGCCTTCTTCGCCTCCAACCTCATGAAGCTGTTCGCCGGCGGCTGGTTCCCGCTGGTCATAGGCGGCGCCGTCTTCACGCTGATGATCACCTGGAAGGAAGGCCGCCACCTGCTCAATGAAAAGCTGCGCGCCGACGCGATAGACCTGCCCAGCTTCCTGGACGCCGTTTTTGTGAGCCCGCCGGCCCGCGTCGAAGGCACGGCCGTGTTCCTGACCGCCGAGCCCGGCAGCGTGCCCAACGCGCTGCTGCACAACCTCAAGCACAACAAGGTGCTGCACGAGCAGAACCTGTTCGTGACCGTGCGCAACCACGAGGTCCCCTGGATTGGCATGAACAAGCGCCTGGAAATCCACGCGCTGGGCCACGACTGCTGGCAGGTCAACGTGCACTACGGCTTCAAGAACGACCTGGACCTGCCCAAGGCCCTGCAGCAGATCAAGGGCCGCGGCTGCGAGCTGGAGTCCATGACCACCAGCTACTTCCTCTCGCGCGACACCGTGATCCCGACGATTGGCAGCGGCATGGCGCCCTGGCGCGAGAAGCTGTTTGCGCAGATGCACCACAACGCGAGTGGAGCGGCGGATTTCTTGAATTTGCCTAATAACTCGGTTGTGGAGTTGGGTAGCAAGATTGAGATTTGAGTTTTGCCCTTTGCCAGGGCGGGGCTTGAATTAGGTTTTGTTTTCTCTGCTGAGGCTTGCTGGCCGGGGGTAGCCCGGCAGCTACTCACTTTTCTTTTGGCGAAGCAAAAGAAAGTAGGTCGCCCGCCGGGGCGAGACCCGGCCAGCAAAACCAAGAAGAGGAAAGAGGAGGATGAGGAGGCAGAGCGCCCAGCCGGAGCAAGACCCGGCCTCAACCCCCTCCAGCCAGGAGTGCGGCATTCCCCCCGGCCGCCGTCGTATTCACAGTGACCGTCTGCTCCGCACAGAAGCGATAAAGGTAATGCGGCCCACCAGCCTTGGGTCCGGTGCCGGAGAGCCCCTCTCCACCGAACGGCTGCACCCCCACCACCGCGCCAATCATGTTGCGGTTCACGTAGATGTTGCCGACGTGCGCCGCCGCGGCCAGGGCCTGGGCGCGGGAGTCTATGCGGGTCTGTATGCCCAGGGTCAGGCCGTAGCCGAGTGCGTTGATCTGCGCGATCACGGCCTGCGGGTCCTTGAGCTCGCCGCTGCCCCAGCGCACGACCTGCAGCACGGGGCCGAAGATTTCGTCCTTCACGTCGGACAGGCTGGGCACTTCAAAGGCCGCGGGCGGGATGAGGTTGGCCGGTGAAACCGGGGCCGCCGGTGCGACCAGCACCTTGGCGCTGGCGCCCAGGCGCTGCAAATGCTTCTGGATGTTGTCAAAGGCCTCACGGTCTATCACCGGGCCGACGTCGGTGGCGAGGTTTGCCGTCTCGCCGGCCACCAGCTCTTGCGCCGCGCCCTGGATCATCTCTATCACGTGGTCGGCGATGCCCTCGTGCACGCACAGCAGGCGCAGCGCCGAGCAACGCTGGCCGGCGGAACGAAACGCGCTCTGTACCACCGCGTCGGCCACCTGCTCCGGCAGGGCCGTGCTGTCGACCAGCATGGCGTTGATGCCGCCGGTTTCGGCGATCAGCGGAACGATGGGGCCATCCTTGGCGGCCAGCGCGCGGTTGATGATTTTGGCGACCTGGGTGGAGCCGGTGAAGACCACGCCGGCCACCTGGGGCGCCGCCACCAGCGCCGCGCCCACGGTCTCGCCGGGGCCGTGGGCGAGCTGCAGCGCGCCTTCGGGCACGCCGGCTTCATGCAGCAGCTTCACGGCCTCCCAGGCAATGCCCGGCGTCTGCTCGGCGGGCTTGGCCAGCACGGCGTTGCCGGTGGCCAGCGCGGCCGCGACCTGGCCGGTGAAGATGGCCAGCGGGAAATTCCAGGGGCTGATGCAGACCCAGACGCCGCGCGCGGTCAGGCGCAGCTCGTTGGTCTCGCCGGTCGGGCCGGGCAGGGCCAGCGGCTGCATGATGCGTTCGGCCTCATTGGCGTAGTAGCGCAAAAAGTCCACCGCCTCGCGCACTTCCGACACGGCATCGCCCCAGGTCTTGAAGGCTTCCTTGACCAGCAGCGCGCAGAGCTTGGGCATCTGCCGCTCCATGGTGTCGGCGGCGCGGCGCAGGATGGCAGCGCGCCCGGCCACGTCCACCTTGCTCCATTGCCGATAAGCGCCGACGCCCTTCTCCACCACCGCCGCGGCCTGCCGGGGGTCAAACTCCGGCACCATGGGCACGGGGGTGGCGGCCAGCGCGGCCAGCAGCGGCGCGCGCATGCTGCCCACCGTGAGGTCCAGGCCCAGGCTGTTGGGCCGGCCGGCGCCGTAAAGCGCGGGCGGCAGCGGCAGCGAGGACTCGGGCTCCAGCCGCAGCGGCGAGGTCAGCAGCTCGCCCATGCCGACCGACTCGTCGGCAAGCTGGTGCACAAAGGAGGAGTTGGCGCCGTTCTCGAGCAGGCGGCGCACCAGGTAGGCCAGCAGGTCGCGGTGCGCGCCCACCGGGGCGTAGACGCGGCAGCTGATCAGCGGGTTCTTGAGCACCTCGCGGAACACGCCTTCGCCCATGCCGTGCAGGCGCTGCAGCTCAAAGGGCACGGCGTTGCGCGAGGCCATCTGCAGGATGGCGGCAATGGTCGCGGCATTGTGGCCGGCGAACTGCGGGTAAATCGCATCGGGCGCGGCCAGCAAGGCCTGCGCGCAGGCCAGGTAGGACACGTCGGTGTGGTGCTTGTGCGTGAACACCGGATAGTGCGGCAGGCCCATCTCCTGGGCGCGCTTGATTTCCGAATCCCAGTACGCGCCCTTGACCAGGCGGCACATCAGGCGCAGCTTGTACTTGCGGGCGATGGCGGCGATGTGATGGATCAGGTCGAGCGCGCGCGTCTGGTAGGCCTGCATGGCCAGGCCGAAGCCCTGCCACTGCGGGTGGTATTGGGCCACCAGCGCGGCCAGCGCCTCGAAGACGTCGAGTGAGAGCTCAAGCCGGTCCACTTCCTCGGCGTCTATCGTGAGGTTGATATTGGCCCGGGCCGACAGCTCGCACAGGCCCCAGACACGCGGCACGAGTTCGGCCATCACACGTTTGCGCTGGGCGTCTTCATACCGCGGGTGCAGCGCGCTGAGCTTGATCGAGATGCCGTCGTTTTTTTCGGTCGGCCCCGTGGCATTCGCGCCGGCGGCGATGGCCTGTATGGCATGGGTGTAGCTCGCCAGGTAGCGCAGCGCATCTGCGTCAGTGCGCGCGCCCTCGCCCAGCATGTCGTAGCTAAAGCGCAGGTTGGGGATTTTTTTGCGGCTGTCGTCGGCCTCGCCCATGGCGTCGCCAATGGTCTGGCCCAGCACGAATTGCCGGCCCAGCAGCTGCACGGCGCGCAGGGTGGCGGCCACCACGGTGCGCGCGCCCAGCTTGCTCATCAAGTTGGGATGGCCGCCCTCGGGCAAAAACAGCTTGGACATCGCGATCGCGGAGGCCGACAGGCGCGCCATCACGCCGTCGCCGGCGCCGTCGAAATCAGCACGCCCGAGCTGGTCGGCCGTCAGCGCAATCGCGGTTTCGGCATCCGGCACACGCAGCAGGGCTTCGGCCAGGCGCATCAGGGCCAGGCCCTCGGCGCTGGAAATCGGGTATTCCTTGAGCAGGCTTTCCATGGCCCAGAAAGGCGGCGGGTTGTCGCGCACGGCCTGCACCCAGGGCTGGGCCGAATGCGCGGCCGCCGCCCAGTCCAGCGCGCCGGCCAGGCTTCGCAGCTGGCCCGCCACGATCTCGGATTCAGGGCGGTAGGGAAAAGGCAGGCGCGGCGAGGTGGACATCAGGGGCTCCATGGAGGATTTCACGGTTTGGGGCACTTATTCAGTGGATGCATCGATATTCCATTGAATAATGATGAATTTCCCGCTAAATTTCACAAAATAACCGAATAATTCACTACTCATGTTTGAAGCCTCCGCAGAAATTGACCGCATAGACCTCAAAATCCTGAATGTTTTACAGCAGGACGGCCGGATCTCCAACCTCAAGCTGGCCGAAAGCGTGGCCCTGTCGCCCACGGCCGTGCTGGCCCGGGTGCAGCGCCTGAGCCGCGACGGCTACATCCTGGGCTATGAGGCCCTGCTGAACCCGCTCAAGCTGGGCGCCGGCATGATGGTGTTTGTGGAGGTGCTGCTGGACCGCACCACGCCCAATGTGTTCGAGGCCTTCAAGGCGGCGGTGCAGGTGCACCCTGAAATTACCGAATGCCATATGGTGGCCGGCGGCTTCGACTACCTGCTCAAGACCCGCATGGCCGACATGGCGGCCTACCGCTCTTTCGCCGGCACCGTGCTGTGGCAGCTCCCGGGCGTGCGTGAAACCCGTACCTATGCGGTGATGGAAGAGGTCAAGAGCACCACCCGGCTCGCGCTGGGCGTATGAACCCTCTCTCGCCTCTCTCGGGGCACAAATCGCGCAATTCGAGACTTTTGCGGCATTTTTTCCGCTCTTGAAGCACTGCGGGCGCAGGAACGGGGGCTAACCGCGTTGCCAAGCCGGCGGGCTTGGGATACCTTGGCAGACAACACCTAGGTGCTGCATTGCATAGGTCGCCGCAGCCGTATCTCCGGCTACGGACAACATCGGAGGGCTTCCTGATGAACAACCAGCCATGGTCCCGGTTCGGCGCACTGCTGCTGGCGCTGGCCGCCGGCACCGCGCACTGCGCGGAAACCGGTGTCAGCGACAGCGAAATCCTGGTCGGGCAGTTCGCCGCCCAGACCGGCCCCGCGGCCGAGCTGGGCAAGCGCATGCAGCTGGGCATACTGGCCCACTTCAATGCGGTGAATGCGGCGGGCGGCATCAACGGCCGCAGCCTCAAGCTGGTCTCGCGCGACGACGGCTACGAGCCCGAGAAGGCCGCCGCCGCGGTCAAGGCCCTGATCGAGGAGGACAAGGTGTTCGCGCTGGTCGGCTCGGTCGGCACGCCGACCACGCTGGCCGCCGTGCCGGCCATCAACGCGGCCGGCATCCCGCTGATAGGCCCCTTCACCGGCGCGCAGGCCCTGCGCGAGCCCTTCAACCGCAACATCTTCCATGTGCGCGCCAGCTACTTCGACGAGACCGAGCGCATCGTGCAGCACCTGAGCACCGTCGGCATCACCAAGATCGCCGTCTTCTACCAGAACGACTCCTACGGCAAGGCCGGGCTGGAGGGCGTGACGCGGGCGCTGGCCAAACGCAACCTCAAAGCCGCGGCCAGCGTCACCGTCGAGCGCAACAGCGTGGACGTGGCCGCGCCGCTGGCGGAAATCCTCAAGGCCGCGCCCGAAGCGGTGATACAGATCAGCGCCTACAAATCCTGCGCCGCGCTGATCAAGCAGGCCCGGGCCAAGGCCTACGGCGGCCAGTTTTTCAACGTGAGTTTCGTCGGCTCCAAGGCCCTGGCCGAGGAACTGGGCGACGCCGGGGCCGGCGTGACGATTTCGCAGGTCGTGCCCTTTCCCTACACGCCCTCCTCGGCCATCGTGCGCGAGTACCAGCAGCGCATGACGGAAGCCGGCAACAAGGATTTTGATTTCTCGAGCATGGAAGGTTTTCTCGCGGCCAAGGTCTTCACCGAGGGCCTGCGCCGCGCCGGCAAGAACCTGACCCGCGAAAGCCTGGCCACGGCGCTGGAATCACTGCGCGACCACAACATGGGCGGCTTCACCATCAGCTACGCGCCCAAAAGCCACGAGGGCTCGCGTTTCACCGACCTGACCATCATCGGGCGCGGCGGGAAATTCATGCGCTGAAGCGGGCCCGCCGTTGCGGCAAGGCCGCACCGGGGCTTGCCAGGCGGCGTTCCCTGGCCATAATGCGAGCACAAACCACACCCCTCCCTGTCAGACCTCACCAGGAGTGCCCATGAAACCCATATCTCTTCTGCTGACAAGCACCACACTGGCATTCGCCGCCGGCGCCCAGGCGCAAACCACCAAGCCCGGCTTGTGGGAAATCACCAACAAGATGCAGTCGAGTTCCGGCGAAATGGAAAAAGCCATGGCCAATATGGAAAAACAGATGGCCAGCATGCCCCCCGAGCAACGCAAGCAGATGCAGGACATGATGGCCAAGCAGGGCATGTCCATGGCGCCCGGCAGCGGCGGCGGCATGAGCATGAAGGTGTGCATCACCAAGGAAATGGCAGATCGCAATGAGCTGCCGCAACAGCAGCAAGGCGACTGCAAGACCACCCGCTCGCCCAGCAGCGGCAACACCATGAAGTTCTCTTACGCCTGCACCCAGCCGCCGTCCAGCGGCGAAGGCGTGATGACCTTCAACGGCGACACCGGCTACACCATGAAGATGAACACCACAACCACCGTCAAGGGCAAACCCGAAAAGATGACCATGGATGCCACGGGCAAATGGCTGTCGGCCGACTGCGGCACCATCAAACCGATCACCCCACCGAAGAAGTAGCCCCCACGCTTTTCACTTCGCCTTTGGCTGCGTGTAATACGCTGCCCCCCGAGGGGGCGCTGCGCCTGCGGCCTGGCAAAGCCAGTTCCGCGGCCCCGGCTGGGTTAAAGATTCATCTACCGCCAAATATGGCAGTGCCTACTCTAACCATGGTGCTGCCAGCATGGATGGCGGCCTCCAGGTCGGCGGTCATGCCCAAGGACAAGGTATCCATAGGTGTCGGCAGGACACCCGAAGCATTGACCGCGTCAAAAACGGCCTTGGTCCTGGCATGCAGCGCGCAGGCCGCATCAAAATCGGCGGCGGGTTCGGGAATGGCCATCAGGCCGCGCAGCACCAGGCGCGGCAGCTGAGCGACCTCCTGCGCCAGGGCCTGGACCTCGGCCGGCGCCAGGCCGGACTTGTTGGCGCCGCCATCGATGTTGACCTGCAGGCAGATCTGCAGCGGCGGCAGGCTGTCGGGCCGCTGCTCGCTCAGGCGCTGGGCGATCTTGAGCCGGTCGACCGACTGCACCCAGTCAAAATGCTCGGCGACCAGGCGGGTCTTGTTGCTTTGCACCGGGCCTATGCAGTGCCACTCCAGGGCCTGGCCGCCCGGCCGGCCCCGCAATGCGAGGATTTTCTCCACGCCCTCGGCGATGTAGTTCTCGCCGAAGGCGCGCTGCCCGTCCGAGGCGGCTTCGGCGACGGCTTCGGCGCCGAAGGTCTTGGAAACGGCCAGCAGCCGCACGGTGGCCGGGTTGCGCCCGGCGGCGAAGCAGGCCGTGGTGATACGGTCACGGACAAGCTGGAGATTGCGCACAATCGTGGTCATAATCGAACTGTAAACTTTAGTTGAGTCATTTTTAAAAGGGTCTCGGGATGGATATCACGCAGTTGCTGGCCTTTAGCGTCAAGAACAAGGCGTCTGACTTGCATTTGTCGGCTGGCTTGCCGCCCATGATCCGGGTTCACGGCGACGTGCGGCGTATCAACATCGACCCGCTGGACCACAAGCAGGTGCATTCCATGGTGTACGACATCATGAACGACACCCAGCGCAAAACCTACGAAGAATTCCTGGAGGTCGACTTCTCGTTCGAGATCGACGGGCTGGCCCGCTTTCGCGTCAATGCCTTCAACCAGAACCGCGGCGCCGGCGCCGTGCTGCGGACCATTCCGTCCAAGATCCTGACGCTGGAGCAGCTCAACGCCCCGAAAATCTTCGGCGACCTGGCGCTCAAGCCGCGCGGCATGGTGCTGGTGACGGGCCCCACGGGCTCGGGCAAGTCCACCACGCTGGCCGCCATGGTCAACTTCCTGAACGAAACCGAGTACGGCCACATCCTCACGGTGGAAGACCCCATCGAGTTCGTGCACGAATCCAAAAAATGCCTGATCAACCAGCGCGAAGTCGGCCCGCACACGCTGAGCTTCAACGCCGCGCTGAAATCCGCGCTGCGCGAAGACCCGGACGCCATCCTCGTGGGCGAAATGCGCGACCTGGAAACCATACGCCTGGCCATGTCGGCCGCTGAAACCGGCCACCTGGTCTTCGGCACGCTGCACACCTCCAGCGCCGCCAAGACGATTGACCGGATCATCGACGTGTTCCCGGCCGAAGAAAAGGAAATGATCCGCTCCATGCTGTCGGAGTCGCTGCAGGCGGTGATCTCGCAAACGCTGTGCAAGACCAAGGACGGCGCGGGCCGGGTCGCGGCGCACGAGATCATGCTGGGCACCTCCGCCATCCGCAACCTGATCCGCGAAGCCAAGGTCGCGCAGATGTATTCGTCCATCCAGACCGGCAACAGCGTGGGCATGCAGACCCTGGACCAGAACCTGACCGACCTGGTCAAACGCAACGTCATTTCCCCCGCGGAAGCGCGCGGCAAGGCCAAAATCCCGGAGAATTTCCCCGGCTAAGTCCACCGTCTTTCGTTGACAACAGAATCTGTTTGAAAGGAGTCGCTCATGGAACGCGACCAGGCCAGTAAATTCATCAACGACTTGCTCAAGCTCATGGTCAGCCGCAATGGCAGCGACCTGTTCATCACGGGCGACTTTCCGCCGGCCATGAAGGTGGACGGCAAGGTGACCAAGGTGTCGCCGCAGCCGCTCAACGCCAACCACACGCTGGCGCTGGCGCGCTCCATCATGAACGACAAGCAGGCGGCCGAGTTTGAACGCACCAAGGAGTGCAACTTCGCGATCTCGCCGCCCGGAGTCGGGCGCTTTCGCGTGAACGCCTTCATCCAGCAGGGCAAGGTCGGCATGGTCATGCGGACGATTCCGGCCACGCTGCCCACCATCGACGGGTTGGGCGTACCCCAGGTGCTCAAGGAGGTGGTGATGAGCAAGCGCGGCCTGACCATCCTGGTGGGCGCCACCGGCTCGGGCAAGTCGACCACGCTGGCCGCCATGGTCGACTGGCGCAACGAGCAGTCCTACGGCCACATCATCACGATCGAAGACCCGGTGGAGTTCGTCCACGCGCACAAGAACTGCGTGATCACGCAGCGCGAAGTGGGCCTGGACACCGACAGCTGGGAAGCGGCCCTGAAAAACACGCTGCGCCAGGCGCCGGACGTGATCCTGATGGGCGAAATCCGCGACCGCGAAACCATGGAACACGCCATCGCCTTCGCCGAAACCGGCCACCTGTGCCTGGCCACGCTGCACGCCAACAGCGCCAACCAGGCGCTGGACCGCGTGATCAACTTCTTCCCCGAAGAGCGCCGCACCCAGCTGCTGATGGACCTGTCGCTCAACCTCAAGGCCATGATCTCGCAGCGCCTGGTGCCCAAGCAGGACGGCAAGGGCCGTTTTGCCGCGGTGGAAGTCATGCTCAACTCGCCGCTGATCTCCGACCTGATCTTCAAGGGCGAAGTCTCCGAGATCAAGGAGATCATGAAAAAGAGCCGCAACCTGGGCATGCAGACCTTCGACCAGGCCCTGTACGACGCCTTTGAAAGCCACTTCATCACCTACGAAGACGCCCTGCGCAATGCCGACTCGGTGAACGACCTGCGCCTGCAGATCAAACTCAATTCGCAGCGCGCCAAGTCGACCGACCTGTCGGCCGGCACCGAAAACTTCGCCATCGTTTAAGGCGCGAGGCGCCGGCCCCGTGCCGGCGCGCCCCCCCTTTTTCCTCACGCATCCCGTCCCCGAATCCATTCCCATGTCCAGCACCACCCCCAAAACCTACGAATCCTCGTCCCCCCGCCAGGTCGCCTTCCTGGGCCTGGGCGTCATGGGCTACCCCATGGCCGGCCACCTGGCGCTGGCCGGCCACAGTGTCACGGTCTACAACCGAAGCGCGGGCAAGGCCGCCGCCTGGGTTGCCGAATTCGCGGCTACGAGCAAGCCCGCGCAGGCCGCCCTGCCGCGCCTGGCCGTCGCCGGCGCCGACATCGTGTTTTGCTGCGTCGGCAATGACGACGACCTGCGCGCCGTCACGCTGGGCGCGGACGGCGCCTTCGCCGGCATGAAGCCCGGCGCCATTTTTGTCGACCACACCACGGCCTCGGCCGATGTGGCGCGCGAACTCTACGCGGCGGCGGCCAAGCTGGGCCTGCAGTTCATCGACGCCCCGGTCTCCGGCGGCCAGGCCGGCGCGCAGAACGGCGCACTCACCGTGATGTGCGGCGGCGACAAGGCGGCATTCGACGCCGTCAAACCCGCCGGCATGGCGTTTTCCAAGGCTTTCACGCTGATGGGCGCCAGCGGCGCGGGCCAGCTCACCAAGATGGTCAACCAGATCTGCATCGCCGGCCTGGTGCAGGGCCTGAGCGAAGCGGTCGCCTTCGGCCAGAAAGCCGGGCTGGACGTGAACCAGGTGCTGGAGGTGATCGGCAAGGGCGCGGCGCAAAGCTGGCAGCTCGACAACCGCGGCAAGACCATGGTGGCCGACAAATTCGATTTCGGCTTCGCCGTCGACTGGATGCGCAAGGACCTGGGCCTGGTGCTGGACGAGGCCAAGCGCAACGGGGCCCGGCTGCCGGTCACCGCCCTGGTGGACCAGTTCTACGCGGACGTGCAGGCCATGGGCGGCCAGCGCTGGGATACCTCGAGCCTGATCAAGCGCCTGCGTTAAGCGCGCGCCGCGCAAAAAAAGCGGCCGCACCGGGCAAGCCGGTGCGGCCGCTTTGCTTTTGGGCTTCTTCAGCCGCCCGCAGGCTTGGTGCTTTGGGCCGGTGGCGTGGCGGGCTTGGACGGCAGCATGCGCGCCAGCTCTTCCTCGCTGATGACCTCAAAAATGCGGATGACCTTCTGCACGCCGGGCGTAGAGCGCACCACCTCGGTGGCGCGATCGGCCTCGCGCTGCGTGACGCGGCCCATCAGGTAGGTCGTGCCGCGCTCCGTGATCACCTTGAAGGCGTTGGAGGACAGGTCGCGCGCATCGAGCAGCATGGCCTTGACGCGGCCGGTGACCAGGGCATCGGAAGAGCGCTGCGTCAGGGTCGAATTGCCCATGACGGCCAGTTCGTTGACCACCGAGCTGACGTTTTCCACGCGCGCGACGATCTGCTCGACCAGCTGCTTGTCCTGGGCATTCGGCACTTCGCCGGTGAGCAGCACCTGCCGGTTGTAGCTGGTGAGATTGACGTGCACGCGCTCGCCGACATTGCTGCGGATGCGGCTGGTGGCGCGCAGCTCTATGCCTTCGTCCTCGAGTTGCGCGCCGGAGGTGCGGCGGTCGGTCGCCACCAGCGCGCCGCCCGCGACGCCGCCCACCACCAGCGGGAAGCAGGCCGTCAGGCTGCCGCCGATCAAGGTGGCCGTGACAAGGGTCAAAGTCAGCCGTTTAAACGAAACACATTTCATACAGAGGTCTCCTGGTCGCCAAGTAACTGGGTGTCCACACCATCGCAAATGCAATGCAGGACAAGAAGGTGCACTTCCTGGATACGCGCGGTCCGCTCATGCGGCACGCAGATATGCACATCGGTTTCACGCAGGGCGTGGGTGATCTTGCCGCCGCCGCGGCCCGTCAGGGCCACCACGGTCATCTCGCGCTCGTGGGCGGCCTCGATGGCGGCCAGCACATTGGCCGAGTTGCCGCTGGTGCTCATGGCCAGCAGCACGTCGCCGGCAACGCCCAGCGCGCGGACCTGCTTGGAAAAGATCACCGAAAAATCGTAGTCGTTGGCGATCGCGGTGAGGATGGAGCTGTCCGTCGTCAGGGCGATCGCGCCCAGCTCGGGCCTCTCGCGTTCGTAGCGGCCGACGAATTCGGCAGCGAAATGCTGGGCGTCGGCGGCCGATCCGCCGTTGCCGCAGGCCAGCACCTTGCCGCCGCTGGTGACGCTGGCCAGTATGGCCTGCACCGCCGCCGCGACCGGTTTGGAAAGCACCTGGGCGGCCTGGTACTTGAGGTCGGCGCTGTCGATAAACTGCTGTTCAATGCGTTGTTCAAGCATGCGCCAATGATAGCGGGTCATGCTTGCCCCCTGATGGCCGGCCGGCGCGCGTTGCGATCTTCATAGAATCGAGGGCTTTGCGAAAAAGCCGCCGCCCCGGGGGAGGCAGGCCCACCGCGAACGTCAAGGCACAAAAAGCGGAACTAGTTCCAGGAACTATGCCCGGTTCATTCCAGAAATGCGGCGCACGGCCGCCGCTTGCGGAAAATTTGCGCCATCATCGATACATACGGTTACTTAACAAGCCAGCCCCACGCACATGAGCAGTCCCGTCTTTGATCCCGAGGTCGTCAGCAAGGTGACCGCCGCCTTCATGCAGGCGACGGCCGCGAGGTGGTCGTTCCCGAGCGTGGAGCTCCAGGACCGCGACACCTTCATGCTGATACGCGTGGACGTTGCGCCCTCGGACCAGCGCGACATCGACCTGCCCGTGCGGCAATCCATCGCGCTCGCGCTCAACCAGGCCGTCCCTGTGCATTTCACGCAGAAATTCGGCCACTGGATCGTCACCTTCCTGCGCGACAACAAGATGGTCGAGACCGTGCACCCGAGCGAATTCCAGACCTGACCCAGCAGGCACCCCGCCTGCCGGCCGGCACGGTTCACGAAGCGTCGAACGCGGCCGGCAGCCATTCGATGGCCGCGCCCGCCTTTTCACCCAGTGCGCCCTGCACCAGCACCACGTCAAAACGGCAGGGCGGCGGACTCGCGAAACGCACCAGGTAGTGGCGCGCCGCCAGCACGATGCGCTGCTGCTTGGCGCTGCTGATGCTGGCCGCCGCGCCGCCGTGCGAGTCGTCCGCCCGCTGCCGCACCTCCACGAAGACCAGCGTGCCGTCGGGCGCGCGCATCACCAGGTCGATCTCGCCGCCGCCGCGGCCCGGCGTTCGATAATTGGCCTCCACAAAGCGCAGCCCCGCCCGCACCAGGTAAGCGCGCGCGGCGGATTCCGCGGCATCGCCGCGCGACTTGGTGGTAACCTGCCCGGGCAGGGGCCGCGCCTCGGCGGCCGCGCCCACCGGCGGGACCTTGGAAACCTTTCTGGAAAACCACATTGAACGCTTCTTTCGACCTGGCCCTGGATGCGGCGCGCGCCGCGGCGGGCATGCAGCATTATCCGGAAAGCGCGCTGTACGTCGTGGCCACGCCCATAGGCAACCTGGCCGACATCAGCCTGCGCGCGCTGCAGGTGCTGCAGCTGGTGGACGCGATCGCCTGCGAGGACAAGCGCCACTCACAGCCCCTGCTGCGCCAGTATGGCATCGACAAGCCGCTGCTCGCGGTGCACGAGCACAACGAGGCAGAGGCCGCGAACCTGGTGATTGAACGCCTGCAGCGCGGCGAGCGCGTGGCCTACGTCAGCGATGCCGGCACGCCCGCCGTGAGCGACCCCGGCGCGCGCCTGGTCGCCGCGGTGCGCGCGGCCGGGCTGGCCGTCATGCCCCTGCCCGGCGCCAGCAGCGTCACCACGGTGCTCAGCGTGGCCGGGCTGGCCAGCCCCGGCGGCGAGACCGGTTTTGTGTTTGCCGGCTTTTTGCCGAGCAAGGCCGGCGAACGCGACCAGGCCATCGCGGCGCTGCAGGCTGATACGCGGGCCGTCGTCATTCTTGAAGCGCCGCACCGCATCGAGGCGCTGGCGCGCGCCATGGCCGTGCTGGGGGAACGCCTGGTCACCGTGGGCCGCGAGCTGACCAAGCAGTTTGAAGAAATCGCAACCGTGCCCGCGCAGGATTTCGCGGCCTGGCTGGCCGCGGGGCCGCAGCGCACACGCGGCGAGTTCGCCCTGGTGCTGCACCCCTCGAGCGCGCCTGAGAGCGCCGAGGACGGCACGCGGGTGCTGCAGCTGCTGCTGGCCGAACTGCCGCTCAAGACCGCCGTGAAACTGGCCGCCGACATCACCGGCCTGGGCCGCAACGAACTCTACGAAACCGCCCTCAAACTCAAAAACGCATGAACCCCAACGCCGACCAGCTTTGGCGCGCACCGCGCTGGACACTCGCCGCCCTGCTGGCCATCCTCGGCATGCTGGGGCCGTTTTCCATAGACACCTACATCCCGGCGTTTTCCGGCATCGCGCAATCGCTGGGTGCCTCGCCGGTGCAGATGCAGCAGACGCTGTCGGCCTACCTGTTCGGCTTTGCCTTCATGAACCTGTTCCACGGCGCGCTGGCCGACAGCTTCGGCCGCCGGCCCGTGGTGCTCTGGGGCATCGCGCTGTTCACCCTGGCCTCGGCCGGCTGCGCGCTGTCGCAAAGCATAGGCCAGCTGGTTTTCTTTCGTGCCGTGCAGGGCCTGTCGACGGGCGCCGGCATCGTGGTCTCGCGCGCCGTGATCCGCGACATGTACCCGCCGGCGCAGGCCCAGCAGGTCATGAGCCAGGTGACGATTTATTTCGGCGTGGCGCCCGCGCTGGCGCCCATCGTCGGCGGCTGGCTGTTTGTGCACCTGGGCTGGCACAGCATCTTCTGGTTCCTCACGGGCGTGGGCGTGGTGCTGTGGGCGACCAACTTCCGCTTCCTGCCCGAAACGCTGCCGCCGCTGGACCGCCAGCCTTTTGAGGTGCGGCATTTGATGCGCGGCTACTGGCAGCTGGGCTCCAGCCCGCGCTTTTTGCTGCTGGCGCTGGCCAGCGGCGTACCCTTCAACGGCATGTTTTTATACGTGCTGTCGGCGCCGGCCTTCCTGGGCGAGCACCTGGCGCTGCAGCCCACCGAATTTTTCTGGTTTTTTGTCCTCACCATCTCCGGCATCATGTCCGGCGCCTGGCTCAGCGGCCGGCTCGCGGGCAAGATCGCGCCCAAACAGCAGATACGCCACGGCTTTGTCGTCATGCTGCTGACCTCGCTGCTGAACCTGGCGGCCAACCTGCTGTTCACGCCGCATGCCTCCTGGGCGCTGTTTCCGATCGCGGTGTTTGCCTTCGGCTGGGCGCTGATGGTGCCGGTGGTCACGCTGCTGGTGCTGGACCTGTACCCCGAGCGGCGCGGCATGGCGTCGTCGCTGCAGGCCTTTATCGGCTCCACCGCCAACGGCATCGTGGCCGGTATCGTCGCGCCGCTGGTCATGCATTCCACGCCCGCACTGGCCGCAGTGTCGCTGGGCATGATGTGCATAGGGCTCACGGCCTGGATGTATTTGCACCACCGCTGGCCCGAGATAGGCCGCGTCGCCTCGCGCGACTGATGATCTTCCTACTCCTTCGCCTTCCGGGAGAGGGCGCAGGAGAGGGAGGCAAGTCAGCGGTCGTTTATCCTGACCGGGAACTCCATGCCCTGGCCCACACGCCGCACCACGTAGCCGGCATCGAGGTAGACAAAAAAGAACATGTCCTGGATGCCGTCCCGCCAGCGGTAGGTCATGATGTCGCCCGACCAGGAGGCGACGCCGTCGACCTTCGCGGGGGGGCCGAACTCGCGCTCCACGTCCGCACGCGTCCATTTGCCGACTTCTATCCTGGAGAAGTCCTGCGGGTTCAGGACCTGCCTGGCGCTGACCACCTTGCCCGCCGCGTCGAGGTCGACCATCACGGCCGACTGGCCCGCGGGCTGGCGGGAATACTGAAGGCGCGTGCCCGAGGCCAGTGGCACCGTGCGCGTGGGCGCGCCATAACTCGCGAGGACCTGCTCGCGCGACATGCCGGGCTGCACGCCGACGGCGCAGCCCGCGGCCAGGAAAGCGGCAAGAGCCGCTGCGGAAACAGTTTTAACCATGGTCATAAAAGCTAGCTCCTGGATTCATCCCTGGATCTGTCTGACATCGCCGGCACACGAATGTTCCCGGCGCCTTAGCCGTTGAGCTGCGCCCAGCCCGGCGTGCCCGCGCGGCCCGAGTAGCGGCTGGTCGCGTCGTAGCGCTCCCAGGCCAGCCGTGCGGCGCGCCCGCCATAAACATCCCGTTGCAGCCATTCACATTCGGCCTGCAGCGCGGCATCGCCGCCCAGCCGCGTGTGCCAGACCTTGGCAGTATTGTCCCAGCGGTAGCCGCGGTTCTTGAGCAGTTCCTTGGCCGCGAAGGGCGCGCCCGTGGCCTGCAGGCGGTAGCTGGGCAGGCGGGCGGTGGACAACAAGTGCGCCAGGCCGTTGACGCCCTGGCCCGGCAAGCCGGCCATCAGCACCGCCAGCAGCGCATGGCAGTCCATCTCGGCGCGGTGCGCATCGTAAAACCAGCCGAGCCCGGAGGCCAGGTAGCTGAGCTTGGCCGAGCTGTGGCCCGCCGCCGTCCAGTCGATGTCGGCAAAGGAGCAGGCCCAGTTCAGGGATTGCGCCTGCGGAATCAGGCCTTCGACGAAGGGACGGTCAAAACCCGCGTTGTGCGCGATGACGAGGTCCACGCCGTCCAGCAGGCTGGCGATACGTGCCATGTCCAGTTCCTGGCCCGCCAGCATCGCGTCGGTGATACCGGTGATCTCGCGCGCGATTTTCGGCACCGGCATGCCCGGGTCGCGCAGCCCGTCATAGACCTGGACCGGACCCGTCGCAAGGCCGGTTTGCGTGTCGACCTGTATGCGCAGCAGCGCCAGCTCCATGATCTGGTCGCGCGAGGCGTCCAGCCCGGTGGTTTCGGTGTCCAGGATCACCACATGGGCCACGGGCCCCTGCGGTACGTGCGGAAATTCCATGGCCGGCACCAGCCGCCTGAGCACGCGGTAGTCGGGGTGGCGCTCCAGCGCCTGGGCCATGGCCTCGGGGCCGTCGTCCGTCGCGGCGGGAGGACGTGCCGCAGCTTCGGGCGCCACGGGCCTGGGCGCCTTCGCCGCCTTGGGCTTGCGCAGCTTGGCGGCAGCGGCCTCGGCGGCCATCGCCAGCAGGCCCTCGTCAAAACCGAAACCCAGTTGCCCGCCCGCCGTCATGCGCGCGGGGAGGCCTGAAGCCTCTCAGTGTGGATAGCGTCTTGCATGCTTGCTCCTGGGTTTGCTTGGAATAAAGCCCGCTATCTTCGCAGATAGCAAGCCAGCGGTCCTTCATGCCGGCACCGTTTGCGCACCGTGCAAGAGACCGAGACATTCGACGCCTATGCGCCGCGCCCCTACGCTGCGGTTTTGTGCTGGCGCGCGAAACTTTTGGCCAGGTCCATGAAGTTTTTTTCGGCCGGCGAGTCGCTGTCTTCCCGGCTCACCAGCGTGATGGGAGCCACCAGCGCGGGCCTGGCATTGCGGATGCGGCAGTACACCACGCTCTCGCGGTGGAAATTTTTCATCGAGGCTGGAACGACGGAGACGCCCGCGCCGGCCGCGACCAGGCTGATGTTGGTCAGCATGCGCTCGACCTCGGTGGCGATCTTGAGCGTGAAGCCCGCCTGTTCGCAAGCCTCGATCAGGTCCGAATACATGCCCGGCGCGCCGTGCCTGCGCACCAGGATGAACTGCTCATCGGCCAGGGACCTCAGGTCAATGACCGGCATCTTGTCCTTGGCCGCGCCCGCGACCAGCGCGTGGCCTACCGGCAGGATCAGCAGCATCTCTTCTTCCAGCAGGGAGAAAAAACGCACGCCGCGCGGATGGCTGACGGGCGAGCGCAAAATCGCGACGTTGACCGTGCCCCGGTCTATGCCTTCGGTCAGCTCGGCCGCATTGGCTTCGCGCAGGTCCAGGTGGACATCGGGATAGGCATCGCGGTAGGCGCGGATGATGCCGGGAATCAGGGGATGGGCGGCTGCCGAACTGGTAAAACCTATGGCCAGCGTGCCTTCAAAACCCTGGGCGGCGCGCGCCGCGCGCGCCGAGGCCTGCTCGACGCCGCGCAGTATTGCCTTGGCCTCCTGCACAAACACGGCGCCGCCGGCCGTCAGCGCCGCGCCCTTGGGATGGCGGCGGAACAACTCGAAGCCCAGCTCTTCCTCCAGCAGGCGGATCTGGTGGCTCAGGGGCGGCTGCTGCATGTTCAGCCGCTCGGCGGCGCGCGTGAAATGCTGCTCCTCGGCAACCATCAGGAAGTAGCGCAGGTGTCTCAGTTCCATCTCAGTTCCATCGCCTCAGCCCATCTTTTAAAGATATCAGGAATATTGCATTCGGATTTTAGGTATATGCCCTGGGCGCAGGATGACACCTTCGCGTCTTTACACTCACCGCCCATCCCCAAAAATCCACCGTATGGCGCGGCTCGCAAAGCCCCGCGGCAAGATCGCCCGTAGACTGGGCGGTCGATGACCAGAACCAGAAAAACGCTTCGCCATCCCATCGCGCAGATGGCCCTCGCTTTTGCCGCCGGCATGCTGCTGGGGCATTTCTTCCCTTCCGCCGGCACGCTGATGAAACCCCTGAGCGACGGCTTTTTGCGCCTGATCGGCATGCTGATCGGCGTGCTGATTTTCTGCCTGGTGGTGTCCGGCATCGCCGGCATGCGCAACCGGCTGCAGGCAACACAGGTCGGCGTCAAGGCCTTCTTCTACTTCGAGGCCATGACGGTGCTCTCGCTGGCCGCGGGCATGGTGGGCGCCCTGCTGCTGGCGCCCGGCAAGGGCTTCGCGCCGGTTTTTGCCGGCGAGGCCGCGCAGCGCGCGGCGCCCGCACCGGCCGCGCAAAGCACGAGCGATTTTTTGCTCGACATCATTCCCTCGACCTTCGCCGGCGCCTTCACCGGCAACAGCATTCTGCAGGTCCTGCTGCTGGCGCTGCTGACGGGCATTGCGCTGGCGCGCGTGGGCGAACGCGGCCGCGGCCTGCTGGAGCTCATAGAAGGCGTGCAGCAGGTGTTCTACGGCATGGTCGGCATGGTCCTGAAGCTGGCGCCACTGGCAGCCTTCGGCGCCGTGGCCTTCATGATAGGCCGCTACGGCATCTCCTCGGCGCTGCCGCTGCTGCACTTTCTCGCCGCCATCTACCTCGTCAGCATCCTCTTCGTCTTCGCCGTGATGGGCCTGGTCGCGCGCGCCGCCGGCTGCAACATCTTCCGCCTGGTCGCCTATGTCAAGGAAGAGCTGCTGCTGGTCTTCTTCACCAGCTCATCGATCGCCGCCCTGCCGGGCCTGGTCGCGAAGCTGGAAAAAATGGGCTGCGCCAAACCGGTGGTGCGCCTGATGCTGCCGGCCGGCTACAGCTTCAACCTGAACGGCAGCAATCTTTACATCGCGATGTCGGCGGTCTTCCTGGCGCAGGTGGCGCATGTCGAGCTGGGGTTCTGGCAGTTGCTGTCGCTGCTGGGCATCATGATGCTGACGTCCAAAAGCGCCGCCAGCGTCGCCGGTTCGTCCTTTGTGGCCCTGACCGCGACGCTGGCCAGCCTGAACCTGATTCCCTTGACCGGCATGGTCTTGCTGCTGGGCGTGGAGCGGCTGATGAAATGCCGCTCCCTGACCAACGTGATCGGCAACTGCGTGGCCTGCATCGCCGTCTGCGCCTGGGAAAAAGCGCTGGACCGCGACGCCATGCGTCAGGCCCTGTCGGGCAAGGACCTCCCGGCCGCCGCCAACCAGATCTGATGCAGCCGGTCGCCCAGGCACTCCGCGCGGCCCAGGAACAAGGCGTCCAGGCACTCGGGCCGCTCCAGCCGGCGGTAGAGCGCGGCCCGCTCCTCATAGTGGTCGGCCATGCGGATGGCGGCCGCCACGTAGCCCTCCACGCTGGCGGCAATGCTCCAGTCCGGCAGGCCCAGGCGGCGGAACAGGGCTTCATCAATATGCTCGAACACCTCGGGCCCCGTCTTGCACACGCCGGGCAGGCCGACCGTCATCGCGTCGGTGATGCCGTTGGTGTTGCCGAAAGGAAAAGGGCTCAAAAACATGTCACAGCGGCTGAAGATAGCAAGGTAGTCCGGGTAGGGCTGGTGGGCGTAGACCTCGGCATCCGGCAGGTAGCGGCGTACCACCCTTAGCACCTGCGGGTAGATCAGGCCGGTCGCCTGCCCGATCAGGAAATGAAAGCGCACCTGCTTGCGCGAGCCGGCGCGTATTTTCTGGCAGGCCAGCAAAAACTTCGGGTTGAGTTTCATGGTGGTCGAGGCCACGGCGATGTTGACGACCGGCGCGTCCTGCCGCTGCGGCCGCGCCAGCGAGACCTCGATGGCGGACGGCCGGTAAGGCTGGCCGTCCTTGGGCAGGCGCAGCAGGGTTTCGCTGAAGCAGGCCGGGTCGCCGACAAAGTCGTCTTCCACGCTGATGTAGTCGATGCGGTCTGAGTGCGTGGTGGCGGGGTGGCCCAGCGCGGCCACCTGCACCGGCGCCAGGCGCTGGTTGGCCGCGAACATGGTGATGGGAAACATGCCGACGCTGGGCATGTAGAACACGGCGGGCTTGAGGGCGCAGGCCAGCGTGTGCAGCTGGCGCAGGCAGGCCATCATGTCGTTGGGCGCCTCGAAATCCACGACCTCGTCAAACACCGCCCGGCCCAACTCGTCGATGTTGCCGGGATAGGCGACGGCCACCACGTAAAAATGCCGGCGCGCGGCCTCCATGCTCCTGGAGTGCGTGCGGTAAATCGAATGCCCGCCTGAAAACCACTCGAGCAGCACCAGCATGACGGGCTTGTCGGCGCTGGCCAGGGTCAGGGTGGCCGGCACGCGGGCCAGGCCCAGCGCCTCCAGCTTCTTGCGGATCAGGCGGTTGATGGGGCGCTTGATCTCATGGCGGCCGGGCAGGTCGGCGTAGCTGCAATGCATGTACACGTCGTGCAGGATGCCCAGCGGCAGCAGGTCCAGGCTGTCGATTTCCTCGAGGTGATCGGGCAGCCAGGCCAGCAAGGCCTCGCGTTTGGAGTGCGCGGCGGGCGAGCCGAGAAAGCGCGGCGAGAGCAGCGCCGTGAACAGCGCGGCGGCCAGTTTTTTGTTCTGCCGCCACAGCAGCTCCGCGTCCAGCGGAATTTCCGATTCGGGCGAGTACAGGATGCAGAACTTCACCAGGTCCTGCTCGCTCACATGGAACTCCGGCGCGCCAGGGCCCAGGTAGTTGAGCGACTTCAGGATGTGGTCGCAGTGGACGAAGGCGCTGGCGGCAAACAGCGCCGAGAGCCAGCGCTGGAAGTTGATGAGCTGGCCGAAGCCGTTTGGCGTGACGTGAAAGCCCGGGTCGGAAAACAGCGCCGAGATGGCGCTGGTGATGCGGGTCAGGCCGTGCGCGTCGCGCTCCTGCGCGCCTATGGCCGCCGACAGGCTGAGCGCGAAATTGCCGTCGAGGTTGCCGTAGTTCCTGTCTATGAGCAGCAGCAGCTTGACCAGCTCGCGCGCGGCCGGCTCCTGCTGCCGGGAGTAGCACAGGTATTCAAAGTTCTCGAGCGAAAAAATGTCCTCGGCCATGGCACCTCTTGCGTCAACGGCCCGAGCGGGCCGGCAGCGCCAGTATCACCGTTGCCGACGCCAGGCTCATTGGAACAGCCCGAAAAAAGTGCGGTCCAGCTTCTGCTGGGCCAGCGCGAGCCTTTCCTCTTGCGCCTTGAGCCAGGCGGCATCCTGGTCCAGCCGGCGCTTCTCGGCCGCCAGCATCCTGGCGGTTTCCGCGCGCTGCGGGCCGCCCAGGCCCTTGCTCGAGGCCAGCATGTTCTGCGCGCTCAGCGCGGTCTGGTAGCGTTCCTGCGCCAGCGGGAATTCCGTGCGCGGGAAGTCAAAGGCCTTCACCGCTTCGGTGTACAGCTGCTTGACGACGTCAAAGGGAATCTCGGCGGGCTTGAGCTTGTTGGCGCGCCCGTAGCTGACCAGGTCCGAGGCGAAATGGTGGCCGACCCGGAACGGGACATCGGAGTCGCGCTGCAGGATGTCGGCCAGCTCGGTGGTGGTGGAGTAATCAGCCTCGACTTCCTGCAGGGCGCGGCTGCGGTCTATGACGAGGTTGTTCATCAGCTCGGCCAGCTTCACAAAGGCATCGGTGGTGAGCTCCAGGGTTTTTTCGACCTGGTCGCGTTTGTAGTCGGGCATGCCGGGCGTGACGTTGTGCGCCTCCAGCTGGTAGGTGAAGGCCCGGCCCACCACCTCGCTGGCCTGCAGCCGCAGCGTGTTGAGGGCATAGGGGTTGCGCTTTTGCGGCATGATGCTGCTGGTGCCGGTGAGCCGGCCTTCCTGCAGGGTGATCCAGGGCGCGGCCTGGTGGTACTGGGTGTGCATGTCCTGCACCAGCAGGCCCATCATCAGCGCCGCGTTGCTGCACAGGCCCACCAGCTCCACGCCCTGGTCCAGCGCACCGAGCTGGGCCGCGTCGTAGGAGTTTTCCAGCGCGCCGTCAAAACCCAGCAGTTCCGCCAGGCGCTCGCGATTCACCGGGAAGCTCGAGGTACCGAGCGCGCCCGCGCCCAGCGGGCTCAGGTTCAGGCGCGCATAGGCTTCCTTCAAGCGCGCGCTGTCGCGCCCGAAGACCGAGGCAAAGGCCAGCAGGTAGTGCGCGTAGGTGGTGGGCTGGGCCTGCACGCCGTTGGTATAGGCCGGCACGATGGTGTCCAGGTTTTTCTCGGCCACGGCCAGCAGCTGCGCTTTGGACTGGATCATCGCGGCCATCAGCGCCAGCGCGCGTTCGCGCTGCATCAGGCGCCGTGTGGTGGACAGCATGTCCTGCCGGCTGCGGCCCGAATGCATGCGCGAGCCGTCGGGGCCGGCCAGCGCCAGGATCAGCGGCTCGTACTGCAGGTAGTCGCCCGGGCGTTTGGCACCGGGCTGGTTGCCGTCGCGGATCACCTGGTCGACGGCCCGCGCGATTTTTTTGCCGAGCTCGGGCGGGACGATCCGGGTCTCCACCACCATCACGGTGGAGGCCTTGTTCATTTCGCCGAGGAAATGGAAATTGTCGTGCTCGGCCTTGCCGGGGGTTTTGTCCGCGGCGATGGCCGCCCCGCACAGCGATGCCAGCAGCAGCGCAAGCAGCACCAGCCGCCCGGTCCGGCGCGGCGGCAGGAAGCGGATGGTCGCCGCGGCGGGCGCGGGTTCAAGGCGTCGCATCGTCTTTTCCTGCGGCGGAGGCATTGAGACTGGAACCGGGCGACAGCACGGAAATGGTGAGCCTGTCCGTGCCGGCGCCGGGAGAAGGCGCCGCAGTGTCGCCCGCAAGCGGCGCCATCCAGTCGCCGCCGGCCATTTCGGTCTGCAGCGCGGCGGTGGCGGCGGCCGACGCCGGGCTGGTCAGGCTGTTGTTCATGGTGCCGCCCAGGTTGCGCAGCACGGTGCCGGAGCCGGTGGCGGCAATCGTCGTGACATCCGAGGACTGGCTGAAGGCCTGCCCGTTGGGCGCGCTGGCGCTGATGAGCAGCAGGCCGTTCTCCACCTGCAGCCTGTTGGTGCCGCCGTCTATGCGCACGCCGTAACTGCCGCCCGAACCCGAGACGCGCAGGCTGCCATCGCCGCCTGTGCTGACGGTGTTGAAGGCATTGGCGCTGCTGCCGACGATGGACAGCCCCTCGCCGGAGCCCGCGGTCGTCGCCTGGATATCGATGTCGCCGCTGCCCGAGGTGATGCTGACGCCGTTGGCGGCGCCCGAGGCCGCGCTGCGCAGCAGCACCGCCGGCGCGGCCGAGGCCGGGCCGCTGTTGCCGGTGACCGAGAGCTTGCCCGAGACCGTGGAGATGGCGGCGGAACTGGTCGCCGTCGAAGGGTAAATGGTGACGCCGCTGCCGTAACTGGAGCTGCCGGCCAGGCTCACCGTGCCGCTGCCGGTGGCGCGTATGACGTTGTTGCCGGTCAGCACGCCAACGCCGTCGCCGTAAACGCTGCTGCCGGTGATCGCCAGCGCGCCGTTCTCGACGCTGAGCAGCGCCTTGCCGCCGCCGTAGATGCTGACGCCGTTGCCCTGGTCGGCGGCGTTGCCGACCAGCGTCACATTGCCGGCTCCTGTGGTCTGGATGCGGTTGGCGACGTTCTGGATGGCGATGCCGTGGTCCAGTTCCGCGATGTTCGGTGAGTGGAAGTTGCCCATCAGCGTGATGTTGCCGCCCTGCGAGGCGATGTTGTTGACCGAGTTGGTGCTCGAAGCGCTGCCGCCCAGCGAGATGGCGTCCGAGGTGCCTATGGAGTCGCCGCGGAAAGTGATGTCGCCGCTCACGGTGGTGACGTTGACGCCGTTGGCGTTGCCGGTGGAGTTCAGGAAGATGCCGTAGCCGCCGAAGCTGCTGGTGCTGTTGCCGTTGACGGCAATGGCGCCGCTGCCGGTCGTGATGTTGATCGCCGCGTTGGCGCCGGAGGGCGCGATGTCGACGCCCCGGCCCGAGTAGCTGGTGCCGTCCAGCGTCAGCGCGCCCGACTGCGTGCCCAGGTTGATGCTGGCGTAGGCGCCGCTGGCGTCCAGCGACACCGCCTTGAACGAGCCGGTGGTCGGGTTGACCACGCTGTTGTTGGCCAGCAGCTTGAGCGCGCCGGCCGTGCTGCTGATGTTGACCCTGGAGGCGGTGGCCGCGCTGGTGCCGCTGCCCGAGCTCAGCAACCCCAGCGCGGGCGTGGTGCCGCCCGAGGTGTTGCCGGCCACGGTGATGGCGCCGTCCGAGAAGATGCTGATGGAGGAACCCGAGCCCGTCGAATTGAGCACCGTGCCATAGCTGCCGGTGCTGCTGCCGCCCAGCGTGATGGCGCCGCCTGCCGTGGCATTGAGCACCACGCCGCCGGTGCCCGAGGCCGCCAGGTAGACGCCGCGGCCGGCGCCGGCAAAGCCGTTGGCATTGGCCTGTACCGTCAGCTTGCCGCTGCCCACGGTGAGTTGCTGCGAGGAGCCGCTGGCGGTCGAGCAGATCAGCACGCCGAAGCCGGAAGTCGCGTTGCCGCTGATCGTCAGGTTGCCGGAGCCGCTGGCGGCCAGGGTGTTGTTGGTGCTGAAGATGCGCGTGCCGTTGCCGCTGCCCAGGTTGCTGCTGTCCACGGTGATGGAGCCGGCGCCGCTGGTCAGCACATTGCTGCCGCCGGTAAGCACAAAGGCATCGCCGGTTCCGCCGGCGATGCCGACGTTGGCCAGGATGGAGATGTTGCCGCCGCCGGCATTGAGCGTGGAGCCGGAGATATTCACCGCGCTGGTGCTGGAGCTTGTCGAGGTGGAGGCGCCGCGTATCGTGATGTTGCCGCCGCTGGTGCTCAGCGTGGTGCCCGCGGTGATCGCCACGCCCGAAGCGCCGCTCTGGTTGGTGGCGGCATAGCCGGTCAGCGGATTACTGCCACCCCTGATGGTGATGGCCCCGCCGTTGGTGGTGATGGTGCTGCCTGTCAATGCCACCGAGCCATTGCCGGTATCGCCGTAGTTGGAGACCAGCGAGACGTTGAGGCTTTTGCCGGTGCCGTTGGAAATGACACGGCCGCTGCCCATGATGATGTTGCGGTGCGCCTGCAGGGTCAGCGAGGCATTGCCCACGCCCTTGACGTTGTCCAGCACGTTGATGTCGCCCGAGGTGCCGCCGACGGCGGAGGTCTGGACGATCACGTTGGCGCCTTCGGACAGCGAGGCATTGAGCACGGCCGAACTCAGGTTGGAGCTGGCCGCGCCGCTCGAGGTGAAGGGGGAACTCCCGGTCGCGCCGACGCTTGCCGTGCTCGTGATGTTGATGTTGTAGGGGTCGATCAGCCAGGTACCGCCCTTGCCGGAGGCCGCGCTGATATCCACCGAACCCGTTGCATCCAGGAAGTGGCCCGAGGTCTCGACCAGGCCGCCGCTGCCGGCCTGCCCGCCGCCCAGCACGGTGATGCCGCCGTGAAAGCGTGTGCTGTCGGTGGACCACAGGATGACTTTGCCGCCGTCGCCGCTGCTGAGCGCGTCGGCCTGGATGCGGGCGTCTTCTCCCATGAAGGTCCCCACGGCCTGGCGTTCGGTGCCGCTGCCCTGGTAATTGCCGCCGACCAGCACAGTGCCGCCGCCGGCGTCGCCCGAGGCGTCTATGCGCGCGCCGTCGAACACACCGACGTACTGGCCCAGGGCCTTGAAGCTGCCGCCGGTTTCGCCGGCGCCGCGGCCCGAGACGTCGACACGGCCGCTGACCGCGACGACACCCGCGCCGCCGCCGTCGAGCAGCACGGCGCCGTTGCGGCGCTGCAGGCTGGTCGCCTCGATCACACCCTCGTTGTTGACCACATGGGACAGCAGCGCGTCGCCGGAGCGCGCCGACATGACGACCACGCCGCCGTTGGCCTTGAGCAGGCCCTGGTTCACCACGCTGGCGCCCAGCGCAGGGTCGCTGACCTGCATGGTGATCAGGCCGTCGCCGTTGAAGTCCAGCGTGACTTTTTCGCCGGCGCCCAGCATGACGCTGCCCAGGCGGGCCGTGATGCTGCCCTCGTTGCGCACCTGCGCGCCCAGCAAGGCCACGTAGCCGCCGTCGGCCGCGACGATGCTGCCCTGGTTGATCACGGCGCCGCCCGCCCCACCCGTGCCGCCGGCTTCAAACCGGTTGTTGCCGGCCATGAAATTGGCGTCGGAGAGGTTCAGCGAGCTGGCCACCAGGCCGCCGACGTTGACGGCCGAGCCCTGGCCGAACAGGATGCCCGAGGGGTTGATCAGGTAGACCTGCCCATTGGCATTGAGCTGGCCCATGATCTGCGAGGCGTCGCTGGAGGTGACGCGGTTGAGCGCCACCGACGAGGCCGAGGGCTGCGCGAAATTGACCCTGGCCGCGCTGCCGATGTTGAAGGTGTTCCAGGTGGCGGCCATGCGGTCGCTGCCCTGCACCACGTTCATCACGTTGCCGCTCTGGCTGATGCTGCCGCTGCCGGCCGTGACCTGGCCGCCGGTCGGCAGGGCGCCGGGGTCCAGCGCGTATGCCCGCAGCGGGTAGATGCTGCACAGCGCCGACAGCATGGCGGCCGTCAGCGGCGTCAGCCTCGGGCGGTTTTTACGCGCCGCATGAATGGAAGAAGCCGGGGAAGGTTGGTGCGTCATGGCGAGCCCCTCAGAATGTGTAGTTGATACCGACACCGATCGCGCGAATCGTGGTGCCTACGCCGGAGGTGCCGAACACGCCGGCGACGGCGTAGTTGTAGTTGGCCAGCGGCTGGTTGCGCAGCACCACGTACTGGCCGAAGATCCTCAGCTGCTTGCTCCAGTTGTAGGAAAAGCCGATGGCCTGGGAGGTCGCGCCCATGCCCTCGGTCGAGCAGTTCACGCCGTTGCCGGAAATCATGGTGCAGTCGCCCGCGAAGGCCTTGGCATGGCTGGCGCGCAGCTGCCAGGCGCCTATCTTGTGGGTGACGCCGACCATGTAGGCGCGGCGGCGGTAGCTGGACATGTCGCTGGAGGTGACGCTGGTGTTGACGACGCCGGATTCGGCGTAGCGCAGCTCGTCGGCGATCAGCGAGACCTTGGTGTCGCCGAAGTCGTAGGCCACGCCGTAGCGCACGCTGTAGTCGTCCGAGGTGGTGCCCTGCGTGACGTGGGTGTTGGTGCCCACGCCGCGCGCGTTGCGGCCCAGGCTGGCGATGCCGAAGTAATTGATGTGCTGCTCGGCCGCCACCACGGCCGAGAAGCCGCCGTTCTCATAGGACAGGCTGCCGCCGTAGAGGTAGCCGGTGTCGACGTCGGGCGCGGCCTTCATGCCGTTGTTCGAATACGCCAGCTTGAGCTGAAAGCCCCCCACCTTGGGCGTCCAGTAGCCGTACACGCCGGCCTGGCGGCGGTTGAAGGCGGCATCGTCGTTGTTGTTCACCGCCGCCGTGCCCACCGGGCCCGAGTTCCGGGTGATGCTGGTGGCAAAGCCCGGTGAGCCGATGATGTTGTAGTGGGCCGCGCTGGTGGTGGCGCCGAAAGGGTCGAAGGAGGACGTGCTTTCTTTCAGCGGCATGTCCCAGTTGCCGTACATCGCGGTGCCGGCGTCGGGATGGGCGACGGCCACGCCGGTGTTGCGCAGCTCCTGCCTGTGTGTCCAGTCGGGCGAGGCATCGACGCCGGCGGCACCCGCGCTCAGCGACAGGCCCAGCTCCAGCTGCCACAGCAGCTTCCACTGTTCGTAGATCGGGATGCCGCCGCGCGCGCCTACATAAGAGACGTTGTCGCGCGCGCGCCAGAAGCCCGACATATTGCGCCCGTTGGGCGTGGCCAGCTTGCTCTGGTCGGCGGGCGCCGCGGGCGTGGAATCCGAGCGGCTCACATATTCGGGGATGATGCCCAGCGAGCCGTAAAACAGCATGCCGTCCTGCGCTTCCTCGAAATCCTCGCCGCGGTTGCCGCCGCTGCTGCTGGAGGCCAGGCCGGTGAAGGCCTGGGGCGAACCCGAGACCGACAGCCACAGGCGGCGCGCGCTTTTCGGCTCGCTGCTCGGGTTGACGCCGGGCGACATCGCCAGGCTCGCGTTGAACACCAGGTCCTTGTGGTAGACGTTCAGGCCCACGCCGTAGCCGTAGCGGCTGGCGCGGTTTTCGCTGGCGTCCCAGGGTTTTTTGTTGATGGTCACGCGCCCCGCGTCGGCAAACAGCGCGCCTTCCACCACCGCGTTGCCGACAACGCCCAGGGTCTTGCGCAGCTCCAGCCGGGCCAGCATGCCCTGGTCGCCCGCGGCCTCGCCGGCCGGGTAGGCGCGCACGCCGTTCGAGCCGCCCAGGCTCATTTTTTCCGACGCGTCCAGGTTCTTGTCGGCGTACTGCGCGCTGACGGAGCCCAGCAGCGAGAAGCCGCCGCCCAGCTGCTGCAGACGGCTGTAGGACAGGTTGAATTTTTTGTAGTCGCCGGCCGCATTGGCCGTGAAGCGGTCCAGCGCGGCGTCATTGGCGGTTTCTTTTTTCAGGTGGCCCATGCCCATGCGCACATTCCAGCTGTTGCTGGCCGGCGCACCGGTCAAATCGTCGCGCCAGTCGCCAAACAGGCCCGCGCTCAGCACATGGGCGGATTTGTCGACGGTGGTGCCGCCTGTGGTGTCCTGGAAATGCCGGTATTCCGCCGCCAGCGAGGCATTGACGTTGGCGCGCCGGCTGCGCAGCAGCGCGGCATTGAGGAACAGCGTGCTGATGCGGGCTTCGCCGCTGGCCTGAACCTCCTTGAGGTTTTTGCCGATGTTGTACTGCAGGCCCGCGAAGTTCGCGCCCACCGTCAGGCCCGTCGTGCCCAGGGGCTGCTGGTAGCCGACACCGGCAATGCGCAGGCCTTCAAAGGTTTGCTGCGTGTTGAGGCTGAAACTTTCGCCCATGCCCAGCGCGTCGTTGAGGCTCAGGTTGGCGGACAGGCGATTGGCGCCCGTGTAAAAGCTGCCGCCGTTGTCTATGCTCACGCGCGCGGTGATCGCGCTCATTTCGCTGAGCTTGACGATGACGTCGGTGGCGCCCGGCTCCGCCGACGGGCGCAGCACCGCCTTGACCGTCATGCCGGCAATGTCGGACAGGCGCAGCAGCGTGTTTTCCAGGTCGCTTTCCTGGATCACCTCGCCCGGCTGCAGCCCCGCGAGGTGCCGGCCTATCAGCTCCGGGTCCAGGCGCACGTTGGCGTCGGGCTCGGCCACCACCCGGCCTATGACGCCTTCACGGATGCCCAGGGTGACCACGCCGCCCTGTATTTCCTGCGCGGGCAGGTAGGCGCGCGCCACCAGGTAGCCGCGCGCGCGGTAGTAGGCGGTGATCTTGGCGGCGGCTTTGCCCAGCCCGGCGAAATCCAGCTCGCGGCCGACAAACTCCTGCAGTTCGGCCTGCAGCTCGGGAGCCGGCAGGGACCGGTTGCCGCTCAGCACAAAGCCCGTGACCTGCACGCCCGGCCCGCCCGCGGCAAGGCCCTGGCCCTCATCGCTGCCCTCCATCTCTTTCTCGATGCGCGCGGGGCGCTGCACGGCGGCCGGCGCGCCGGTGTTTTCCGCGGGCGAGAGCTGCTGCCGGTTGGCGTCGAACAGGGTGCCGGCGCTGGGCGGCGTTTGCGCATGGACGGCAAATGGCACGGTGAGGGGCGCGGCGGCCAGCATCGCGCAGATCTGCGATGCGAGGATTTTTCGCCGGGGCGCGCCAAGGCGTGAGGATTGCATCATGTTGTCGTTTTCCGTCTTGTTGTTGTGTTCACACCGTCGGCGCTTCTTCTGTTTTTTCTTCTGCTGCCCGCGTTTCGGCGTGTCCCTGTTTTTCCCTGGGTGTCCTTGTGCTGTCCCCGCTCTTCGCTACTGGCCGGCGGCCGGGAAAATTTTTGCGGCGACCTCGCGCGATTCAAAAATGTCGGCCGCCTCGTGGCCCGCGTCCGGCACCACCATGACCGCGCGCGCCACGGGCGTGCCCCACTTGCGGGCCAGAAATTGTTCGTAGCGCAGGTAGTTCCTGTGCCGGTTCAGGCGGTCCGTGCCCTGCATGGCGGCGCCGCAGGATTTGTCGAGCGACTCGTAGGCCGGGTCGTTGTCCTGCGCGCCCACCAGGTAGAGAACCTCGCGCGCCGCATAGCGCTTGAACAGCTGTTCGCCGTCCAGGCCCTGGCCGTAGGGAACCATGTTGCCCAGGCCGTAGCGGAAATTGTTGTAGCCGGGGCAGAGGATGCTGTTGACCGGCTTGAAGTCATCGCCCTCGGGGCGGTTGGCGTCCAGGTACAGATAGGAGGACGGGCTGGAGACCACATAACGCACGCGTACGCCCGCCTTGCGCAAGGCCTCCTCGCTGTTGTTCAGCACGGCGTAACGCTGCATCAGCTGGCCGCCGGCCGAGTGGCCGATGAAGACGATTTCCTTGAGCACGGGGAAGCGCTTGTCCGCGCTCAGGTAGCGGGCGATGTCGTCGAGCACGCCGCAGGAGTTGATGGCCTCCTTGCCGCGGGACTCCTGGCACTGCATCCAGTTGCCGCCGCGCCAGAGCGGGATCCTGCCGTCCGGCGACGGGTCCGAGGCCGTCAGGAAATGCGGCACCAGCAGCACGGTGCTGGAGGCGTCCAGCCGCGCGGCCTGCAGCAGCCCCAGGCCCACGCCGAAGTAGCGGTCGGCATCGCGCTGCACGCCATGCACAAAAACCACCGCGCGCCGGATGCCGGGGTCGGGCCGGCGCAGGTCGATGTTGGAATAGACCGCAAAGGGATAGGCCGCGCCCGCGGTTTCCAGGTCAATCACCTGCTCCTTGGGCGGTTCGCCAGCGGTTTTGTCGGCCGCGGCAAAAAGGCGCACACACAGAAAGGCCAGGCCCATTGCCACGACAACTTGTAACCATCGATTGCGAATGCACGTCATGCCTATCCCCCGCTTGTCAAAAATCGGAGATCGACACGGCTTCACGCCTTGTGCGCTATGGCGGTTTCCCCGCCTGCGCGACACAGATGGACTGCAAGTCCAGCGTTTCCTTGACGATCTTTTTGCCCGGCTACCGGGAAAGCAAGCTGTAACAACTTGCAAATTCCGGCTGTTTGGCGCGATTCTAGGAACGCATGTGCAGCATGTAAAATATCTTAATTCTGGCTATTTGATACTTTTAAAGTATCTAAAAGAGGCTTTTCTCCCCTCGCCCGCCCAGGCGGGAGGCCGCCCGGGCCCCCCGTTCGCAGCCTAGGCTGGCCGTGACGAGCGCGCGCCTATCTGCAGCGCGTGCGGCCCCCGCACCAGCTGTTCCTTGAGGAACTCGACGCAGACCCTGACCTTGGCCGAGCCGGCCGAGCGGGTGCTGGTCATGGCCCAGACGTCGGCCGGTTCGTGGTGTGTGGGCAGCACCCGCAGCACCCGGCCGTCGCGCAAAGGCTGCGCGACATCCCATATCGACAGCAGGCAGATGCCCTTGCCGTCCACGCTCCAGCCTTTCACCACGTCGCTGTGGTTGGAGCTGAAGCGGCTGGTCACCTTGACGGACTCCGGCCCTTTGGGCCCTGTCAGGCGCCAGGTGCCGAAGGGCTGCTCGCGCTCGCGGTACAGCAGGCATTCATGCTCCGCCAGTTCGGCCACCGACTTGGGGTGGCCGCGCCGCGCCAGGTATTCGGGTGAGGCGCACAGGATGCGCCAGCTCTCGACCATGCGCTGCGCAATCAGCTGCGGCTGGGCCGGCTCGCCGACACGGATGTCGAGGTCGAAGTTCTCGCTGACCAGGTCCACGCGCCTGTCCAGCAGTTCAAGCCAGACCTCGATGCGGGGGTAACGCGTGCCAAGCAGGGACAGTATCGGCGCCACATGTTCGCGGCCCAGGCGCTGGCTGGTCGCGATGCGCAACTGGCCCGAGGGCTCGCTCTTGGCGCTGCTAAAGGCCTCGGACATCGCATTGCTGTCGTCCAGGATGCGCCGCGCCCACTGGTAGGCACGCTCGCCATCTTCGGTGATCACCACGCGGCGTGTCGTGCGGTGGAACAGGCGCACGCCGAGTTGCGCCTCCAGGATGCCAATGCGCTTGCTGATGTGCGCCGGCGTCGTGCCTATCTCCAGCGAAGCGGCGGCAAAGCCGGAGCGGCGAACCACCTCGCAGAACACTTGCAAATCCTTCAGGTCCATGGCTTTGATTATCAACAGTTCGTTGAATACGAATCAACTATTTGCGGATTGTAGATATTTTTGTTGTTACTAGACTCCCCCTCAACAGCAGCCCCCATCCAGAAAAGGACCCATGAGCAGACTCCCTATCGCCGTGATCGGCGCCGGCCTGATCGGCATGACCCATATAGACCGCGCGCTCAAAAGCCCGGACGTGAAACTCGCCGGCATCGCCGACCCGACACCGGCAGCCGCCGACTTCGCGCGTTCCATCGGCGTGCCCTGCTTCCCCGACTACCAAAGCCTGCTGGCCGAAACCAAACCGAAAGGCGTGATCGTCGCAACACCCAACGTGACGCATGCGCAGATCACGGTCGACTGCCTGGCGCACGGTGCCGCGGTGCTGGTCGAAAAACCCATTGCCGACACGCTGGCCGACGGGCTGCGCATCTGCGAAGCCTCGCGCGCCACCGGGCTGCCGGTGCTGGTGGGCCACCAGCGCCGCCACAACCCCATCATGCGCAAGGCCAAGGCCATCGTGGCCGCCGGCACGCTGGGCCGGCCGGTCAGCGCGACGGTGATGTGCACCTGGCTCAAGCCGCGCGACTACTTCAACGTGGCCTGGCGCCGCGAGCCGGGCGGCGGCCCCATCCTGATCAACCTGATCCACGACATCGACCTGATGCGCCACCTCTACGGGGAAATCGACAGCGTGCAGGCGCTGGCGTCCAGCGCGGTGCGCGGCTTCGGCGTCGAGGACACCGCGGTGGTCGCGCTGCGCTTTCGCAACGGCGCGCTGGGCACGGTCACCGTGTCGGACACGGCGGCCGCGCCCTGGAACTGGGACCTGGCCGCGGGCGAGGCGGAACGCTTCCCGCGCCAGGACATCAACGCGCATTTCTATTCAGGCACGGAAGGCTCGCTGACCCTGCCGCGCCTGGAAGTCTGGCGCTACCGGCAGGACCAGGGCCCGGCCCAGGGCTGGCACGACCCGCTGACCATGGAACGCACCGCCCTGCACATAGGCTGCCCCTACACCGAACAGCTACGCCATTTCGCCGCGCTCATCGAGGGCCGCGAAGCATCCGTGTGTTCGGCGCAGGACGGTTTCCGCACGCTGGAGGCGACGCTGGCGGTGACGCAGGCGGCAAAGACGGGGAGCGCGGTTCCGCTGCCGGCCTAGAAAGCCAAGCCCGAGGGCGCCGGGCCGGCGCGCCCATGTCGGTTCCCCAAAAAACCTATTCACGAGACAAGAGCGACAGACATGAATTACAGCTTCAACTTCGCGGTGCTGCTGCCGCACTGGGAACAGTTCGCCCAGGGCTGCTGGCTGACGCTGCGGCTTTCGGCGGTCGCGGTGGCGATAGGCATGGCGATCGGCCTGCTGGCCGTTCTCGGCAAGCGCTCCGCGGCCGCGCCGCTGCGCTGGACTGCACAAAGCTACATCGAGATCGTGCGCAACACGCCTTTCCTGGTGCAGGTGCTGTTCATCTTTTTCGGGCTGCCCTCGCTGGGCCTGAGCCTCACGCCGAACACCGCGGCGGTGGCGGCGCTGAGCCTGAACCTGGGCGCTTTCTCGGCCGAGATCATACGCACCGGCATTGAATCGGTGCCGCGCGGCCAGTTCGAGGCCGGCGCCGCGCTAGGCCTGAACCCTTTGCAGACCTTTCGCCACATCGTCTTCAAGCCGGCGCTGCGCACCGTCTACCCTTCGCTGGCCGGGCAGTTCGTGATGCTGCTGCTGACGACCAGCATCGTCTCCTCCATCTCCGCGGAGGAGTTGACCTCGGTGGCCCAGAACATCGACTCGGACACCTTCCGCAGCTTTGAGGTCTACATCGTCGCCGCCTTGCTGTACCTGGCGATGTCGACGGTTTTCTCGACGGTCTTCAAGCTGATAGACCGCTTCTACTTTTCTTACCCCACCCGGTGAGGCCGCCATGATTCGCGACTTCGCGTTCACTGAATTCTGGGTCATTGCCAGCGGCCTGTGGGCGACGCTGCAGCTCTCGGCCATCGCCTTCCTGGGCGGCGGCCTGGCCGGGCTGGGTGTGGCGCTCGCCCGCACCGCGCCGGTGAAAGCCTTGCGCGTGGCGGCCGGGGTGTTCATCGACTTCTTCCAGGGCACGCCCATGCTGCTGCAGCTGTTCCTGGTGTTTTACGGCCTGCCGGTGTTCGGCTTCAAGGTCAATGTCTGGGTCGCCGCGGCCGTGGGCTTGACGCTGCATGCGGGCGCCTTCCTGGGCGAGATCTGGCGCGGCGGCATCCAGGCCGTGCCGCGCGGGCAGTCGGAAGCGGCCGACGCACTGGGCCTTTCCTACTGGACGCGCATGCGCCACATCGTGCTGCCGCAGGCGCTGCGCATGTCGTTTGCGCCCACCGTCGGCTTCCTGGTGCAGCTGATCAAGGGCACCTCGCTCGCGGCCATCATCGGCTTCGTCGAGCTGTCCCGCTCGGGCCAGCTCGTCTCCAGCGTCACCTACAAGCCGCTGCTCGCCTTCGGGCTGGTGGCGGCCTGTTACTTCGCCATCTGTTTTCCCTTGTCGCGTTACAGCGCGCGGCTGGAGAAGCGCTTTGCCGTTGCAAGCTGATCCCATCACGCAAGACCCGCGGATTTCCGCATTCATTCGAGGAGACAAACCATGATTCGACAATTCACCCGCCGCACTTTGATCGCCCTGTCCGTCGCGCTCACCATGGCCGGCCTGGCGCACGCGCAGAAAGTGGCCGACATCAAAAAATCCGGCGTGCTCAAGGTTGGCGCGCAGGTGGCCCAGGTTCCCTGGGGCTTCAGCGACAAGGACAACAAGCTGACCGGCTACGACATCGAGTTCGCGGAAATGCTCGCCAAGGACCTCGGCGTCAAGCCGGAGTTCACGCCGGTGACGGTGGCCAACCGCACGGCAGCGCTGCTGACCGGGCAGGTGGACGTGCTGGCCGCGGTGGTCACCATTCTGGCCGACCGGCAGAAGGTGGTGCTGTTCTCGCGCCCCTACTCTTATCTGGAGACCGTGCTGATCGGCAAGACATCGCTTCCGGCGATGAAGGGCTATGCCGACCTCAAGGGCCTGCGCATCAGCGTGCCGCGCGGCAGCGTGCAGGATTCGGCCATGACCAAGGCGAACTCCGGCGCGACCGTCCAGCGTTTTGACGACGATGCCGCCGCGGTGCAGGCGCTGCTGTCGGGCCAGGTGGACCTGGCCGGCGCGGCGCACACGCAGCTCGGCTCGATCGCGCAGATCGCGGGTGCCGGCAAGTACGACATCAAGCTGGTGGTGGCGCGCGGCTACCAGGGCGCGGCCGTGCGGCCGGGCGAGCGCGAATGGGCGGACTACATCAACGGCTTCATCGCGCGCAAGATCGCCAGCGGCGAGCTGGGCGCGCTCTACAAGAAATGGATAGGGCAGGAGATGCGCACGGACATGCCGGCCTCCGGCGAGACCGAAGCCGCCCTGCCCGCCGTGGTGGCGAAGTAGTTGCACAGCGGAGCGAGGATCATGATCTCCAGGGATTCCGGCATCGCGCCGGACCACGCGGTGCCGCGCGCCGCCGGCAATGAAACCATCATCGCGATGGAGGGCGTCAGCAAGTGGTTCGGCGCGGCGCAGGTGCTGAACGACGTCAGCCTGACGGTGCGCAGGGGCGAGCGCATCGTCATCTGCGGGCCCTCGGGCTCGGGCAAGTCGACGACGATTCGCTGCATCAACCGCCTGGAGCCCTTCCAGAAGGGCCGCATCGTGGTCGACGGCATGGACCTGGGCGCCGGCGCCAAGAACGTCAGCGCGGTGCGCGCCGAGGTCGGCATGGTGTTCCAGCAGTTCAACCTGTTCCCGCACCTCACGGTGCTGGAGAACTGCATGCTCGCGCCCATGAAGGTGCGCGGCACCGGCAAGGCCGAGGCCGAAGCCATCGCGATGAAATACCTGGCCCGCGTGCGCATACCCGAACACGCGAAGAAGTACCCGGCGCAGCTCTCGGGCGGCCAGCAGCAGCGCGTGGCGATCGCCAGGGCGCTGTGCATGACGCCCAAGATCATGCTCTTCGACGAGCCGACCTCGGCGCTGGACCCGGAGATGGTCAAGGAAGTGCTGGACACCATGATAGGACTGGCCGAAGAAGGCATGACCATGCTGTGCGTCACGCACGAGATGGGTTTTGCACGCAGCGTCGCCGACCGCGTGCTGTTCATGGACCGCGGCGAGATCGTCGAGCAGGCGCCGCCCGAGGTATTTTTCACCCGCCCGCAGCATGAACGGCTGCGCGATTTCCTCGGCCAGATCCTCCACAAGTAGCACCATGATTGCACTGTCTCTTGCCCATCTCACCGTGCTCGACGCGGCGCCGCCCGCCTTCTTTGACCTCGCGGCCCAGGCCGGTTACCAGAAGGTCGGCATCCGTGTCTTCCCAGCCGTGCCCGGCGGCCTGTGTTATCCGCTGAGCCGGCCCACGGTCATCGAATGGCGCCGCCGCCTGGCCGATGCCGGCGTCGGCGTGCATGACGTGGAGTTTCTCTCGGTCGCGCCGCAGCTGCGCGTGGGCGACTACGCGGCGCCCCTGGCCCTGGCCGCCGAGCTGGGCGCAAAGCGGCTCAGCGTCTCGGGCGACGACACGGACTTCGGCCGCCTGGCCGACAACTTCGGTGCGCTGTGCGACCTCGCCGCCGGCGTGGGCCTCGGTGTGGACCTGGAGTTCATGCGCTTTCGCATCGTCGGCACGCTGCCGCAGGCGCTGGAAATCGTCACGCGCGCGGCGCGGCCCAACGGCAGGCTGCTGGTGGACATGCTGCACCTGTACCGATCCGGAGGAACGGCCGCCATGCTGCGCGATGTTCCGCCCGCCCTGCTCGGCTCAGTTCAGCTGTGTGACGCACCGCTCAAGGACCCAACCGACGCCGGCATCACGGAAGAGGCGCGCCAGGGGCGCTTGTTCCCGGGCGAAGGCGAGTTACCGCTGAAAGATTACATGGATGCCTTGCCGGCCGATATCCCCTTGTCGGTGGAGGCGCCGGCCGGCAAGACCCATCCGGAGCTCGGACTGCCGCAGCGCGCCGCGCGGGCCTGCGCCGCGTCGCGGGCGCTGCTGAAGTCCTGGCGGCCGTCGCGCTGAAATGGCACCGCGGAGCGGGCGCTGCCCTGTCTGGCCTTTGCCTTGGCGACTCAGGCTCACTTCGTGAGATAAAGAACCTCGTGCGCCTCCCACGGCACGGGAATTTCCCACCGGTGCAGCATGCGCGCCAGGTCTTTGTTGCTGAGGCTCGTATCGCGCTTGCTGTTACGCGAAAACACCACGGACTCGGCGGCCTCCAGGTAGACAAGCTTCACGCGCGCGTTGTAGGCATACAGCAGGTCCAGGGTCCGGGTCCGCATCTCCAGCGACAGGTGCGTGGCATTCCAGACGAAGGGCGATCGCTTGCGCAGCAGTTCCTTGGCCTTGTCCACCGCGTAATGCGCGGCCTTGCCGTCGTTCTGCCCATGCTTCAGGCCGAGCTCCGCCTTCGCGTCATCGAAAGACACAACCGGTAATCCCCCGGCGTTGTTGCGCACCCAGGTGTCCTTGCCGGATGCCGGCATGCCGCACATCACAAGGACGTCGCTGCCCGCCTCCTGGTGCAGAGGAAAGCTGGGGTCGATCTCCTTTCCCCTGGCGTACAGCAGCCGCGTGTGCGCGTCCGCCGCCTCCCAGGGGCGATCCCAGCAGCCTTGTTCGCGCGCCAGCTCCTCAAAAAGCTCTATGTCGGCAAGGTGGCTTGCCTGGTCTTCGCAAATCCGGCCACGCATATCGGCCCGGGCCATGCAGGTGAGTTCGGAGACATCGAGTTCCCAGGACAGCCGACGCACGATGAACTCGGGCGTCTGCGCACGCCGGCTGTCAAACGCCCAGAACGGCAGCTGGTGGACACCAATGATGCGGCAGGCCGCCTCACGAAGCTCGAATGGCATCTCTGCTTTCCACAGCAGGATACGGGCGTCGACGGCGCCTCGTTTGGAATGGCCGGGCTGGCCGATGGCGCCCGTCACCGGATCGATGACCGTGGTGTCAGGCTTCGCGATGTCGTGCAGCAGCGCGGCAACAAACATCACCTGCCGGCGAGGCTCTGCCGCATCCCGCCACACGGGGTCGGACAGCAAGGCGTCAAGCACAAGCCGGGTATGGATGCCGACATTTCCTTCGGCGTGGTGGCGCGGGTCCTGCGGGGTGCGCTCGAGCGCAACAAGTCCCGGAATCAGCGCACAGAGCAGCTGCCAATCGTAGCGGCCGCCCGGCTGGGGTATCAGCGCTTTCAGATCTTTCCAATTCATGATGGTTCTCCTTTCGGCACGGCGTCCGCGCTCAGCGCCAGGTGGAAAGTCCACCTTTGGCGAGCGCTGTACGCCGTGCGGTTTATCAATGGGCGCCGCATCACGGCATCGTCTCCACAAAAGCCTTGGGATCGAACTCGCGCAGCTCTTCGAGGGACCTGATGGTCTTCAGCCCGAGTTGCTCCCAGCCGACAGCCGGCACCGGCGCGTAGAGGTCGGCACCTTCGGCCAGCAGGTTCGCAAACATCGGCCTCGCAAGGTGATGCGATCCCGAATCGAGAATGGTCTGGGTGAAGCCTCGCCTCACAAACTTGTAGCGGGCTTCAACAAAATCGTCGTTCTCCACCTTCAGGTACAAACCCTCGGACTCGTCCTGCTGGTTGGTCTGCCTCCATGTCAATTCGAGAGGCAGCCCTTCGCGCAACACCTGCCGCTCGAAGTTCGCCCGCCAGTTGCGGCTCTTTGCCAGCGACCTGAAGATCAGCTTTTTCAGCTGCCGTGGGTCCGCGGGCATCACGCCGGCGTAGAGCACCGGCACCGACACGACGGGCTGTCCCCGCAGCATTTCATGCCGGCGCTGGGTCGAGAGGAATTTTCCGGAGCGCCGGTCCAGCAGGTCGAACTCAAGAAGCATGTGCGGCAGCCTGTCATACCAGACAGAGTGTTTGGCATGCATGGCCTCACCGTACAGCACCCAGCGGTCCTCGAGCCTGGACAGCAGTGAGTCGGCATGGGCATGGGCCCATGGCTTGAGCCAGTTGAACTGGCGCTCGCTCCAGCCTCCGACCAGGTAGTGGCCGCGAGACTGCAAAAGCAGTTCGCCGCCGCCGCTGAACGAGATGCCGCAATTCGCGCCGTCCAGTTTTTCCTCGATGACAACTTTCTTTCCAGCCAGGTCTGCCAGCGGGACCTGGTCCGATCCGTCGTCACCCTCCTGCAGGCGCGAGCCCTCAAGATGCGCCGTACGCGGGTACTTCGCCAATTCCAGCGATTGAATAATGTGTTCCATGGTCGTCTCCATGCGGCAGTCCGCCGGCAACGCGCTCAGACGCGTGCAGGAACGGAAAAACCGCGGTCAGTGATGTGAATCGACGACGGGGAGTGTGGAGGGGACGCTTGAGCGTCCCGGCCGACCACGGCGCGCAGGCGCCGTGGTGCTCAGTGTGTCTCGCCCGGATCGCGAACCGTTTCAAACTCCCACAGGTGCATGGCGTGCCTTGTGGAACGGTGAGGGTTCGCGTCTGGTAAAGACGCGGTCGTCGGTCAGTTGGTGACGATTGCGCGGGACACGTTGAGCTCCAGGCCTCAGGGGGCATAGGTGAATGAAGGCCGTGATGATAGCGCTTGCCCGATAAAAGCAGGCCTTGATTTCGCAGTAGGTGTGTCTAACTCGCCACAGACTCCATGACCGGGGTGTCCCTGGAAGCACAAACGTGCCGCGTGCTTATCGAGGCCCTTGAAAGGAGCCGGTTCTGCCTGTTAAGCAGCAAAAGCGTCACTGGGGTGCAACATGATGACGCCCGCCAATCAGCTGCATGGTGTTATCTGGCTGCGACCGTGGATTCCTGGGGCTGCCAGCCGCCGCCAAGCGCTTTAAACGCCGCAACCGCCGCGCGTGCGGATTCGGTTTGCGCCTGCGCGCGCGCATCGGAGGCGCGCAACAGGTTTTCATCGGCCTGCAAGACTTCGATCAGGCTGAGAACGCCCTTCTGGTACGCCGCAAACGACGCTGCCCGTGCGCGGCCGAGGGAGTCCACGCCTTGCGCAAGTACAGCGGCCTGCTCTTCGCGCTTGACCAGACCTGAGAAGGCGTTTTCCACGTCCTCGGTCGCGCGCAGCACGGCAAGCCGGTAGGCGGCCAGCATCTCGGCCTCCTGGCCCCTGGCTTGGTCGATCTGCGCGTTGATGCGGCCGAAGTCGAACAGACGCCAGCGCAGGCCCAGAACGCCAGAGGCCTGACTCGCACCGCTGGTGAACAGATTGCCGGCGGATACCGATGTCGCGCTGCCGATCAGCCCACCCAGAGAGAGTTTGGGGTAGTACTCGGCTATGGCGACACCGATACGCGCGTTCGATGCGGCAAGGCGGCGCTCGGCCACAATCAGGTCGGGACGGCGCCTGAGCAACTCACCCGGAGAGCCTGTCGCGGTGATTTGCGGCGCCGCGGGGATGACACCGGCATCGGCCAGTTCCGCCCTATGCGTTCCGGGTGGCGAGCCCAGCATCACGTCAAGCGCGTTCATGGCCACATCCAGGCCCGCTTCAAGCAACGGCACAGACGCCCGAACCTGGGCCAGCGCGGCTTCGGCCTGGCTCACTTGAAGCTCGGCCGCCAAGCCCTTCCCGTACAGAAGGTGAATGGTTGACAGCAATTGCTGCTGCGTCTGCACCTGCCGGCGGGCCACGTCGAGACGGGTTTGCAGCCCGCGAATGAGGATGTAGGTGTCGGCGGTCTGTGCCGCCACCGCCAAGCGGGTGGCGCTTGCGCCGCCCTCGGACGCCTGGTATCCGGCAAGCGCCGCTTCCTTGCCTCGACGCAGGCCCCCGAAGACATCCAGCTCCCAGTTCGCGCCCAGATTGGCTTCGTAGGAACTGCCGTGGCGGTCGAAACCGGGATTGGCGCTCAAGACTTTGCCCAGAGGCGTTTCAAGCGATTGATAGGCTCTGGCTGCCTGGCCGCTGACGTTGCCGGAAGGCAGCAACGCGGCATGGGCCGCCCCCAGTTCCGCGCGCGCCTGCGTGACGCGAGCGAAGGCCTGCGCGAGATCGAGGTTCTGCGCCAGGGCCAGCGCGACGAATCGGGTCAACTGCGGATCGCCGAACCCCGTCCACCATGTGACGAGATCGGCGCGGGCGGTGGCTTGCCGCTGGTCGACCGCGGCTTGGCCCAGGTACTGTTGCGGCATGGGCGTATCGGGCCTGGCGTAGTCGGGGCCGACGGCGCAACCGGCCGAAAGGGCGGCAACACTAAAGATGGCAAGGGTGCGTTTGGGCGACATGGACTTGTTCCGGATCAGGTAGTCGATATGGTGACTATAATACAATATGGTCACTCGTTGTCCACTTCTTTGGATGCGGGTAAGCTACAGACCATGAACAAAGCGACCACTTACCCGGTTTCCGCCCGCGGCCCGGCCGACCACGAAGTGCGCGACCAGATCGTGACCGCGGCCACCGAGCATTTCAGCCGCTACGGCTACGAGAAAACGACCGTTTCCGATCTCGCCAAGGCCATCGGGTTTTCCAAGGCTTACATCTACAAGTTCTTTGAGTCCAAGCAGGCCATCGGCGAGGCGATCTGCGCGAACTGCCTGCGCGAGATTGAGGCCGAGGTGAGTGCGGCCATTGCTGGGGCAGAGACGCCGCCGGAAAAGCTGCGGCGGATGTTCAAAGCCGCGACCGAGGCGAGCCTTCGCCTGTTTTTCCAGGATCGCAAGCTTTACGAGATTGCCGCATCGGCCGCCACAGAACGCTGGCAGGCGACTCAAGCCTACGAGGAACGCATCCAGAAACTGCTCCAGGACGTCTTGCAGGAGGGCCGGCAAGCCGGCGATTTCGAGCGCAAGACCCCCCTGGATGAGACGGCCTTGGCCATCTACCTGGTCATGCGCCCCTACCTCAATCCCCTGCTCCTGCAACACAGCTTTGACTACAACAAGGAGGCGCCGGCGCATTTGTCCAGCCTGGTGCTGCGCAGCCTGTCGCCTTGACGAAAAACTGTGACTATTGACTAATTTAGTCACTAGTTTCATAATGAAAGTCCAATCATTTCGTCAATGGGACTTTCATGCGCAGGCCTTACTTCGCTACAACCATCGCCATTTGTGCATTGCCTTTTGTGTTGGCCGCTTGCGGTGACAAGGCGCAATCTGATCCGCGTACCGAGGCGCCGCTGGTGCGTGTAGCCACTGTTCAGGGCTCGGTCGCTGCGTCTCGCGCGTTCACCGGGACCGTAGCCGCCCGGGTCCAAAGCGACCTGGGCTTTCGGGTCTCCGGCAAGGTGCTGGAACGCCTTGTCGATGCGGGGCAGGCCGTCAAGCGCGGGCAAGCGCTGATGCGCATCGATCCCGTGGACCTGAAGCTCGCCGCCCATGCGCAGCTGGAAGCGGTGGCCGCCGCCCGGGCGCGGGCGCAGCAAACGGCGCAGGACGAGGCCCGCTACCAGGACCTGCGCGGAACCGGCGCCATTTCAGCCTCGGCCTATGACCAGGTCAAGGCTGCGGCAGACGCGGCCAGAGCCCAGCTCAGCGCCACCGAGGCCCAGGCCGAAGTCGCCCGGAACGCGAGCCGCTATGCGGAATTGGTGGCGGACGGCGATGGCATCGTCATGGAAACCCTGGTGGAACCCGGCCAGGTTGTCAGCGCGGGACAGGTCGTGGTGCGCCTGGCCCATGCCGGCCGCCGTGAAGCCGTCATCCAACTGCCGGAAACCTTGCGCCCGCCGGTCGGCTCCACCGGGCTGGCCACCCTCTTTGGCCAGGAAGGCGCCGTTCCGACCAGGCTCAGGCAGCTCTCCAACGCCGCGGACCGGTTGACGCGCACTTTCGAGGCGCGTTATGTGCTCGATGGCGAGCTGTCCAACGCGCCGTTGGGCAGCACGGTGACCGTTCAAATCCCGGATGCAAGCTCCATTTCGCAAGACGGCTTTTCGGTGCCCATTGCTTCCCTGTCCGACGCGGGCAAAGGGCCGGGCGTCTGGGTGATCCAGGGCGAGCCGGCCAAGGTTTCGTGGCGGCCGGTCAAGGTCCAGCGCCTGGGCGACGACAGCGCTTACATCGCAGGCCAGCTCAAGCAGGGTGAGCGCATCGTCGCACTCGGCACGCATCTGTTGCGCGAAGGCGAGCAGGTCCGCGTCGCGGCTCAAGCACCCGTCACTGCAAGCGCACGGCCATGAGCGAAGGCCGCTTCAACCTGTCGGCGCTCGCCGTGCGCGAGCGCTCCGTCACCCTGTTCCTGATCTGCCTGATCTCGCTGGCGGGGCTTATGGCCTTCCTCAAGCTGGGCCGGGCGGAGGACCCGTCCTTTACCGTCAAGGTGATGACCATCATCACGGCCTGGCCAGGGGCAAGCCCGAAGGAAATGCAGGACCAGGTCGCCGAGAAGATAGAAAAGCGGCTGCAGGAGCTTCGTTGGTACGACCGCAGTGAAACCTACACCCGGCCGGGCCTGGCTTTCACGACCCTGACCCTGCTGGACACGACCCCGCCCTCGGAAGTGCAGGAGCAGTTCTACCAGGCCCGCAAGAAGGTCGGGGACGAAGCCGGCAACCTTCCGACCGGTGTCATTGGGCCTATGGTCAACGACGAATATGCGGACGTCACTTTTGCGCTGTTCGCGCTCAAGGCCAAAGGCGAGCCGCAGCGCTTGCTGGCCCGCGATGCGGAGACGCTGCGCCAGCGATTGCTGCACGTGCCGGGCGTCAAGAAGGTCAACATCATTGGCGAACAGCCCGAACGGATTTATGTCGAGTTCTCGCATGAGCGCCTGGCCACACTGGGCATCAGCCCGCAGGAGGTGTTCGCCGCTCTCAATGGCCAGAACGCCCTGACGCCGGCCGGCTCCGTGGAGACCAAAGGGCCGCAGGTCTTCATTCGCCTGGACGGTGCTTTTGACGAGCTGCAAAAAATCCGCGATACGCCGGTCGTGGCGCAGGGGCGCACCTTAAAACTGTCGGACATCGCCACAGTCAAGCGTGGCTATGAAGATCCGGCGACTTTCATGATCCGCAATGGCGGCGAACCCGCCCTGCTGCTGGGCATCATCATGCGCGACGGCTGGAATGGGCTCGACTTGGGCAAGGCACTTGATCAAGAGGTCGGTGCGATCAATGCCGATATGCCGCGGGGGATGAGCCTGGCCAAGGTCACGGACCAGGCCGTCAACATCAGCTCGGCGGTCGATGAATTCATGGTCAAGTTCCTCGTCGCGCTGCTGGTGGTCATGCTGGTGTGTTTTGTCAGCATGGGCTGGCGCGTGGGCATCGTGGTCGCCGCGGCCGTGCCCTTGACGCTGGCGGCGGTCTTTGTGGTGATGCTTGCTACCGGCAAGAACTTTGATCGCATCACCTTGGGCTCCCTGATCCTGGGGCTGGGCCTGCTGGTCGACGACGCCATCATTGCGATCGAAATGATGGTGGTGAAGATGGAGGAAGGCTATAGCCGCGTCGCCGCTTCCGCCTATGCCTGGAGCCACACCGCGGCGCCCATGCTCTCGGGCACGCTGGTCACGGCTGTTGGTTTCATGCCCAATGGCTTTGCCCGATCAACTGCCGGCGAATACACCAGCAATATGTTCTGGATCGTCGGCATTGCACTGATCGCATCCTGGGTGGTCGCCGTGGTCTTCACGCCCTATCTTGGCGTCAAGCTATTGCCCGAGCTCAAAAAAGTCGAAGGCGGCCACGACGCGCTCTACGACACGCCGCGCTACAACCGCTTCCGCCAGCTTCTGGGGCGCGTGATTGCGCGCAAGTGGCTGGTCGCCGCTTCCGTCGTGGGCCTGTTCGTGGCGGCCATCCTGGGCATGGCGGTCGTCAAAAAGCAGTTCTTTCCGATCTCTGACCGGCCCGAAGTGTTGATTGAGGTGCAGATGCCCTACGGCACCTCGATCACCCAGACCAGCGCCAGCACGGCGATGGTGGAGGCCTGGCTGGCCAGGCAACCGGAAGCGAAGATTGTCACGGCCTACGTCGGCCAGGGCGCGCCGCGCTTTTACCTGGCCATGGGGCCGGAACTGCCCGACCCCTCGTTTGCCAAGATCGTGGTGCGCACCGACAACCAGGATGAGCGCGAGGTGTTAAAAACGCGGCTGCGCGAAGCGATTGCCGGCGGCCTCGCCCCCGGCGCGCGCGTGCGTGTCACCCAGCTCGTGTTTGGCCCTTACTCGCCGTATCCGGTCGCCTACCGGATCACCGGGCCGGACCCGGACAAGCTGCGCGAGATCGCGGCCGATGTGCAGCAGGCCATGCATACCAGTCCGATGATGCGTAGCGTCAACAATGACTGGGGCGCGCGCACACCCGCGCTGCACTTCACCTTGCAGCAAGACCGATTGCAGGCCGTGGGCTTGACCTCCAGCGCCGTGGCGCAACAGCTGCAGTTCTTGCTGAGCGGTGTTCCATTGACCACCGTGCGTGAGGACATTCGCACCGTGCAGGTCACGGCCCGCTCGGCAGGCACCATCCGGCTCGACCCGGCCAGGATCGCGGACTTCACATTGACCGGCGCCAACGGGCAACGCATACCGCTGTCGCAGGTGGGCAAAGTCGACGTGCGCGCGGAGGAGCCGATCATGCGCCGGCGCGACCGCATGCCGACAATCACGGTCCGGGGCGATATCGCCGACGGCTTGCAGCCACCCGACGTGTCGGCAGCCATCAGCCGGCAGATTCAGCCCATCGTGGACAAGCTGCCGGGCGGCTACCGCATCGAACAGGCGGGCGCCATCGAAGAATCAGGCAAGGCGATGACGGCCATGTTGCCGCTGTTCCCGATCATGCTGGCCATCACGCTACTCATCATCATCTTCCAGACGCGCTCGATCTCGGCGATGGTCATGGTCTTCCTGACCAGCCCGCTGGGGCTGATCGGTGTGGTGCCTACCTTGATCCTGTTCGGGCAGCCGTTTGGCATCAATGCGCTGGTCGGGCTGATTGCGCTCTCGGGCATCCTGATGCGCAACACGCTGATCCTGATCGGCCAGATCCGGCACAACGAACAAGCGGGACTGGATCCGTTTCGCGCGGTTGTCGAAGCCACCGTGCAGCGTGCCCGGCCGGTGGTGTTGACCGCATTGGCGGCGATGCTGGCCTTCATTCCGCTGACCCATTCGGTGTTCTGGGGAACGCTCGCCTACACGCTGATCGGCGGCACCTTCGCCGGGACGGTGCTGACGCTGGTGTTCCTGCCGGCCATGTATTCCATCTGGTTCAAGATCCGCCCGGCAACAGAAGCCGATCCGCGCTGATCTTCTCTTCTTCGCTATTCACTTAAATCCCTGAATTCCCTGCGCTTTTAGACCAGGCAAGGTAGTGCCTATGCAACAGATTCGACAGCACGGCCTGTGCTCGTTCATATTGAGGAGGCGGTTTCTACACTGCCCGCCTAGAATTGATTTGCGGGGTCTGGTCCCTTTTTTATCGACCTGAGCGAACTCAAAATGGACAATAGGTCTTTGAATAACGAGCACTTGGTTGGGTTTCCAGCGGCCAGCTTATACGGCAGGGGCGATGTTATACCGCAGACCTCGCGGTATACATTGCGTTAGGCCCAGAAGGAACAACGCATGCCAAGTATCGCTTCCCTGCTTCTCGCCGCGAGCGCGTTTGTGATCCTCGGCCTCGGTTGTGCTCATCTTCTATTCACCTTCCGCGGGAACAAGTTTTATCCTCGCGACCCCGCGCTAATGGCTCGAATGCAGGAAGTCTCGCCTGTCATCTCGGGCAAGATGTCCATGTGGAAGGCCTGGGTCGGGTTCAATGCGAGTCATAGCTTCGGCGCAATGCTGTTCGGCCTTGTCTACGGCTACCTCGCGCTTGCACAGCCTGCGGTTCTCTTTTCATCGTGGTTCCTATTGGCTGTCGGGCTGGCGCTGCTCGGCGGTTGCGTCTTTCTCGGCTGGCGCTACTGGTTCAGCACGCCGTTTCGAGGGATTGTCTTGTCCACGGCGCTCTATGTCTCTGGTGTACTCGCACACTGGGCCTAACCCATCCATCGAGGGGACAGCCAATAGCTGGCTTCGCCGTCTGTTGGCCGCCCCTCATGTCAAACGTCAGGCGCCGTGAACACCCCCGTCTCCGACCTCGCAACACTCTTGCGCACCATGGAGCCGGTGCTGCATGAGGGTGTGTACGTTTACTCCGTCGTTCCGGCCAACACTGAGCTGAGTTCTGTCCAGGCAATCGCAACGTTTCAAGAAACCGAAGGCATGACGGTCATCACGTCAGAGGCCGAAGCGCTCAGAGCCAATCTGCCGGTCCTGTTCCGTGCCGCCTGGATCACCCTCAAGGTCAACTCCGATCTTCAGGCAGTCGGCCTGACGGCAGCCTTCTCACACGCACTGAGCAAGGCAGGCATCAGTTGCAATGTCGTCGCAGCGGCCTACCATGACCACATATTTGTTCCAGTCGAACGGGCGCAAGAATCCTTGGCACAACTCAGGGCGCTGCAAGAGGCGGCCTCATCATGAAATGCGAGTCCGCCGCTACGATGCCTAACCCGTCCATCGAGGGTGTTGAATTCCGCTGAAGTCTGACCCGAGGCCGCTGTCGGTCGCTTGGAAGCATAAGCATGCCAAAACCGCACGCTTATGCCTCCACGGGCAAGGGGCTATGCTGAGGCAGGCAAGATGTGGTGCGGCTGGCGGGGATCGAACCCACGACCCTTGGCTTCGGAGGCCAATACTCTATCCACTGAGCTACAGCCGCAACGCTGGAAAACGGTTTGCGCCGGAATTCGCGGCCGGGGAAGGCGCGAAATCGGGGCATTTGCGCCGCGCGGGCGATTCACGCCGCGCAGCGTGTCCGATTCTACCAGCCGGCCGCGGCAGGCCCCGGGCCCGGCAAGAGCCCCAGCTATAATGTGAGGTTGCTGAGCAAGCGCTGTACAGGCGCCACCAATACGCGATAGCCCCCGATTTTTAGTTTTTTGAGGACGCCATGAGCGCAAACGACCACACCACGGCCCACGAAGAAGCCCACACTGGCCCGATCAAGACGCCCCAGCAGCTGCTGGCAGCGGTTTTTTTCTCTTTTGTCGTCCCCGTTTTCGCCATCATCGGCCTGGTTTACTACGTCGCCTCGGCCAACAAGCCGGCCGCCGGCGCCAACGAAGACGCCAAAACCGTCGCGCAACGCATCCAGAAAATCGGTTCGGTTGAAATCCGCGATGCGAACCGCCCGCTCAAATCCGGCGAAGAAGTCTACAAAGCCCAGTGCGTGACCTGCCACGGCACGGGCGCCGCCGGCGCACCAAAATTCGGCGACGCGGGCGCCTGGGGCCCCCGCATCAAGACCGGCTTCGACACCCTGTTGCATTCGGCCCTCAAGGGCAAGGGCGCCATGGGCGCGCAAGGCGGCGGCGACTTTGAAGACATCGAAATCGGCAAGGCCGTGGTCTACATGACGGCAGCCGCCGGCGGCAAGTTTGCCGAACCCAAGGCGCCTGCCGCGGCAGCGGCAGCGCCCGAAGCGGCGGCTAGCGCGGCCAAGTAAGCCCTCACGCAGTTTCCCAAAAAGCCGGTTTCGACCGGCTTTTTTCATGGCCGCTACTTTTGCTGCTGCTGCGCCTGCGGGCTGCGCACATAGGCAAAGCGCGCCGGCAGGTCGCGAGCGGCGTAGTCCTCGGGCACCCACAGGCCCTGCTCCACCGCATCGGCGGCATGCGTCATGTCCTGGGTGTGGACCAGGCCAAAGCCCAGGTCGGTCTCCAGATAAAGCCGCCCTACCTCATCCAGAATGCAGCGCTGCGTGCGCGCGGCCGTGCCGGTGTGCGCGGTGACGGCGAAGGACGGCGCCGGGCCGACGCGCCAGACCAGCGGCGTGGCTTCGAGCTCCACATAGACGCGCTGCGGGCCGTTCTGGAAGAACCAGCGGCCGCCAGCGTCGCTTTCGTAGTTGCGCTGGATGAAGTCGATCAGCTTGTCGTGTTTGAGCAGCGAGCCCTTGGCGGCCTTGTTGCGCGCGGGGTCGGCACCCGGGACACCGCTAAAGGGCCCCGCGGCCTGGGCCCTGTCGTCGCGCATGTACCAGTTGCCGCGCGCGTCCAGCCCCAGCCAGCCGTAGCAGTCGGGAACGTTGGGCCATTTGGCAATCGCCTGCCGAACTATGTCGTCCATGGTCTCATTCTGCGCCGTAGCTTATAACTGCGCCGCCAGAAAGGCGGTGACCGCATCGGGCATGGCGCGCACATGGCCCGGAAAGGGCGCCGAGGGAAAGCCCACGTGGCCGCCCTGGGCCGGTTGCCACAGCGTGACATGCGGGCCCGCCTCCGAGGCCTGCGGCAGGCTGGACGCCGGCACAAAGGGATCGTTGAGCGCGTTCAGGGCCAGCGCGGGCACGGCAATCCGGTGCAGGTGCGGTTTGGCCGAGGCCCGCGACCAGTAGTCGTCGGCGTTCTTGAAGCCGTGCAGCGGCGCGGTGAAGACGTCGTCAAAGGCATAAAGGTCGCGCGCGGCCAGCAGCCGTTCGCGGTCGAACAGCCCGGGGTGCTGCTCGAGCTTTTGCAAAGCCTTGGGCACCATGGACTTGAGGAACATGCGGGTGTAGACCAACCGGTTAAAGCCCCGGCCTATGGCCCAGCCGCTGGCCGCGAGGTCCAGCGGCGAGCAGACGGAGGCAATGCCGCCCACGACCTGCCGGGCCTCGGCGCCCATCTCGCCGGCCCAGCGCATCAGCGCGTTGCCGCCCAGGGAGATGCCGACGGCCATCACCGGCCCCGTGCGCTGTGCCGCGAAGCGCCGCAGTATCCAGTCGATCTCGGCGAAATCGCCCGAATGGTAGGCGCGCGGCGCGAGGTTGATCTCGCCCGAGCAGCCGCGGAAATGCGGGATCGCGCAGGCCCAGCCGCGCCGGCGCGCGGCATCGGCCAGCGCTTCGGCGTAGTGGCTGGCCGAGGAGCCTTCGAGGCCGTGGAACACCACAAGCAGCGGCGCTTGGGCTGTGGCCGCATCATCGGTTACCAGCCAGTCGACATCGACAAAATCCTCATCGGGCGTGGTCCAGCGCTCGCGGCGAAACACCGGCTGCGGGCCGAGGAAGCGGCGCGACTGCAGGGCGGCCCAGATGGTCTGCAGGTTGCCGCCCGGGAGCCACCAGGGCGCGGCATAGTTCATGGCGGGTTCCATGCGCAGCCGGATCAATGGAGAACGGTGGGCGTTTCCGACACTTCCTGCATTTCGCGCGGCGTGCCGGGACTGGCATGGTGGGCCACCATGCGCCAACCCTGCGCAGTCTTGTGGTAGACGTTGGTGGCGATGACGTAGGCATGGCGTGGGCCTTCCTCCGTCAGCACCTCGATGCGCTCGAGCACGCTGTGCACGCTGGCGCTCATGGCCTCCACCTTGCGCACCTTGATGGGCTGCGCGCGTATGGTGCCGTTGGAGAACATCGCATCAAAGGTCGCGCGTATGGCCGCCGGCCCCACGAGGCGGGCACCCCCGGGGTGCACGCAGACGATGTCGTCTTCGTCGCCCCAGCAGGCCATGAGTTTTTCAATGTCGCCGGTTTGCAGCGCGTCGTAGAAGGCCGCCTCGATGTCATCGGCGTTGCCGGTGCTGGCGGGCGGGACTTTGGGTTTGGGCATGGGGGCGATCAAGAATGGTTCGGGCAAGGGGATGCGGCTTCAATCCGGCTTGGCGTTTGGTGCTGAATTCTGCGCGGGATTGCGCGCCGCAGCAAGCCAGGCCTGGACCACGCCCTGCATGCCGCCGTCCGCCCGGCCCGCGCCGCGGCCGCTGCCGCTCTGGTTGGCCTGCCACAGCAGCTCGGGTGCGGCCACATGGGTGCCGGGCGGCAGCACCTGCAGGGCGGCATCGACGAACTCCGCGAGCTTGGCGGGCCGCACCGGCTGCTCGGCCTGGGGAATCATGAACTTGAGCGACGACAGCATCCAGGCCGCGACCCGCTCCAGCATATTCCTTCCCGCGGCGTCCTGCGCCTTGCGGGCCGAACGCACCAGCAGCAGGCGTTCAAAGCCCAGGGCGGCGACGGCCTGTTCATCAAGATTGGCCAGGCCGCGCTTGAGCGCATCGGGCAGGCGCCCGGTGGCGTGCGGCACCACCACGACCAGGGTCTGCACGCCGCAGCGCTTGAGCCATTGCGCCAGCGCGGGCAGCTCCGAAGGCGCGGGCGTCCAGAGCGTGCGCTCACGTCCGTAATACATGCGCCGCGGCTCGAACATGACCAGCCCGGTATGCGCCGGCAGCGGCCTCAAGCCCCATTGCGCTATCGGCGAAGGCGCGCCCGCCAGCGCGATGCTGACGCCGGAGAGCCCGGTCGCCATGGCCTCGGTGGCCAGCACCTCGGTGTGCGCATAGCGGCCGCTGCCGACCAGGCGGCGCAGCACCTCGTTGCCCAGCACGCCGGTGGCGCCGGCCACCAGCAGGCGCGGCTTGGCCTGGGCGGGCGGCGGCGGGCGCAGGGCGGACTGCAAGGCTTGCAGCGGGCTGCCGGAAGCGGAGGGTGTGGCCAGCGGGGACATTCGACTATGTTAGTGTTGCAGCTTGCATTTTCGGAGGCATTGCCATGACGATATCCCGCTTTTTGACATTCACCCTCGCGGCCCTGCTGGGCCTGCTGCTCTCGGGCTGCGGCTACAACGACTTCCAGCGCCTGGATGAGCAGACCAAGTCGGCCTGGTCCGAAGTGCTGAACCAGTACCAGCGCCGCGCCGACCTGGTGCCCAACATCGTGGCCACGGTCAAAGGTGAAGCGGCGTTCGAGCAGGATACGCTGACCAAGGTGGTGGAGGCGCGCGCCAAGGCCACCTCCATCCAGGTGACGCCCGAAACCCTGAACAACCCGGCCGCCTTCAGCAAATTCCAGGCAGCGCAGGGCGAGCTGGGCAGCGCGCTGAGCCGCCTCATGGTGGTCAGCGAACGCTACCCCGACCTGAAAGCCAACCAGGGCTTTCGCGACCTGCGCGTGCAGCTCGAAGGCACGGAAAACCGCATCACCGTGGCGCGCAACCGCTACATCCAGACCGTGCAGGAATACAACGTGCTCACGCGCAGCTTTCCGAACAACCTGACGGCCATGGTCTTTGGTTACCAGGTCAAGCCCAACTTCTCGGTGCAGAACGAGGCGCAGATCTCCACGCCGCCGGTGGTGGACTTCAACAAGAAATAAACGCGGCGGACCTGAGCGTGCAGCGCTCCATGCTTTTTGTTAGCGGCGGTGCCCGGCTGCTGGGGGGCCTGCTGCTGGCCGCCTGGCTGCCTCTGGCGGCCTGGGCGCAGGGCGGCGTGCAGCCGGTGCCAGCGCTGACGGCCCACATCATGGACGGCACCGGCACGCTGAGCGCCGCGCAGCGCGAGGCGCTCGAAGCCAAGCTCACAGCCTTTGAACAAAGCCGCGGCGCCCAGGTGGTGATGCTGCTGGTGCCCACCACCCAGCCGGAAGATATCGCCGCTTATGCGCAGCGCGTGGGCGACAGCTGGAAGATAGGCCGCAAGGGCGTGGGCGACGGGCTTTTGCTGGTGGTGGCCAAGAACGACCGCAAGGTGCGCATAGAAACCACCAAGGCGCTGGAAGGCGCGATTCCCGACCTGGCGGCGCGCCAGGTCATAGACACGGCCATCACGCCGCGCTTCAAGCAGGGCGACTTCGCCGGCGGGCTGGATGCCGCGGCCGACCAGCTCATTGCGCTGATCAGCGGTGAAAACCTGCCCGCACCGGAACACAGCGGCAGCCGCAGCAACAACGACGGTTTTGAGTGGACAGACCTGGCCGTCTTCCTGTTTTTTGCAGTGCCGATTGCCGGGCGCATCGCGGCCATGGTCCTGGGGCGCAAGTTCGGCTCGCTGGCCACCGGCGGTGTGGTCGGCGTGCTGGCCTGGATTTTCACCAGCAGCCTGATCGTGGCCGGCCTCGCCGTCCTGGTGGGCACGGTGTTCGCGCTGGTCGCCAGCATAGGCGCGCTGGGCGGCAGCCGCTCTTCGGGCGGCTGGACCTCCGGCGGCCTTGGCAGCGGCAGTGGCGGCTGGAGCAGCGGCAGCGGCGGCAGCAGCAGCGACAGCGGGGGCTTCAGCAGCGGCGGCGGCGGTGACTTTGGCGGCGGCGGCGCCTCGGGAGACTGGTAAGCATCATGCTCAACAAGCTCAAGATCCTGCTCAAACACCTGTGGCTGGACGCCTCCGATACCCGGCACGCGATTCCGCCCGACATGCTGCAACGGCTCGCGCGGCGCGTGGCCGCGAGCGAGCGGCGCCACAGCGGTGAGATCCGCATCTGCGTGGAGGCCTCATTGCCCCTGAGCTATCTCTGGCGGTTGGGCCGGCACACGTCCATCGCCGCGCTCACGCGCCAGCGCGCGGTCACGATGTTCGGCAAATTGCGCGTCTGGGACACGGAGCACAACAACGGCGTGCTGATTTACGTGCTGCTGGCCGAACGTGCGATCGAGATCGTCGCCGACCGCGGCGTGGCGCGGCATGTCGACCCCCATCAATGGCAAGCCATGGTGACGCGCATGGCGGCCGCGTTTCGCGAGCAGCGTTATGAGGATGGGTTGACGCAGGCGCTGGAGGAAACCTCGGCGGTGCTGATGCAGCACTTCGCGGTGGATGGCTCAGAAGAAGGCGCGCAGGCCAAGGCGAATGAACTGCCCGATGCGCCGCTGCTCCAATAAGAGAGACAAAGACTCAGGACGAGAGTAAGACACCGAGGACAAACAGCCCCGTCAGCACAACCAGGATGCGGCGTATCCATGTCCTGAGCGAACGTCGTCCCCTGGGGTGCGGCGAAAGCTCTTCGTCCCACGTCAGACTGTCCAGTGCGCTGTTCATAGTCCCACCTCTTCGGTTAGCTTGAATCCCTGGATCCACGATACGGCAGCGGCGCCTTCGCTGGCTGTCATTTAGGGTTTCCAGTTGTTAAGCTGAGGCGCCGGCGCAACAGCATGAGTGCGAAAGGATTAGCGACCATGCGCGCCCATGAAAAAAGCCCCTGGCTTTCGGCAGGGGCTTGGCGCGATCCGGCGATAAAACCGGAAAGACTGGTTTTTATTTCTTCTGGCGGTATTTGCGCAAGGCGGCGATTTGCGCGGCCATGACGGCGAGTTCAGACTGGGCCATGGCGATGTCGATGTCGCTCTTGGCGTTCTTCAGCGCTTCCTCGGCGGCGGCCTTGGCTTCGCTGGCCTTGGTTTCGTCCAGGTCCTTGCCGCGGATGGCGGTGTCACTCAACACCGTCACGCAGTTGGGCTGCACTTCGAGCAGGCCGCCGGCCACGAAGACGAACTCTTCCGTGCCGTCGGCTTTTTCAATGCGCACGGCACCCGGCTTGATGCGGGTGATCAGCGGCGTGTGGCGCGGGTAAATGCCCAGCTCGCCAGCCTCGCCGGGCAATGCCACGAACTTGGCTTCGCCCGAGAAGATGGACTCTTCTGCGGATACGACGTCGACGTGAATGGTGCTCATACGTACTCCAATTAAAAAGGGGGATGAAAAGTGGTCAGTTGAGATGAGCCGCTAGGCGGCGCGCGGAAATGTGCAAATGCACATTGAGCACGCCAACGACGCGGATCGCTCAAATGGCCGCTTTACGCCACCTTTTTCGCTTTTTCGAAGGCTTCGTCGATGGTGCCGACCATGTAGAAAGCCTGTTCCGGCAGGTGGTCGCACTCGCCGGACACAATCATCTTGAAGCCGCGAATCGTTTCAGCCAGGCTGACGTACTTGCCGGGCGAGCCGGTGAACACTTCAGCAACGTGGAAAGGCTGCGACAGGAAACGCTGGATCTTGCGGGCGCGGGCCACGGCCAGCTTGTCTTCAGGAGCCAGTTCGTCCATGCCCAGAATCGCGATGATGTCGCGCAGTTCCTTGTAGCGCTGCAGCGTGCCCTGCACGGCGCGGGCCGTGTTGTAGTGGTCTTCGCCGACGACATTCGGGTCCAGCTGGCGGCTGGTGGAGTCCAGCGGGTCGACCGCGGGGTAGATACCCAGCGAGGCGATGTCGCGCGAGAGCACCACGGTGGAGTCCAGGTGGGCGAAGGTGGTGGCGGGCGACGGGTCGGTCAAGTCATCGGCAGGGACGTAAACGGCCTGGATGGAAGTGATGGAGCCGACCTTGGTGGAGGTAATACGCTCTTGCAGGCGGCCCATTTCCTCGGCCAGGGTAGGCTGGTAACCCACGGCGGAAGGCATACGGCCCAGCAGCGCGGACACTTCGGTACCGGCCAGCGTGTAGCGGTAGATGTTGTCCACGAAGAACAGCACGTCGCGGCCTTCGTCACGGAAGGATTCGGCGATCGTCAAGCCCGTCAGCGCAACGCGCAGGCGGTTTCCTGGGGGCTCGTTCATCTGGCCGTAGACCATGGCCACTTTGGATTCGCCGAGGTTCTCGAGGTTCACGACGCCGGAGTCGGCCATCTCGTGGTAGAAGTCATTGCCTTCGCGGGTACGCTCACCCACACCGGCGAACACGGACAGACCCGAGTGCGCCTTGGCGATGTTGTTGATCAGTTCCATCATGTTCACGGTCTTGCCGACGCCGGCGCCGCCGAACAGGCCCACCTTGCCGCCCTTGGCGAAGGGGCAAACCAGGTCGATCACCTTGATGCCGGTTTCCAGCAGTTCCTGCGAGGGCGACAGTTCGTCGTACGCGGGTGCCTTGCGGTGGATGGGGGCGGTCAGGGTCTGGTCGACCGGGCCGCGCTCGTCGATGGGCGCGCCCAGCACGTCCATGATGCGGCCCAGCGTGGCCTTGCCCACGGGAACCGTGATGTTGGCGCCGGTGTTGTACACGACGTTGCCGCGGCGCAGGCCGTCGGAGGTGCCCAGCGCGATGGTGCGCACGATGCCGTCGCCCAGCTGCTGCTGGACTTCCAGCGTCAGCGCGGAGCCTTCCATCTTGAGCGCGTCGTAAATCTTGGGCATCTGGTCGCGCGCGAATTCCACGTCAACCACCGCACCAATACACTGAACAATCTTGCCTTGAGCCTGAGCCATGATTGAATCCTTTTCCGTTTCTTTAAATCTTTAAATCGGGTGTGGCGGCTTAAACCGCTGCAGCACCGGCAACGATTTCCGAAAGTTCTTTCGTGATCGCCGCTTGACGCGTTTTGTTGTAAACCAGCTTGAGTTCGCCGATCACGCTGCCGGCGTTGTCGGTGGCGGCCTTCATGGCCACCATGCGGGCGGACTGCTCGGACGCCATGTTCTCGGCGACCGCCTGGTACACCAGCGCTTCCACGTAGCGAACCAGCAGGTCGTCGATCACGGTCTGCGCGTCGGGCTCGTAGATGTAGTCCCAGCCGTGCTGGTCCTTGTCGGCCTGCAGGTGCGCGGCCGTCAAAGGCAGCAGCTGCTCGACCACCGGTTCCTGGCGCATGGTGTTGATGAACTTGGTGTACGACAGGTACACCGCGTTGATCTTGCCTTCCGCGTACGCGTCGAGCAGCACCTTGACGGGGCCAATCAGTTTTTCCAGGTGCGGCTTGTCGCCCAGTTGCGTCGCATGCGACACCACCTTGGCGCCGACCCGGTTCAGAAAACCGAGGCCCTTGTTGCCGATGGCCACCGCCCGTGCGTCATGGCCGGCGGCCTGCACTTCCTTGAGCTTGGCCGTCACGGCGCGCAGCACGTTGGTGTTCATGCCGCCGCACAGGCCCTTGTCGGTCGTCACCACGATGAACCCGGTGGCCTTGGCGTCGTTGGACTCCATGAACGCGTGGGTGTACTCGGGGTTGGCCTGACTCAGGTTGGCCGTGATGTTGCGGATCTTGTCGCTGTAAGGACGGGCAGCGCGCATCCGCTCCTGCGCCTTGCGCATCTTGGAGGCGGCCACCATCTCCATGGCCTTGGTGATCTTCTTGGTGTTTTCCACCGATTTGATCTTGCCGCGTATTTCCTTGCCTGCTGCCATATGGATTCCTAAGGGGTTCCTGAGGGTTGCTTAATTACCTGCTTGACGATGAGGTCAGGCGAGATCAGGCAAACGACTTCTTGAACTCGGTCACGGCCGTGTTCAGTTCAGCCTCAGCGTCCTTGTCCATGGCCTTGTTGGCTTCGAGCTTGGCCATCAGGGCCGCGTTCTTGTCCTTCAGGTAGGCGTGCAGGCCGTGTTCGAAAGCCAGGACCTTCTTGACTTCGATGTCGTCCATGAAGCCCTTGTTCACGGCGAACAGCGTGGCGGCCATGTTGGAGATCGACAAAGGCGAGTACTGGGCCTGCTTGAGCAGCTCGGTCACGCGGGCGCCGCGGTCCAGCTGCTTGCGGGTGGCTTCGTCCAGGTCGGAAGCGAACTGCGCGAAGGCAGCCAGTTCACGGTACTGGGCCAGGTCGGTACGGATACCGCCGGACAGGTTCTTGATCAGCTTGGTCTGGGCGGCGCCACCGACGCGCGACACCGAGATACCGGCGTTGATCGCGGGACGGATACCGGCGTTGAACAGGCTGGTTTCCAGGAAGATCTGGCCGTCGGTGATCGAGATCACGTTGGTCGGCACGAAAGCGGACACGTCGCCGGCCTGCGTTTCGATGATGGGCAGCGCGGTCAGCGAACCGGTCTTGCCTTTAACCGCACCCTTGGTGAAGTCTTCAACATACTTCTCGTTCACGCGGGCTGCGCGCTCGAGCAGGCGGCTGTGCAGGTAAAACACGTCGCCGGGGTAGGCTTCGCGTCCTGGCGGGCGGCGCAGCAGCAGCGAAACCTGGCGATAGGCCACGGCCTGTTTGGACAGGTCGTCATACACGATCAGCGCGTCTTCGCCGCGGTCGCGGAAGTACTCGCCCATGGTGCAGCCGGAGTAGGCGCTGACGTATTGCATGGCGGCGGACTCGGAAGCCGCTGCGGCCACGACGATGGTGTATTCCATCGCGCCGGCTTGTTCCAGTGCGCGCACCACGTTCTTGATCGAGGAAGCCTTCTGGCCGATCGCGACGTAGACGCAGGAAACGCCCTTGCCCTTCTGGTTGATGATGGCGTCGATGGCCACGGCGGTCTTGCCGGTCTGGCGGTCGCCGATGATCAGTTCGCGCTGGCCGCGGCCGACGGGCACCATGGAGTCGATGGACTTCAGGCCGGTCTGCAGGGGCTGGTCGACGGATTTACGGGCGATCACGCCGGGCGCGACCTTCTCGATCACGTCGGTCATCTTGGCGTTGATCGGGCCCTTGCCGTCGATGGGCTGGCCCAGGGCGTTCACCACGCGGCCGAGCAGCTCGGGGCCGACGGGCACTTCCAGAATGCGGCCCGTGCACTTGACGGTGTCGCCTTCGGCGATGTGTTCGTATTCACCCAGGATCACGGAGCCGACCGAGTCGCGCTCGAGGTTCAGCGCCAGGCCGTAGGTGGGGGTGCCATCGGCGGTTGCGGGGAATTCCAGCATTTCGCCCTGCATCACGTCGGACAGGCCGTGGATGCGGACGATACCGTCGGTGACGGACACCACGGTGCCCTGGTTGCGGATGTCGCTGCTGCCGGTCAGGCCTTCGATACGGCTCTTGATCAGTTCAGAAATTTCTGCGGGATTGAGTTGCATGACTCTTTCCTTCTTTCAGTATGTTGTTGGCTAAAAACCTGCGGGTGGCGCCTGAGCACCGGGCTCAGGAGATCAGCGCCACTTTCATTTGCTCTAAACGGGCTTTGACCGAGGTGTCCAGCACCTCGTCACCCACCACGACTCGCACGCCGCCTATCAGGGCCGGCTCCAGCTCAACCTGGAGGTTGAGCTTCTTGCCAAAGCGCTTTTCCAGCGTTGCCGACAGGTCGGCCAGCGCCGCGCCGTCGAGCGCGAAAGCGCTGTAGACGGTCGCATCGGAAGAACCGCTCTGCGCGTTTTTCAGGACCCGGAACTGCGCGGCGATTTCCGGCAGGACGCTGAGGCGGCCGTTCTCGATCACCGTGCGCAGGAAGTTTTTCGCGGCGTCCGGCAGCTTGGTCTTGGCAACGCCCGAAATCACGTCGAACGCCTGCGCCGAAGTGACGCCGGGGTTGCCGGCGTACTGCTGCAGCTGCGCATTCGCAGCGATGGCGGCCAGCTCGTCGAGCCAGGCGGCGGTGCCGCCCAGGTCGGAGCCGGAGGCCTTGAACAGCGCTTCGGCGTAGGGACGGGCAATGGTGGCTAGTTCGGCCATGTTGATGCTCGCTTAGAGTTCGGTCTTCAGGCGGCCCAGCAAGTCAGCATGCACACCGGCATTGACTTCCTTGCGCAGAATCTGCTCGGCGCCCTTGACGGCCAGCGCAGCCACCTGCTCGCGCAGGGCTTCGCGGGCCTTCACGGCCTGCTGCTCGGCTTCGGCCTTGGCGGCGGCAATGATCTTGCTGCCTTCCTCGGTGGCCTTGGCCTTGGCTTCTTCGATCAGGGCCTGGCCCCGGCGCTCGGCTTCGGCCAGGCGCACGGCCGCTTCGTTGCGCGACTTGGCCAGTTCTTCTTCCACGCGCTTGTTGGCCACGGAGAGTTCGGATTTGGCTTTGTCGGCAGCAGCAAGGCCGTCAGCGATTTTTTGCGCGCGCGCGTCCAGGGCCGCCGCGATGGGTGGCCACACAAACTTCATCGTGAACCCGACCAAAATCAGGAACACGATCAGCTGGACAATAAGGGTACCGGTAATGCTCACTGCTCATCCTTTCCCTTGGGGCCCAGCTGCAAGCCGGCCCGAAGGAATGACATTCTTGGGACTTGGGTCAATGCTTACTTGGGCAGGTTGGCGATTTGCGCCAGGAAGGGGTTGGCGGTGGCGAACCACAGCGCGATACCCGTGCCGATAATGAAAGCAGCGTCGATCAGACCAGCCAGCAGGAACATCTTGGTCTGCAGTTCGCCCATCAGCTCAGGCTGGCGTGCAGCTGCTTCGAGGTATTTGCTGCCCATGATGCCGATGCCGATACAGGCGCCGACAGCACCGAGGCCAATGATGAGGCCAGCGGCCAGAGCGACAAAACTAATAACTTCCATGATGACTCCTTAGGACTTTGGTTACGAGAGAAAAAAAGAAAAACGGGAAACGGGACAACGGGTTAGTGGTGATCGTGCGCCTGGCCGATGTACACCAGCGTCAGCATCATGAACACGAAGGCTTGCAGCGTGATGATCAGGATGTGGAAGATGGCCCAGGCCGAGCCCGCGATGATGTGGCCAATGGCCAGGCCGATGCCGGTCGCCGACAGCGACCAGGCGCCACCCATCAGGGCGATCAGCAGGAAAATCAGTTCGCCGGCATACATGTTGCCGAACAGTCGCATGCCGTGCGAGACCGTCTTGGCGACGAACTCGATGACCTGCATCAGGAAGTTGAAGGGGTACAGCGCCCAGTGGTTGCCGAAAGGCGCGGTGAACAGTTCGTGGATCCAGCCGCCCACGCCCTTGATTTTCACGTTGTAGACCAGGCAGGTGATCAGCACGCCCATGGACAGGCCCATGGTGATGGAGAGGTCGGCGGTAGGCACCGAACGCATGTAAGCGTGGTGCGCATCATGGCCGGCGGCGCCGTAAATCCAGGCCCAGATGACGGGCAGCAGGTCGACCGGCAGCAAGTCCATGGCGTTCAGCAGGAAAATCCAGACAAACACGGTCAGGGCCAGCGGCGCGACCAGCTTGCGGCTTTCGGCGTTGTGCACGATGCCCTTGGCTTGCGCGTCGACCATTTCGACGAGGATTTCAACCGCGGCCTGGAAACGGCCGGGAACGCCAGAAGTGGCTTTGCGGGCGGCTTTCCAGAGCAGGAAGCAACCGAGCACGCCCAGCAAGATGGTGAAAACGGTGGAATCCAGGTTGATGACGCTCAGATCGAACGGGCCAACAAGTTCCTTGTTGCGCCAGTGCGTCAGGTGGTGAACGATGTATTCACCGGCGGTTGGACCGCCATGTCCAGCAGCATTCTCAGCAGCCATTTATTGATCGCCTCAAAGTTTATTTTTCCTGACCGCGAACAACAGCGCGAGCCAGGACGTTTTCATTGTCACCACCAGGCCGACCAGCATGGCCGGCCAACTCAGCATCGAAACCAGCCTTGGCGCGGCAAACAACATTGCCACCGTCAAGGCGATCTTGACCATTTCCCACAAAAAGAACCCAGCCACCGCAGTGCCTGGGTTCATGGACCACACTTTGCCGGTCAAGCCGCGCGCAAACAGCGCGGCCGGAATCACCACCGCCAGCGCCCCGTAGAGCGCCGACCAGCCGGCGGACCGCTGGCCTGTCAGCGCCCAGGCGGCACATGCCACCAGAACCCCGACCACCAGTTGCCCCGCCAATACCGACCAGGGGGAGATCGACGGACTCGTTTCACGAAGCTTTTGGGCTTCTTCCCGCGTCAGGGTCTTGAAACCCTCGTCGTCCGCCTCAAGCTCATATGTAACTGCCCGGGGGACCGGGTCCGTCGCCGAATTCGCCGAATTTGTCATTCTGAAACCTACAAATTACGGGAAAGTTACAGGGGCCGCTATTAGCAAAGCCCTTGATTATACGTAGAAACCCCTGCACCCCCATAAAAAACCCCGCTCCCGGGTGAATTAGGGGCCTCTGACGCGTGCGCCGGGGCCGGCGGCAGGCGGTGGTTCACAATGGGCTGGCCCGCAACGCCCCACGGAAAGATCCCCCATGCACGCCCTGATGAAATTCCTGCACCTCGCCGCCGCCATCGCCTGGCTGGGCGGGATTTCCTTCATGCTGTTCGCCCTGCGCCCCGCCGCGGCCGAGCAGCTCGCGCCGCCGCAGCGCCTGCCCCTGATCGTGCAGGTCCTGCGGCGTTTCTTCGCCGGGGTGTGGGCCGGCATCGCGGTCCTGCTGCTGACGGGCCTGGCCATGCTGCTGGCCGTCGGCATGAAAAGCGCGCCCACCGGCTGGCACATGATGTTCGGCCTGGNCCTGTTGATGTTCGCGCTGTTCGGCCACCTGTATTTCGGCCCCTTCCGCCGCCTCAAGCAGGCCGTGGCCGCGTCCGACTGGCCCGAAGGCGGGCGCCGCGTCGGGCAGATCGCCACCCTGGCCATGGCCAACCTCGCACTGGGCGCGCTGGCGATTGCCGCCGTCATTTTTCTCGCGTGAAGAAGGCGCGGCCCCAACCCCGGAAAAAAGCCGGCTGGCTGGAGCGCCTGAAGGCCTCGGTGCCGACCCGCGAGGTGCTGGCCGCCCATCCCTGGCTCAGGCCCGTGGCGCACCGCCTGCTGGACCCGCAGCTGTGGCGGCTGCAGCACGAGGCCGTGGCGCGCGGCGCGGCCATAGGCATCTTCTGGGCCTTTGCCCTGCCCTTCGCGCAAATCGTCGCGGCCGCCGCCCACAGCGTCTGGTGGCGCGCCAATATTCCGGTCGCCGTCGGCATCACCTTCATCACCAATCCCTTCACCGTGGGCTTCTGGCTCTGGCTGGCCTACCAGGCCGGCAGCCTGCTGCTGGACGCGCCGCCGCCGGTGCCCATGTCCGAGGGTGCGGGTGTGATCAGCTGGCTGGCTTCGTTTGGTGGGCCTGCCATACTGGGCATGGGCCTGTTCGCGGTGCTGGGCTCCGCCACCGGCTACCTGCTAGTCAAGCTGGCCTGGCGTTTGCGCATCTGGTTCAAGCGCCGCCGCCGCTGAACGCCGGACCCTGGACAATCGGGTATTTACGCTTCTTTCTTTTTCTTCCTTCTTCTCCTCTTTCTTCGTTTCAAGCCACCATGACCACGCTTTCCCCCAGCCTTCCCGACACGCCCTGCTACCTCAATGGCGAATACACCCCCCTCAAGGACGCGAAGATCAGCGTGATGGACCGCGGCTTCATCTTCGGCGACGGCGTGTACGAAGTGGTGCCGGCCTATGGCGGCCGGCTGTTCCGTTTCGAGCAGCACATGGCGCGCCTGGAACGCAGCCTGGCCGAGCTGCGCATCCCGAACCCGATGACGCGCGCCGAGTGGCAGGCCGTGGCCCTGAAGCTGATCGCAGCCCACGTGCAATCGACCGGGGCGCCGGCCGAAAGCGGCAACCAGCTGGTCTACATCCAGCTCAGCCGCGGTGTCGCCATGCGCGACCACCCCATGCTGCCCGGCCTCACCCCCACCGTGTTCGCGGTGGCAAACACCATGAAGCTGCCCGGTGCGCAGCAGCGCGAGGCCGGGGTGGCCTGTGTGACGGCCGACGACTTCCGCTGGGAAAAAGCCCACATCAAAAGCACCAGCCTGCTGGGCGCGGTGTTCGCGCGCCAGATCAGCGTCGATGCCGGCGCGGTGGAAACCGTGATGTTTCGCGGCGAGCACCTCAGCGAAGCCGCATCGAGCAACGTCTGGATCGTCAAAGACGGCAAGGTACTGGGCCCGCCCAAGGACAACCTGGTGCTCGAGGGCATACGCTTCGGCCTGATCGAGGAAATCTGCCGCGCCGCCGGCATCCCCTTTGAGCTGCGCCGCATCACGCGCGCCGAAGTGCTGGCGGCCGACGAGGTTTTGCTGTCATCGGCCACCAAGGAAGTGCTGCCGGTCACCCTGCTGGACGGCCAGCCCGTGGGCCACGGGCTGGAAAAGGGCAAGCCCGGCCCCATCTATGCCAAGCTGTACGCCCAATACCAGCGCGCCAAACAGGCCTGAAAGGACCCCTTGTAATGACCACATCGCCCGACACCCCGAAAATCATCGGAGTCCCCGGCTCCGAGCCTTCGCGCCAGGAGTCGCTGATCGAATACCCCTCGCAGTTCCCCATCAAGGTCATGGGCCACAAGGTCGACGGGCTGGTCGCCGCCATCACCTCGGTGGCGCACCAGTTCGACCCGGCCTTCGACGCCTCCACCATAGAGCTGCGTGAAAGCAAGGGCGGCAAGTACCTGGGTGTCACCGTCACCGTCACCGCCACCAGCCGCGAACAGCTCGACGAGCTCTACCGCACGCTGTCCACGCATCCCATGGTCAAGGTGGTCCTCTAGGCCACCGCTGAAGCCGCAGTGATGCAGGCCGAAACACGCCACCTGGGCCGGGTCGACTACCTACCCACCTACGAAGCCATGCAGGCCTTCACGGCCGCCCGCCAGCCGGGCGCCGATGAGGGCGAGCCCGATCAGCTGTGGATTTGCGAGCACCCGCCGGTCTATACCCAGGGCCTGGCCGGCAAACCCGACCATGTGCTCAACCCCGGCGCCATCCCGGTGGTGCAGACCAACCGCGGCGGCCAGGTGACTTACCACGGCCCCGGCCAGGTCGTGGCCTACCCGCTCATTGACTTGAAGCGCGCCGGCTACTACGTCAAGGAATACGTCTACCGCATCGAAGAGTCCGTCATCAAGACCCTGGCGCACTTCGGCGTCACCGGCCACCGCGTGGCCGGCTCGCCCGGTATTTACGTGCGCCTGGACGACCCTAGCTCGCACGCCGCGCTGACCGGCCCCATGCACCCGGCCGACCCGTTTCGCGGCCTGGGCAAGATCGCCGCGCTGGGCATCAAGGTCAGCCGGCACTGTACCTACCACGGCGTGGCGCTCAATGTGGCCATGGACCTGGAACCCTTCTCGCGCATCAACCCTTGCGGCTACGTAGGACTGCAAACCACAGACCTTTCTACAATCGGGGTATCGGCAAGCTGGCAGGACGCCGCGGATGTGCTGGGCCGCAAGCTCGCCACCTACCTGGCGCCCTGAGGCCCAAAGCCCCTGCCGCCAACACGAAACACATTCATGAGCACACCCGACCCCCTCCAAACCACGGCCAACCCCGTGGTCCGCGAAGTCCAGGCCCTGGAAGGCTACAACCCGCTGGCCAAACAAAAGGCCGCGGCCAAGCTCTCGCGCATCCCCGTCAAGGTGGTGCAGGGCGAAATGCTCAAGAAGCCCGACTGGATTCGCGTCAAGGCCGGCAGCCCAACCACGCGCTTTTACGAGATCAAGCAGATCCTGCGCGAAAACAAGCTCAACACCGTCTGCGAGGAAGCCAGCTGCCCCAATATCGGCGAATGTTTCGGCAAGGGCACGGCCACCTTCATGATCATGGGCGACAAATGCACGCGCCGCTGCCCGTTTTGCGACGTGGGCCACGGCCGGCCGGACCCGCTGGACGTCAACGAACCGCTGAACCTGGCGAAAACCATCGCGGCGCTGAAGCTCAAGTACGTGGTGATCACCAGCGTGGACCGCGACGACCTGCGCGACGGCGGCAGCGGCCACTTTGTCGAATGCATCCAGAAAATCCGCGAACTCTCGCCCGCCACCACGATTGAAATCCTGGTGCCCGACTTCCGCGGCCGCGACGACCGCGCGCTCGAGATCCTCAAAGCCGCGCCGCCCGACGTGATGAACCACAACCTCGAAACCGCGCCGCGCCTCTACAAAGAAGCGCGCCCCGGCAGCGACTACGCCTTCAGCCTGAACCTGCTCAAGAAGTTCAAGGCCCTGCACCCCGATGTGCCGACCAAGAGCGGCATCATGGTGGGCCTGGGCGAGACCGACGAGGAAATCCTGCAGGTCATGCGCGACATGCGCGCCCACAACATCGACATGCTGACGATAGGCCAGTACCTCGCGCCGTCCACCAGCCACCTGCCGGTGCGCCGCTACGTGCACCCCGACACCTTCAAGATGTTCGAAGAAGAAGCCTACAAAATGGGCTTTACCCACGCCGCCGTGGGCGCCATGGTGCGCAGCAGCTACCACGCCGACCAGCAGGCCCATGCCGCCGGCGTGGCCGACAAGGCCGACGCGGCGGCTGCCGCAATTTGATCCACGGAACATGAACGCGCCGCAAGGCTCCCTGTCGCTGCGCCGCTACGGCGCTTCCCACGGCAGCCATGCGCACCCGCATTTCCAGGTCCTGTTGGGCCTGGACGGCGTGCTTGAACTCGAGCTGCGGGGGCGCGGGCGCCGCGTCGCGGCCGGCCAGGGCTGTGTGATCGCACCCGGCGAGCACCATGATTTCGAATCGCGCGAAGGCAGCCGCTGCATTGTGCTGGACACCCCCCACGCAGGCTGGGCGCGCTGCGCCGCCGACCCGGCCAACGCCGCGCAGGCCCTGGCCCTGGGCAACTACCTGGCCCACGCGCTGCAGCAGCGCGGCAGCCTGGCCCAGCACTACGGCCCGGCCCTGCTGCTGGAATCCTGGCAGCCGCTGGCGCAGTTTGCGCCGCGCACCACGCGCCACCGCCGCCCCATAGACTGGGAACAGCTGGCCGCCTGGGCGCAGCAGCGCCTGCACGAACCGCTCAGCGTGGCGCAGCTCGCCGCCCAGGTGTTTTTAAGCCCCACGCAGTTCGCCGCGCGCTGCCGGCGCGAAACCGGCCTCAGCGTGATGCACTGGCTGCGCCGGCAACGCCTGGAACTGGCCATGCAATTGCGCGGCCGCGGCATGAGCGTGGCCGACACCGCGCTGCACTGCGGCTACCACTCGCCCTCGGCGCTGACGGCCGCGCTTAAGCGGCAGTCTCAATAACGATAAGGGTTGTTGGGTCGGCGGTCGTAGCGGTCGCTGACACCGTCGCCGTCACGGTCATAACGCGGGCCGGGGCCGGGGCCGCCGCGGTAATGCGGCCCGTTGTCATAAGGCACGGGATAGGCGACACAGCCCGACAAGGCCAGAAAGCCCACGAGCGAGAGCAGGAGGATGGAAAGCTTTTTCATGAGAGTCTCCTTGAGGCTGCGGGCCTCGGTGTGTTGTCAGAACATCTGCACCCTCATTGAACGCGCCACCCGCGCCCGGGAAGTGTCCGGCACACGCCCGCCAGGTGAAACTGGTTACCGGATGTAGGCATTCCTGTAGGACGGCAGGCGCACTTGGCTCTGCCGCGGGCCTTAAACATCGTTGCGCGCTGGAACAGCGTCGTTGCGCGACGATGGCCAGCGCAGCGGCTTTTATGCTCGCGGCATGCCTGCCAATCTTTATGCACTGGGCGCCATCGCCCTCTGGGCCCTGCTTGCCTCGCTCGGCGTGTCGCTCAAACATGTCCCGCCTTTTCTGCTGACCGGTGTGGCGCTGCTGGTCGGCAGCCTGCTGGCCCTGCCTTTTGTGCTGCGGGACCGCGCCTTATGGAAGATTCCAGCCGCCACACTCGCGCTGGGCGTCTACGGCCTTTTCGGTTTTCATTTCCTGCTGTTTATCGCGCTGCGCCACGCGCCCGCCGTCGAGGCCAACCTGGTCAACTACCTGTGGCCGCTGTTCATGGTGGTGCTGTCGCCGCTGTTTCTTCGCGGCGTGCGGCTGCGCGGTGTGCATGTGGCCGCGGCCCTGCTGGGTTTTGCCGGCGCGGCGATTGCCATCCTGGGCGCGGCCGGCGGGTCCGCCGCGGGCGGCTGGTCCTGGGGCTACCTGCCGGCGCTGGGCTCGGCCTTGATTTGGGCCAGTTACTCGCTGCTGACAAAGCGCGTGCCGGCTTTTCCCACCGCGGCCATAGGCCTGTTCGGCCTGGTGTCGGGCCTGCTCTCGCTGCTGTGCCACTGGGCGCTGGAGCCGGCGGCGGCCCTGCCGGCGCAGGATTGGCTGCTGCTGGCCGTGATGGGCCTGGGCCCGCTGGGCGCGGCCTTTTTTCTCTGGGACAAGGCCCTCAAGCTCGGCGACGCCCGGCAAATAGGCATCCTGAGCTACCTCACGCCACTGGGCTCCACCGCGCTGCTGATGGGGGTGAGCGGCCGCGCGCTCAGCTGGAGCATTGGCCTGGCGGCCGCGATGATCATAGGCGCGGCGGTGCTGGGCACGCGGGCACGCTAGGCCGCGCCGCGAGCGCGCGGCTGGCCAGCGCCAGGGCCAGTGCCGCGGCGGCCAGCACGGCCGCAACCGCGAAGCTGATGCGCATGCCGCCGGCCACCGCTTCGGGGCTGGCCGCCGTGATATCGCTGGCCGCCGAGGCAAAAGCGAACACCGCGCCCATGACGGAAGCCCCGGTGATCAGCCCCAGGTTGCGCGACAAATTGAGCAGGCCGGAGACCACACCGCGCCGGTCCGGCGGAACATCCACCATGACCGCCGTGTTGTTGGCGGCCTGGAACAGCTGGTAGCCCGGCGTCAGCACGGCGATGGCGGCGATATAACCCGCCAGGCCGAACAACCCCGGCAACGCGGACAGCGCCGCCGAGCCCGCCACCATGGCGGCCAGCCCCAGGGCAACCATGGCCGGCGCGCCCAGGCGGTCGACCAGCCGGCCCGCCAGCACGCCGCTCAGCGCGGAAATCACCGGCCCCACCGACAGCACCAGCCCCACCATGGCCGTGCCCAGCCCCAGCGCACGCGACAAATAAAAAGGCCCGACCACCAGCGTCGCCATCATCACCGTGGCAACCAGCACATTCATCACCAGGCTGGCGCTCAGCACGCGGTCGCGGAACATCGCCAGCCGCAGCAGCGGCGATGCGACCCGCGACTGGGCCAACACAAACAGGCTCGCGCCCAGGGCCGCCGCCAGCAACAGCGCGATATTGAGCGGGCCGAAACTGCCGCGTCCCAGGGTCACGGCCAGCGCATAGGCCGCGAGCGCCAGGGCCAGCAGCAGCGTGCCCAGCACATCAAAACCGGCCTTGCCGGTTTTGTCGGCACCGGCCGCGCGCTCCGGTGGCAGGTGGCGCCAGGCCAAAAACAAGGCCAGCAGGCCCAGCGGCAGATTGACAAAAAACAGCGCCCGCCAGCCGAAACCTGCGATCAGCACACCGCCCAGCGAGGGGCCCAGGGCTGTGCCCACCGCCGACATGGTTCCCAACAGGCCCATGGCGCTGCCAGTCCTGGCCTTGGGCACCGTCTCGCCGACAAACGCCATGGTCAGCGCCATCATCACGGCGGCACCCAGGCCCTGCAGCGCGCGGGCCGCGACCAGCAAGCCCAGCGTAGGCGCGGCGGCGCACAGCAGCGAAGCCGCCGTGAACAGGCTGATGCCGGCCAGCAGCAGGCGCCGCCGCCCGAAGATGTCGCCCAGCCGCCCGGCGCCCACGATCAGGGTGGTGATGGCCAGCAGGTAGGCCAGGACTATCCATTGCACCTCTTGAAAGGAGGCACTGAAGGCCTGCGCCAGCGTGGGCAGGCCCACATTGGCGATGCTGGTGCCCAGCGCGGACAGCAGCATGGACAGCGACAGGCTGGCCAGCGCCCAGCGGGCCGCAGGCGGCATGGGCGGCGATGCCGTGCCGGCACCGGCTTGTGTAGGGATTGGCTTGGACATGGATTCCGCTCTCTTATTGAGTTAGACAAAGCCCGCAACAGGGCTGCCCCAAGCCTAGGTTTTTGCCGGGCATAGCGGAAGACGCAGCATTTGCACTTTATTCGTGCGTTTGACGCCATGTCATGCGCAAATGCGCTATGGTGCGGGCATGTCCATGCCTGATTTCAACCTGCTGGTGGTCCTTGACGTGCTGCTCGCCGAAGGCAGCGTGGCCGGCGCGGCCAGGCGTTTGCGGCTCAGCCCCTCGGCCATGAGCCGGGCGCTGGCCCGCCTGCGCGAAACCACGGGCGACCCGCTGCTGGTCAGGGCCGGGCGCGGCCTGGTGCCCACACCCCGGGCCATGGAGTTGCGCGAGCAGGTCGGCCAACTGGTGCAGCACGCGCAGGCCGTGCTGCGCCCCGCCGAAAAGCTCGACCTCCAGCAGCTGGCGCGCACCTTCACCCTGCGCACCCGTGAAGGTTTTGTGGAGAACTTCGGGCCCGCGCTGCTAGCCCGCCTAAGCCGGGAAGCGCCCGGCGTGCGCCTGTGCTTTGTGCAAAAGCTCGACAAGGAGAGCACCGCGCTGCGCGATGGCGACGTGGACCTGGAAACCGGCGTGATCGGCAAGGCCACCGCGCCTGAGCTGCGCGCGCAGGCCTTGTTCCGCGACCGCTTTATAGGCGTGGTGCGCCAGGGCCACCCGCTGGCCGAGGGCGAGATCACCCCCGCGCGTTACGCGGCCGCCCGGCACATCGCCGTCTCGCGGCGTGGCCTGGGCGCCGAGCCGGTGGACGAGGCCCTGGCGCCGCTGGGCCTGCAAAGAGAGGTCGCGACCATCGTCGGCAGCTTTTCAGCCGCGCTGGCCCTGGCCGGTGATTCCGACCTGGTCGCCAGCCTGCCCGAACGCCATACCGGCAAGCTGCGCGCCGGCATGCTGAGTTTTGCCCTGCCGGTCGCCACGCCCGAATTCACCGTGTCCTTGCTGTGGCATCCGCGCCTGGATGCCGACCCGGCGCACCGCTGGCTGCGCGCTTGCGTGCGCGAGGTGTGCGCCGGCCAGCCGGCCTGAAGCCGGCGCGAAGCCTCAGCTCATCGCCACAGCACCTGCACCGCCAGCCCCGGCGCCGCATTGCGCACCTCCAGCGCCGTGCCGTGCGCCTGCGCCACCAGCCGGCACAAATACATGCCCAGGCCAACACCGCCGGTGGCGCGCTGGCGCGCGCCGTCGGTGCGGAAAAAAGGCTCGGTCAGGTGCGCCAGCTGCGCCGGGTCCACGCCGGGGCCGAAGTCGCGCACCTCCAGCATCACGCCGCCGCCCTCCCCGGCCTGCAGCGACAGGCGCGGCGGCTGCGCCGCGCCGGCGCTGTAGCGCAGCGCGTTGTCCAGCAGGTTGCGCAGCAGCAGGCGCACGCGCATGCGGTCCAGCGCCAGCGCCGGCAGATCCGGCGCCAGGTCCAGCGCCACGGCGGCCGCCTGCGGCATGTCGGCCACCACCTCGCGCGCCAGCGCGGCCAGGTCCACGGTCTCGCGCTGCAGGGCCGCGTGCGGGCTGGCCAGGCGCTCGCTTTCCAGCAGGTCGCTGATCAGGTCGCGCATCTCGCCGAGGTCGCGCAGCAACGCATCTCGTTCGCGCGGCGCGCTACCTTCGCCTTGCACCGGCAGCAGCTCGGCATTGAGGCGCGCGCGCGTCAGCGGCGAGCGCAGCTCGTGGCTCAACGCCAGCAGCAGTCCGCGCTTGGCGTCCAGCATGGCCTTGATGTCGTGCGCCATGGTGTTGATGCGCGCGGCCAGGTCGCCGAGCTCGTCGCGCCGGCGCAGCGGGATGGGTGTGTCGAACACACCGCGGCCGAAGCGCTCGGCCCCGGCGCGTATGTCGTCCAGCGGGCGCAGCAGGCGCCGCACATAGGCATAGGCGCCCACCAGCAGGCACAGCAGCAGCGACAGCGTGATCCAGCCGAACATGCCGTGCGAGGGAATGGTGCCGGGGCCGAACACCACCTTGTGGCCGTCGGCCGTGGTGCGGCTGAGCCACTCGCTGGCGCGGCCGCCGAAGAACTGCCGGTCCGGGTGCGACTGCCAGTTGACCTGCGGCCCCTCTATGCGTATCGAAATCGGCAGCCGCGCCGCCAGCGCCTGCGCGCGGCCCAGATCGGGCGGCGAGCCCAGGTCGGCCACCAGCCTGTCCATGTAGTCGCTGACCAGGGGCCTGGCCGCGTCGCGCCAGCCGCTGGAAAACGCGCGCTGCATGCCGCTCATGAAGACCGCGCCCATGGCCAGCGCCAGCAGCAGGAAGACCGTGATCAGGCGCAGCCGCAGCGAATGCCCCCAGCGGTGGCGCCAGCGTTCGGGCCGCGAAGGGCGGCAGCGGTTTCGCCTCATGGCGCGCCCGGCTTGCCCACCGCCAGCGTGTAGCCGGCGTTGCGCAGCGTCTTGATGCAGTCCAGCGGTTCGAGTTTTTTGCGCAGCCGGCTCACCACGATGTCGACGGCGCGTGTGTATAGCTCGGCCTCGTGGCCGCGCAGGCGGTTCAGGATGTCGTCGCGGTTAAAGACCTTGCCCGGGTCGGCCGCCAGCAGCGCCAGCAGCTCGAACTCGGTGCCGGTCAGCTCGACCTTCTCGCCCAGGCGCAGCACCTCGCGGGTTTCCAGGTTGATCGCCAGGCCCTCGAACACACGGCGCGGCCCGGCCGCCGGTGCCACGGCGCGCTGGCGCCGCAAAATGGTCTGCACGCGCGCCACCAGTTCGCGCGGCTCAAAGGGCTTGGGCAGGTAGTCGTCGGCGCCCAGCTCCAGGCCGACCACGCGGTCCATCACGTCGCCGCGCGCGGTCAGCATGATGACCGGGATGTCGCTTTCCTTGCGGATCTCGCGGCACAGCGCAAAGCCGTCCATCTCGGGCAGCATGACGTCCAGGATGGCCGCGTCGTAAGTGCCGGCGCGCAGTTTGGCCAGGCCCTCGCCGGGGCGCAGGGCGCTGTCCAGCACAAAGTCAAAACGCGCGAAGTAGGCGGCCAGCGGCGCGGCCAGGTGCTCGTCGTCGTCAATCAGGAGAATGCGGGGCATGCGGCCATCATAGGGAGAAATCGCGGCCGCCCTCAGGCGGTGCGGCGCGCAAAGTACAGCCCCGCCAGCAGCAAGGCGGCCAGCGCGAAATGAAACACCAGGTCGGGCGCCGACTGCGGCCCTATGCCGACGGCAATGGTGAACAGGCCCACCAGCGTGCCGAGCAGCGCGAAGCCCTGGCCCAGCAGCGCCAGCTTGCGCGTGCGTGGGAGCCAGACCAGGCTCAGGGCCCAGGCCGCCAGCAGCACGGCGGCAATCACCGCCTCGGCGATGCGCGCCTGGCCGTGGGCATGGCCTTGCAGCAGCAAGCCGGAATGCACCGCGGAGGCCGCGCCCAGCAGGCCGGCCTCCAGCAACAAAAAGCCGCGCAGCAGGCGGTGCGCTTGCGCGGTCTTCACCATGGGTCTTGCGGGCCCAGCCGCCCAAGGTGGGTATGGCCAAAGCCCGCGCCGTACTTGAGGCCGTAGCCGAGCAGGCGGTCAAAGCCGATGTGGGCGCACCAGACCAGCGCCGCGGCCAGCAGCAGTGGCGAGCCGCCCAGCACACCCGCGGCCAGCAAGCCGACAGCGCCTAGATAAGAATGCGCCGCGTTGTAGGCCAGCGCACCCCAGCGCGGCCCGGCCAGGTAAGCCGCGAAGGACAGGTCGGGCAGCAGGAACAGCGCCGCGAACCAGCCCCAGCCCGCGCCGAACTGGGCATAAGCCGCCACCGAGGCGGCCAGCACCACGAGCCCCTCGGCGCGCAGCAGCAGGCGCACGCCGCCATTGGCGCTGCCGGGCTCCGAAGCCGCCACGCGGCGCACGCTGCGCGCCATGCGGCCGGGCAAAAAGACCAGCGCCTCAGCCACGGTAACCCCAGCGACGGCCGCGCTCCATGAAGTCGCGCACTTTCTGCTGCTGCTCGGGCCGCAGGTTGTCAAAGAAATCGGCCGCGGCGGCGATCACCTCGGGGCTGCCGGACTGCAGGGCCGCGGTTTTTTCGTCGATCAGTTTTTTGGCGCCGGCCTGGTCCAGCTTGTTGCCGGCAAACAGGCCGCGAAAGGCCTCGCGCGGCTCGGTGGCGCCGCGCAGGGCGGTGCGCTGGGCCTGCAGCTTGTCGGCCAGCACGGCGAGTTTTTGTTTCTGCGCGGCGTCCAGGTCCAGGCGCGAGCCGATTTTTTCAACGATGCGGGCGCGCGCTTCGGGTGAGCCCGGGTCACCATGCCAGCCATGGCCGCCGTGCGAGCAGGCGCCCAGGCTGCCGATGATGAGCGCCCCGCCAAACAGGCCGAGCAGGGTTTTTTTGATGCGGTGTTTCATGAAGAGCCTTGCGGGAGGTGTTGAGGTTCTTCATGGTGCCCGCGCCGGGTGCGGCGGTGTTTTCGCGCCGGTTGCGGCATGTTTCGCTTTGTTTCGACCGGGCGGCCTTCCCCTAAGATAGGCAGCGGGAACCAGGGCCGAGGGCCCGGAAGAGGGAATAACACATGGACCGTCGACAATTTCTGCAGCGCGCCGCCGCACCGGCCGCCGCGCTGGCCACCCTGGGCTGGCCGGCTTTTTCACAACCCTTGCCCGCAAGCGCCGCCGACCCGGCCGCGCGCGCCGCTTCCATCGAAGCCTGGCGGCAGCGGCTGCAGGCCATGCTCGACAAGGGCCGCCTGCCCATCATCGACATGGAAGCCACCTATGTGGCCGGCACCACCAACATCCCCCAGCTCATGGCCTGGATGGACGAGATCGACATTGCGCAGATCGCCTTTGCGCCGGCGTTTTCACCGGACTCCGAGCCATCACTCGAGCTGCACCGCCAGTACCCCGGCTATTTCATCCCCACGACCAGCAGCGGCGAGTTTCCGCGCTGGTGGAACAATCCCGACGCCTTTGTGAGCAAGGTGGCCGGCGACCTCAAGACCGGCCGCTACCACACCATGGGGGAGTACGAATTTCGCCACTACCCCTCCCCCGAACAGGTGGAAGCCCGCAACTTCGCCCGCGACATCACCGTGCCGCTGGATGGGCCCGCGGGCCAGGCGCTGTTCCAGCTCAGCGAGGACACCGGCACGGCCTTCCAGATCCACTACGAGATCGAGGACAGCCTGCTCCCGGTGCTGGAAGCCATGCTGGCGCGCTATCCCAAGGCGCAGCTCATCTGGTGCCACCTGGGCATGGTCCGCTACCCGGAGCGCGCCAAGACCTACAACCCCGCTTACGTGGCCTCGCTGATCACACGCTTTCCCGGCCTGCATTTCGACCTGGCGGTGCCGCGCCCCGAGAACATCTACCGCCCCTCGGGCGCGCGCGACTCCACCCTGTTCCAGGGCGGGCGGCTGGGCAGCGAATGGCAGGCCTTGCTGGAGAAATTTCCCGAGCGCTTTGTGGCCGCCAGCGACTACCGGCCGCCGGTCGAATCCATGTACCGGACCGCCATGGGCCGGCAGCGCAACCTGATCCTGGCGCCGCTCAGCGAAGCCGCGCGCCACAAGATTGCCTACGGCAATGCCTGGCGGCTGGTGACCGGGAAGAACTGGGGCGCCTGAACGCTCAGGCGGACTGCAGCAGCGCGGCCGGGTCCTCGCTGGCCAGCACCTGTTCGGCCCAGGGCTGCAGCTTGGAGGCGTCGGCGCGCAGGATCTGCTGCTTGACCGCCAGGATTTGCGAAGGGTGCATGGAAAAGCTGCGCAGGCCCAGGCCCAGCAGCAAGCGTGTCATGCCCACATCGCCGGCCATCTCGCCGCAAACGCTCACGCCCTTGCCCTGGGCGTCGCATTCGGCAATGGTGTCGGCGATCAGGCGCAGCACCGCCGGGTGGCAGGGGTCGTACAGGTGCGAGACCGCCTCGTCGGCGCGGTCTATGGCCAGCGTGTACTGGATCAGGTCGTTGGTGCCTATCGACAAAAAGTCGAAGTACTTCAGGAAGAGCTTGAGCGTGAGCGCGGCCGCCGGGATTTCAATCATCGCGCCCAGGCGCACCGGGCCGTAGGGCGTGCCGTTGTTGTCCAGTGTGGCGCGCGCATGGTCGATCAGCGACATAGTCTGGCGAATTTCCGTGGCGTGCGCCAGCATGGGTACCAGCAGGTTGACCTGGCCGTGCGCGGCCGCGCGCAGGATGGCGCGCAGCTGCGTGAGGAACATGGGCGGGTCCGCCAGGCTCCAGCGTATGGCGCGCAGGCCCAGCGCCGGGTTCAAATGGGTGTCCTGGGCCTTGGCATGGCGGTCCAGCGGCTTGTCCGAGCCTATGTCCACCGTGCGTATGGTCACCGGCAGGCCGTGCATGCCTTCAATCGCCTTGCGATAGGCCTGGTACTGCTCTTCCTCGTCGGGCAGCTTGCCGCTGCGCCCCATGAACAAAAATTCGCTGCGAAACAGCCCGACGCCGACTGCGCCGGCCGTCACCGCGCCCAGGGTGTCCTCGGGCATTTCAATATTCGCCAGCAGCTCCACGCGCTGCCCGTCCATCGTCAGCGAGGGGGTGTTCTTGAGCCGGTTCAGGCGCTGGCGCTCGAGCTCGCCCTGGCGCTGCTTGAAGCCGTACTCGGCCAGGATGATGGGCGAGGGGTCGACGATCAGCACGCCGGCATCGCCGTCGATGATGACCCAGTCGTCCTGCTTGATCAGCTGGCTGGCGCTGCGCGCGCCCACCACGGCCGGAATGTCCATGCTGCGCGCCACGATGGCGGTGTGCGAGGTCTTGCCGCCCACGTCGGTGGCAAAACCGGCAAACAGGCTTTGCTTGAACTGCAGCATGTCGGCCGGCGACAGGTCGTGCGCCACCAGCACCAGCGGCACGTCGGTCGTGTCGTCCAGCAGCAGGTCCTGCTGCGAAAGCTTGCGGCCCGCGCCCGCCTGGGCGGCCGGCTGCACCGGCGAGGCCACGCCCTTCATGTGGCGCAGGATGCGCTCGACCACCTGCTCGAGGTCGGCCTTGCGCTCGCGCAGGTACTCGTCCTCCATGTCATCGAACTGGCGCGCGATGATTTCGTACTGCGTGGTCAGCGCCCACTCGGCGTTGTAGTGGCGATCCACGATCCAGTGCTTGACGCCGCTGATCAGCTGCTCGTCCTGCAGCAGCATCAGGTGCACGTCCAGCAGGGCGGCCAGCTCGTGCGGCGCGTCCTTGGGCAGGTCCTGCTGCAGGCGCGTGATCTCCTCCATCACCGCGTTGCGCGAAATCCGCACCCGCGTGATCTCGTCGGCCGTCTTGTCGTCCTCGATGAAATAGTGCGCCACGTCGGCGCGGCTGGAGGCGACCAGCACGGCACGCCCGATGGCGATGCCGCGCGAGACAGCCAGGCCGTGAACGGAAAAAGTCATACAGCGCTCCCCGTCTGTTGCGCGGCGGCCGCGTCCAGCACGCACGCGAAGGCCGACACCCTGGCGCCCGGCTTGCTGCCCAGCCAGGCATCCAGCGCGCGGTTTGCCTGCCCGGCTTCCAGCGCCGCAATGCCGAGCCGCCAGGAATCGCCGGTGTGGGCCGCCTCATCGTGGCTGTGGCCGCCGTCGGCAAACGGCCGGCCTTCGGAGCAGGCCTTGCACAGGGTGTGCAGCGTCACGGACCAGTTTTCCATGGCCACACGCTCGGCCTCGCAGTGCGCACGCAGCGCATCAAGGTCGGCGCTGGTTGCGCCCTCGACACGGGCTTCGAAGGTCGAATAGCCGGAAGCCTCGAGCACCTGCAGTTCATCAAACACGGCGGCTTCGCGCGAGCCGATTTTGCGGTAGCCGTTGGGGGCGCCGTCATGCAGCAGCAGGTCGCCGTGGCGGCGGCCCGAAGCCGCCAGCGGAACGCTTTCGATCACGGCCCGGGCCGGGTCTATGCGCCGGGTCCAGATCACCTCGGGTTCACCGTGCACGGCCACCCGCACCGGCGTCGCGCCTATGGGATAGTCGACCGGCCCATCGCCGTCACCGATGGCGATGCCGTACTGCTTCCAGGCCTTGCGCGCGCGGCCCCAGTCGCCCAGGGCGGTGGCGGCGATGCCGGCGTTCCAGATGGCGCCTTGGCTGGACGGATCGAGGCGAACGGCCTCGAGGTTGGCCTCCAGCGACTCGCGCCACTCGCAGCGGTATTTGTGCAGCAGGCCGATGTTGTACCAGGGCGCGGCCCAGTCGGGCCGGTAGCGGATGGCTTCACGGTAACAGGCCAGGGCGAGTTCGTCCTCATCCCCATCACGACACTGGATTCCACGCTCATTGGCGCGAAACGCCAGTCCTGCCTTTGAAATCCGCTTGGGCACGGCTTATTCCCCTTCGCCGAACTTGTCGGCGATCAACGCCAGGATGGCCTCCATCGCCGCCTGCTCGTCGTTGCCGTTGGTCTCAACCTCGACGGTGCTGCCCAGGCCGGCGGCCAGCATCATGACGCCCATGATGCTTTTGGCATTGACGCGGCGCTCGCCCTTGCTCATCCAGACTTCGCAGCCGAAGCTGCCGGCGAGTTTGGTGAGTTTGGCGGAGGCGCGGGCGTGCAGGCCCAGCTTATTGCTGATGTTCGTGCTGGTCTTGATCATGGTTTCGGCGCACCTGGTTTTGCGGTGCGGTAATGGCGACTTGCATCACGCCCTGCGTGGCGCCCACGAGGGCGCGCGCCACCAGGGCGTCCAGCGACTCGTGCCGGTAGGACACGGTGCGCAGCAGCATGGGCAGGTTGATGCCGGTAATGAGTTTGGAATGAACGCCGTCGACGAGTTTTTGCGCCACGTTGCAGGGCGTGGCCCCGAAGACGTCGGCCAGCACCAGCGCATGCGAGGTGCCCAGCTGGGCCAGCATGATGCGAGCCTGGGCCAGGGTTTCCTCGGGCGGCATGTTGGGCTGCACGTCCAGCGCGGCGACGCCGGGCGCGTTGTCGGGGAAGACATGCAGCACGCACTGGCGCAGGGCGGAGGCCAGCGGGGCGTGGGCGATGATGAAGATGCCGTTCATGGGTTTTCGGGTTCCACTGAATTATCGGCGCGCACACTGAGGAAATACCCATATGAGGCGATACAACAACACAATAACACCCCCATGGCCGCCTGGAAGCTCGCCAGCGTGCCCAGGCCCAGGGCGGCGAACACGTCGATCAGCAGGCCTATGCCCCACTGCACGACAAACACGCCGGCAAAAATCATGAGGTTGTAGGCCGACAGCGCCCGCCCCGCCAGCGAGGGTTTGAAGGCCATGCCCACCGCGGGCTGCGCCAGGCCCATGACACTGCAGCCCATGCAAAACAGCGCCCAGCCCAGCCAGCCGGTGGACGCGCCGGCCGCGATGTTAAAGGCCAGCACCGCGATGCTGACCGGCACGCCCCAGGTGATCAGCCGGGTCGCGGTCCAGCCTTGGCGCGACAGCCAGGGATTGACCATGCCCCAGCTCCAGAAGGTCAGCAGCATGGTGGCATTGATATAGAACAGGCCGGTGGCGGCCTCAAGCGGCGTGTAGCCCGCGACCTTGACCATCCAGGGGCCGGCCCACAAGGTCTGCACCGCGACCAGCCCGCCGTAGTTAAAGAAGGCCATGGGCGTCATCTTGCGGAAATAGCGGCTGCGCCAGATGGGCGCGTAACCGGACTCTTCAGCCTCCCCGGCCGGCCCCGCGGCATGGCCGGTTTTCCACACCGGCGCCACCCAGGCAATCGCCGCCATGGACAGCACAATCATGGCCGCCAGTATCCAGAACAACGGCCGCCAGCCCGTGACCGGCATCAGCCACTGCACCGGCAAGGTGGAGGCCAGCATACCCAGCGAGCCGGTCATCAGCATCCAGGAATTGGCGCGCAAGACCGTGGCCGGCTCGAACCAGCGGCGGTAGCCGGTGAGCGGCGCCATCAGGCAGGCACTCACGCCCATGCCCACCAGCACACGCGCCGCCAGCAGCCAGGCAAAGCTGGTCGCCAGCGAAAACGCCAGGCAACCCAGCACGGCAATGCTCAAAAAACCCAGGATCACGCGCTTGGGCCCATGGCGGTCCAGCCAGGTGCCCAGCGGCAGCTGCGTGGCGGCAAAACCCAGGAAATAACCGCCGGCCAGCAGCCCCAGGTCGCGCGCATGCAGCGAAAAATCCTGCGTCAGCACGGGTGACAAGGTGGCCGTGATGGCCCGTACCAGCGCCGAGCAAAAGTAGGCCGCGGCAAAGGCCAGGAACACAATGGCACCCGTCCAGGCGTCCAGCCGGCCGGCTTCGGACGGCGCGGCCGGTGCATTGCGCGCGGCGGAAAAGGAGGTTTCGGCGCTCGTCATTCGAATTTCAGGCTGGAGAAAAAGGTCTCGGCCACCTCGGGCGCAATGCGGTCGGCATAGAGCACCACCTGGAAGACCTGTGCGCCCTGGGCGAAATAGGCGGCCTGCCCCTCCACCACCGCGCCGTCGGGGCGACGGCCCTGGGCCTTGACCAGTACGCCAGCGCTGCCGGAAACCTTGAGCGGCGCCACCTGCGCGGGCCCGGCCTTCATGTTCGCCAGCGTCAGGCTTTGCCATTGCGCGAGCACGGGTGCGGCCTGGGCCGCATCACCGAGCTGCGCCACCGCCACGGCAAAGGTCGCGCCGCCGGCATCACAGCCCAGCATGGACAGCGGCGTTGCCGGACCGCCCAGGGGCACGGTTTTTTGCGCCTTGTCGGGCTTGCAGGGCAGCAGCAGCGCCAGGCGCGTACCCTCGGGCCGCACTTCGCGCCAGTTGAGGGTGGGGCTGCAGGCTGTGAGCATGGCCACGGCCGTCAAAAGGGCGGCGACCGGCCGCGGCAAGGGGCGCATAGCGGCCCCGGAAATCATAAGCATGCCTTGGACTTTACAGGGATTCCCGCCTGGAGGCGACGTTTTGCACCGCTTTGGCGCGCGAGAAGCATCCGGCCTTGCACCAAGCTGGGCTCGTTGCTTGCTCATGGTTGATGTGCGCGGCACCTGTATTGAAAAAGCTCAGGACTTTGCGCGCAAGGATGCGGGCCCGCAATCATGGCCGCCCGAACAGGGCCCGGGCTTGATAAGCTCGGATGATGTATTTCAAAACACCCCTGTTCATAGCCGTGATGCTGATATGTGCTGCAAGCCCTGCCTGGGCGTTGGAGCTGCAGAACCAGAATTTCAGCGACGATGAAATTTTCTCGGCTGTCGTCAACCGGTTCAAGAAGCCGCTTCAACACCGGTTCAACCCTGCCGCTACGGGTGAACGAAAACCTTTGCTGGTGCTGGGCCCCGCACTGAAATTCGGCAAAAAAATCCAGTCCCAATCATTTACCCACCTGACGCAGGAAGAGCTGGTTGCGGAACAACAGGCTGTTTTTATATTGATAGAAAATTCGGGTCGGGATGCTGAGGGGAGCACACTCTATGTGAAGTACGACATACCGAGCAATGCGTCTTATGGCGTGCTGAAGGTTTATCCCAAAGACGGCGTCCTGGTGGCTGAGACGCATGACAGCTATCGATCATCCTCGGGTGCCAGATTCACCTATGGCAAGTTGTACAAAGGTGTGGCTTGCCGGGACAACACGGAAATGGCGTACCGCTGGAACTACTACGAACGCAATGGCTCGAGCGGGCGTTGCCTTGACACGATGTTTACTGAATTTACGGACTAGCGAGCCTCAGGACAGCTTGCGAAGCTGACGCAAGCTGAAGGACAAAAAGGATGCTCTTCAAACGCCGTGACTTTCTTGCAGCGATGCTTCCAGCCGCCTCCCAGTTGACGGGGTGCGCAAGCATGCAGACGACGACGACCGAATCGTCCCCGACAGTTCAGGCTCGCCCACCACTGCTTGCCAGCGAAAGCGATTGGTCTTCCCTGCCTGACCGATGCAAAGCGGACCCTGATCTTGACCGCTTCACCGCGGCACTGCTGGCACGCGCCCGCAATGACATCGCCCTGCCTTCGCTGGAGCGCACACCCGAGGGCGGCCGCCTGCTCCCTGTTTCGCGCGAGTTTATTCGCCGAAGCCTGCAGTGGGCTTTCGCTTACCGGGTGACGGGGGAGCGGGTTTTCCTGGACCGCGCCCGGCAGGAAATGCTCGCCGTCGCCGCATTCAGCGACTGGCCGGAGCATTATCTGGAGCTTGCCGAGACGACCACGGGCATGGCTATTTCCTATGGCTGGCTTTTCAAGGACCTGTCGGCCGGTGACCGTGCCGCCCTGCGCGCCGCGATGGTCGACAAGAGCATTGCCCAGGCGCGCCACGGCAACAGAGCTTTCAGGTCCACCAATAACTGGAACCAGGTTTGCATAGGCGGCATGGTCCTCGGCGCGCTGGCCGTGGAGGAAGATGAACCCGCACTCGCAGCCGACCTCCTCGCGGCGGCGCGCCAAGGCGTATCCATCGGGCTGAATGTCTACCGGCCGGACGGGGTCTACCCTGAGGGGCCGACCTACTGGAGCTACGGAACCAGCTTTACGGTGCTGCTGGCCGCCGCACTCCGTGGCCGCAAAGGCGGCGACTGGGGCTTGCTGGATGCGCCTGGCTTCAGGCGCAGTGCCGAGTTCTATACACACGCCATCGGCCCGTCCGGGAAGTATTTCAATTTTGCCGACAGCGTCGAGAGCCAGGAATTGCCATGCGCCATCGTCTACCTGGCCCGTGAACTGGACCAGCCCGCGCTGTTGGCGGCCAAGCGCCAGATGATCCGCAACGGGCAGGGCCTGTCCGACCGCTTCGCGCCTCTCTCGGTGTTGTGGTGGCCCACAAAAACGGGTGGAAGTGCCCTGCCCACCAGTTTCTCGGGCCAGGGGGCGCAGCCGCTCGCCATCTGGCGCTCATCATGGTCCGACCCCAACGCGTGGTGGTTCGCCATCAAGGCGGGCGGAGCGGCGCACAGCCATGCGCACATGGATGCAGGCAGTTTTGTGCTCGACCTGGATGGCCTGCGCTGGGCCAAGGACCTCGGCATGCAGGACTACAGCAGCCTGGAATCACGCGGCATCGACCTGTGGAACATGAAGCCGGATTCGACGCGCTGGCAGGTCTTCAGGCTGTCAACCGAAGCACACAACACACTGACGCTGGACGGCCAGGCACACAGCGTCCGTGGCATGGCCACGCTGCGCATGCTTGCCGAACGCGAGGCCTTGATAGACCTGACGCCCGCGCTTTTACCGGGCCAGGTCACGCGGGCCACCCGCCGCGCCCGTTTCCTGGACGATGCGGTGCAACTCGACGACGAGCTTCTCGGAGCCCGCCCCGGCAGCACGGTCCGGTGGGCGATGGCCACCGAGGCTGAGGTCAGGCTGGAGGGCACTACCGCGTTCCTGACGCAAAAGGGCAAACGCCTGGCCGTGCAGTTTGAAGGCAAGGCCATCCAGCTGGACGTGCTCGACATTTCCGCGCCCCGCCAGGACTTCGACCAGCCGAATCCCGGTGTTCGCCAGCTGGTGGTGTCTGGAAATCCCAGGGCAGACGGCAGCTGGAAACTTGCGGCCCGCTTTTCGCGGGGCTAGCCCGGCAGTTTGGCGGTTTTTGCACCGCTTTGGCGCACCAAGGGCCGCCACCTTTGCACCAAGCTGGGCACGTTGCTTGCTAATGGGGATGCATGTTCGAAGACGTGTTCCTGCCCGCCATGCCGCCCCCGGCCAGGCCCCTGCCGCCCCAGCTGCCGGGCTTGCCGGGTACCAACCAGGCCGTATGGCGCGACAGGCTGTCGCAGCTGCTGGAATCCACCGGCGAGGGCATCTTCGGCATCGACATGGACGGTTGCTGCACCTTTATCAACCGGGCCGGCGCCGAGCAGCTGGGCTATGCGCCGGCCGAAGTGCTGGGCCGCAATATGCACGAGCTGGCCCACCACTCGCATGCCGGCGGCGACCACTACCCCGAGCAGCTGTGCCCCATCTTCAACGCCTTTCGCAAAGCCCTGCCCTGCCGCATCGACAGTGAATTTTTCTGGCGCAAGAACGGCAGCGCCTTCGCGGTCGAGTATTCCTCCTATCCCATCGTCGAAGGCGGTGTGGTGCAGGGCGCGGTGGTCACCTTTGTCGACATCTCGGCGCGCCGCCAGGCCGAGGACGCGCTGCGCCAGGCCCATGCGGTGCTGGAGCAGCGCGTGAGCGAGCGCACCCACGCCCTCTCGGAAGCGCTGCAGCACCTGCGCGAACTCACGGCCTACACCCACAGCGTGCGCGAGGAGGAGCGCACCCGCATCGCGCGCGAGGTGCACGACGAGCTCGGCAGCCTGCTGGTGGCGCTCAAGATGGACGTGGGCTGGCTGGACAAGCGCCTGGGCGAGCAGCAGCAGCGCGACCCCGAAGCCGCCCAGGCCATGCGCGAGACCATGCGCTGCAAATGCCAGAACATGGGCCGGCTGATCGAGAGCGCCGTCGACAACGTGGGCCGCATCATCACCGACCTGCGCCCCAGCATCCTGGACCACCAGGGCCTGTGGGCCGCGCTGGACTGGCAGGCGCACGAGTTCGTGCAGTCGGCCGAGCTGGCGCTCGACTGGCGCATGGACGTGGCCGGCGCCGCGCCCCTGCCCGAGCCTTCGGCGATCGCCATCTTCCGCATCTTCCAGGAGATGCTCAGCAACGTGGGCCGGCACGCCGCGGCCAGCGCGGTCGCCATACACATACAGGCCGACGCGGCCGGCATCAGCATCGCGGTACGGGACAACGGCCGCGGCGCCGAGGCCGCCGCCTTTGAAGCGGCCGACGCCTACGGCGTGATGGGCATGCGCGAGCGCGCCCGGCACCTGGGCGGCAGCCTGGAGATCAGCAGCGAGCCCGGGCGCGGCTCGCTGTTCCACCTGCGCATCGCGCTGCCGCCCGCGGCCGCCAGCCCGCCATGAAGACGCTCAAGATCCTGATAGGCGACGACCACCGCATCGTCCGCGAGGGCTTGAAGCAGGTGCTGGCCGACGCGCCCGAGATCGAGGTGGCGGCCGAGGCCGAAACCGGCCCCGAGGTCCTGCAGCGCGTACAGGCCCTGGACGGCGACAAAGGCCTGGACGCGGTGCTGCTGGACATCGCCCTGCCCGACCGCGACGGCCTGGACGTGCTGCAGGCCCTGAAGAAACAATGGCCGCGCCTGCCGGTGCTGATGCTCAGCACCTACCCCGAAAAACAATACGCCGTGCGCTGCATCAAGCTGGGCGCGGCCGGCTACCTGAACAAAAGCGCGAATCCCGACGACATGATTGCCGCGGTGCGCAAGGTGGCCGGCGGCGGCATTTATGTGTCGGCGATTGCCGCCGAGGCCCTGGCCGGCGCGGTGGGCGGCAGCGCGGCCGGCGGCGGCAGCGGCACCGAATCGCTGTCGCACCGCGAGTACCAGGTGTTCCGCCTGCTCACGGCCGGCAAGTCCGTGGGCGAAATTGGTGCGCAGCTGAACCTGGCGGCCAACACCGTGAGCACCTACCGCGCGCGCATCCTCGAAAAAACCGGCACCCGCAACGACGTGGAGCTCGCGCTGTATGCCGAGCGCCTGGCCAAAGCGCCGAATTTGTAGGGCTGGCCCTACAGCGCTTAGGGCGGGGCCCGGCGATTTGCGGCAGCGGCCCCACAAACCGCGCCCACAGGCCCGGGCCTTGCATGGAATCCCGCATCTTTGCCACAGGGGTTTTTCATGTCCAAGCGTTTTGATGCCTACGATGCCGACCGTCCGCTGATGCTGCGCTGCGCCTGCGGCGAAGACCACGCGCCGGGTGAACACGACAGTGCCGCCGCCAGCCCGCAGCAGCTCTCGCAGGACTTCATGGAAGCCAGCCTGGTGAAAGCGCTGTTCCCGGTCGACAGCGTGCGCCGCGGCTTTCTGCGCGCGGTGGGTGCCAACACGGCGCGCGCGGCGATTGCCTCGGTGCTGCCGCTGGGCGCGCTACAGGCCATGGCGCAGGAGCGCGGCCCGCTGGAAAAGAAAGACCTCAAGATAGGTTTTATCGCCATCACCTGCGCCAGCCCGCTCATCATGGCCGACCCGCTGGGCTTTTACAAAAAAGAAGGCCTCAACGTGCAGCTCAACAAGACGGCCGGCTGGGCGCTGATACGCGACAAGATGATCAACAGGGAGCACGACGCCTCGCACTTCCTGTCGCCCATGCCGCTGGCCATGACCATGGGCCTGGGTTCCAACCAGGTCAACATGAACGTTGCGAGCATCCAGAACACCAACGGCCAGGCCATCACGCTGCACGTCAAGCACAAGGCGAACCGCGACCCGAAGAACTGGAAGGGCTTCAAGTTCGCGATTCCCTTTGAGTACAGCATGCACAACTTCCTGTTGCGCTACTACCTGGCCGAGAACGGCCTGAACCCCGACACCGACGTGCAGCTGCGTGTGGTGCCGCCGCCCGAGATGGTGGCCAACCTGCGCGCCGGCAACATCGACGGCTTCCTGGGCCCCGACCCGTTCAACCAACGCGCGGTGTACGACGAGGTCGGCTTCATCCACATCCTGTCCAAAGAGATCTGGGACGGCCACCCCTGCTGCGCCTTTGGCGTCAGCGACGAGTTCATCAAGCAGAACCCCAATACCTTTGCCGCGCTGTACCGCGCGGTGCTGGGCGCCTCCTTCATGGCCAGCCAGCCCAAGGACCGCGACCTGATCGCCAAGGTCATCGCGCCCACGCAATACCTGAACCAGCCCGAAGCCGTGCTGCAGCAGGTGCTGAGCGGCAAGTTCGCCGACGGCCTGGGCAATATCCGCAACGTGCCCGACCGCGCCAACTTCGACCCCGTGCCCTGGCAGAGCATGGCCGTGTGGATGCTCACGCAGATGAAGCGCTGGGGTTATGTGAAGGGCGACGTCAACTACAAACAGATCGCCGAGAAGGTCTTCATGCTGACCGACGCCAAGAAGCAGATGGTGCTGGCCGGCTTCAAGCCGCCCGAAGGCGCTTACAAAAAATTCAAGGTCATGGGCAAGGAATTCGACCCCGCAAAACCTGATGACTATGTCAAGAGCTTCGCCATCAACAAGCTCTCATGAAATCCCTGAATTTAAAAGCGGCCCTGGTCTCGCTGCTGATCTTCCTGGCCCTGCTGGGCATCTGGTACACAGCCACGCAGCCCGCGCCGGGCACACCGGCCGCCAGCACCGCGGGCCTGAGCGCCGAGCAGATCGAGTACCAGAAGATGATGGGCAAGGACCCGGGCAGCACCAAGACCACGGGTTTCCCCACCTTGGGCCAGATGGGCACGGCGATCTGGAAGCAGGTCTCCAACCCGCTTTACGACAACGGCCCCAACGACAAGGGCATCCTGATCCAGCTGGGCCATTCGCTGGCGCGCGTGGGCCTGGGCTTTTTGCTGGCCTGCGCGGTCGCCGTGCCGCTGGGCTTTGTGATCGGCATGTCGCCGCTGCTGCGCCGCGCCCTGGACCCGTTTATCCAGGTGCTCAAGCCAATCTCGCCGCTGGCCTGGATGCCGCTGGCGCTTTACACCATCAAGGACTCGTCGATCTCGGGTATTTTTGTGATCTTTATCTGCTCGGTCTGGCCCATGCTGATCAACACCGCCTTTGGTGTGGCCTCGGTCAAGCGCGAATGGCTCAATGTGGCCAGCACGCTGGAAGTCAACCCCCTGCGCAAGGCCTTCCAGGTCATCCTGCCCGCGGCCGCGCCCACCATCCTGACCGGCATGCGCATCTCCATGGGCATTGCCTGGCTGGTCATCGTGGCGGCCGAGATGCTGGTGGGCGGCACCGGCATAGGCTATTTCGTCTGGAACGAGTGGAACAACCTCTCGCTCACCAACGTGATCTTCGCCATCCTGGTCATAGGCATTGTCGGCATGCTGCTGGACCTGGCGTTTGCGCAGCTGCAGAAGGTGGTCACCTATGTGGAGTGAAGCCGCCACGCGCGCCCCTGCAGCCACACCACCGAAAGAACACGCCATGCAGGAATTCCTCAAGGTCGAAAGGCTTGGCAAAGCCTTCAGCGCAAACCGGCCGGTGTTTGCCGATGTGTCCTTCAGCATCGGCAAGGGTGAGTTTGTCTGCATCATTGGCCACTCGGGCTGCGGCAAAACCACCATCCTCAATGTGCTGGCCGGGCTGGACAGCGCGAGTGCCGGCCATGTGTTCATGGACAAGCGCGAGATAGGCGGCCCCAGCCTGGAGCGCGGTGTGGTGTTCCAGAGCCATGCGCTGATGCCCTGGCTCACGGTGCGCAAAAACATCGCCTTTGCCGTGGTCTCGCGCTGGCCCGACTGGACGGCCGCGCAGGTCAACACCCATGTCGAGAAATTTGTCGCGATGGTGGGCCTGTCGGCCGCCATCGACAAAAAACCGTCCCAGCTTTCGGGCGGCATGAAGCAGCGCGTCGGCATCGCCCGCGCCTTCGCCATCCAGCCCAAGATGCTGCTGCTCGACGAACCGTTTGGCGCGCTGGACGCGCTGACACGCGGCACCATACAGGACGAACTCATGGCCATCGTGCGCGAGACGCAGCAGACGGTGTTCATGATCACCCACGACGTGGACGAAGCGATTTTGCTGGCCGACCGCATCCTCTTGATGAGCAACGGCACGGATAACGATGGTGTTTACGCACCCGGCCGCATTGCCGAAGAGGTGAGCAACCCGCTGCCCCGCGAACGCACACGCGCCGGCCTGCACCACCTGCCCGGCTACTACGAGCTGCGCAACCACATCGTCGATTTTCTGGTCACGCGCGCCAAGGCGCATTGACCGCTTCTCTTCTCTTTTTCAAACCACCCCCAAACCCAGGAGCCAAAACCATGAACCGCAACGACATCACCGAAAAAATCATCAGCACCAAGGTCAGCAAAGGCATCACCTGGGAGTCCGTCGCCAAAAAGGTCGGCCTCAGCAAGGAGTGGGTCACCGCCGGTTGCCTGGGCCAGATGACCTTTGACGCCAAGCAGGCCAAAGTCATCGGCAAGATATTCGGCCTCACGGCCGAAGAACAGAAGTGGCTGCAGGTCGTGCCCTACAAGGGCTCGCTGTCCACGCCCGTGCCGACCGACCCGCTGATCTACCGCTGGTATGAAATCGTGAGCGTCTACGGCACGACGATCAAGGAACTGATCCACGAAGAATTCGGCGACGGCATCATGAGCGCGATTGACTTCAGCATGGACATCGTGCGCCAGCCCGATCCCAAGGGGGATAGGGTCAATGTGGTGTTGTCGGGGAAGTTTTTGCCGTACAAGACGTATTGAATTAACTTCCCACACTCGCTGCGAACGGTGGGCAGAAACAGGTTGCATCTGCAGCTGTGCCTGATGGTGCACCGTTGATTCTCCGCTTGAGCGAGGAGCTAAGCCTCACCCGCTGGACACCAATGGAAGAGTTTGTCCTCCCCATCCTTCAGCGGTGTATCAGCACGGTGTCTAATCCAGCGAGTCTCTTCTTCGGTGATGGAAATAGTCTGAAGCCGTGGGAGCTGGTCGACAGCCTCTCTTATGGCCGATTCCTCACCGAAGAATCCAATGAGTCGATATGACTTGTTCCACTCCACGGCCCAAGACCAGAGACGATGGGTTGGATGCCTACGAATCGCTGCAGAGAAGTGATCCTTAGCCGTTGAAACTAGAAGTCTCGGCTCCCACGTGACAACGGTATTCATGAAGGAGAGGTGAATCGAATTTCCCCAATCCGATTTTCTAGCCTCCATCAATGGCACGAACGCTCCCGCCCAGAATTGACCGCGCAAAGTTTGTTCGCTGTAGGTCAGGAAATAGAAAAAGGCCATCATCTGCAGTCGAGCAAGTTCGAAAGCCCTGTCGCTCTCTACTTGTGGCGGCGCTGTAAACGTAAACGTCATCGTGACTGAGCTGCCGAGCTGAGTGCGCAAGGTCATGCTCTCGACACTCTCCCCCACGGGTTTTCCAGTTCGGCGGCTTCGACTCTTGATTTTCTTTCTGTCAACTTCTACCGCGGCTTCTGGTGAAGGTGAGTTGCCAAAAGCATCGTGATGCATTGTGATAGCAGAGATATCGTCCTCGAGGTCGGATTTTCGTCCGTTGCACGGCCTGCACGCGCGAACGATCAGGTTCCAGCCTTGATGCAGGGTTCCAACTGGAACGAACCGTCTTCCAATCACGTGCTCCTTAGTGAACAACTCATTATTTAATTCACATCCACAGTATGGGCAAGTAAGATTTCGCAGCACTATTGGTCGGTTGCGCGGGATTTCTTGGAGTTCGGTGCCAAGCATGATGCTAGAACTTGGTGGGGTCGCCGAGCGTCTTGTTAAGGAGCACGGCTTCTTTGGCAAGGCGGCGCGACAAGGCGGCATTGACCTTATCCCCTTCGTGAAACTCCCTTGTCGCCATTTCATACTTGCCGCCGGGTTTCAGCAGCGGGTCCACCTCGCGAAGGTGCCGTCCTCGCCAGAAACCGAACAGCACGCGGTTTTCCTCGGCGCGAATCAGCAACACAGGGCCATTTGACAGATAGACCAGGTGACCCCATTTGATGGCTTCATCCAGCGTGGCGGCACCCAGGGCGGCTGCACGTAGCTGTTCAACCACCGCACGCTGCCAACCGAAGAGGGCGGCGACGTAAGCGTCGGGACTTGGGGCCGGAACGGTCTTTTTCATCATGAGGAATCGAGGAGCGCATCAATGTGGTGTTGTCGGGGAAGTTTTTACCGTATAGCGCCCATTGACACAAATCGAAGCTGCGACAAACTAAGTGTTGCCATAGAGCGCATCCAGAAAGGGAGTAGTCGGGATTCCAATTACCAAGGGAGAAACTCTCACTTGCTTTGTGACGAGATCCACTGAATTGACGATTCCCAAACCGGCAAACTTGCCCGTCCCTCCTGATGGCCGGAAATGCACAAATGCAGTTGTGGTTGTTACCCATCTGAGATCGATAGGCATTACGACTCGAAGCTCCTGCACATCTGCATAAATGTGCGGATCTTGCTTCAGATTGCCGGTCAACCTTCTTTCATATCCTTGAGGAGATTCAGGAAGCTGAATGTTTTTTGTTCTGAAGTCTCGGTCGAAGGACACAACAACACCGCGCGCATGCTCGCCGTAGCTCAAGGCCACATCAAGGTCTACAGCTTTTAGCTCAATGCTCTTCAGTAGATTTTTAAATCCACTCATTAAACGGTTCAGCTCCCAACTCAATTCATGAAGTGAATGGAGATCGGAGAACTCACTAAGATCTAGTGAGGCCCCTGCCGTTGCTGCAAGAATGTTCAGCCGAGGCACGTTCAAATAGTAAAAGCCATGGAACTTAGTCGCCCAAGGCTTTTCATCGCGGAGCCGTGAATCAACCCACTCCAAATGATCCTGCCGTATCTTATGAAGACGTTCAACGGTGTACGTCGCCAGATCGTCGTCAATGATCTTGTGGTGATCGAAGCACAGCAATAAGAGGTTGGGATCCGCATTTCGTTCCGCCAAAGACATCGGCGAGACCCCTCGGGGCCCATCCCCCTGCTCCGCAACGATATGCGCGACCTCACCAACAAGATGAGTTCCCAGGCCAGAGGCACTTGGCACTAGAACGCGCTCTCTGCAAATCGCGCACGAGCCCCCCGCTTTACTCCAAACAATCCGTCGCTCTCGCTCTGGTATAGGCATACGCTCCTCCTTCGCCCATGATGGATCAGGCGCGTCAAGTGACTCCAACATCTCTTAAGCGTTTTAAGAAGTGAGCAAATTCGCGCAGGAATCTTAAATCGTCATCTTCTAAGCCATCAGGATCGAAGTGCATGACGTCATTTCTGATGTCTCTCACACGATTAAGGTGAGCAATGAAAGTTACTCTGTCAATTTCAATTCGAAGTTTTTTCCAGCTCTGATCACTCTCAACAAGCCGGATATATTCCCCAAATGTCAGATCTGCAGGAGTGTCAATTTGGCGGCCATCGTCACCGGGTGCCTTAGCAGCTACAAGCTCCACCTGCGTGAATTTTCCATGCAGCAGTCGTCGAACTCCGTTTTCGATTTCACCTACAAGCAAGAAGGGCTCCGCGAGCAAGCGAAATTGCTCGTTCAAATCACTTGCAGTGACGATCCCACAGATAGTCTTATCGTGAGCTTGAACAAGAACGTAGTCGTTTGCAGCCACGGCGTATATCGCAGAGAACAAAGGCTCAGCAGCGCCAAGTATCTTGGGCTCTTCCATACAATCTTTAGCGGTGGCGACAGGCTTCTTGAGCGCCAGCCGCATACCGATCGTCTTCCAACTGACAATACCCTTAACATCTCTTGATCCCGTCATCACTGGAAGCTGCGAGAAGTCGTTGGTCATCATTAACGTCGTTATCTGCTGCAACGAGGAGTCAGGCGTAACGCTGATGGGAACTCGATTTGCCGACGCAAGGCTACGAATCCGGTAAGTTGGATCTGATGCAGAGTCATCTGCCACCCCCTGTGGGCCTGGAGCTTCAGGAGGCGCTTTCACAAATGCTATATGCCCGTCAATATAGGCCCACTCAAAGTCCGGTGACGTTGTCAAACCATGTCGTCGAAGGGCATTACGGATAAGACGAACAACGCGATACCCGCGACGCTCCGCACCAAACCAAAGTAAGAAAGCTCGCACTGATTCTTTGGGTGGTGCTACGCCGCTCTTCAACTGATTGGTGATCGCAGTCAGCTTCTCGTCGGCTTGTGCCATTGGTAACCCCTAAAACGGTTCTATGTAGCGAACGTGTCCCACAACTTGTTTTTAGGCTCTACGAAGCTGATCGATCTTTTATTCCTACTGCGATTTGAAGCTCTTGAGCCAAGTCGTGATTGTTTGCAATGGCCTGTGACGCCACGTATCGGCAATACGCTTCCGGAATGTTGTGTTCCTTCATACCGTCAAGGATGTACTTAACGTACTTCATGGAAGTTTTTATATCGGCCTTACGGTCTTTGACGACATAAGTCAAAGCTTTGACCGTTGATCCGTCCATCTTCTCCACCTCTATCGTTTGGCGGATGTAGTTAGTGCCTTCGCCCTCTATTGCATCCATTGACCTCCTGCCGAGAATCTTCGCAGACTCTCGAGAGAGAAGAAAATCAGGAATTTCGTAAAGCACACCAAATATGCGTTGGCCGGCCTCACTAGAAACGATGTCGGCAGCCGCACAGTTATTTGTTTTACTGAAGACGGTAAAAGCGTATTCAAAGAGACTTATCGTCCGAGCAATACAAATAACTCTTGCATCGCCGACCAATCTATCTGAACTATTCAGGCGGTCACTGCACATGTTTGAGCCATACTGAAAAACGAGCGCCATCGACTCACTCCAGTGCAGATCCGTGCCTATCGCCGAAGCCAATCATCATGCAACACTCGTCTCAGAGGAGCTAAACGATGCTGCATGTCCCGTTGATCAACCAGTTAGCCGCCAAGTGCACTCTTCATCAGCGCCGCAGCCGCGTCCTTTGCCACGGACCTAACAAGTTCAAATGTCATCGACACACCCTGCTCGGTAAAGATCTTTTTTGTCTTCACCCAAACTGTGTCACTTCTAATCGAATCCAGAAACTCGTGGCCTTCCCATGTGAGCCTCTGGCCAAAGAAGTCTTTCACCTCTGGGCCGAACGTTTGCACCATCTGGCCCTGCACAAGACCAGCCTCGATAAGAAGGCTCATATGGTATGAAATTTCTGCCGCACGCTCCTTCGAAAACTGGGAAAGCCGAACCATTTCCGTGGGAAGGCTGCATTCCTCTACTTTGGACAGAAGTTCGCGAATAGTTTCCCAGTTTCGTTTCACGGCAACTCCTAAGTGTGACGGCGTTCTTGACAACCAGTTGCTGTTAGCTTGGCTGTCTCAGCTTAGCCCAGGTATGCAATTCGGCCTATCCTCCAATCGGAGGAGTTCGCTATTTATCCGCATTGCCAAACTACTGACTTACCAGCGCTCACTCTGTCAGCTGCATAGCTGCATAGCTGCATAGCTGCATAGCTGCATAGCTGCAAGGGTCGACTCAATCTCGTTCAGCGTCGTTCACAGCTAAGGGCAAAATGAGGTCTATGAACTCCCTATCCGGCATCCGCATCCTAGACCTCTCCCGCGTGCTCGCGGGCCCCTGGTGCACCCAGACTTTGGCCGACCTCGGGGCCGATGTGATCAAGATTGAGCGGCCCGGCACGGGCGACGATACGCGGACCTGGGGGCCGCCGTTTTTGAAGGATGCCGATGGCGCGGACACCGAGGCGGCTTATTACCTGGGCACCAACCGCAACAAGCGCTCAGTCACCTGCGACATTGCCCAGCCCGCGGGCCAGGCGCTGGTGCGGGAGCTGGCCGCGCATTGCGATGTGTTTGTCGAGAATTTCAAGGTCGGCGACATGGCGCGTTACGGCCTGGATTACGCCTCGCTGAAAGCCATCAACCCGCGCCTCGTGTATTGCTCGGTCACCGGGTTTGGGCAGAACGGGCCTTATGCCGAGCGCGCGGGGTACGACTACGCCATCCAGGGCATGGGCGGGCTCATGAGTGTGACGGGCGAGCGCGACGACCTGGGTGGCGGGCCGCAGAAGGTGGGCGTAGCGGTGGCCGATTTGATGACGGGCATGTATGCGACGGTGGCGATACTGGCTGCGCTGCGTCATGCCGAAAAAACCGGCGAGGGCCAGCGGGTGGACATGGCGCTGCTGGACACGCAGGTGGCCATGCTGGCCAACTTGGGCGCCAACTATTTGGTGAGCGGCAAGGCGCCGGGCCGGGCCGGCAATGCGCACCAGAACATCGTGCCCTACCAGGTGTTTGAGGTGGCGCCGGCCGCTGACGGCAGCAAGGACCATTTGATCCTGGCCGTGGGCAATGACTCGCAGTATGCGAAGTTCTGCGCGGTGGCCAATATACCCGAGCTCGCGACCAACCCACTGTTTGCCACCAACCGCAACCGGGTACAGAATCGGGCCAAGCTGGTGCCCATCCTGGAAGCCGTGATGAAGACGCGCAGCAAGGCCGACTGGCTGGCGGCGCTGGAGGCGGCCAAAGTGCCCTGCGGTGCGATCAACAACCTGGCCGAGGTGTTTGCCGACCCGCAAATCGCGGCGCGCGGCATGGTGACCGAGTGGCACCATCCGGTGAAGGAAGACCTGAAGCTGGTCTCCAGCCCCATTCGCCTGAGCGCGACGCCGGTGCGCACCGATCTGCCGCCGCCGCTGCTGGGCCAGCACACGGATGAAGTGCTGCGCGAGCTGCTGAACTATTCCGACGCCAAGCTGTCGGAGCTAAAGGGCGGCAAGACGATTTGAGGCGGCAAACCCCAAGCAGGAGGTGATGCGATGAAACACAATTTTGTTCTGGTGCATGGCGCATGGCATGGCGGCTGGTGCTGGCGGCGCGTGGCGCAGGTCCTGCAGCTGGACCACCACAAGGCCTTTGCGGTGACGCTGACGGGCCTGGGCGAGCGGGCGCACCTGCTGTCGCCCGCGATCAACCTGGATACCCACATCAACGACGTGATCAACCTCATTGAAGCCGAGGAGCTGCACGAGGTGACGCTGGCCGTGCATTCCTATGCGGGCATGATAGGCACGGCGGTGGCGGACCGCCTGGGCGGGCGGCTCAAGCACCTGGTGTATGTGGATGCGGTGCTTCCGCAGCCGGGCGAAAGCTGGAGCAGCACGCACGATGCCGCCACGCAGCAAAAGCGCATGGTGGCGGCGCAGGCCTCGCCCTGCTTCAGCTTTCCGCCGCCCGACCCCGAGGTGTACGGCCTGGCGGGCGCCGACCACGACTGGGTGCAGCGGCGGCAGACACCGCACCCGGGCAACACCTACCAGGCGCCGCTGGATTTTGATGTGAAGCGCGTGGCGGCCGTGCCGCGCACGTTTGTGAGCTGCACCACGCCGGCGCTGGCGACCATCACGCCCAGCCGGCTGCGCGCGCGCGACCCGAATTTCTGGGGCGGCGCCTGGTTGCCGAATTCGCGTGTGCTGGAGCTGGCCACCGGCCACGACCCCATGGTGACCGAGCCCGCGGCGCTGGCGCGCATCCTGCTGGAGTGCGCCGAATGAAGACGGTAGGCCGCCGCGGCTTCACAGCCGCGCTGGCGGGCAGCCTGGCCTGGCCGCTGCAGGTACAGGCCAAGGACAGCGCCCTGCCCGTGCCGGCTTCGCTGCCTGAAGCAGCCGGGCTGGCCGCCGCGCGCGGCGAGCCGCTGGTGCTGCTGGTCAGCCTGCCCGGCTGCCCGTATTGCGAGCTGGTGCGGCGCAACTACCTGTTGCCGGCGCGCCAGGAAAGCGGCCTTCAGGCCTGGCAGCTCAACGTGACCGACAGCCGCACGCCGCTGGCGGGTTTTGACGGCAAGCCCACGACGGCGGCCGCCTGGACCAAGGCCGCCAAGGCGACGTTTACGCCCACGGTGCTGTTTCTGGGCCCGCAGGGGCAGACGCTGGCCGAGCCGCTGGTGGGCGCGGCGATTCCGGATTTTTACGGCGCCTACCTGGATGAGCGCCTGGTGCTGGCGCGCCGGGCCGTGGTGGCGTTGCGCTGACAACACTTGATGCCATGACGGACGCCGAGTCGCTGCAGACCGCCATCCACGAGGAGGTGGCGCTGCGGGCCTACGACCCGCACTGGCCCGCGATGTTTGAGGCCGAGCGGGAGCGGCTGCTGGCGCTCTTTCCCCACGACTTCATCGCGATTGAACACATGGGCAGCACGGCGGTGCCGGGGCTGGCGGCCAAGCCGGTGATAGATATCCTGGGCGGTGTGGCCTCCATGGCGGCGGCCAGGGCGCTGGTGGCGCCGCTGTGCGCGCAGGGTTATACGGCTTCGGCCGAATTCAACGCGACGCTGGTCGACCGCCAGTGGCTGATGCGCTGGGCCGACGGGCACCGCACCCACCACCTGCACCTGGTGGTGCACGGCGGCCCGGTGTGGGCGCAGCGCCTGCAATTTCGGGATGCGCTGCGCGCCGATGCCGCGCTGGCCTGGCACTATGCGGCGCTCAAGGCCGAGCTGGCGGCCAAATACCCGGCCGACCGCGAGGCCTATACCGAGGCCAAGGCGGCCTTTGTGCGCTCAGTGTGCGGGAACTGAAGTCGCCTACTATTAAGTCGCCAAATCACCCCGCTGGACCTGTACTAATGCCCCATGGACCCTTGGCAAACAAGGCTTAGGTGGTAAATTCAAACCGTTCAAGCAGGAGAGCGCTGCCGCAAGGCAGCCACCGAAGGCGCAAACTTCCATAATCGCTCAGGTCCCGTACTGCCCGGAAACACACAGCCGTCTGGAGAGACGCCGCATGCAAGGTGCGGCGCACCGAAGGAGCAAAGCCCCAGCGCAAGCCGCGGCTGAATCTCTCAGGTAACAAGGACAGTGGAAGCGGCCGCAAGCACCTGATGGCTTGGCGGTTGCCCTGATTCTTCCCGGATTCAAGCACCCCTCAAGGCATTGCATGGCGCTTGCGCAACTGCCATTTCTGCTTGAGAAGGAATCACCATGAAAGTCATGGTTTTGGGTGCGGGTGTCACGGGGGTCACGACGGCCTGGTATCTGGCGCAGCGCGGACACGAAGTCACAGTCATTGAACGGCGCGGCGCGGCCGCGATGGAAACCAGTTTTGCCAACGGCGGGCAGATTTCCGTCAGCCACGCGGAGCCCTGGGCCAACCCGGGCGCGCCGCTCAAGGTGCTGCAGTGGCTGGCGCGCGAGGACGCGCCGCTGCTGTTCCGGCTGCGCGCCGATGTGAACCAGTGGCTGTGGGGCCTGGAGTTTTTGCGCAACTGCACGCCGGCGCGCACCGCGCAAAACATACGGCAGATCGTGAACCTGGGCATGTACAGCCGCGGCGCGCTGCAAAAACTGCGGGCCGAACTGGGCCTGCAGTACGACGCGAAGACCCAGGGCATCCTGCACTTCTACACCAGCCAGGCTGAGTACGACGCCGCGCAGGAACCGGCGCGCATCATGCGCGAGCACGGCTGCGAGCTCGACATGAAAACCGCCGACGAGTGTGTGGCCATAGAGCCCGCGCTGGCGCAGTGCCGCAGCAGCATCGTGGGCGGCAGCATGACGCCCAGCGATGAGTCGGGTGATGCCCAGGCCTTTACCACCGCGCTGGCCGCGCGCTGCGAGCAGGCGGGCGTGAAGTTTCTCTACAACACCACCATCCTCGATGTGCAGGCCAGCGGCGGGCAACTCGATGGTGTGCAGGTCGCCATGGGCAGCGGCGAGGCTGGCGGGCGCATTGAAACGCTCAAGGCCGACGCCTATGTGATGTGCCTGGGTGCCTTCAGCGCGCCCTGGGCCAAAAAGCTGGGGCAAAGCCTGCGCATCTACCCGGCCAAGGGTTATTCGGTGACGCTGCCGGTGATCAACAAGGCGGCCTCTTACCAGGTGAGCCTGACGGACGACGAATACAAGCTGGTGTTCTCGCGCCTGGGCAATCGCCTGCGCATCGCGGGCACGGCGGAGCTCAACGGCTACAACACCGAGCTGAACCTGGTGCGCTGCCATGCCATAGTCCGCCGCGTGCAGCAGCTCTTCCCCGAGATGACGGACGGCGAAGGCGCACAGTTCTGGACCGGCCTGCGCCCGGCCACGCCCAGCAACGTACCTTACATCGGCAAAAGCAAAACGTCCAAGCTGTTCCTCAACACCGGCCACGGCACACTGGGCTGGACGCATGCCTGCGGCTCGGGCGCGGCGATTGCCGACATCGTGAGCGGGCGCGTGCCGGAGGTCGATTTTGCGTTTACCGGCATGCCCGCGCAGGGGCGCAGCATGCTATTGCCGGGCATGGTGAAAGCCTGAAGGCGGGCGCCTGTGCAGCATGGGGGCGGACACGGTAATATCGCCCTCCGTTCACCCGCCCCATGCCGCCATGACATCAGCCACGAACATGCCGCCCGACGGCCTTCCCATTTACCGCCTGCTCACCGGCCCCGATGACGCAAGTTTTTGCCACCGCGTGAGCGAAGCCCTCGCTTTGGGTTACACGCTTTACGGCTCGCCGGCCGCGACCTTTAACGGCGAGCGCGTGATCGTGGCGCAGGCGCTGCTCTGGCCCTCGGCACACAGGAGCGCTCCATGAGCGCTCCGGCGCCGCTCAATCCCGCGACCCTGCAGGCCATGGCGGACTTCCCGCGCCAGCTGGAGCTGTTTTACGCGGCCATTCCGGAGAGCCACCGCAACTGGACACCTTCGTCCTGGGACGGCATCCCCAGCGAGACCTTCTCGGCGCTGGGCCAGGTCTGCCATGTGCGGGATATCGAGATCGATGGTTACCACGTGCGCATACAGCGCACGCTGGCGGAGGCAAACCCGCTGCTGGTGTCGCTGGACGGCTATGTGCTGGAGCGCGAACGCGGTTATGCGACAGCCGACGCGCAGGAAGCCCTGGCGGCCTTTCGCGCGGCGCGCGCCAAGACCCTGGAGCTTCTCGCGGACCTCACGCCGGGGGCGCTGGAGCGCCGGGCGGAATTCGAGGGCTATGGCGCGCTGACCTTGCGCAGCCTGGTGCACTACCTGTGCAGCCACGACCAGCAGCACCTGGCCGGCCTGCAGTGGCTGCTCGGCAAGATAGATGCATCTCGCGCTGCGAGCGCCGGCAGCGAGTTGTAACGCTTTCTTATCAGAAAAGGCGTTTGGCGCGCTACCTTGGCGCCCTCTCTTTCGACAAAAAAACCACGGATCACCCGGGGTATTCCCGCTTTATGACCCTTTGGCGTCTGCCGACTTGTAAGTGAAAGTTAATTTGGGCGCACACTGAATGCACGGCCTTGCGGCTGTGCTTGCCGTGGGATGCGGTTCATCAATGACTAGGGGCGATCAACATGATGGTTTTATTGCGTAATGTGGCGGTGCTGTCGGGCGCGGCGCTGGCTCTGGGTTCTGCCGTGGCACAAACCGAAACCCCGCCCTCGAAAAAAACCAAGGCCACGGCCGCGCCGGCGGTTGAAAAATTCACCGGCCCGCGCGAAAAACTGGTGGTGGCCATGCCCAAGACCTACGGCAAGACCGAGACCATGGCCTTGTGGGGCGACTACTTCAGCCACCTGTCGCGCTGCGCCAATGTGGAATTGCAGAATGCCCAGGGCGATTCCCTGGAGCGCACCAGCAATGTCGACATCCTGGGCGAGAAGGAGTTGGTCGAGGCCCTTTCGACCGGCAAGGCCCAGATCGGACAGGTGAACCCGGGGCTGGCTGCGCAAATGGTGACGGCCGGGCAGGCCCCGCCCTTCGCGGTGCCAGGCAACAAGGCCACCGGCCAGCGCAACTCCTACAAGCTGATTTTGATCACGCGCATCGACAGCCCCTACAGGGAGCCCAAGGACCTGGTCGGCAAGAAGATCGCCCACACCACACCGACGTCCAACTCGGGCAACCTGGCGCCGCGCGCGCTGTTCCCGGCCCTGGGCCTGACGCCGGACAAGGACTACGAGGTGGTGTTCTCCAACGGGCATGAGCGCTCGGTGACGGGCGTGATGCACGGCTTCTTTCCAGCCGCGGCCGTGGCCAGCGACCTGTACCAGCGCATGGTCGTCAAGGGCGACGTCAAGGGATCGAGCATACGCACAATCTGGGAAAGCCCGCCCTTCATGACGGAAACCTGGACCATGAACAAGGACGTGTCGCCCGAGCTGCAGGCCAGGGTCAAGAAGTGCTCCTTCAGCTACAGCTTCTCGCCCACGCTGAAGAAGCAGCTGCCCGGCAACGACACCTTCCTGCCCATCAATTTCGACCGCGACTTCGCGACGGTGATGCAGGTCTACCGCTCCACCCAGAAGAAGTAACACCCCCGTCCAGGCTCACTGCGTGTAGCCTGTTCCCCCCTCAGGGGGGCGGCGCCTGGGGCCGGCGAAGCCGGACCCTCGGCCCCCACTGGCGGACTGTGCCCATTGAATACACCCTGAATCTGCAACCCAGCAGGGGCCGCGGGACTGGCTTTGCCAGACCGCAGGCGCCGCCCCCTGGAAGGGGGGAAGGCGCTACACGAAGTGAGCGTCCGACGGGGGTGGGCTAAACACTCAACGGCGGATGCACCGTGCCCCACAGGCTTTCGTCGAGCACGCGCTGCAGGGTGCGCAGCAGCTGGTCGTTGGAGGTGTGGGCCTTCACCAGCACGGCCTCCACGCGGTCGCTGTCCAGGGCCACCGCATCGCTTGCGGAGAACACGACCACAGGCGGCGCCGGGTTCAGGTCCTCTATGGTGTCCAGCAATTCCCAGCCCGAGCCGTCCTTGAGCGTGAGGTCCAGCAGCACCAGGTCGTAGTGGTGCTTGCCCAGCTGTTCGCGGGCCTCACGCAGGCTGGCGGCGAACTCAAAGGTGGCGAAGTCCTGGGCGATGGCGGCGGCGATGCGCTGGATGTCCAGGTCGTCCTCGACATGCAGGATGCGCGGCCGGCCTTCGGCCATGTTGGCAATCGCGCGTTGCAGGCTGAGGATCAGCTTGTTTTCGTCGATGGGCTTTTCCAGCCATGTCGATACCGCCAGCGGCTGGTTGTTGAATTCAAGCTCGCCGGCTTCGGCATTGGCCGACACCACGACGATGGGCAGCTCGCGCGTGCGCTCTTCCATGCGCAGCTTGCGGATCAGGCTGATGCCGTCCAGGTCCGGCAGGCCCAGGTCGACCGTCATGGCGGCGTAAGGCCGCTTCACCACCTGCTCCATGGCCTGCGCGGCGCGGTAAACCATGTCCGAATCGAACCCACCCTTGTCGAGCATCAGCTTGATCAGGTGGGCGATGTCGGGGTCGTCCTCGCAGACCAGGATCAAGGGCCTGAGCGCTGCACCGGCCTTGGTTTTGGTCTCATCGACGCGGGCCTCTTCCACCGGCCGCGCCATCGCTTCGGGCAGTTCGAAATAAAACACCGTTCCCACGCCGGTCTGCGAGGTGAAACCCACGCTGCCGCCCATGCGCTCCACGATGGCGCGCGAGATGTTCAGGCCCAGGCCGGTACCGCCTTTTTGCCGGGTGTCGGAGGTGTCGGCCTGCGAGAACTTCTGGAAGATGCGCTTGCGGAACTCCTCGGGAATGCCGGGGCCGCTGTCGGCCACCTCGACCCGGACCCGCCTGTTGCTGCACAACAGCCTGATATAGACAAAGGATTCCGCCGGTGAAAACTTCACGGCGTTGGAGATCAGGTTGGTGGCGGCCTGGGTCAGCCGGTCGCTGTCGACGCTGACCATGACCCCTTCGGCCTGGATATCCAGCGCCAGCTTGACCTTGTGCTGGTCCGCAAAGCCTTCATTGGCCACCAGGACCTGGGCCAGCAGCGGCGCCAGTTCCGTGACCTGCATGTCAAAGCGCATCTTGCCGGATTCGATTTTTTCGCTGTCGAGGATGTCGTTGATCAGCCGGATGAGCCGCTCGCAGTTGCTGGTGGCGATGCCGACCAGGTTCTTGGCCATGGGCGGCAGGTCGCCGGCGACGCCGCCGACGATCAGGCCCAGCGAGCCGCGTATGGAGGTCAGCGGCGTGCGCAGCTCATGGCTGACGGTGGAGACGAACTCGCTCTTCATGCGGTCGACGCGCTTGAGCGCGGTCACGTCGGTGCCCAGCGAATAAAAGCCCAGCACCTTGCCCTCGTCCTCGCCCTCGCCATAGCGCGGGAAGTACTGCATGACGTAGTCGTGCATCTGGCCGTCGGCGGATTCCTGGATGCGGTCGTACTCGGCCGCGTAGCCCGCCAGGGCCTCCTGGATCTTGCCGCGCTCTTTCTCGTAGAGCTCGTGGCCCATCATCTGGCGCATGGTCTTGCCATGGATCTGCTCGCGCTTCAAGCCAAAGCGTTCTTCATAGGCCAGGTTGTGGAACTGGAAGCGCTGGTCGGCGTCAATATAGGCAATCAGGGCCGGCACGGAGTCGGTGATCTGGTGCAGCTGGGTTTCACTGGCATGCAGCGCGAGGGTGCGCTCCTGCACGCGCTGCTCCAGGGTTTCATTGGCGCCCTTGAGTTCTTCGTTGACGCGCTGTATGGTCGCGTGGCTGCGCAGGAGGTCGACCGCCGCGTACAGCAGCAGCGCCACCAGCACCGCCGAAAAAATCAGCAGGTAACGGCCGTAGCGCTCGCCCTCCACGCCGGCCTGCTGCTGCTCGACCGTCAAGGCGTCGCTGGCGTCATCGAGCAGCTTCCCGGTCGGCACCAGGGAAATGCCGGCGAGAAGTTCATTGACGGTTTTCTGCTCGCGCAGAATGGCCTGAACATGCGCGCGGAAAATGCCCAGCCTGTCGCGTATGCCCGGCGGTGCAAGCTGCAGCGTGCCCTCAAGCCGGCCCAGCTCGTCGTGTATTTCGACCCCCTTCTCGCCGGTCGGGCTTTGGCTGTACAGCATGCTCGCGAGCAGCAGCCTGCTCACGCCCGCCGAGATCGGCTGGAACGCCGGTTGCGCGGCGCCGCGGCCCGGCCCCAGCGACTGCTGGACGTCCTCCGCCGCGGTGGGGAGAAAGGCCAGCGAGTTGCGCAGCACCGAGTTATGCGACTTGAACTGCTCGATCAGCTGGGCCTTGTCCTGCACGGCGCGCTGCAGCGCCGCGAGCTTGTCCACGCGCCCGGATGCATCGTGCTGATGGGCGTCCTTATCCGACTGCAGTTGCTCCATGAGCCGGGCCATCTCGCCCTGGTTGTCGGCCAGTGCGTCGTAGTGCGTGTTGATGCCTATCCTGGACTTGAGCACGTCCAGCTCCCATTGCGCGTCGAGCTGCTTGAGATGGCGCAGCACGGCGATGTCCTCAAAGTAATGCGATTCGTCGAAGCTCTGGGTCTTGGCGTACAGAAACACCAGGATGGACAACAGCACCGCGGTCACCGCCGCCATGGGCACCCAGGCCAGTCGATTCGTTTTTTTCACGGTTTGGGGTCCAGTTCGCCGGTGAGTGTGTTGAGGAAGCGGATGATGGCCTCCTTGTCTTCCTTGGAAGCAACGCGGCCGAGCTGGTAGCGGAACATGATGTCGACGGCCTCGTCCAGGGTTTTTGCCGAGGCGTCGTGGAAGTAGGGCGCGGTCAGTGCGATGTTGCGCAGGCTGGGCACCTTGAAGACGTGCTTGTCGCTTTCCACCTTGGTGATGAGGTAGCGGCCCAGGTCGGCATCCGTCGGGTTGCCGCGTTTGGCGAAGTAGTCGCCCATGACGCCGAACTTCTGGAACATATTGCCGCCGACGTTCACGCCCTGGTGGCAGGCGACGCAGCCATACTGCTTGAACTTCGCGTAGCCGGCTTTTTCCACGGCCGTGATCGCGTTGGCGTCGCCGCGCAGGTATTTGTCAAAACGCGAGTTGGGCGTGATCAGGGTGCGCTCGAAAGTGGCGATGGCGTTCTGGATGTTGGCCTTGGTGACGCCGTCCTTGTAGGAGGCGGCGAAGGCGGCCCTGTACTTGGGGTCCTGCGACACCTTCTGGACCACCTCCTCCCATTTCGAGCCCATCTCGACCGGGTTCTGCATGACGTGGTCGGCCTGCGCCTCGAGCGACTCGGCGCGGCCGTTCCAGAACTGCTTGAAGTTGAGCGCGGCATTGAGCACGGTCGGGGCGTTGACGCTGGTAAGGCCGCCATGCAGGCCGACCGAGCGGTCACGCCCGTCGCCGCCGCCCTTGCTGATGTCGTGGCAGCTGGCGCAAGAGATGCGGCCGTTGCCGGACAGGCGGGTATCGCGAAACAGCAAGCGCCCGATCTCCGCGCGGGCCGGATCCTGTTTGAGCGTCAGGGGAACCGGTTGTATCGGTTCGTCGAGCAAGGGCGCGGCGATGGCGGCGGGGGATGTCCACATGGCCGCGGCCACCAGCAACAGCGCCGCAAGGCGCGCTGCGGCCGGGTGTGCGCCGGCCTTCCCAAGCCGCACGCAGTGCCTGCTCCCGCGGACATACGCCAACACCGATTTTGTTATTCGCACGGCTGCTGTCCTCCTGATCGTTAACTGCAACCAGTCTCAATCAGAGCACGTTTATCAGCCGTGCTGCAAGGGCATTTCCCGTGTGGGCATATTTACCAACACTATGTAAGGAAATGCTTCGCCCCCTCCAAGTAGAGGATGGGGCGCAGCGCGGCGCGCTCAGCCTTTCGCCGCACCCAGTTCTTTAGAACTTTTTATTTCATTGACCCGAAGACCTTCTTGAGGATCGCGCTGCCGGTGCCCACGGGGTCCTGCCGGATCTTCTTTTCTTCCTCGCCGATGATGAGGTAGAGGCCGTCCAGGGACTTGCCGGTGACATATTGCTGAATGTTAGCGTCTTCTTTTTTGACCAGGCCGAAACCGGCGGCCTTGCCGGCGAATTCGTTGTACTTGTTGGCCAGCCCGACCTTTTCGGTGGCCTTGGTGACCACGGGCAGGAATTTCACGCCCAGCGGCGCGCGCGTCTTTTCCGCGAAAAAGGTGGTGACCGAGGTTTCGCCGCCGGTCAGGATGTTCTTGGCGTCGGTCACGCTCATGGTGCGCACTGCGTTGACCAGCAGGTCCTTGCCCATGGGCACGGCCGCTTCGGCGGCGCGGTTGATGGAGGTGACCAGCTCGTCGATGCGCTTGCCCTGGCCGAAGTTTTTCAGCAGTTTCGACGCGTCTTCAAGGTAACCGGGCAAAGGAATGCGAACTTTTGGGTTTCCGAGGAATCCATCCGTCTTGCCCAGCAGGGCCACGGCCGCAATGGCGCCCTTTTCAAGGGCGGTTTTGAGGCCGGCGCTGGCGTCGGCGTTGCTGATGCCGGACAGGTCCCCCAGCGACAGCGCGTGGGCCTGGTGGTAAGTGGCCAATATCAGTGCGCCCAACGCGCTGACGCCGGCCTGGTTAAAATTGCGACGTTGCATGATGAGGTCTCCCATGAAATTGACATCCAGCTGGACAGTATGCCGCATGGCACTGGCCGGTATTTTGGCGCTGGCGGCTTTCGCCAGCTTGCCCGGATGCAGCGGCGCGCAGGCCGCGCCTGAGTCGACCTTCGTGCTGCTGGACGGCAGCAAAAAAACCACGGCCGACCTGAAGGGCAAGGTCACCCTCGTCAACTTCTGGGCCACCAGCTGCGTGACCTGCGTGGCCGAGATGCCCAAGGTGATTTCCACCTACAACAAATACCAGAGCCAGGGCTACGACACCCTGGCCGTGGCCATGAGCTACGACCCGCCCAGCTATGTCGTGAACTACACCCAGACGCGCAAGCTGCCGTTCAAGGTGGCCATCGACAACACCGGCGCCGTCGCCAAGGCCTGGGGCGACGTGCAGCTCACGCCCACCACCTACCTGGTCAACAAGCGCGGCGAGATCGTCAAGCAGTATGTGGGCGAGCCGGACTTTGCGGCGCTGCACCAGTTGATTGAGAAGCTGCTCGCCGAGACCTGACGCGATTGGATTCCCCAACAAAAAAGCCGGTTCAAACGAACCGGCTTTTTTATTGCTCTTTCGAGCATGGGCCGCGGAACTGGCTTTGCCAGGCCGCAGGCGCAGCCCCCTGCAAGGGGGGAAGGCGCTACACGAAGTGCGCGTCCGACGGGGGTGTTACTGATTTCGGTAGGCGTCGTGGCAAGCTTTGCAGGTGCCGGCCGTGGCGGTAAACGCCGTCTTCAATGCGTCGAGGTTGCCGGTTTTGGCGGCGGCGGCCAGCTTGGCGGTTTCGGCGACCAGTTTTTCATGGCCTTCCTTGAACTTGGCCTGCTCGGTCCAGATTTCGGGCTTGGCCTTGGTGTTGCCGCCCTTGTCGGTGCCGGGCCCGAAGCCAACCCATGGGAGCTTGGCCATGTCAGCCACGATCTCGGCGTTCTCGGCGGCGACTTTGGCGTCGAAGGGAACACGGCCGTTGGCCATGGCGCCGACGCGGCCGAAATGCTGGCCCATGACAAACAGCGCGCTCTGGCGGTATTTGATGGCGTCTTCGGGTTTGGCGAACTGCGCGGAGGCCGGGGCGGCCATGGCCGCCAGGGTGGCGGCCGCTGCGATGCTGGCGAAAAATTTCATGGTTTTCCTCGTGAGGTTTTTTTAGGATATGGTCGGTGACAGGCCATGGCAGCGCGCTGGGCTTGCTGCCATGTGGCTGAGTTTAGCCAAGCCTGATAAGTTCCGCAGGAACTTATGCGCTACGGGAAAGCACCAAGGAGCGGCCGGGAACATTCCCGCCATAAAACAACCCACATGAACGAGGAGTGAGCGTGTACACCAATAAAAATCTTCACAAGGTGCGTGTGTGGGACCTGCCCACGCGGTTTTTCCATTGGGCGCTGGTGGCCTGCGTGATAGGCCTGGCCATCACCGGCACCGTGGGCGGCAACGCCATGGTCTGGCACTTCCGCTTCGGCTACACGGTGCTGGCCTTGTTGCTGTTTCGCATCGTCTGGGGCCTGGTGGGCGGGCGCTGGTCCCGTTTTGGTGCGTTCATTTATGCGCCGCAAAGCGTCATCAACTACCTCAAGGGCCAGGGCAAGCCCGAGCATGGCATAGGCCACAGCCCGATAGGCGCCGGGTCGGTGTTCGCCATGCTGGGTTTCCTGGTGGCCCAGGTCGGCACGGGGCTGCTCAGCGACGACGAGATCGCTTTTGCCGGGCCGCTGACGCGTTTTGTCTCCAACGCCACGGTCAGCCTGACGACCAACTACCACAAGAACATCGGCAAGTGGGTGCTGCTGGCGCTGGTGCTGCTGCACATCGCGGCCATTGTTTTTTATCTGAGCCGCAAGCACAACCTGGTGGGCGCCATGCTGCACGGCGACAAGGAGCTGGTGGTGCAGGCGCCGCCCTCGCGCGATGACACGGTGTCGCGCGTGGCCGCGGTGTTGATCCTCGCGGTTTGCGGCGGCGTGGCCTATTGGGTTTCGACACTGGCGGCGCCGGCTTTCTGAGGCGCCGCGGCAGGCCGGGGGCCGGGCTTGCGCCGGCTGGCGACAGCGGCAAATCACGTTAAACTGGTTGTCGACTTTTCACCGCCGACCCCGTGCAGCGTCCTTCCATCCAGTTCATCACACCCGACTCCCCCGAAGAGCTGGCCGCCACGCGGCTGATCTTTCGCGAGTACGCGGAGCAGCTGGGCGTGGACCTGTGCTTCCAGAACTTTGAGGCCGAACTGGCCGAGTTGCCCGGCGAATACGATGTGCCCGAAGGCGCGCTGCTGCTGGCGCTGGTGGACGGCGAAGTCGCCGGCTGCTGCGCGCTGCGCGCGCTGGACTCGGTCGACTATCCCAATGCCGGCGAGATGAAGCGGCTGTATGTGCGCAAGCCCTTTCGCCGCTTCGGCCTGGGCCGCCAGCTCGCCGAGGCCATCCTGGACGCGGCGCGCGTGGCGGGCTACCACTCGGTGCTGCTGGACACGCTGGACGACATGGAATCGGCGCGCGCGCTGTATGCCGAGCTCGGCTTTGCCGAGATCCCGCCCTACTATCACAACCCCATTGCGGGGGCGCATTACCTCAAGGTGGACCTTTAAGTCTTTCCGGAAGCGGAAACAAAAAAGCCACCGGGCTTGCGCACGGTGGCTTTTTTCAGGGCGAAGACGCCGCGCTCAGCCCTTGGCTTGCGCCAGCAGCGTGGCCGCATCGCTGACTTCAAACTTGCCGGGGCCTTCCACATTGAGGCTGGCGACCTTGCCGTCCTTGACCAGCATGGAGTAACGGTTGCTGCGCAGACCCATGCCGCGCGCCGTCAAGTCCAGCGTCAGGCCCGTGGCTTTCGCGAAGTCCGCGCTGCCGTCGGCCAGCATGCGCACCTTGTCACCGGTCTTCTGGTCGCGCGCCCAGGCGCCCATGACAAAGGCGTCGTTGACGCTCAGGCACCAGATCTCGTCGACACCGGCGGCCTTGAACTCGGCGAATTTCTCCACATAACCGGGCACGTGCTTGGCCGAGCAGGTGGGCGTGAACGCGCCGGGCAGGGCAAACAGGGCGATGGTCTTGCCGGCCGAGGCCTTGGCCACGTCGACCGGGTTGGGGCCTATGCTGCAGCCATTGCCTTCGACTTCGGAAAATTCCATCAGCGTGGTGGCCGGAAGGGTGTCGCCTACTTTGATCATGGTGTGCTCCTCTGAGAATAATGAAGGGGTTGGAAATCAACCCCCGAAGTGTAGTGCGGGCACGGCAAGCGTGCGCTCACTGTACGGAAACCGGCTCGCCTCTGAAGGTCATCTTCGGGGAAGCGGCACACAAACATCGGCAAGCACCGGTACAAACAAAAACGGCCCACCAAGGTGAGCCGTTTTTGAGAGAGTGACTTGACGCCAGCCCCAGGTGAACCCGGGCCTTAAACGATCGCAGCCTTTTCGACCAGACGGGTCACAACCCAGTTCTTGGTCTTGGAGATCGGGCGGCTTTCGGTGATCTCGATCACGTCGCCCGTGTGGTACTCGCCCTTTTCGTCATGGGCGTGGTACTTGCTGGACAGGGACACGATCTTGCCGTAGAGCTCGTGCTTCACACGGCGCTCAACCAGGACCGTCACGGTCTTGGCGCGCTTGTCGCTCACCACCTTGCCGATCAAGGTGCGCTTGAGGGATTTTTTAGCTTCCGTCATTTTTTGGCTCCTTGCTTGACGATGGTTTCGGCCAGGATAGTCTTGGCGCGAGCGATGCTGCGACGCGTGGAACGCAGCGTGGAAGTGTTGGTCAGTTGCTGCGTGGCTTTTTGCATGCGCAGGCCAAAGTGGGCTTTTTGCAGCTCTTTGACTTCAGCTTTCAGGCCGGCAACGTCTTTTTGGCGCAGTTCAGTAGATTTGGTCATTGTCATTTCCCCTTACTGGCCGATCATGCGGCTGACGAAGGTGGTGCGCAGCGGCAGCTTGGCGGATGCCAGGCGGAACGCTTCGCGGGCCAGCTCTTCAGGCACACCGACGATTTCAAAGACGATCTTGCCGGGCTGGATTTCAGCCACGTAGTACTCCGGGTTACCTTTACCGTTACCCATACGCACTTCAGCGGGCTTTTGGGAAATCGGCTTGTCCGGGAAGACGCGGATCCAGATACGGCCGCCACGTTTGACGTGACGGGAAATCGCGCGGCGCGCGGCTTCAATTTGACGAGCAGTCAGGCGACCACGGTCGGTGCATTTGAGACCGAAGTCACCGAACGCAACCGAGGAACCCCGGGTTGCGACGCCGGTGTTGCGGCCTTTTTGCTCTTTGCGGTATTTTCTGCGAGCGGGTTGCAGCATTTTGATTCTCCGTTAATAGACCGATTACTCGGTCTTGGCACCGTCAGCTGCTGCAGCTGGCGCGGCTTTGCGGACGCGCTTAACGGTGGTTTTCGGGGCTTCGCTACCAGGGGTAGCTTCAGCCGGCTTGTCGCTTCCATCCGCCGGGGCGGTGTTGGTCGCGCCGCGCGGTGCGCGGGCACCACGGGGAGCGGGACGGTCGCTGCCTGGACGATCACCAGGACGCGCATCACGGCGGGGGCCGCGCGGCTTGCGTTCTTCGTCAGGCACTTCCACCATCTTGGCGCCGGGCGCATCGTTGCGGCCCAGCGTGTCGCCCTTGTAGACCCAGACCTTGACGCCGATCACACCATAGGTGGTCTTGGCTTCGGAGGTGCCGTAGTCGATGTCGGCGCGCAGGGTGTGAAGGGGCACGCGGCCTTCGCGGTACCACTCGCAGCGAGCGATTTCAATGCCGTTGAGGCGGCCGGACGACATGATCTTGATGCCCAGGGCACCCAGACGCATGGCGTTTTGCATGGCGCGCTTCATCGCACGGCGGAACATGATGCGTTTTTCAAGCTGCTGCGTGATGCTGTCGGCGATGAGCTTGGCATCAATTTCAGGCTTGCGAACTTCTTCGATGTTCACGGCGACCGGCACGCCCAGCTGGCGGCTCAGTTCTTTCTTGAGGTTCTCGATGTCCTCGCCCTTTTTGCCGATCACGACGCCCGGACGTGCCGAGAAGATCGTGATGCGGGCATTCTTGGCGGGGCGCTCGATCAGAACGCGCGAAACCGCTGCGTTCTTGAGCTTGGCCTTGAGGTACTCGCGAACCTTGATGTCTTCGGCCAGCATGCCGGCGAAGTCACGGTTGCTTGCGTACCAGCGGCTGGCCCAGTTGCGGCTAACTGCAAGGCGAAACCCGGTTGGGTTGATTTTTTGTCCCATATCCTGCTGCCTTTAGTTGCCAACTACCACGTACACATGGCACGTGGGTTTGCTGATGCTGTTGCCGCGGCCTTTTGCGCGCGCGGAGAAACGCTTGAGCGTGGCGCCTTGTTCGACGTAGATGGTTTTCACCTTCAGTTCGTCGATATCGGCACCATCGTTGTGTTCAGCGTTGGCGATGGCGGACTCAACAACCTTCTTGATGATTCCAGCAGCTTTTTTCTGCGTGAAATTCAGGATGTTGAGGGCTTGATCCACTTTCTTGCCGCGGATCAGGTCAGCGACCAGACGGCCTTTGTCGACCGACAGACGAACGCCCCGGAGGGTTGCACGTGTTTCCATGGTCTTTCCTTACTTTCTCACAACTTTTTTATCAGCCGGATGACCTTTGAAAGTCCGGGTGAGTGCGAACTCGCCCAGCTTGTGGCCAACCATTTGATCGGTGATGTAGACAGGCACGTGCTGCTTGCCGTTGTGCACGGCGATGGTCAGGCCGATGAACTCGGGCAGGATCATGGAGCGACGCGACCAGGTCTTGATCGGCTTTTTGTCCTTGTTGGTAACGGCCTTGTCGGCTTTTGCTACCAAATGATGGTCGACAAACGGACCTTTTTTGAGTGAACGTGTCATGGGTTAGCCTTACTTCTTGCGACGCGAAACAATCATCACTTGCGTGCGCTTGTTGTTGCGGGTGCGGTAGCCCTTGGTCAGGTTACCCCATGGATCGACAGGATGGCGGCCTTCGCCGGTCTTGCCTTCACCACCGCCGTGCGGGTGGTCAACCGGGTTCATCACCACACCGCGAACGGTCGGGCGAATACCCATCCAGCGCTTCACACCGGCCTTGCCGAGGCGGCGCAGGCTGTGTTCTTCGTTGGCGACTTCACCGATGGTGGCGCGGCACTCGATGTGGATCTTGCGAACTTCACCGGAGCGCATACGCACCTGGGCGTAGGTACCTTCGCGGGCCAGCAGCGTTGCCGAGGTGCCGGCGGAGCGGGCGATTTGCGCGCCCTTGCCGATTTGCATCTCGATGCAATGGATGGTGGAACCCACGGGAATGTTGCGGATGGGCAGCGTGTTGCCGGCGCGAATCGGGGCTTCCGAACCGCTCACCAGCGTGGCGCCGACTTCAAGGCCGCGGGGGGCGATGATGTAGGTGCGCTCGCCGTCGGCGTAGCAGAGCAGGGCAATGTGGGCGGAACGGTTGGGGTCGTACTCGATGCGTTCGACCTTGGCCGGAATGCCGTCCTTGTTGCGCTTGAAGTCCACCACACGGTAGTGGTGCTTGTGACCGCCGCCTTTGTGGCGCGTCGTGATGTGCCCGTTGTTGTTACGGCCGGCCTTCTGGAATTGCGGTTCCAGCAGCGGCGCGTAAGGCTCACCCTTGTGCAGGTGATCCCGGGAGATCTTCACCATCCCGCGCATGCCGGGGGAGGTGGGTTTCATTTTAATGACAGCCATTACGCAGTCTCCCCGCCGAGGTTGAGCTCTTGACCGGGCTTGAGCGTCACATAGGCCTTGCGAACGTTGTCGCGGCGGCCGATGGACTTGCCAAAGCGCTTGGTCTTGCCCTTGATGTTGAGAACGGCGACCGACTGGACGTCCACCTTGAACATCAACTGCACAGCGGCCTTGATTTCAAATTTGGTGGCATCCTGCAGCACCTTGAAGGTCACGGCATTGGTCTTGTCGGCGATCATGGTGGCCTTTTCGGACACGATGGGCGCGACCAGGACCTGCATCAGGCGGCCTTCGTCGAATTTCAGTTTTGGAGAAGATGGGTTACGGGCGCTCATGCGAACATCTCCTTGAGTTGGTCCATGGCGGCCTTGGTGACCAGAACCTTCTTGTAGTGGACCAGCGACACCGGATCGGCGTAACGGGGCTCAACCACGAGGATGTTCACCAGGTTGCGGGAAGCCAGGTACAGGTTTTCATCGACTTCATCAGCGATGACCAGCACCGAGTTGAGGTTCATGGCCTTGAACTTGTCGGCCAGGACCTTGGTCTTGGGCGAATCCACGGTCAGGGAGTCAACCACAGCCAGGCGGCCTTCACGGGCCAGCTGCGAGAGGATGGACGCCATGCCGGCGCGGTACATCTTCTTGTTGATCTTCTGCGTGAAGTTTTCGTCAGGCATGTTCGGGAAGATACGACCGCCGCCGCGCCACAGGGGCGAAGACGTCATACCGGCACGTGCGCGACCGGTGCCCTTTTGTTTAAAAGGCTTCTTGGTCGAGTGACGAACCTGCTCACGGTCCTTCTGGGCACGGGTGCCTTGGCGGGCGTTGGCCTGGAAGGCCACGACCACCTGGTGAACCAGGCTTTCGTTGTATTCGCGACCAAACACGGTATCGGGCACGTCCACTTTGGACGAGGCCAGACCTTGGTCATTCAGGAGTTCGACCTGCATCAGTTCGCTCCTTTAGCAGCGTTTGCGGGCTTGGCCTTGATCGCGGCGCGAACCGTGACAAAACCACCTTTGGAACCAGGCACAGCGCCGCGGATCATGAGCAGCTGACGGGCTTCGTCGATGCGCACGATGTTGAGGTTTTGCGTGGTCACGGTGACGTCGCCCAGATGGCCCGTCATGCGTTTGCCGGGGAACACGCGGCCGGGATCCTGCGCCATACCGATGGAGCCGGGAACGTTGTGCGAACGGCTGTTACCGTGCGACGCGCGCTGCGAGCTCATGTTGTGGCGCTTGATGGTGCCGGCGTAGCCTTTACCGATGGAGGTGCCTTGCACGTCCACCAGCTGGCCCACGGCAAACACGTCGGCTGCGGGCACAACGGTGCCGGCGGCATACTTGCCTGCGACGTCGGGCGTCACGCGGAATTCTTTCAGGATTTCACCAGCTTCAACGCCTGCTTTCGCAAGGTGGCCGGCGGCCGGCTTGGTCACGCGCGATGCTTTGCGTGCGCCAAATGCCACTTGAAGGGCATCGTAGCCGTCATTTGCTTCGGTTTTAACCTGGGTCACGCGGTTGTTGGATACATCCACCACGGTGACAGGAACTGTGTCCCCATCATCCGTGAACAGACGCATCATGCCAACTTTGCGGCCCAGCAACCCGAGGGAGTTGCTCAGACTCATGATGTGTTCTTTCGTAACTTTCACCGCTGCGACTTCAATTGGCCGCAGACGTTTTGATGTGAAAGACAGTTAATAAAACCGTCCAATCCACACCGGCAACAAAGCCAATATGCAATGGACAGCCCAAGAGTATAGCCCAGGCTGCCGAAAATGGCAAACCTGGGCTAAAACCTGTCGATTTGGGGCCCGGCTTGTGGCCGAAACCCCGATTTTTCGCTTACTGCAGCTTGATTTCGACGTCCACGCCGGCCGGCAGGTCGAGCTTCATCAGGGCGTCCACGGTTTTGTCCGTGGGGTCCACGATGTCCATCAGACGCTGGTGGGTGCGGATTTCCAGCTGGTCGCGGCTCGTCTTGTTGACGTGGGGCGAACGCAGGATGTCGAAGCGCTTCATGCGGGTTGGCAGGGGCACGGGGCCCTTGACAATCGCGCCGGTGCGCTTGGCGGTGTCAACGATTTCAGCTGCCGACTGGTCGATCAGCTTGTAGTCAAACGCCTTCAGGCGGATGCGGATTTTTTGCTTGGTGGCCATGGTAATTCCTTGGTTTTTTCAGAATTACGCAATGATCTTGGCCACGACGCCGGCGCCGACGGTCTTGCCGCCTTCACGGATGGCGAAGCGCAGGCCTTCTTCCATGGCGATCGGGTTGATCAGCTTGACGGTGATCGACACGTTGTCGCCAGGCAT
>JGI25161J50226_1000035_pt1 | contig 133666 bp, 129 predicted proteins | sample AraplaMF_Cvi_mMF_FD_50226 | JGI IMG/M metagenome (IMG submission 50226)
GCGAAGCGGAGGGACGCAGACACCAGGGTCGCCTTTCTTTTGCTTACTTTTCTTTGGCGAAGCAAAGAAAAGTGAGTTGCCGCCGGGCAACCCCGGCCAGCAGCTCTCAGCAGGAAGCGCACAAGCCGGAGCAAGAACCGGCCCTCTCACGCGCCGCGAGCACGACCCCCCTTCTCAGCCCATGTCCGTGTCCACCGAATCTGCATAACCCTCAACATCACCAGCATCCCCAAAGCCAAAGCCGCAAAAAAGAAGAACCCCCACATATAGGTCCCGGCATATTGTTTGGAGATGCCCATGGCGTTGGGCACCAGGCCGCCGCCCAGGGCGCCTATTTCGCCGATCATGGAGCCGGCGACCGCGGTGGCCAGGGGCCAGCGCAGGGGCACGAGCTGGAAGAGGGCGCCGTTGCCTGCGCCCAGGGCGGCGAAGCACAGCATCACCAGCAGCGTGGTGGCGGCCAGGGAGCCGCCGGCCAGGCCGCAGGCGATCAGCGTGCCGGCGATGGTGAGCAGCACCACGCTCAGGGTGTTGACGCCGCCCCAGCGGTCGGAAATCCAGCCGCCGAAGATGCGCAGCGCCGCACCCATGAAGGCCGCCAGCATGGACAACTGGCCTGCCTGCACCTTGCTGACGCCGAACTGGTCGTAGTAGTAGGAGGGCAAAAACGTGGCCAGGCCTATGAAGCCGCCGAAGCTCACGGCGTAGATCAGGCTGAAGGCCCAGCCGTCTTTCTCGAACAGGCAGGCGACGTGCTCGCGCAGCGAGGCGTGGCTGTCCACGTCGTCGGGCTCCTTGGCAAAAAGAATCATCGCGATCAGGGGCAGCAGCATGGCCACGGCGGCAATGCCGTAAACCGACTGCCAGCCGAAGCGCTGCGCCAGCGCGGGCGCGACGAGCACCGAGACGGCGGTGCCCACATTGCCGGCGCCGACCAGGCCCATGGCCAAACCCTTGTAGCGCGGCGGAAAGGAGCCCGAGCCCAGGCTCAGCGCGACGCCGAAGCTGGCGCCGGCAATGCCCAGCAGCACGCCCATGGCCAGCAGGCTGCTGTAGGAGTCGACGATGAAATAGCCGAACAGCAGGGCCACCATGATCAGGCCCATTTCCACCAGCGTGGCGTTCTTGCGGCCTATGTACTGGGCCAGCACGCCCAGCGGAAAGCGCATCAGCGCGCCGGCGAAGATGGGCACTGAGAGCATCACGCCCTTTTGGGTGGGCGAAAGGTTGTAGGTTTCCGAGATGAAGGGGGCCATGGCCCCGTTCATGACCCAGATGCAACATGAGAAGGCGAAGTAAAAAAACGCCGCGCCCAGCGTGGGTGCGTGACCGGCCTTGAGAAAATTACGGAACCCCGCCATGGTGCAAACTCTTTCTGTGAAATGGTTGACTCACAGAATCAGTGCGAAAAGCGTGCCACCTTGGGGCGTGCAAAACGCACCCTTGAAGCGCGGTTTTGGCCCGGGTTTCCGTTTATTTTGGTGCGCCGCACAAAATTCGTGCACCCAGGCGGGGGTTCAGCTCAGTTCTTGCGGTCCATGTCGACGCAGACCATGGCCGAATAGTGGTTCCAGCGCAGCGTGATGACGTAAGGGCGGGTGCGCACCCTGGCCTTCATGCCCTGCGTGCCCTGCATCTTGACGGGTACCGAAATCTGCAGCTCGGAGCCCAGGGCTTTACGTGCGTTGCCGGCCAGCGTGTTGGCGATCTCGCCCACGGCATCCAGCAGGTTGCCGTCGCTGAGGTCGGTCTCGTGCTGCAGCAGCAAAATTTCACGTACCAGCTTGCCCGGCATGGAGACCATCACATGGCCGTTGTGGCTGCCCGAAAAGGCCACGATGCCGTTGAATTCAAAACCCTCGATATCGCCCGAGCCGAGGTAGGCCGAGGTGATCTGCGGCTCCTGCCGGGTGGTGACTTTCAGGTAGTGCCGGATCGAGTCGACAAACAGCTTGAGGTCGTTTTCGTTGAGTGTGGCCATGGCAGCCCTCCTTAGCGCATGTCGGCGATGTCGAGCAATGCCATCTGCAGCTCTTCATCGGTGAAGGGTTTGGCGACGAAGCCGCGTGCGCCCAGCTTGAGCGCCTGGATGGCCGTCGATTTGTCGCTGAGCGCGCTGACCACGAGGATCTTGACGGCCGGGTCCAGCTTGAGCAGCGCGGAAATGCATTCGATGCCGTCCATCTCGGGCATGGTCAGGTCCATGGTGACGACTTCCGGCCGGGTTGCCCGGGCCAGCCGCACGGCTTCGTTGCCGTTCCTGGCCAGGCCCGCGAGCACGATGCCCTTGATGCCGCCGTTTTGCACCACACGCGAGATGCGGGTGCGGATCATGTTGGAGTCGTCAACAATCAGCAATCGCATGGTGAGCCTCCTTGGGGGTTGGGATTGTTGGGAATGTTGGGGATGGAGTCATGTGGGGCGGCCTCAGGAAAACACGACCCGGAACTCGGTGTGCTGGCCGGGCGTGCTCGACAGCAGCAGTCGCGCGCCCAGGCTTTGCACATTGGCCTGCACCAGGTCCAGGCCGACACCGCGGCCGGCATGCCGCGACGCCATGCCGGCGGTCGAAAAACCGGGCTTGAAGATGTTCGCGACGATCTGTTTGTCGCTGAAACTCTGCAGCTGCTCGGCGTTGTACCAGCCCAGCTCCAGCAGGCGGCGGCGAACGTCGGCGGCGTTGAGGCCGGCGCCGTCGTCGCGAACCGTGAGCTGCCATTGGCCGGCTTCGTCAGGGCCCAGTGCCACGCTGAGCTGGCCTTCGGCGGGTTTGCCGGCGGCCTGCCGCGCGGCCGGGGCTTCCACCCCGTGCACCACGGCATTGCGCAGCAGCTGGATGGCGATCTCGCGCACCAGGCCCATCTTGGCCGGCGGTATTTCCGGCGCGCCGGCCATGCGCACATCGGCCTTCACGCGTTTGCCGCAGTCCGTGGCCACCTCGATGGCCAGCCGGGTGAGCGCGGCATGCAGGTCTTGCGGCGAATCGACTTGCCGGGACGCCGCGTCCTCGCCCGCGCGCTTCTGGCCCAGGGCCTTGAAGGCGCCCACCTTGGAGAGCAGGTCTTCCAGCGGCAAGGGCAGGGCCAGCAGGGCGTCGCCGGTGGCCGCGCCGCTGTCCTTGAGTTTTTGCAGTTCACTCTCGAACTGGTGGGCCAGCGTGGCCAGGATTTCCAGGCCCAGCGAGGCGGCGTCGCCCTTGAAGGCATGGATGCGGCGGTAGGCGCCGTCCACGGCCTTGAGCACCTGGACCTCGGAGGCGGCCGAGGAGGTGCTGCGCAGCAGGTCGTTGACCTCGAGCAGCGAAGCCTCGGCGCGCTCGACGAAGGCCCGCATCATGGCCGGCTCGGTCTCGAAGGCCTTGAGCATCATGGACAGCTCTTTTTGCGAGCGCTGGCGTTCGCCCGCGAGCCTGGCCTGCAGTTCGACCTTTTGTGTGATGTCCTGCACGGTGACCAGCAGGTGCCGTACGGTGGCGCCGTCCTGCACCCGGTTGAAATGAAAGGACAGGTAGCGGGTGGTCTGCTGGCCCAGGCGGTTGGTAACGGTGAGCTCCACTTCCGAAAGCGGGTTGATGCCCTGGACCAGCTGTTCCTTCACATGCGGGGAGAACAGCAGCTCCACATAGTCGCGCGCATCGGTGAGGGCCTTGAGGGACACCATCGTGGACAGCACCTCAAAGAAATTCTGCCCCGGCGCCAGCGTCTTGCCGAACAGCAGGTGGGTGGAGCGGGACAGCTGCGAGCCCAGCTGGTGCCCCGGCGTGAGCAGGAACAGGCCTTCGCGCACACTCGCGAGGATTTCGCGGTTTTCCTCGGTCGCCGCCTCGATCGCCGCGTCGGAGGTTTTCAGCCGGCGCAAAAACTTGAACAGGATGAAGGCGAAGTTCAGCAGGGCCAGCACGATGCCGCCGGTTTGCACCATGCGCAGCACGCTGGCGCGCGATGCGCCTATCTGCTGCGTTTCGGTCACGAAGTCGTTGGCCGCGCTGAGCAGCTGGCTGTTGTTGGCCTGGCTGTAGGCCAGCGCGGCGGCCAGCTCCTGCTGCGTGAAGTTGTCGCCGCTCAGCAAGGGCTGGAGCAGGGCGAAGTAGGGTTTCCACAGGGCTTCCACCTTCTCTTCAAGCTCGCGGCCGCGGCTGGATGTCACGGGGTGCAGGTAAACCGGTTTGCCGTCGCCGCCGGGAATCGTTCCGCCTTCGCGAAAAGCCACCTGCGAGATCTGGAATATCTTGGCGCCGGCGCGTAGCTCCGCCAGGGTTTCGGGCTTGTAGAAAAGCCCGGCGGCGCGCGTGGCGTCAAGCTCCAGCAGGGTGCGCGCGACGCGTTGCGACACATAACGCTGGCGGCCCGACAGGTTGATGGCCACGGTGTCCTGGTCGATCTTGAACGAGGTGTAGAAGTTCAGCACCAGCACCCCGAGGTCGAACAGCAGGAAGAAGGCCACCGCGATGATGATTTCGCGGTATTTGCCGAACAGGCCGGGGCCGGCTTTGCGTGCGGGCCGGGCGGCCGCGATCCTGTCGGCGCCTTGGACTGGCAAAACTGCAGACATGAAAACCTCCCTTGTGCGAACTTGCGAAACGGTTATCCCGTTCTCTTGCGATGCGGCCGCCTGCCGGTTCTCCGGCAGCCCCGGTATCAGGCTGCTTTTTCGACGTGGCCCTGGCGCGTATAAAGAAAATCGATCACGGCCTTGCGGTAGCCCAGGTAGCGAATGTCCTCGGCCAGCGCCACGCGCGAGCGGGGCCGCGGCAACTCGACCTGCAGCACCTCGCCAATCGTGGCCGAGGGGCCGTTGGTCATCATCACGATGCGGTCGGAGAGCAGCACCGCTTCATCGACGTCGTGGGTCACCATCACCACCGTGCTTTGCGTGGTGGCCACGATCTGCAGCAGCTCGTCCTGCAGCTTGGCGCGGGTCAGCGCGTCCAGCGCGCCGAAGGGTTCGTCGAGCAGCAGCACCTTGGGCTCCATGGACAGGGCGCGCGCGATGCCGACGCGCTGCTTCATGCCGCCCGAGATTTCGCCGGGGCGCTTTTGCGCCGCCGCGCTGAGCCCGACCATGGCCAGCGCCGCATCGGTGCGGGCCTTGAGTTGGGCCTTGTTTTCGGTGGCCGAGAACACGCGCTCGACGGCCAGGTAGACGTTTTCGAAGCAGGTCAGCCAGGGCAGCAGCGAGTGGTTCTGGAACACCACGGCGCGCTCCGGGCCGGGCCCGGCGATTTCGCGGTTGGCGCACAGCAGGCTGCCTTCGGTGGGCGTCGTCAGGCCGGCGATCAGGTTCAGCAGGGTGGACTTGCCGCAGCCCGAGTGGCCTATCAGCGCGACGAACTCGCCCTTGGCGACCGTCAGGTTGATGTTCTGCAGCGCGCGGAACGGCCCCTTGCGGGTCTTGAAGGTCTGCTCGACGCCCTGGATTTCGATGTACTTGGTGGTGAAGGATGTCATGGCGGGGCTCCTGGGGCTTAGTTCTTGACTTCTTCGAAGGTGAAGGCCGTGGCCAGCTTGATCAGCGCGAACTCCAGCACCAGGCCGACGATGCCGATCACGAAGATCGCGATGATGATGTTCTTGACGTTGAGGTTGTTCCACTCGTCCCAGACCCAGAAGCCGATGCCGACGCCGCCGGTCAGCATCTCGGCCGCGACGATCACCAGCCAGGCGGTGCCCACGGCCAGGCGCACGCCGGTCAGCATGTAGGGCAGCACGGCGGGAAAGAGGATCTTGGTGACGATCTTCCATTCGCTGAGATTGAGCACGCGCGCCACGTTCATGTAGTCCTGCGGCACGCGCTGCACGCCGACGGCGGTGTTGATGATCATGGGCCAGATCGAGCAGATGAAGATGGTCCAGATGGCGGCCGGGTTGGCGCCCTTGAAGACCAGCAGCCCTATCGGCAGCCAGGCCAGCGGCGAGACCGGGCGCAGCAGGCTGATCAGCGGGTTGAACATGCGGCTCAGGAAATTGAAGCGACCGATCATGAAGCCGACGGGGATGCCGACAACAGCCGCCATGCCGAAGCCCATGGCCACGCGCTTGAGCGAGGACAGCACGTTCCAGCCCACACCCTGGTCGTTGGGGCCCTTGCTGTAGAACGGGTCGCTGAAGATCTGCGCCGCCTGCAAGAGGGTGTCCTTGGGAGACGGGATGCTGCCGCCCGTGCCCATGAACACCAGCTCCCAGACCAGCGCCAGCAGGCCCAGGCCCAGCAGCGGCGGCAGCACGGCCAACCAGAGAAACGAGGCATCCCAGGGCGCGCGGGCCGGCATGGCGGGGGCTGCAGCCTGCGCCGCGGGGGGAGTGGTAGAGGTGTTTGTCATGTTGTGGGTAGCCGCCAATGGGGCAGGGCCGGCATCCCTGGCTTTGGGTTTGTCGCCGCCGCGGGCCGCGGGCGCGGCCTCGAGCGGGTTGTGGAATACGGCACTGACCATGGCGTGACCTCTTTGCGTGGGGTGGAAGGTTCTGTGGATGGGTGGCGGGCGCGGGCTCAGGCCTGGAGCTTGAAGCTGTCGGCGTACTTTTTCGGGTCCTTGCCGTCCCAGACGGCGCCGTCCATCAGCTTGCTGCTGCGCATGACGTCCTTGGGGACGCTGGCCTTGGCGGCGGTGGCGGCCTGTTTGTAGACATCGATCTGGTTGATCTTTTTGGCGATGCCCAGGTAGTCCGGGTGCTCCTTGATCAGGCCCCAGCGCTTGTGCTGCGTGAGGAACCACATGCCGTCGGAGAGGTAAGGGAAGGTGACCGCGCCGTCGTTGTAGAACTTCATGTAGTTGGGGTCGTCCCAGGTCTTGCCCATGCCGTTCTGGTAGCGGCCCAGGATGCGCTGGTTGATCGCGTCGACGCTGGTGTTGACGTAGCTCTTGTCGGCCACGGTCTCGGCCATCTTGTTCTTGTTCGTGAGGCTGGCGTCAATCCACTTGCCGGCCTCGATGATGGCGGCGGTCACGGCGCGCGCCGTGTTGGGGTATTTCTGCACGAATTCCGCGGTGGTGCCCAGCACCTTTTCGGGATGGTCCTTCCAGATGTCCTGGGTGGTCACGGCGGTCACGCCTATGCCGTCGATGATGGCGCGGTGGCCCCAGGGCTCGCCGACGCAGTAGCCGTCCATATTACCCACGCGCATATTGGCCACCATTTGCGGCGGCGGCACGGTGATGACTTTGGCGTCCTTCATCGGATTGATGCCGTTGGCGGCCAGCCAGTAGTAAAGCCACATGGCGTGGGTGCCGGTGGGGAAGGTCTGGGCGAAGGTGTATTCGCGCTTGTCGCTGGCCATCAGCTTGGCCAGGCCGGCGCCGTCCACCGCGCCCTTGTCGGCGAGCTTCTTGGACAGCGTGATCGCCTGGCCGTTGTTGTTGAGCGTCATCAGCACGGCCATGTCTTTCTTGGGGCCGGCCGTGCCCATGTGCACGCCGTAGACCAGGCCGTAGAGCACGTGGGCGAAGTCCAGTTCGCCGTTGACCAGCTTGTCGCGCACGCCGGCCCAGCTGGCTTCCTTGGTCGGGATGATTTTGACGCCGTACTTCTGGTCTATGCCCAGCACCGAGGCCATCACCACCGAGGCGCAGTCGGTCAGGGGGATGAAGCCGATTTTGACTTCCTTTTTCTCCGGTGCGTCCGATCCCTGGGCGTACACGGCGGCGCGCAGGGCGGGGTTGATGCCCACGGCGCCCACGGCGGCGGCCTGCAGCACGGTACGGCGTGTCAGCGAAGATTTCAGTAGTTCAGTCATGTGATCGGCTCCAGCTAGGTAAAAACAAACGACAAAAACAAAAAAGGCGCTCGACCCGGGCAACACGTTGAACGTGATGCAGGGTGCGAACGCCTTTGTTCCTTGGGGCACCACACACTTCGTCGTTGAAGTGCTGTGCCGTATGGCCATCCTTGGCCGGTGCTTAGGGCATTGCAAAAGCTGTGCCAGGAGGTGGCTAGCGTTGCCGAAAGCCTTGTTCTACAGAGTGGGGATGCCGGGAAATTTCCCGTTGTGAGCCCCCAGCTCGAAGGCTCTGAACAGGCGCTACGGGGCGGGATGCCAAAACGGCGGGGCGTGTTGTGCGCACCTAATTTGTGCGCTGCACCAATTGAGGGTGGCCGGGGCGGCCCGGCCGGCGGATCAGCCCAGCAGGTCCAGGGCGTCCAGCATGCGCTGGGCCACCTCGCCCAGGCGCAGGCCTTTGTCCATGGCGGCCTTGCGCAGCTTTTCGTAGGCGGCCTGCTCGGACAGCCCCTGGCGCTGCATCAGCATGCCTTTGGCCCGGTCTATGACTTTTCGCTCGTGCAGCTCGGTCTTGGCGTGCGCCAGTTCCTTTCGCAGGCCTTGCTCATGCTCAAAGCGCGCCATGGCCACGTCCAGGATGGGGCGAATGCGGTCGGGCGAGAGCCCTGCCACCACGTAAGCCGATACGCCGGCCGCAACGGCATCCTTGACGTGGCTGGTGTCGTTGTCATTGGTGAACAGCACAATGGGCCGCCGCGCGTCCCGCGTCGCCATCACCACATGTTCCAGGGAGTCGCGCGCCTCGCTTTCGGCGTCCACGATGATCATGTCGGGCTGCAGCTGCGCCAGGCGTTCGTCCAGAAAGGTGTCGGCCGGCAGCACCGCGACGATGTTGTAACCGTTTTCGAGCAAGCCTATGCGCAGCTGGCGCGAGCGCTCGGCGAGCTCCCGCGCATGGTCGTCAGCGGACGCGGACTCCAGGAGGTCCGGTGCGATGATGACCAGGCGCAGGGATTGTGACGGCGTCATGGGAAAACTCGTGCAAGAACTGTGCCCCTGACGGCTCCGCGGCCCTGCTGGTGTGGGGAGTTCTCTCCAAACCTTACACTTCGAAGATGAGAGTCTTAGGTATCGAATCGAGTTGTGATGAAACCGGCGTGGCGCTGGTGGATGCCAGCGGTGCCGGTGTGCCGCGCCTGCTGTCGCATGCGCTGTACAGCCAGATCGCCATGCACCAGGCCTATGGCGGCGTGGTGCCTGAGCTGGCCAGCCGCGACCACATACGCCGTGTATTGCCCCTGACGCAGCAGGTGATGGCGCAGGCGCGCAGCAGCCTGGCGCAAGTGGATGTGGTGGCTTACACGCGCGGGCCCGGGTTGGCCGGCGCGCTTCTGGTGGGGGCCGGGGTGGCTTGCTCGCTGGCGGCGGCACTGGGCAAGCCGGCCATGGGGGTGCACCACCTGGAAGGCCATTTGCTCTCGCCCTTCCTGAGCGCCGACCCGCCCGAGTTTCCCTTCGTCGCGCTGCTGGTGTCGGGCGGCCACACCCAGCTGATGCGGGTGGACCGGGTAGGCAGCTACGAGCTGCTCGGTGAAACCATTGACGATGCGGCCGGAGAGGCCTTTGACAAGTCGGCCAAGCTCATGGGCCTGCCTTATCCGGGCGGCCCGCACTTGGCTAAGCTGGCTGAAGGGGGCGATGGCGCGGCCTTCAAGCTGCCGCGGCCCCTGCTGCACAGCGGTGACCTCGATTTTTCCTTTGCCGGGCTCAAGACCGCGGTGCTGACGCAGGCCAAAAAACTGGGGCCAGACCTGGAAAGCCGCAAGGCCGACCTGGCGGCGGCCACGCAGGCGGCGATTGTGGAAGTGCTGGTCAAAAAATCACTGGCGGCGATGGCCCAGACCGGGCTCAAGCGCCTGGTGGTGGCCGGTGGCGTGGGTGCCAATGCGCTGCTGCGCAGCCAGCTCAATGCCGTGTGCAAGCAACGCGGCATTCGCGTGCATTACCCTGAACTGCATTTGTGCACCGACAACGGCGCGATGATTGCGCTGGCGGCCGGCATGCGGCTGCAGGCGGGGCTGGAAACGCTGCAGCGCGGCTACACCTTTGACGTGAAGCCGCGCTGGGAATTGGCCCCCACGGTCGCTCGCTCCGCGTAGCTTCCTGCCCCCCGAGGGGGTCGCTGCGCCTGCGGCCCGGCAAAGCCGGTTCCGCGGCCCTGGCTGGCAGGGACGGATGCCCGGCTTGATTGGTGATTACTGGATGTCGAGGTGCGTGACGTTGCTCACCGGAACCTTCTTGCCCAGCGTCAAGGTCAGCACGCCGTTCTCGAGCTTGGCCGAGCTGTTGGCGGTGTCGATTTCCAGCGGGAAGCGCCAGGCGGCCTTGACCTTGCGGGGCGCGTCTTCCTTGCTGGCCACGCGGACCACATCGCCTTCGATGCCGATGTCCAGGTGTTCGCGGGCCAGACCCGGAACGTCGAGTTGCAGGGTGTAGGCTTTTTCCTGGTCTTCCACGCTGGCAGACTTGGCGGCGCCGGCATCAGAGAGCGAAGAGAAGGTGTCGTTGAGGAATTTTTCCAGGGCGCCGTTGCTCACGACGGGCGCGTAGTGGCGATGAAAGGCGCGGGCGGGGCGATGGGCGAGAGAGTAAAACATGGCTGTTCCTTGATGGGTTAACAAGGGGCGGTTTCCCCTTACACTGCGCGGCGTTCACCGTGATTGCCGCATGCACCCCAGTTAGGTGTGCAGCCGGTTTATTCAAGCCATATCCAGCGAAAAACAGGGAGTTCTTTTTTTATGCGCCAACACTTGAAACGCCTTTTCACGGCCCTATGTCTTTGCGCTTGCATGGGGGCCGGCGCGCAGACGGCCGGCCAGCCGCCGGTACCGGCACCTGTTCGTATTGCGTTGATCGAAAGCCTGTCGGGCGCCTTCGCCAACACCGGCGAGGCGGTGTTCCGCAACCTGGTCTGGGCCACCGAGCGGGTCAACGCGCGCGGCGGCGTGAAGCTGGCCGGCGGGCCGCGCAACCTGGTGGTCGAGCGCTACGACAGCAAGGGCCAGAACGAAGAGGCGCTGGCCGCCTTGCGCTCGGCCATCGACGACGGCGTGACCATCATTGCGCAGGGCAATTCCTCGGCCATCGCGGCGGTGCTGATTGACGCCATCAACAAGCACAACGAGCGCGAGCCGAAAAAGCGCGTGCTGTTCCTCAACTACTCGGCGGTCGACCCCATCCTGACGAACGAAAAATGCAGCTACTGGCATTTCCGTTTCGACGCGCACGCCGACATGCGCATGGCCGCGCTCATGGACGTGCTCAAGGACGACAAGGCGCTCAAAAGCATTTACCTGATAGGCCAGGACTACAGCTTCGGCCAGGCCGTGTTGCGCGAGGCCCGCAAACAGCTGGGCGCGCAACGCCCCGATGTGCAGATCGTGGGCGACGAGCTGCACGCGCTGGGCCGCGTCAAGGATTTCATCCCCTATGCCGCGAAGATCAAGGCCAGCGGCGCGCAGGCGGTGCTCACGGGCAACTGGGGGAACGATCTGACCTTGCTGATCAAGGCCGCCAGGGAGGTGGGCTACGAGGGCAAGTTCTACACCTTCTACGGCAATGCGCTGGGCGTGCCGGGCGCGCTGGGCGAGGCCGGCGTGGGCAAGGTGATCGCCGTGGCCGACTGGTTCCCCAACGAGGCGGGCGCGCAGTCCGAGGCTTTTTACCAGTCTTTCCGCCAGCGGTTCCCGAAGCCGCAGGACGACTATGTGCACATGCGCATGCAGCTCATGGTCGAGGCCCTGGCCCAGAGCCTGGACAAGGCCGGCAGCACCGAAGCCGGCGCGGTGGCGGCGCAGCTCGAGCGCGGCACGGTCACTTTCGCGGGCCACCAGGGTGCGATGCGCGCGCAGGACCACCAGTTCCAGCAGCCGCTGCTGGTGGCGCTGATGGGCAAGCAGGGCTCACCGGGCGTGAAGTTCGACGTGGAAGGCTCGGGCTACGGCTTTCGTGTCATCAAGACGATTTCGCCCGAGCGGGCCGAGCAGCCGAGCAGCTGCAAGATGGTCCGGCCCTGAGTTTCAATTCTTTTGTTTTTGACAAACGCCGGCAGGCAGATCGAACATTCCCATGACCCTGAGACAGGCTGTTTTAAACCTTGAAGAATCCATGATCCGCCAGGTCGCCAATGCCGGCATGGGGCGCAGCGACGTGCTCAAGTTCTGGTTTGGCGAAAGCGACGAGGTCACGCCGGCCTTTATCCGCGACGCCGCCGCCGCTTCGCTGCAGCAGGGCGAGACTTTTTATGCGCACAACCTGGGCCTGCCCGAGCTGCGCGAAGCCATCGCCGCTTACGCCACGGGCCTGCGCTGCCCGGGCGCCGCGCCCATCACGGCGGAGCGCATCGCGGTCACCTCGGGCGGCGTCAATGCCTTGATGCTGGCCGTGCAGGCGCTGGTGGATGCCGGCGACGAAGTGGTGGCCGTCACGCCGGTCTGGCCCAACCTGACGGCCCAGCCGGCCATCATGGGCGCGCGGGTGCGCTGCGTGAGCCTCAAGCCGGTGGAGGGCGAATGGAAACTCGACATGGCCGAGCTGCTGGCCGCCATCACGCCCAAGACCAAGCTGCTGATCGTCAACGCCCCCAACAACCCCACGGGCTGGACCCTGGCGCGCGCCGAGCAGGAAGCCATCCTGGCGCATTGCCGTCAAACCGGGACCTGGATACTGGCCGACGAGGTGTATGAGCGGCTGTATTACGAGCCCACCCCGAATGGCTGCGCGCCCAGTTTCCTGGACATTGCGGCGCCTGAGGACCGGCTGGTCGTGGTCCACAGCTTTTCCAAGAGCTTTCTGATGACCGGCTGGCGCCTGGGCTGGCTGGTGATGCCGGCCGCCATGACGCCGCACATGGGCAAGCTGGTGGAGTTCAACACCTCCTGCGCGCCGGTGTTCGTGCAGCGGGCCGGGCTGGTGGCCATAAACCGCACGGCCGACATCACGCCGCGGGTGGTGGCCCATTTGAAAACCTGCCGCGACACCCTGGTGCCCCTGCTGCAGGCCGTGCCCGGCGTGCGGCTGGCGCCGGCCAAAGGAGGCATGTACGCCTTTTTCCGGCTGGAAGACCCCGCGGACCCTGGGCGCTTTGGCGACTCGCTGGAAACAGCCAAACGCCTGGTCGTGGAGGCCGGCCTGGGCCTGGCGCCGGGCAACGCCTTCATGGTCAACCCCGGGCCCGAGGCCCAGGGCTGGCTGCGCTGGTGTTTCGCCAGCCAGGACGTGGCCAGGCTGGGGCAGGGGGTGGAGCGGCTCAGGCGCTGGCTCTAGAACCTGTTCCCCGTCTTCAGGCTATAATCCAAGGCTCTGCGCAGTTTGAGGCCTTTTTGGGGCCTTTTCCATGCCGGAACACGACGAAAGCGGTTTATTCATCTCCCATGTCGGGAACACTGCTTCGCTCGCAAGCGCACCTCGGTGCAGGAAAGAGAAAACATGATTGCAAAATCCGTCAAGGCCGAAATCGTCCAGGCCAACGCACGTGCCGCCGGCGACACCGGCAGCCCTGAAGTTCAAGTGGCGCTGCTGACCGGCCGCATCAACGAACTGACCCCCCATTTCAAGGCTAACGCCAAGGATCACCACGGCCGCCGCGGCCTGCTGCGCATGGTGAGCCGCCGCCGCAAGCTGCTGGACTACCTGAAGTCCAAAGACGCCGACCGTTACACCGCGCTGATCGCCAAGCTTGGCCTGCGCAAGTAATCGGTAACAACGATTTGAAAGCGCCTGAGTTAGTTCACTAGCTCAGGCGCTTTTTACTTCGGAGCAAGGCAAAACGAGCACGCGCTGTGTCATTCCACAAAAAAAGCCCTGGGCAGGCCGCTGAGCCCAGGCATTTTGTGGAATGGCATCGTGTTCAGCCAGCCGCCGCTCCGGGCCTCCCGCGCTGCCTCAAGCGTGTGAATTTAGTGGAGATAAGAACATGAGCATTTTCAACAAAGTCACCAAGTCCTTCCAATGGGGCCAGCACAAGGTCACGATGGAAACCGGCGAAATCGCCCGCCAGTCCAGCGGCGCCGTCGTCGTCGACATGGACGGCACCGTGGTGCTGGCCACCGTGGTCGCCAAGTCCGATGCCAAGCCCGGCCAGGATTTCTTCCCCCTGACCGTCGATTACCTCGAAAAAACCTATGCCGCCGGCCGCATCCCCGGCAGCTTTTTCAAGCGCGAAGGCCGCCCCAGCGAGTTCGAAACGCTGACCTCCCGCCTGATCGACCGCCCCATCCGCCCGTTGTTCCCCGAAGGCTTCTTCAACGAAGTGCAGGTCGTGATCCACGTGCTGTCGCTGAACCCTGAAGTCGAAGGCGACATCCCCGCGCTGATCGCCTCGAGCGCCGCCCTGTCGATTTCCGGCATCCCCTTCAACGGCCCCATCGGCGCCGCGCGCGTGGCCTACATCGACGGCCAGTACGTGCTGAACCCCGGCAAGACCCAGCTCAAGGATTCGAAGATGGACCTCGTCGTGGCCGGCACCGAAGCCGCCGTGCTGATGGTCGAGTCCGAAGCCCAGCAGCTGTCCGAAGAAATCATGCTCGGCGCCGTGGTGTTCGGCCATGAGCAGGGCAATATCGCGATCAACGCGATCCACGAACTCGTGCGCGATGCCGGCAAGCCGGTCTGGGACTGGCAAGCCCCCGCCAAGAACGAGCCGCTGATCGCCAAGGTCAATGAACTCGCCGGCGCCAAGCTGCAGGCCGCCTACCAGATCCGCGCCAAGCAGGCGCGTACGCAAGCCTGCCGCGTGGTGACTTCCGACGTGATGGCTGCCCTGAAGGCCGACGGCGTGGAATTCGACAGCGTCGCCGTGGAAGGCATGCTGTTCGACATCGAAGCCAAGATCGTGCGCAGCCAGATCCTGGCCGGTGAGCCCCGCATCGACGGCCGCGACACCCGCACCGTGCGCGCCATTGAAATCCGCAACAGCGTGCTGCCCCGCACCCACGGCTCGGCCCTGTTCACGCGCGGCGAAACCCAGGCGCTGGTCGTGACCACGCTGGGCACCGAGCGCGACGCGCAGCGCATCGACGCGCTGTCCGGCGACTACGAAGACCGCTTCATGCTGCACTACAACATGCCTCCGTTCGCCACCGGCGAAACCGGCCGTGTCGGCAGCCCGAAACGCCGCGAAATCGGCCACGGCCGCCTGGCCAAGCGCGCGCTGGTCGCGGTGCTGCCCACCAAGGAAGAGTTCCCCTACACCATGCGTGTGGTGTCTGAAATCACCGAGTCCAATGGTTCCTCGTCCATGGCTTCGGTTTGCGGCGGCTGCCTGTCGCTGATGGACGCGGGCGTGCCGATGAAGGCCCACGTGGCCGGCATCGCCATGGGCCTGATCAAGGAAGACAACCGTTTTGCCGTGCTGACCGACATCCTGGGCGACGAAGATCACCTGGGCGACATGGACTTCAAGGTCGCGGGCACCACCTTCGGTATCACCGCGCTGCAGATGGACATCAAGATCCAGGGCATCACCAAGGAAATCATGCAGGTCGCGCTGGCCCAGGCCAAGGAAGCCCGCATGCACATCCTGGGCAAGATGCAGGAAGCCATGGGCGAGGCCAAGGCCGAGGTCTCCGACTTCGCGCCCCGCCTCTACGTCATGAAGATCAACCCCGAGAAGATCCGCGACGTGATCGGCAAGGGCGGCGCCGTCATCCGCGCGCTGACCGAAGAAACCGGCACGCAGATCAACATCGAGGAAGACGGCACCATCACCATCGCCTCGAACGACAGCGCCAAGGCCGACGAAGCCAAGCGCCGCATCGCCGAGATCACCGCTGAAGTCGAAATCGGCAAGGTCTACGAAGGCCCGGTCACCAAGATCCTGGACTTCGGTGCGCTGATCAACCTGCTGCCCGGCAAGGACGGCCTGCTGCACATCAGCCAGATCGCCCACGAGCGCGTCGAGAAGGTCACCGACTACCTGAGCGAAGGCCAGATCGTCAAGGTCAAGGTTCTTGAGACCGACGAAAAAGGGCGCGTCAAGCTGTCGATGAAGGCCTTGCTGGACCGTCCGGCCCAGGACCAGGACCGGGGCTGATCCGCACCGGCCATGGATGTTGCGCCGCTAGCGCCCGGATGCCGGGTGCCGGCGGTGCAAACGAATTGCATACCCCATGAAAGCTGTTGAAATTACCTCCTACGGCGGGCCCGAGGTGTTGCGTCTGGGCGCGCGCCCGGCACCCATCGACGGCCCGGGCGAGGTGGTGATCCGCGTGAACGCCAGCGGCGTGAACCGCCCTGACGTGCTGCAGCGTATGGGCCACTACCCGGTGCCGCCGGGCGCGTCCGATATCCCGGGCCTGGAAGTGGCCGGCGTGATCGTCTCCGGCGACGCCAAGGCCATGGCCGCGGCCGGGCTGAAGCCCGGTGACCGCGTCTGCGCGCTGGTCGCCGGCGGCGGTTATGCTGAGCTGTGCGTCGCGCCCGTCGGGCAATGCCTGCCGGTGCCCGAGGGCTTCAGCGACATCGAAGCGGCTTCGCTGCCCGAGACCTTCTTCACGGTCTGGAGCAATGTGTTCGAGCGCGCCCGCCTGCAGCCCGGTGAAACCCTGCTGATCCAGGGCGGCTCCAGCGGCATAGGCGTGACAGCCATCCAGATCGCCAAGGCCCTGGGCGCCACGGTGCTGGTCACGGCCGGCAGCGACGACAAATGCGCGGCCTGCGTCGCCCTGGGGGCGGACCACGCCATCAACTACAAGAGCAGTGACTTCGCCGAAGAGGTGAAGCGGCTCACGAACGGGCAGGGCGTCAACGTCATTCTGGACATGGTGGCCGGCAGCTATGTCGCGCGTGAAGTCGAATGCCTGGCCGAGGACGGCCGCCTCGTCATCATCGCGGTGCAGGGCGGCGTCAAGGCCGAGGTCAACGCCGGCCTGGTGCTGCGCAAGCGCCTGACCATCACCGGCTCGACCTTGCGCCCGCGCTCCGTCGAGTTCAAGGCGGCGATTGCGAAAGCGCTGAAGGAAAAAGTCTGGCCTTTGATCGCCCGTGGCGCCATCAAGCCGGTAATCCATAGCACCTTTGCCGCGGCCGACGCGGCCAAGGCCCACGCGCTGATGGAGTCGAATTCGCATATCGGCAAAATTGTTTTGACCTGGTAAGCCAAAGATGAAAAAACTCATTGCAGGAAACTGGAAGATGAACGGCAGCCTGGCAGCCAATGCGGCCTTGCTGGACGCGCTGGCGCAGGGCCTGGACCATGCGCCGGCCTGCGAGGTCGCCGTTTGTGTTCCCGCGCCCTACCTGGGGCAGGTGCAGGCCATGCGTTCCGCGCAGGCCGGCCTTGCGGCCATCGAGCTCGGCGCGCAGGATGTCTCGGCGCAGGCCTCGGGCGCCTACACGGGCGAGGTGAGCGCCGCCATGCTCAAGGACTTCGGCTGCCGTTTTGCCATCGTCGGCCATTCGGAGCGCCGCCAGTACCACGGCGAAAGCGATGCGCTGGTGGCCGACAAGGCCAAGGCCGCGCTGGCATCGGGCATCACGCCCATCGTCTGCGTGGGCGAGACCCTGGCCGAGCGCGAAGCTGGCCACACCGAAGAAGTCGTCAAGCGACAGCTGGCCGCGGTGATCCACACCAACGGCCACTGCATCAGCGAAATCGTCGTGGCCTATGAACCCGTGTGGGCCATAGGCACCGGCAAGACGGCGTCGCCCGAAGAAGCCCAGGCCGTGCACGCGGTGCTGCGCGCCCAGCTGAAGGCGGCGACTGACCAGTTCGCGCGTGTGAAAATCCTGTATGGCGGCAGCATGAACGCCGCCAACGCGGCAGCGCTGCTGGCCCAGCCCGACATCGACGGCGGCCTGATTGGCGGCGCCTCGCTCAAAGCCCCCGATTTCTTGACCATTATTGCTGCAGCCCGCAAGTAACGAGCGCAGAACGCTATAAATTTAGGAGTAGATATGAACGTTGTATTGACCATTGTCCTCGCTGTGCAAATGCTCTCGGCGCTCGGCATGATTGGCCTGATCCTGGTGCAGCACGGCAAGGGCGCCGACATGGGCGCGGCGTTCGGCAGCGGCGGCTCGGGCAGCCTGTTCGGTGCCAGCGGTAGCGCCAACTTCCTTTCGCGCACCACGGGTGTCCTTGCTGCGCTGTTTTTTGCATGCACCTTGCTGCTCGCTTACTTCGGCGGCAGCTCGCTGCCGCGCAGCGGCTCCAGCGTTCTCGAAGGCACCGCCGTGACGGCGCCAGCGCCTGCCGGCGCGGCTTCCGGCGCGGCCCAAATCCCCGCGACCACGGCACCCGCGAGCGGCAGCGGCGCGGTTCCCGTGCCGCCTGCGCCCGCCGCATCGGGCGCCGCGCAAATCCCGACGAAATAACGTGATTTTGCTGCCGCCTCTCGTCGGGAGAGGCGGTATTTCAGGGTAAACTCTGAGACTGTCTGGAAAGCCCAAAACCGCAAGGTTTCCTCATGCCATCCAGTCAGTTAAATACCGCGGACGTGGTGAAATTGGTAGACACGCTATCTTGAGGGGGTAGTGCCGAAAGGTGTGCGAGTTCGAGTCTCGCCGTCCGCACCAGATTGACAAGCATCGGCAGCAGCGCTCCGGCGGTGCTGTCGGCTCAAACGGCAAGCTGAAACAAACCGCACAGGTGGCTTTTCAGAAGTTGAATCCACGATGAACCTCGATCAATACCTCCCTGTTCTCCTGTTCATTCTGGTTGGTGTGGGTGTCGGCGTGGTGCCCCAGATCCTGGGGCGTTTGTTGGGCCCCGTGCGCCCCGACAGCGAAAAAAATTCCCCTTACGAATGCGGCTTCGAGGCTTTCGAAGATGCCCGCATGAAATTCGATGTGCGCTACTACCTGGTCGCCATCCTCTTCATTCTGTTTGACCTCGAAATCGCCTTCCTCTTTCCCTGGGCCGTGGCGCTCAAGGAAATCGGCCCCGTCGGTTTCTGGTCGGTCATGATCTTCCTGGGCATTCTGGTCGTGGGCTTTGTCTACGAGTGGAAAAAAGGTGCGCTGGACTGGGAATAAGAAGCTAAAAATCCCGAGGGTTCTCTAGGGCTAGGGCGAATCTCGCCACAAAGGTACGGGTATGTCACTTGAAGGTGTTTTCAACGAAGGCTTCATGACCACGAGCTATGACTCGGTGGTGAATTGGGCCAAGACGGGTTCGCTCTGGCCCATGACGTTCGGCCTGGCTTGCTGTGCCGTCGAAATGATGCATGCGGGCGCGGCGCGCTACGACCTGGACCGCTTCGGCATGTTGTTCCGCCCCAGCCCACGCCAGTCCGACCTGATGATCGTGGCCGGCACGCTGTGCAACAAGATGGGCCCGGCCCTGCGCAAGGTCTACGACCAGATGTCCGAGCCGCGCTGGGTGCTGTCCATGGGCTCGTGCGCCAACGGCGGCGGCTACTACCACTACAGCTATTCCGTGGTTCGCGGCTGCGACCGCATCGTGCCGGTGGACGTTTACGTGCCGGGCTGCCCGCCCACGGCCGAAGCGCTGATGTACGGCATCATCCAGCTGCAGCAGAAAATCCGCCGCACCAACACGATTGCGAGGGCATAAAGCATGTCCTCTTCCCCTGTGTCCATGGAGCAGCTCGCCGAAACGATTCACGCCGTCCTCGGCGACAAGGTCAAAAGCCTGAAGACCGCGCTCGGCGAAATCACCCTCACAGTCTCCGCCGCCGACTACCTGGCGGCCGCCACCCAGCTGCGCGATGCGCCCGGCTGCCGCTTCGAGCAACTGATCGACCTGTGCGGCGTCGACTATTCCGAATACCGGGACGGCCAGCACGACGGCCCGCGCTACTGCGTGGTGTCGCACCTGCTGTCGGTCAGCCTCAACCAGCGCGTGCGCCTCAAGGTGTTTTGCCCGGACGACGATTTCCCCGTGGTGGATTCGCTCAACGGCATCTGGAATTCGGCCAACTGGTTCGAGCGCGAGGCCTTCGACCTCTACGGCATCATCTTTGAAGGCCACAATGACCTGCGCCGCATCCTGACCGACTACGGTTTCATCGGCCATCCTTTCCGCAAGGACTTCCCGACCTCGGGCCATGTGGAAATGCGCTACGACCCCGAACAAAAGCGCGTGATTTACCAGCCGGTCACCATAGAGCCGCGCGAGATCACCCCGCGTGTGATCCGCGAAGACAACTACGGCGGCCTGCAGTAAGCGGCGCCGGCAAGAGATACCCACATGGCTGAAATCAAAAACTACACGCTTAACTTTGGGCCGCAGCATCCCGCGGCGCACGGTGTGCTGCGCCTGGTGCTCGAGCTTGACGGCGAGGTGATACAGCGCGCCGACCCGCACATCGGCCTGTTGCACCGCGCGACCGAAAAGCTCGCCGAGAGCAAGACCTACATCCAGTCGCTGCCCTACATGGACAGGCTGGACTACGTCTCCATGATGTCCAACGAGCACGCCTACTGCCTGGCCATCGAGAAGCTGCTCGGCGTCGACGTGCCGGTGCGCGCGCAGTACATCCGCGTGATGTACGCCGAAATCACGCGCCTGCTCAACCACCTGCTGTGGCTGGGCGCGCACGGTTTCGACTGCGGCGCGATGAACATCCTGATTTACTGCTTCCGCGAGCGCGAGGCCCTGTTCGACATGTACGAGGCCGTCTCCGGCGCGCGCATGCACGCGGCCTACTTCCGCCCGGGCGGCGTCTACCGCGACCTGCCCGAGAGCATGCCGCAGTACCGCGTCAGCAAGGTCAAGAACGCCAAAGCCATCGCGGCGCTCAACGAGAACCGCCAGGGCTCGCTGCTCGATTTCATCGAGGACTTTGCCAACAAGTTCCCGGGTTACGTCGACGAATACGAAACCCTGCTGACCGACAACCGCATCTGGAAGCAGCGCACCGTCGGCGTGGGCGTCGTCTCGCCCGAGCGCGCCCTCAACCTCGGCTTCACCGGCCCCATGCTCCGCGGCTCGGGTTTTGCCTGGGACCTGCGCAAACAGCAGCCCTACGACGTCTACGACAAGATGGACTTCGACATCCCGGTCGGCAAGACCGGCGACTGCTACGACCGCTACCTGGTCCGCGTCGAAGAAATGCGCCAGTCCAACCGCATCATCAAGCAGTGCGTGGACTGGCTGCGCGTGAACCCCGGCCCCGTCATCACCAGCAACCACAAGGTCGCCGCGCCGGACCGCGAGTCCATGAAGACCAACATGGAAGAGCTGATCCACCACTTCAAGCTCTTCACCGAAGGCTTCCACGTGCCCGAAGGCGAAGCCTATGCGGCGGTCGAGCATCCCAAGGGCGAGTTCGGCATCTACATCGTGAGCGACGGCGCCAACAAGCCCTATCGCCTGAAGATCCGTCCGCCGGGTTTTCCGCACCTCGCGGCCATGGACGAAATGTCGCGCGGCCACATGATCGCCGACGCCGTCGCCGTGATCGGCACCATGGATATTGTGTTCGGTGAAATTGACCGGTAGTCCCCATGATTTCTGAACAAACCAGAGCGCGCTTCGACCGCGAAGTCGCCAAATACCCCGCGGACCAGAAACAGTCGGCCGTCATGGCCTGCCTGACCATCCTGCAGGAAGAGCACGGCTACGTGAGCGCCGAGAGCGAAAAAGCCGTCGCCGAATACCTCGGCATGGCGCCTATCGCCGTGCACGAAGTCACCACCTTCTACAACATGTACAACCAGCGCCCCGTTGGCAAGTACAAGCTCAACGTCTGCACCAACCTGCCGTGCCAGCTGCGTGACGGCGCCAAGGCGCTCAAGCACCTGGAGCACAAACTGGGCATCGCCATGGGCGAGACCAGTGCCGACGGCCTGTTCACGCTGCAGCAGTCCGAATGCCTGGGCGCCTGTGCGGATTCGCCGGTGATGCTGGTCAACGACCTCACCATGTGCAGCTTCATGAGCAACGAGAAGCTGGACCAGCTCATCGAAGGTCTCAAATCCGCCGAGGCAAAGCAACCATGACGCTCGCTCCCCTGTCTCCCAACAGCGCAGCCGCGCAAAGCGTGCTGTCACAGTTCGCGGCCACCGGCGTGCAGACCTGCTTCCACGGCCGGCACATCAACCCGCAAATCCTGGCCGACCTTAACGGCAGCAACTGGCGCCTGAAGGACTACGAAGCCCGCGGCGGCTACCAGGCCCTGCGCAAGATCCTCAAGCAGGACGGCGGCGAGGGCATGACGCCCGACCAGGTCATCGCCGAGGTCAAGGCCGGCAGCCTGCGCGGCCGCGGCGGCGCGGGTTTCCCGACCGGGCTCAAGTGGAGCTTCATGCCGCGCCAGTTCCCGGGCCAGAAATACCTGGTCTGCAACTCGGACGAGGGCGAGCCGGGCACCTGCAAAGACCGCGACATCATGCAGTACAACCCGCACAGCGTGATCGAAGGCATGGCGATCGCCGCCTATGCCATGGGCATCAGCGTGGGCTACAACTACATCCACGGCGAAATCTTCGCGACCTACCAGCGCTTTGAAGAAGCGCTCGAAGAGGCGCGTGCCGCCGGCCTGCTGGGCGATAACATCTTCGGCAGCGGCTTCAGCTTCCAGCTGCATGCCTCGCACGGCTTTGGCGCCTATATCTGCGGCGAGGAAACCGCGCTGCTCGAGTCGCTCGAAGGCAAAAAAGGCCAGCCGCGCTTCAAGCCGCCGTTCCCGGCCAGCTTCGGCCTCTACGGCAAGCCCACCACCATCAACAACACCGAGACCTTCGCGGCCGTGCCCTGGATCATCCGCAACGGCGGCCAGGCCTACCTCGAATGCGGCAAGCCCAACAACGGCGGCACCAAGATTTATTCGGTCTCGGGCGACGTCGAACTGCCGGGCAACTATGAAGTGCCCATGGGCACGCCGTTCTCCAAGCTGCTGGAACTCGCCGGCGGCGTGCGCAAGGGCCGCACGCTCAAGGCCGTGATCCCCGGCGGGTCGTCGGCCCCCGTGCTGCCGGCTTCCATCATGATGGAATGCACCATGGACTACGACTCCATCGCCAAGGCCGGCTCCATGCTGGGCTCGGGCGCGGTGATCGTCATGGACGACAGCCGCTGCATGGTCGAGTCGCTCAAGCGCCTGTCCTACTTCTACATGCATGAATCCTGCGGCCAGTGCACGCCTTGCCGCGAAGGCACGGGCTGGCTCTGGCGCGTCGTGGACCGCATCCACAACGGCCACGGCAAACAGACCGACATGGACCTGCTCAACTCGGTGGCCGACAACATCCAGGGCCGCACCATCTGCGCTCTGGGCGATGCCGCGGCCATGCCGGTGCGCGCCATGATCAAGCATTTCCGCCATGAGTTTGAAGCCATGATCAAGCCACAAGTCTCCCACGCTCCGGTTTCGGCAGCCGCGCAAGCCTGAACCGCGGAAAGAAAAAAATATGGTTGAAATAGAACTCGACGGCCAGAAGGTGGAAGTGCTTGAAGGCAGCACGGTGATGCATGCGGCCGAAAAAGCCGGCACCTACATTCCGCATTTCTGCTATCACAAGAAGCTCAGCATTGCCGCCAATTGCCGCATGTGCCTGGTCGATGTGGAAAAAGCGCCCAAGCCCATGCCGGCCTGCGCCACGCCCGTCACCCAGGGCATGATCGTGCGCACCAAGAACGACAAAGCCATCAAGGCCCAGAAGGGCGTGATGGAGTTCCTGCTGATCAACCATCCGCTGGACTGCCCGATCTGCGACCAGGGCGGAGAGTGCCAGCTGCAGGACCTGGCCGTCGGCTACGGCGGCAGCGAATCGCGCTACGAGGAAGAAAAGCGCGTGGTCTTCCACAAGGACGTCGGCCCGCTGATCTCCATGCAGGAGATGAGCCGCTGCATCCATTGCACGCGCTGCGTGCGTTTCGGCCAGGAAGTGGCCGGCGTGATGGAACTCGGCATGTCGCACCGCGGCGAGCACGCCGAGATCGAAACCTTCGTCGGCATGTCGGTGGATTCCGAACTGTCCGGCAACATGATCGACATCTGCCCGGTCGGCGCGCTGACCAGCAAGCCTTTCCGCTACAGCGCCCGCACCTGGGANCTGTCGCGCCGCAAGTCGGTCAGCCCGCACGACTCGACCGGCGCCAACCTGATCGTCCAGGTCAAGAGCAACAAGGTCATGCGTGTCGTGCCCCTGGAGAACGAAGACATCAACGAATGCTGGATCGCCGACCGCGACCGCTTCTCGTATGAAGCCCTGAACGGTGACGAACGCCTGACCAGCCCCATGCTCAAGCAGGGCGGTGAGTGGAAAACCGTCGACTGGCAGACCGCGCTCGAATACGTGGCCAATGGCCTCAAGCAGATCAAGGCCGACCACGGCGCCGGCAGCATCGGCACCCTGGCCAGCCCGCATAGCACCCTCGAAGAACTCTATCTGGCCGCCTCGCTGATGCGCGGCCTGGGCAGCGAGAACATCGACTACCGCCTGCGCAACGCCGAGTTCGCCGCGCCTTCGGCCATACGCTGGCTGGGCACGTCCATCGCTTCGCTGTCGCAGCTGCAGCGTGTGCTCGTGGTGGGTTCCAACCTGCGCAAGGACCATCCGCTGTTCGCACAGCGCATACGCCAGGCCGTGCGCAAGGGCGGGGCGCTGAGCAGCATCAATTCCGCCACCGAACTGGCAAACGCCGATGCCTGGGCCATGCCCGTCGCCAACACGCTGCTCGCAGCGCCTGAAGCCTGGGCCCAGGCCCTGGCCGATGTGGCCGCCGCAGTTGCCACCGACAAGGGCGTCACCGCACCGGCCGCCGGCCAGGCCACCGATGCGGCCAAGGCCATCGCCAAGTCCCTGCTGGGCGGCGAGCGCAAAGCCATTTTGCTGGGCAATGCCGCCGCGCACCACGCCAAGGCCTCCAGCCTGCTGGCGCTGGCCAACTGGATTGGCGCGCAGACCGGCGCCAGCGTAGGCTACCTCACTGAAGCGGCCAACACCGTGGGCGCCCAGCTGGCCGGTGCCATGCCTGCCGGCAAGGGCCTCAATGCCGGCCAGATGCTGGACGGCCAGCTCAAGGCGGTGATCCTGCTCAATAACGAACCCGAGTTTGATTCGGCCGCGGGCGCCAGGGCCAAGTCCTCGCTCAACACCGCGCAAATGGTCGTGACGCTGAGCCCCTTCAAGGCCAACATGGCTTTCAGCGACGTGCTGCTGCCTGTCGCTCCCTTCACCGAAACCTCAGGCACCTTTGTGAACGCCGAAGGCCGCGTGCAGGGCTTTCATGCCGTCGTCAAGCCGCTGGGCGATACGCGCCCGGCCTGGAAGGTGCTGCGCGTGCTTGCCAACCTGCTGGGCTTGCCCGGCTTTGATTTTGAATCCTCGCAGGATGTGCTCAAGCAGGTCGCCGGTGCCGATGCGGCGCAGCTGCCCGCGGACAAGCTGGGCAACGGCACTGAGGCCGGCATCGACCTGTCGGCTGTTGCGGCCCAGGCGCCTGCCGTGGCCAGCATTTACCAGCTCGACGGGCTGGTCAGGCGCGCGACCTCGCTGCAGCTCACGGCCGATGCCCGCCAGGCCGCCGGCCTGCAAGCCCAGCTTGAAGGAGCAGGCGCATGATTGACGGAATCTTCGCCTTCGGCCAGGGCTTGATGGGCGGCATCTGGCCGGGCACCGTGTGGCCCGTGCTGTGGACGCTCATCAAGATCGTTTGTGTGCTGGCACCGCTGATGGGCCTGGTGGCTTACCTGACCTTGTGGGAACGCAAGGCCATCGGCTTTACCCAGATCCGCCTGGGCCCCAACCGCGTCGGGCCTTTCGGCCTGCTGCAGCCTATCGCCGATGCGCTCAAGCTGCTGACCAAGGAAATCATCATCCCCACGGCGGCCAGCAAGGGCCTGTTTGTGCTCGGCCCCATCATGACCATCATGCCGGCCCTGGCCGCCTGGGCCGTCATTCCCTTTGGCCCCGAGATCGCGCTGGCCAACATCAACGCGGGCCTGCTGTTCCTCATGGCCATCACCTCGCTGGAAGTGTATGGCGTGATCATCGCGGGCTGGGCCTCCAACTCCAAATACGCCTTCCTGGGCGCCATGCGTGCCTCGGCGCAAATGGTGAGCTATGAAATCGCCATGGGCTTCTGCCTGGTGGTGGTGCTCATGGTGTCGGGCAGCCTCAACATGACCGACATCGTGATGAGCCAGGGCAAGGGCATGCTGGCCAGCAGCGGCTGGACCTTCCTGTCCTGGAACTGGCTGCCGCTGTTGCCGATCTTTGTCGTGTATTTCATCTCCGGCCTGGCCGAGACCAACCGCCACCCCTTCGACGTCGTTGAAGGCGAATCCGAAATCGTGGCCGGCCACATGGTCGAGTACTCGGGCATGGCCTTCGCGATGTTCTTCCTGGCTGAATACGCGAACATGTGGCTGGTCGCCATCCTGGCCGTGCTGATGTTCCTGGGCGGCTGGTTGCCCCCTGTTGAGGCCTTGAGCTTCATCCCGGGCTGGATCTGGCTGGGCGCCAAGACCTTTGTCGTGGTCACCATGTTCCTGTGGGTGCGCGCCACCTTCCCGCGTTTCCGTTATGACCAGATCATGCGCCTGGGTTGGAAGATTTTTATCCCTGTCACCCTTGTCTGGCTGGTAGTCGTTGGGGCCTGGATGCAGACCTCTTACAACATCTGGAAATAGAACCATGTCTTCCGCAGTTGCTTCCGTCAAGGATTTTGTTTCGAGCTTCATGCTCACCGAGCTGTTCAAGGGCATGGCCCTGACCGGCAAGTACATGTTCAGCCGCAAGATCACGGTCCAGTTCCCCGAGGAAAAGACTCCGCTGAGCCCGCGTTTTCGCGGCCTGCACGCCCTGCGCCGTTACGACAACGGCGAGGAGCGCTGCATTGCCTGCAAGCTCTGCGAAGCGGTCTGCCCGGCCATGGCCATCACCATCGAATCCGACGTGCGTGAAGACGGCAGCCGCCGCACCTCGCGCTACGACATCGACCTGACCAAATGCATCTTCTGCGGTTTCTGCGAAGAAAGCTGCCCGGTCGACTCCATCGTCGAGACCCACATCTTTGAATACCACGGCGAAAAACGCGGCGACCTGTATTTCACCAAAGAGATGCTGCTGGCTGTGGGCGACCGTTATGAGTCCGAAATCGCCGCCAACCGCGCGGCGGATGCCAAGTACCGCTGAACCCCAGGCCGCTGGCTCAAGAAAGAATCCACAACAACATGGACGCTAAAACAGGTCTTTTTTATGTTTTCGCCGCGGTGCTGCTGTTTGCGGCATTCAAGGTGATTACCGCGCGCAACCCGGTGCATGCGGCGCTGTACCTCGTGCTGGCATTCTTCCAGGCGTCCGCCGTCTGGATCCTGCTCAAGGCCGAGTTCCTGGCCATCACGCTGGTGCTCGTCTACGTGGGCGCCGTGATGGTGCTCTTCCTGTTCGTCGTGATGATGCTGGACATCAACATCGACAGTGTCCGCAAGGGCTTCTGGAAACATTTCCCGCTGGCCGGCTCCGTGGGTGCCATCATCGCGCTGGAAATGTCTTATGTGCTGATGGGCGGCTTTCGTGAGCCGCCCAAGGTCGCGTCCGGCGCGGGCCAGATAGGCGCGCAGCTTTCCAACACCAAGGAGCTCGGCAAGCTGCTGTACTCCGAATACCTCTACCCGCTGGAAGTTGCCGCGGTGATCCTGCTGGTGGCCATCATTGCCGCCATCGCGCTGACCCTGCGCGCGCGCAAGGACTCCAAATACCAGAACCCGTCGGAGCAGATCCGCGTCAAGCGCTCGGACCGCGTGAGCCTGGTCAAGATGAAATCCGTCGTGGCCGCGCCGCCGGCCGTAGCAGCTGTACCCGCCGAGGAGAAGAAGGCATGACGCTCACCCTGGGACATTTTCTTTCGCTGGGCGCGATGCTGTTCGCGCTGTCGGTCATCGGCATCTTCCTGAACCGCAAGAACCTCATCGTGCTGCTCATGGCCATCGAGCTCATGCTGCTGGCGGTGAACATGAACTTTGTGGCCTTCTCGTATTACCTGAACGACATGGCCGGCCAGGTTTTTGTGTTCTTCATCCTGACCGTCGCCGCCGCCGAATCGGCCATAGGCCTGGCCATCCTGGTGCTGCTGTTCCGCAACAAGTCCAGCATCAACGTCGACGAACTCAACACGCTCCAAGGCTAAAAACAAGATGAGCCAAACCCTCTCCGCATCGGCCCTGCTGGCCGTCCCGCTGGCGCCGCTGGCCGGCGCCCTGGCGGCCGGTATCCTCGGCACCTCCTTCGGCGGCAACTGGATAGGCCGGCGCCTGTCGCACAGCCTGACGATTCTCGGTGTGCTGGTGGCCTTCATCATTTCGGCCATGACGCTCAAGAGCGTGGCCATCGACGGTGCGCGCTTCAACGAAACGCTTTACACCTGGATGAACGTCGGCGGCCTGAAAATGGAAATCGGCTTCCTGGTCGACGGCCTCACGGCCATGATGATGTGCGTGGTGACCTTTGTGTCCCTGATGGTGCACATCTACACCATAGGCTATATGGAAGAAGACGAGGGCTACAACCGCTTCTTCGCCTACATCTCGCTGTTCACCTTCTCCATGCTGATGCTCGTCATGAGCAACAACATGCTGCAGCTGTTCTTCGGCTGGGAGGCCGTGGGCCTGGTGTCCTATTTGCTGATCGGTTTCTGGTTCAACAAGCCGACCGCCATTTTTGCCAACATGAAGGCCTTCCTGGTCAACCGCGTGGGCGACTTCGGCTTCATCCTCGGCATCGGCCTGATCGCCGCCTATGCCGGCACGCTGAACTACGGCGAGGCTTTTGCCAAGGCCGATGAACTCTCCAAGCTCACATTCCCGGGCACCGGCTGGATGCTGGTGACCGTGGCCTGCATCTGCCTTTTCATTGGCGCCATGGGCAAGTCGGCGCAGTTTCCGCTGCATGTCTGGCTGCCGGACTCCATGGAAGGCCCAACCCCGATTTCCGCGCTGATCCATGCGGCCACCATGGTGACGGCCGGCATCTTTATGGTGGCGCGCATGTCGCCGTTGTTCGAGCTCAGCGACACCGCGCTGAGCTTCATCATGGTGATAGGCGCGATCACGGCGCTGTTCATGGGCTTTCTCGGCATCATCCAGAACGACATCAAGCGCGTGGTCGCCTATTCAACGCTCTCGCAGCTGGGTTACATGACGGTGGCGCTGGGCGCTTCGGCTTATTCCGTCGCGGTGTTCCACCTGATGACCCATGCCTTCTTCAAGGCGCTGCTGTTCCTGGCGGCAGGCTCGGTCATTATCGGCATGCACCACAACCAGGACATCCGCTGGATGGGCGGCGTGCGCAAGTACATGCCCGTCACCTGGATCACCTCGCTGCTGGGCACGCTGGCCCTGATAGGCACGCCTTTGTTCGCGGGTTTCTACTCCAAGGACAGCATCATCGAAGCCGTGCATGAAAGCCACCTGGCGGGCGCCGGTTTTGCGTACTTCGCGGTGCTGGCAGGCGTCTTCGTGACGGCCTTTTATTCCTTCCGCCTGTATTTCCTGGTGTTCCACGGCAAGGAGCGCTTCGACCAGAATCCGGATACCCACCACCATGGCCACGACGACCACGGCCACCATGGCGAGCACCATGCGCCGCACGAGTCCCCCTGGGTGGTGACGGTGCCGCTGATCCTGCTGGCGATTCCGTCGGTGGTCATCGGCTTCATGACGATAGAGCCCATGCTGTACGGCGGCTTCTTCAAGGACGCCATCTTCGTGAACCTCGAGAAACACCCCGCCATGGAAGAGCTCAAGCAGCTGTTCCACGGCCCGGCCCAGATGGCCTTGCACGGCCTCACCGCCGCGCCGTTCTGGCTGGCGCTATCGGGCTCGGTGCTGGCCTGGTATATGTACATGGTCAACCCGGCCCTGCCGGCTGCGGTCAAGCGCATGTTCATGCCCGTGTTCACGTTGCTCGACAACAAGTACTACTTCGACTGGTTTAATGAAAACGTGCTGGCCCGCGGCACCCGCATGCTCGGCACCGCCCTCTGGAAGGGCGGCGACCAGAAGCTGATCGACGGCGCGCTGGTCAACGGCTCCTGGAAATTGGTCGGCTGGGTCTCCGGCGTGGTCCGCCGGCTGCAGTCCGGTTACATCTACCACTATGCCTTCGGCATGATTGTTGGCGTGTTTGTGTTGATGACGTATTTCGTCTGGCTCAATCGCTGATCAGTTCAACAAAATCAAGGAAGAACAAGAATGGGTTTGTTGAGTCTTGCGATCTGGACACCGATTGTTTTCGGTGTGGTTCTGCTGGCGCTGGGCCGTGACGAGCAGGCGCGCAGCGTTCGCTGGGTCGCGCTGATTGGCGCGGTCGTCAGTTTCCTGGTCACGCTGCCTTTGTACAGCGGCTTCGAGCTGGGCACCTCGGCCATGCAATTCGTGGAGAAGGGCAGCTGGATCCAGCGCTTCAACGTCAATTACCACCTGGGTGTCGACGGCATCTCGCTGTGGTTTGTGCTGCTGACGGCCTTCATCAACGTGGTGGTCGTCATTGCGAGCTGGGAAGCCATCACCACGCGCGTGAACCAGTACATGGCCTCTTTCCTGATCCTGAGCGGGCTCATGATAGGCGTGTTCTCGGCGCTGGACGGCATCCTGTTTTACGTGTTCTTCGAGGCCACGCTGATCCCGATGTACCTGATCATCGGCATCTGGGGCGGCCCCAACAAGATTTACGCGGCCTTCAAGTTCTTCCTTTACACCTTGCTTGGCTCGCTGCTGATGCTGGTGGCGCTGATCTACCTGTATAACAAGTCGGGCGGCAGCTTCGACATCCTGACCTGGCACAAGCTGCCGCTGGGCAGCACCATACAGACGCTGCTGTTCTTCGCCTTCTTCGCGGCCTTTGCCGTCAAGGTGCCGATGTGGCCGGTCCACACCTGGCTGCCCGACGTGCACGTCGAGGCGCCCACGGGCGGCTCCGCCGTGCTGGCGGCCATCATGCTGAAGCTGGGTGCTTACGGTTTCCTGCGGTTTTCCATGCCCATCGCCCCGGACGCTTCGCACGAATGGGCCTGGCTGATGATCGCGCTGTCGCTGATCGCCGTTGTCTACGTCGGCCTGGTGGCCCTGGTGCAGCAGGACATGAAAAAACTGGTGGCCTACTCGTCGGTGGCCCACATGGGTTTTGTCACGCTGGGCTTTTTCATCTTCAACGACCTCGGTGTTTCCGGCGGCCTTGTTCAGATGATCGCCCACGGCTTTGTCTCGGGCGCCATGTTCCTGTGCATAGGCGTGCTGTATGACCGCGTCCATTCGCGCGAGATCGCCAGCTACGGCGGCGTGGTGAACACCATGCCCAAGTTCGCGGCTTTTGCCTTGCTGTTCGCCATGGCTAACTGCGGCCTGCCGGCCACGGCGGGTTTCGTCGGCGAGTGGATGGTGATCCTGGGCGCCGTGAAGACCAATTTCTGGATAGGCGGCGCGGCGGCGACGGCGCTGATTTTCGGCGCGGCCTATACCTTGTGGATGTACAAGCGCGTTTACCTGGGCCCCGTGGCCAATGAGGACGTCAAGGCGCTGACCGACATCAACAGCCGCGAGTTCCTGATGCTGGCCCTGCTGGCCATTGCCGTGCTGTACATGGGCATCTATCCCAAGCCTTTCACGGACGTGATGAACACCTCGGTCGCCGACCTGCTCAAGCATGTCGCAGTCTCCAAGCTGAACTGAAGCCGACCGAGCAACTACAAAGAATTCAGATGATAGACAAACTCTCCTGGATCGCGGTTTATCCCGAACTCATACTCCTGACCATGGCCTGCGTGATCGCGCTGGTGGACCTGGGTGTCAAGACGCCGCAGCGCACGCTTACCTATGTGCTCACCCTGCTGACGCTGGCCGTGGTGGCCGCCATGGAAGCCGCCTACGCGGTGGGCGGGCAGACTTTCTACGGTTTCGGCAACATGGTGGTCGTCGACCCCATGGGCGGCTGGCTCAAGTGCTTTGCCTGCATCACCTTGATGATCACGCTGGTGTACGGCCGGCCTTACGCCGCGGACCGCGAGATGCTGCGCGGCGGCGAATTCTTCACGCTGAGCCTGTTTGCGCTGGTGGGCATGTTCGTGATGATCTCGGGCCATAACTTCCTGGTCATCTACATGGGCCTGGAGTTGCTGACGCTGTCCAGCTACGCGCTGGTGGCCCTGCGCCGCGACAACGCCGTCGCCACCGAGGCGGCCATGAAGTATTTTGTGTTGGGCGCGCTGGCCTCGGGCTTCCTGCTGTACGGCCTGTCCATGCTCTACGGCGCCACCGGCTCCCTGGACCTCAACGACGTGTTCAACGCCATTGCCAGCCGCCAGGTCAGGCACCAGGTGCTGATTTTCGGCCTGGTCTTCATCGTGGCCGGCCTGGCCTTCAAGCTCGGTGCCGTGCCCTTCCACATGTGGCTGCCCGACGTTTACCAGGGCGCACCCACGGCGGTGACGCTGCTGATAGGCGGCGCGCCCCAGCTCGCGGCCTTCGCGATCTGCATACGCCTGCTGGTCGAGGGCCTGCTGCCGCTGGCGATTGACTGGCAGCAAATGCTGGCCCTGATGGCGATAGGCTCGCTGCTGGTCGGCAACCTGGCCGCCATCGCCCAGTCCAACCTCAAGCGCATGCTGGCCTTCTCGACCATCTCCCAGATGGGTTTCCTGCTGCTCGGCCTGCTGGCCGGCGTGGTCAACGGCAACCAGCTCAACACCGAGTCCGCCTACGGTGCGGCGATGTTCTATGCCCTGACCTATGTGCTCACCACCCTGGGCGCTTTCGGCATCATCATGCTGCTGGCGCGCGCCGGCCATGAGTCCGAGGACATCGTCGACCTGGCCGGCCTGAACCAGCGCAGCCCCCTGTACGCGGGCGTGATGGCCATCTGCATGTTCTCGCTGGCCGGCCTGCCGCCGCTGGTGGGCTTTTACGCCAAGCTGTCCGTCCTGCAGGCGCTGGTTTCGTCGCAACAAGCCAGCTACATCGCATTGGCCGTGTTTGCCGTGGTCATGTCGCTGGTCGGCTCCTTCTACTACCTGCGCGTGGTCAAGGTCATGTACTTTGACGCGCCGCTGGCCCACAACGCCCAGCCGGTTTCCGGGCCGACGGACGCCAAGGTGGTGCTGGCGATCAACGGCGCGCTCATCCTGATCCTGGGCATGCTGCCCGGCGGCCTGATGACGCTGTGCGCCCAGTCGATCAACAGCATCGTCAAGTCCCTGGGTTCATGACACAAACGGCTTCGGTCTGGCTGGTGGTGTTGCTGGCCCTGCTGGCGGCCAACCTGCCTTTTGCCAGCAACCGCCTGTTCGCGGTCTACGCCCTCAAGCAGCCCAAAAACCTCGCGATCCGGCTGGGTGAGATGGTCGTCTGGTATTTCCTCATAGGCGGCTTGGGCCTCTACCTCGAGCAGCGCAGCGGCCAGATCGCGCCGCAGGGTTGGGAGTTCTACGCCATCACCGGCGCGCTCTTCATCACCTTCGCCTTTCCCGGTTTCACCTGGCGCTACCTGTTCAAGCACCGGCCATGAAAAAAGCCGCGGTACCGGGCGATCCTGAAGCCGGCAAGCCGGCCGATGCGCATCTTGTGGAGACCCGGCTGGCTTCCACGGAAATCCTCAAGGGTCATTTCCTCCACGCCATGCGCGACACCGTCAGCCTGCCGGACGGCACGCAGGCGACGCGCGAATACATCATCCACCCCGGCGCCGTGATGATCGTGGCCCAATGCGACGATGGCCGCCTGGTGCTGGAGCGCCAATACCGCTACCCGGTGCAAGCCGTCATGGTCGAGTTCCCCGCAGGCAAGCTGGACCCGGGTGAGGCCTCGCTGGCCTGCGCGCAGCGCGAGCTGCTCGAGGAAACCGGCTACACCGCGCGCGAATGGGCGCGCGCCGGTGTGTTGCACCCGGTGATCTCCTATTCGACCGAGTTCATCGACATCTGGTTCGCGCGCGGGCTGGCACAGGGCGCGCGCAAGCTCGATGCCGGTGAATTCCTCGATGTTTTTACCGCCACGCCCGCCGAACTGCTGTCCTGGTGCGCGAACGGGCAGGTGACCGACGCAAAGACATTGACGGGTGCGCTATGGCTGCAAAACGTGCTGTCGGGCGCATGGGCATTGGACTGGCAGCCTGCCGCTGCCTGACTCCCCGGCGATAATCCGCCCATGAAGGTCCTGAATCTCCAGTGTTCGCACCAGCATGCGTTTGAAGGCTGGTTTGCGTCCGAAGACGATTTCCAGAGCCAGCTGTCGCGTGGCCTGGTCGAATGCCCGCTGTGCGCCGACAAAAGCGTGCAAAAACTCCCGAGCGCACCGCGCCTGAACCTCGGCGGCCGCCAGGACGCTGACGCGTCCGCAAAACAGTCCCCATCGCCTTCCGCCGCCGTGAATGCGCAGGAAGGCGCCGCGGGGCGCAACATGGCCGCCGTCGCGGGCATGCCGGCCGGCGCGAGCCAGGCGCAGCAGGCCGCATTCCTGCAGGCCTTGCGCCATGTGCTGGCCAATACCGAGGATGTGGGAACGCGTTTTGCCGACGAGGCGCGCCGCATGCACTACGGCGAGCAGGAAGCGCGCAGCATACGCGGACAGACCAGCGTGCGCGAAGCCGTTGAGTTGCTCGAAGAAGGCATTGAAGTCATGCCCCTGCCGCTGCCGGCGGCGGTCAAGGAAACGCTGCAGTAGGCTAGCCGCTCAGCCGGGCACAGCCATCTGGCGCCGCCGCACCATGCGGCTCGCCGCGTAAAGCCCCAGCGGGATGGCGACAAAATGCGGCCAGATGAAATAGGCCGGTTCATAACTCACCCAGCTGAACGGGCTTTCGCCGACGGCCACCGAGTCCAGGGTGCCGGTCACGACGACGTAGAGCAGCCACGGCAGGCTGCTGATCGCCACCAGGGTGAGCGAGGTGTTTTTAAGCAGCCTGTAGACCGCATTGCCGGCCGCCACCGCGAGCAGGAACATCGGCAGGTGGCGGATGGCGATCAGCGCGAAGGCGGCGCGCAGATTTTCATCTTCATAACTTTGCACGCTCCAGCGCGCGATGGCCGGGCCGTCGAGCAAAGGCCCCAGCAGCGCCGCCAGGACCGCCACCAGGGCACCCAGAAACAGCGCGGCCGCGGGCCGGCGAAAAGCGGCCATCGCGGGCCGCCCGTTGCCGGGGCCGTCGGGCGCCTGGTCCATCAGGGGTAGAGGCCGCGCAGCTCGCGCGTGTGCAGTATGCGTTTGCAAGCCACGATGAAGGTCGCGGTGCGCAGGCTGACCTTCTGGTCCTGCGCCACATGCCATACGCCGGCGAAGGCGTCTTTCATGATCTTGACCAGGCGCTTGTTGATTTCTTCCTCGTCCCAGAAGAAGCTGGAGAAATCCTGCACCCATTCAAAGTAGCTGACCGTCACGCCGCCGGCATTGGCGATCACGTCGGGCAGCACCAGGATGTTGCGGTCGTGCAGGATGTCGTCGGCGGCCGGCGTGGTCGGGCCGTTCGCGCCTTCGATGATCATGCGCGCCTTGATGCGGCCGGCATTGGCTTCGGTGATCTGCTGCTCGAGCGCGGCGGGGATCAGGATGTCGCACTCGACGTCCCAGAATTTGTCGTTGGCGATGACCTCGGCCTCCTGGAAACCGGCGACGCTGCCGTTGGCTTCCACATGCCGCAGCAGCGCCGGCACGTCCAGGCCGGCTTCGCGGTAAATCGTGCCGCCGTGGTCCTGCACCGCCACCACGCGTGCGCCGGTTTCGGCAAACAGCTTGCCCGCCACGCCGCCCACATTGCCGAAGCCCTGCACCGCGATGCGCGAGGTCGCGATGTCCAGGCCTATGTGCTTGGCCGCTTCCACGCCCACGGTGTAGACGCCGCGGCCCGTGGCTTCACGCCGGCCCAGCGAACCGCCCAGGTCCACCGGCTTGCCGGTGACCACGCCGGTCGAGGTGGAGCCAGTGTTCATCGAGTAGGTGTCCATCATCCACGCCATGATCTGGTCGTTGGTGTTGACGTCGGGCGCCGGGATGTCCTTGTTGGGGCCGATGATGATGCCGATCTCGCTGGTGTAGCGGCGCGTCATGCGCTCGAGCTCGCCGCGGGAAAGCTTCTTGGGATCCACGCGTATGCCGCCCTTGGCGCCGCCGTAAGGTACGTTGACCGCCGCGTTCTTGACGGACATCCAGGCCGACAGGGCCATCACTTCCGAAAGGGTGACGTCCTGGTGGAAACGCACGCCGCCCTTGCCGGGGCCGCGCGAGACGTTGTGCTGCACGCGGTAGCCCTCGAAGTGGGCGACGGTGCCGTCGTCCATGTGGATGGGCACGTCGACGATCAGCACGCGCTTGGGGCGCTTGAGCGTCTCGGCCCAGCGCGCCAGGCTGCCCAGGTGGGGGATGACCCGGTCGACCTGCTGCAGGTAGTTGCCCCAGGGGCCGAGGTTGTCGGCCTGGAGGTAGGAGGGCAGGGGGTGGGAGCCCGCGGGGACGGGGCCGGATGAGGCGTGCGACATGAAAAACTCCTTGTGGGATTTCTTGGTGAAACTCAGTGCACGGAGCTTAAAAGCCCGCTCCCGAATAGTCCAAGGCATTGTGCACCACGATCTATGCAAATAATGCATATCGCCGGGCTTGAATTCAGCGGCCGGGCCCGGGCGGGCGGCCCAGCGGGTGTCATACCGTGAACTGCAGGGCGGCCAGCCGCGCGTAGACGCCGCCGCGGTTCACCAGTTCGGTGTGGCTTCCCTGTTCCACCAGCCGGCCGTGGTCCAGCACCAGGATGCGGTCGGCCTGCTGCACCGTGGCCAGGCGGTGGGCGATCACCAGCGTGGTGCGGCCCTTCATGGCCGACTCCAGCGCCGCCTGCACCATGCGTTCGCTTTCAGCGTCCAGCGCGCTGGTGGCCTCATCGAGCAGCAGCAGCGGCGAGTTCTTCAGCATGGCCCGCGCGATCGCGATGCGCTGGCGCTGCCCGCCCGACAGCCGCACGCCGCGCTCGCCCAGGAAAGTGTCGTAGCCCTCGGGCAGGGCCGTGATGAACTCGTGCGCGAAGGCGGCTTTCGCGGCGGCACGGGTTTCCTCGTCGCTGGCCCCGGGCTTGCCGTAGCGGATGTTTTCCAGCGCGCTGGTGGAAAAAATCACCGCGTCCTGCGGCACCATGCCTATGCGCTGGCGCAGGTCCTCCAGCGCCATGGCGTCGGTAGGTACGCCATCGAGTTCTATGCGGCCCGAAGCCGGGTCGTAAAAACGCAGCAGCAGCTGGAACACCGTGCTCTTGCCCGCGCCGCTGGGCCCGACGATGGCCACGGTTTCGCCGGGCGCCACGCTGAGGCTGAAATCGCTGAGCGCGGCCTGCGCCGGACGCGAAGGGTAGTGAAAGTTCACCGCCTCAAAGCGGACCGCGCTGCCGGCCTGGGGCAGCCGGGCCGGCACCGGCTGGGCCGGCGAGCTGACGGGCGAGCGCGAGGCCAGCAGTTCCATCAGCCGCTCCGTCGCGCCCGCCGCGCGCAGCAAGTCGCCATAGACCTCGCCCAGCACCGCCGAAGCGCTGGCCAGGATGATCACGTAGACCACGGTCTGGCCCAGGTGGCCGGCCGTGATGTCGCCGCGCATCACGGCCTGTGTGCCCTGGTACAGGCCCCACAGCAGCGCCGCCGAGGTCGCGATGATGATGAAGGCCACCAGCACCGAACGCGCCCCGGCGCGGCGCACGGCGGTGTTGAAGGCCCGGGTGGTCGACTGGTCGAAGCGCCTGGCTTCGCGCGCCTCGGCCGTGTAGCTTTGCACCACGGGAATCGCATTGAGCACCTCGGCGGCGATCGCACTGGAGTCTGCCACGCGGTCCTGGCTGGCGCGCGAGAGCTTGCGCACGCGCCGGCCGAACCACACCGAGGGCGCGACGATCAGCACCAGCACGCCCAGCACCTGCACCATCAGATAGGGGTTGGTATAGACCAGCATGCCCAGCGCGCCCACGCCCATCACGGCATTGCGCAGGCCCATGCTCAGCGAGGAGCCCACGACGGTCTGCACCAGCGTCGTGTCGCCGGTCAGGCGCGACAGCACCTCGCCGGTCTGCGTGGTCTCAAAAAATTCCGGGCTTTGCCGTAGTACATGGGCATAGACCGCATTGCGCAAATCGGCCGTCACGCGCTCGCCCAGCCAGCTCACCATGTAAAAGCGGCCCGCCGAAAAAAGCCCCAGCGCCGCAGCCACGGCAAACAGCTCGAAGAAATGCGTGCGCAAGGCCATCAGTTGCTCACCCTTGCCGGCCGCGCTGAAGCCGCCGTCGATCAGGCCGCGCAAGGCCAGCGGGAACACCAGCGTCGCCACCGCGGCCAGCACCAGGAAGACCGCGGCCAGCAGGATGCGGCCGCGATAGGGCCGCAGAAAAGGCAGTAAACCAGAGAGGGAACGTGGTGAGCCCTTGGGGCCGGAGGAGGGGGGAAGTGTCGCCATTGGAGGAGTTTAGTCAAAAATAGGGCAGAAAATTGCCAAAACAAACACAGCCTTGACATTATTTGTCTAGGCATGTATTATTCGGACCCATGAATGCAAAATCCCCCCGCCCCGAAGCTCCCGGCCCCGCACTTTGCGGCCTGCCGGCCGAGTTTTACTGCGCGAGCGACTACGACGCCGGCCAGAGCACCGGCTATTTGATGCGCCAAATCATCAACAGCGTCTCCCAGCAGGTCGCGCGCGAGCTTGAGCCCCAAGGCCTGACCAATGCCCAATGGGTGCCCATGCTCAAGCTCTATCTGGGCAAGGCCTCCACCGTGGCTGAACTGGCGCGCCAATGCCAGCTCGACGCCGGCTCCATGACCCGCCTGCTGGACCGGCTCGAAGCCAAGGGCTTTTGTCGCCGCATCCGCTCCAGCGACGACAGGCGCGTGGTGAACATCGAGCTCACGCCCGAAGGCCGCGAAGCCGCCAAGGAAATCCCCGCCGTGCTCAGCCGTGTGCAGAACGCCCACCTGGCCGGCTTCTCGGTCGAGGAGTGGCAAAACCTCAAAGGTTATCTGCGCCGCATCCTTGAAACCGCGCACACCCTCCAAGCAGCGAATGAACAAGATGACAAATAACACCTGTGACTTTCCCGGGACCGCCCCCGGTCTGACGCCCGATACCGGCCCCAAGCTGCCGGTCTGGCAGGCCTCCTTTCGCATGGCCCTGGTGGCTGCCGCCAGCGTGGTGGCCGTCGGCCTGATGGCGACCGGCCTGACTGGCTGCGCCGACATGTCCGGCATCGCGCCGCAAGCCAGCTTGCGCGACGCGCCCTCGCTGGGCCTGAAGGCCAACCCGGACTCCGGCGCACAGGCCACGGCGCAGGCGCCGCTGGCAGCCGAGTGGTGGCGCGATTTCGGCGACGAGCAGCTCAACACTCTGGTTGCGCAAGCCCTGCAAACCAGCCCCAGCCTCAAGCTCGCGCAGGCGCGGCTGGCGCGCGCGCAGGCCGTGATCGAGGTGGCCGACGCCGCCACCTTGCCGCAGCTCACCGGCCAGCTGGACCTGACCCGCCAGCGCTACACCGCCAACGGCGCGGTGCCGCCGCCGCTGGCCGGCTCCATCCGCGAAAGCGGCACGGCTCAGCTCAACGCCAGCTGGGAGCTGGATTTCTTCGGCAAGAACCGTGCGGCACTCGACGCCGCGCTGGGCAGCGCCAATGCCGCCGAGGCCGACGCCCAGGCCGCGCGCCTGCTGCTGGCCAGCAATGTTGCGCGCAGCTACTTCCAGCTGGTGCGCCTCAATGAACAGGCCAATGTGGCGCGCCGCACGCTGGCACAGCGCGAGGAAACCCTGAAGCTGGTGCGCGACCGCGTCGACGCCGGCCTGGACACCCGCCTCGAACTGCGCCAGAGCGAGGGCGGCCTGCCCGAGGCCCGCCTGCAGCTTGAGACCCTGCTTGAACAGATGGCGCTCACGCGCAATGCGCTGGGCGCACTGGTAGGCCAGCCCGATGGCGCCGCCGCACTGGCGCCGTCCGCGCAAGCCGCGATCAAAAACGTCGCGGTGTCCGCCACCATCCCGGCCGACCTGCTGGGCCGCCGCGCCGACATCGCCGCCGCGCGCTGGCGCGTCGAGGCTTCGTCCAAGGATGTGGCCAACGCCAAGACCCAGTTCTATCCCAACATCAACCTCGTCGCCTTTGCCGGTTTTTCCAGCATAGGCCTGGGCAATTTGCTCGATTCGGGCAGCCGGCAGTGGGGCGTGGGCCCGGCGCTGCGCCTGCCGATTTTTGACGCGGGCCGGCTGCGCGCCAACCTGCGCGGCAAGACCGCCGACCTCGACGCCGCGGTGGAGAGCTACAACGCCGCCGTGATCGACGCGGTGCGCGACGTCGCCGACCAGGTCGCGTCCTCGCAGGCCATTGTTCGCCAGCAAACCGAGCAGCGCGCTGCCCAGGACGCCGCCGAAAGCGCTTACGACATCGCCGTGCAGCGCTACAAGGCCGGCCTGGGCAACTACCTCAATGTGCTCACGGCAGAAACCAGCGTGCTGGCCCAGCGCCGGCTCGCGGTGGACCTGTCGGCCCGCGCGCTGGACACGCAGGTGGCGCTGATACGCGCACTGGGCGGCGGCTACACCCCCGGCCCCGCCATGACCGCAGGCCGCCACGCCAGCGCCGCAGCCTTCTGAGCCAGCCGGACGACCCGCAGATACAGACATCCACAGATAACCAGCAGACCCAAACACCATGAGCACTCCTGAATCTTCCAATTCCGCAGCTTCCGCAGCATCATCCCCAGCAGCCACGCCCGCCGCCGTACCGGTGCAGGCACCCGCGGGCAACCCCAAGCGCAAAAAGGCGTTGACCGCGCTGGCCGCCGTCGTGGTGGTCGCCGGCCTGGGCTGGTCCGCTTATGAATACCTGGTGGCCAGCCACTACGAGTCCACCGACAACGCCTATGTGCAGGGCAATGTGATCCAGATCACGCCGCAGATCGGCGGCACCGTCATGGCCATCATGGCCGACGACACCGACTTCGTGAAAGCCGGCCAGGCCCTGGTGCAACTGGACCCGGCCGACGCCAAGGTTGCGCTCGAGCAAGCCGAAGCCGCGCTGGCCCAGGCCGTGCGCCAGGTGCGCACGCTTTACGCCAACAACGGCACGCTGGCCGCGCAAATCGCCTTGCGTGACGCCGACGTGGTCAAGGCGCAAAGCGATATCGCGCGCGCGAATGACGACCTGAACCGCCGCCAGTCGCTGACCGGCAACGGCGCGGTTTCCAAGGAAGAACTGAACCACGCCCAGACGCAGCTGGCCACCGCCAAAAGCGCGCTGGCCGCCGCGCAGGCCGGTGTGACCGCCGCGCGCGAGCAGCTTGCCAGCAACCAGGCCCTGACCGAAGGCACCAGCATCGAGCAGCACCCCAGCGTGCAGGTGGCCGCCGCCAAGGTGCGCGAAGCCTACCTGGCCACGCAGCGCGCCGGCCTGCTCGCGCCGGTCGACGGCTACGTCGCCAAGCGCACGGTGCAGCTGGGCCAGCGCGTGGCCGCCGGCACGCCCATGATGTCCATCATCCCGCTCAAGCAGGTCTGGGTCGATGCCAACTTCAAGGAAGTGCAGCTGCGCAATATCCGCATAGGCCAGCCCGTCACCCTGGTAGCCGACCTGTACGGCAAGAAGGTCGAATACAAGGGCTCCGTCGCGGGCCTGGGCGTGGGCACCGGCGCGGCTTTCGCCTTGCTGCCCGCGCAGAACGCCACCGGCAACTGGATCAAGGTGGTGCAGCGCGTGCCTGTGCGCATCGCACTGGACGCCAAACAGCTGGCCGAGAACCCGCTGCGTGTGGGTCTCTCCATGGAAGCTGAAGTCGACGTGAGCAACAAGGACGGCAAGACCCTGGCCGACGCGCCGCGCGACGCCGCCCTGGCGCACAGCCAGACCTATGGCGCGCAGGATGACGCGGCCGACAAGGATGTGCAGCGCGTGATTGCCGCCAACACCGGCAAGTCCGCCGTGAAGTCGGCCAAGGCCGCCAACGCGGCCAGGCCGGCGCCGCAGCCGGGCGGCGCAGCCTTGCCGGCCCAGGCCGTCGGCGATGCCCAGACCCTCGCGTTCAGCCACACGCTGTCGCTGGCCGGCAACCGCACGGCGCCTTAAGCCGCTCACCCCAAGCACGCGCAACCGCGGTTAACCCCATCGCGGTTTCCACCCGCTCTTTCTTCGCAAGGCATTCATGGCTTCCGCACCTGCTTCCGCCTATATCCCACCCCCGCCGCTGACGGGGTCGGCGCGCCTCTGGGGTACGCTGGCCCTGTCGGCCGCGACCTTCATGAACGTGCTGGACACCTCCATCGCCAACGTGTCGCTGCCCGCGATCGCCGGCGACCTGGGCGTGAGCCCCAACCAGGGTACCTGGGTCATCACCAGTTTTGGCGTGGCCAACGCGATTGCCGTGCCGCTCACCGGCTGGCTGTCGCAGCGCTTCGGCCAGGTGCGGCTGTTCACGGCCAGTGTCATGCTGTTTGTGCTGACCTCGTGGCTGTGCGGCCTGGCGCCCAACATGACCACGCTGATCTTTTTGCGCGTGCTGCAGGGCCTGGTTGCCGGGCCCATGATCCCGCTGTCGCAGGCGCTGCTGCTGTCGAGCTACCCGAAAGCGCTGGCCGGGCTGGCCATGGCCTTGTGGTCCATGACGACCTTGATCGCGCCGGTCATGGGGCCGCTGCTGGGCGGCTGGATCACCGACAACATTTCCTGGCCCTGGATTTTTTACATCAACATTCCCGTCGGCTTCGGCGCGGCCTTCATCACCTGGAGCATCTTCCGCAAACGTGAAAGCCCCACCAAAAAACTGCCCATCGATTCCGTGGGGCTGGCGCTGCTGGTGGTCTGGGTCGGCTCGCTGCAGATCATGCTCGACAAGGGCCAGGAGCTCGACTGGTTCCATTCCGGCGAGGTCATCGCGCTGGGCATCATCGCGCTCGTCGGCCTGGCGGCTTTTGTGATCTGGGAGCTCACCGAAGAACACCCTGTGGTGGACCTCACGCTGTTCAAGAAACGCAACTTCTGGGCCGGCGCGCTCGCGCTGTCGGTGGGCTATGGCCTGTTCTTCGGCAACGTGGTGCTGCTGCCGCTGTGGCTGCAGCAGTACATGGGCTACACCGCGACCCAGGCCGGCATGGTGCTGGCGCCCGTGGGTGCTTTTGCCTTGCTGCTGTCGCCCGTGGTCGGCAAGAACATCGCCAAGGTCGACCCGCGCCGCTTCGCCGCCTTTGCCTTCATGGTGTTCGCGCTGGTGCTGTGGATGCGTTCGCACTTCAACACCCAGGCCGACTTCCAGACCATCATGATCCCGACCATCATCCAGGGCGTGGCCATGGCCTTCTTCTTCATCCCGCTGGTCACCATCACGCTGTCGGGCATTGCGCCCGAGAAGATTCCGGCGGCGTCGGGCCTGTCCAACTTCGTGCGCATCACGGCCGGCTCCTTCGGCACCTCGATTGCCACCACCATCTGGCAGGACCGCGCGGCTATGCACCATGCGCAGATCAGCGAATACGTGAACCAGGGCAGCAGCGCCACCAACAGCGCCCTCAATGGTTTGGCCGGCGCCGGCCTCACGCCCGAGCAGGCCCTGGGCACCCTCAACCGCCTGGCCGACCAGCAGGCCTACATGCTCGCGGCCAACGACGTGTTTTATGTGTCGGCGCTGATCTTCCTGCTGCTGATTCCGCTGGTATTTTTGACGCGGCATACCAAGGCCGGGGCGGGGAGTGCGGACGCGGCGGCTGGGGCGCATTAGCCAGCGCGCCTTCCATGACGCAGTCCTTCGAACTCAACACCCATATCAAGGCACCCACGCCGCTTGTGTGGGACAGCCTGGTCGATACCGGGAAAATGAAGCTGTGGATGGGCGAGCCGGAGATGGACATCGGCATAGAGACGGACTGGAAGGTCGGCAGCGCTATGGTGGTGAGTGGCCTGCACCACTTGCCCTTCCGGAACACCGGCGTTGTCCTGGAGTTCAAGTCCATGGAGCGGCTCAGCTACACCCATTTGAGCTCCTTGTCCCGGCTTCCCGATGAACCCGGAAATTTCACGACTTTGACGTTCAGCCTGGCGCCCCAAGGGGATGCCACGTTGCTGACACTCATGGCCACAGGCTTTCCGACGGTCAGCATCTTCAAGCACCTGCAGTTCTATTGGGCCGGGACGCTGGGTATCCTCAAGCAGTTCGCGGAGCGGTGTTATTGCCGCGATGCCTGAGCAAAACCGCGGGCGCGAACCTCTATGTGGGTTCCGCTAGTGTTCTGACGGCTCCGGCTCGCCCACGCAAGGGCCTGCGCGGCCTGGTTGCCAGCGGAGTTTGATGTACGGGCCAGCGCATGCCCGCCAGGCTGCGCCGCGGTCTTGCCCCTTACACTAGCCTAGGTTTCGTCAGCCATCCACCACCACACAAAGGGGTTACCTTGAGCATAAAAAATCACCTGGGCCTTTTTCTCATCGCCGGTGCGGCCGTCATCTCGGGCTGCGCCACCACGACTCAAACCGGCTCGGCACCCCAGGTCAGCACGGCTCCCATGGCTGAGCTGCCTGCCCTCAAAGTGACCCTGGATTGCGGTCCCTGCGTGGTCAAACCGCAGATTCTTTCCCTTATTGTTGCCGGCTACAACGAAGCCGCCGCCAAGGCGGGGCGCAAGGTGACGGCGCAGAAAGAGGCAAGCCTGACTGTCAAGTCGTACACGGCCCGCGAGGACGCCTCGCGCTTGCTCGCCGGGGCGTTCGCCGGCAAAGACGAGATCAAAGCCGTCATTGCCTACCAGGGCAAAACCTATTCCGTTGAAGACTACTACCGGAACGCCTGGCTGGGCATAGACACACTGGCAAAAAAGATCGGTGAGATGAGCTACGCCGAGTTGAAATAATGGCCTGTTGCTGACCCTTGCCTCCAGGTTTAGGTTGCCATGTCAGATGCCGTATTCGTTTTGCTGCGACTTTCAGGAGACCCTGATTCGCTGGCCTCTTGCCGCGATGCCCATTTCAGCGCGGAAGCCTTCGATTTCAATTCGGTGATTCCGATGCCGCCGGAACTCGAGATTGAAGAAAGCAGCGCGGTGACGACGGGTTACGACGCGCTGTATGGCGACTGGACAGAGCCCGCCAAGTACTGGACCTGGAAGGAGTCGGCCGTGAAGCTCGGCCATCCGTTTCCGCTTGAGTCCCGCGAACAGCTGCTGGCATGCATTCGCAGCCTCGATTGCGCGGAGATGTACCTGGCACCCGCGCGCCAATACCGGGAGAACATCGAGAAGCACGGCTTTGGGTCCTGGTACGGATGGTGCAAAAAGCATTGGGGCGCCAAGTGGAACGCCGAAGATTCAAAGATTGAAGTTGGGGCTGATGCGATCACTGTCCGCTTCACCACTGCATCAGCCTTTCCCAAGCCGCTGGTCAAGGCACTGTCGAAGAAATGGCCGGCGCTCGAAGTCCGGGTCCGGTATGCGGACGAGCATCTGCGTTGGGGCGGTGACTATGTGCTCAAAGGCGGCCGGGAAATTGAGAAGCTCAATCGACCCGCGGCGGACATACTGAAGGAGATCCGCAACAGCGGTGTTGGGGCCTGACCGGTTTTCAGGCATGGGTGCGCCAGGGCATCCATGCGAATATCTTTCTTACGCGTTTTTGGCCGGGGGGATGGGCGATGCTTCCACCGGAACCAGAATCGCATTGCCGGTAGCCACCAGCATCAACTCGCCGCTGTCCTGCTCGGCAAACAGCTCCGCATTCGCAAACACCTGCTTGCGCCCGGCCTTCACCACACGCCCGCGCGCGACAAAACTTAGTCCCACGGCGGGCGCCAGGCAGTTCACTGAAAAATGCGAGGCCAGCACGCGGCCCGACACGGTAGCTGCCGCATAGCCGCAGGCCGTGTCCAGCATCGCGCCTATCAGGCCCGCATGCAGATAGCCGGCGTACTGGCCCATGTCTTTCTCACGCCAGGCCATGCGTATCTCGGCCTCGCCGGACGCGGCGCGCACGACCTCAAAGCCGGCCCAGCGGTTAAAAGAAGCGGTTTGGTTTACCGCTTGCAGGGTGTGGAGCAGGCTAGGGTCCGTCATGGCTGGAAATATAGGACGGACAGGGCTAGCGCGCTGTAGCGCGGGTGACAGGCCGGGTGGCCGGTGGCGTCACCGGCCCGTCAAAACGAGGTAAGCCTCACGCGTCTCGGGCGACACCGAGGCCACGAGCTGCTCATGCGAGGTCTTGTGCCGCACCATCATGCGCGCCGATGCCACGGCCTTGGACTTGCAGAACCAGTGGCAGCTGTGCTGCATCAGGAAGAGCTCGGCCGACATCGTGAAGGCCTTGTCCCTGGGCGTGCGCCGGGTGCTGTTTTCCGCCGCGCGCAGAATGCCTTGGGCATGCACCGCCAGCATTTTCCGCATGTCGAAGCTCAGGCCCGGCAGCAGCTTGGTCGCGAAGGGAAACGTGATCGGCAGCTTGCTGGTGCGCGCCTCCACTTCATCGACCTTGGAAAAGCCCGCGGCAAAAAGGGTGAACTGCTCGCACAGCTTGAGCTCGGTACCGGCGAGCTGGTTCCAGACCTGTTCGCGGCGCTCCGGTTCTTTCTCGCCCAGGGCCCGCAGGTAGCCGTCGGTCAGGGTTTCCATCAGTTTTTCGATCTGGTACTGGCCCAGGTGGCTGCCCAGCAGGGCAATGCGCCGGCGCTCTTCAGAGAGTTTGAGGATGTAGACGACTATGGCGACGCAGGTCACCAGCGTTAGGAATTCCATTTGGGGTTTTGAGGGGAGCTGTGGGGTTAGTGCTCAGTGTAGTCACTCTGAGGACAGCTTCGTGGCGGTGGATGAAGAGGAAGAGCGCGCCCGCCGGAGCAAGACCCGGCTCAATCCCCTACAGCACGACCTGCTTGTCAGCCAAGGCCTTGCCCCAAGTCAACAAGCGATAGCTGCGGTGCTCGGGCACAAAGTAGGGGTCGTTCTCCACCAGTTCGGCGGCGCGCTCCTTCGACGCAACCTCGAGAACCCAGAGCCCACCGACAAAGCCGCCACCGGGCGCTTCACGCAACCCGCCTGCGGCCAGGATCTCGCTTTCATGCGCGCGCAGGTATGCCAGGTGCAGCGGCTCGCGTTCCCGGCGTACGGCCAGCATCCCGGGTTTGTCGTCAAAGATGGCTACCCAACGCATGAACTTTCTCCTGTTGAATTTTGAAAAGAGACGGCGAATTCACATCCGCAGCGGCTGCGCATACCCTGTCATTTCCAGATACCCCATCCCCACAAGCTTGCCATTGCTGTCGATCAGCTCACTCAAGCCTTCCCAATAAATGGCGCCTGTGGACTGGCGGCTGTCGAGTTCCTGGTTGTCGATGACGGCGCGCACGGTATAAAAATCGGCAGGGGTGCGGACTATCCATTCCACCGGGTAGCTGGTTTGCGTCAGTGGGCTTTTCCAGTGGCGAACGGGTTTGAAGACCACCTCGCCGCGGCTGAAGGTATAGAGCCCGCCCTTGGGTGAACGGAAGGAGCCGCCGTCCCACAGCGCGCTACCGTCCTTGGCGCGAAGGCGGAAGGCGGTGAGGGCGCTGCCGTCGGCCAGGTTCATGCCTATCCAGTCCCAGCCCGCGGCCTCGGGGTGCAGGATTTCTTCGCTCCACTCGTGGTCCAGCCAGGCCTTGCCGCTCACGGCAAAATCCTGGCTCTTGAATTGCACGGTGCCGCGTGCGGCCAGCTGCGGCTGGCTGTAGTAGTAGCTGGCCTGCTTTTCTTCGGGGCCTTTGCGCGACAGGCCTTGTTTGCCTTGCAGCAGCACCTCTTGCGTTTCTTCAAACGCGAGCTTGAGCGCGAAGTCGCTGGACGGCAACTCCGCGATGTACTTGCCGCCTTGGGCTTTGAGCGACCAGTCGCGCAGCTTGAGGTCCATGTCGCGTTCGCCGGCGGTGGCTATGCCAAAGCCGTCGCGCGCGATGCGCTGGTCATGCCAGAGTTTTTTGCCCTGCACGTCGGTCAGGGCCGCATGGGCAAAGAGCAGTTGTTTGGCGGCAAATTTCGAGGCCATGCCCTGGGTGGCGTCCACGCGCGAGCGAAAAAAAGTCAGCTGAAAACCGAATACCCGCTTGCCTGCCTGGTCGCTGGCCTGGCCGGTGATGTACCACCACTCGGTGCGAAATTCGGGATGGGCGCCGCGGTCGCGCGGAAACAGCAGGGTTTTGGCGGGCAGGGCCAGTGCCGGACGGGGGATACCTCCCCACCCGGCCAGCGCGGCGCCGGCCAGCAGCAGGCCGCGCCTGGGCAGCAGGGCGGGCAAGGCGTGCGTGGGCGGCGGCAAGGGCATGGGTTTTTTCAGGCGGCAGCCGCGGGCCGCAGCAGCCTGGCGATCTGCGCCTGGGCGGCCGTGCAGTCGCCGATGGTCCTGGCCACCCATTCGGCGTTGTAGTAAGTCGGCAGGTAGCGCTCGCCCGAGTCGCACAGCAGCGACAGGATGGAGCCTTGCTCGCCGCGCGCCAGCATCTCGTGCGCCAGCGCCAGCATGCCGACCAGGTTGGTACCGGTGGACGGCCCGACACGGCGGCCCAGTAGCTGCGAAAGCGCCTGCATGGCGGCGAGCGAATCCACATCGGCAACCTCCACCATTCGGTCTATCACCGTGCGGATGAAGCTGGCCTCCACGCGCGGCCGGCCTATGCCCTCGATGCGCGAGCCCGCGCCGGCCAGGCCGGCATCGCCGCTGCGGTGATAAGCGGCAAAGACCGAACCCACCGGGTCGGCCACGCAGAGCCGGCTGTCGTGGCGCTGGTAGCGCACATAGCGGCCTATGGTGGCGCTGGTGCCGCCCGTGCCCGCGCCGACCACGATCCAGCGCGGCACGGGATGCCTTTCGCGCGCCATCTGGCTGAACATGCTTTCGGCAATATTGTTGTTGCCGCGCCAGTCGGTGGCGCGCTCGGCATAGGTGAACTGGTCCATGTAGTGGCCGCCGGTTTCCCGGGCCAACCTGCGCGCTTCGTCGTACACCTGCGCGGCGCTGTCCACCCAGTGGCAGCGCCCGCCATAAAACTCGATCTGCGCGACTTTTTCGGGTGAGGTGCTGCGCGGCATCACCGCGATAAAGGGCAGGCCCAGCAGGCGCGCGAAGTAGGCCTCGCTGACCGCGGTGGAACCGCTTGAGGCTTCGACGATGGTCGAACCTTCATGGATCAGGCCGTTGCACAGCGCGTACAAAAACAGCGAACGCGCCAGCCGGTGCTTGAGGCTGCCGGTCGGGTGCGTCGATTCGTCCTTGAGGTAGAAATCGATGCCGCGCGCGGCGAACTCCGGCAGCGGCAGGGGGATCAGGTGGGTGTCGGCGCTGCGCTGGTAGTCGGCTTCAATGCGGACGACGGCGGCGCTGAGCCAGGAGCTGCTGGGTGTTTGGGGGGCGGCCATGGCCCCGATTCTCGCAGCAAGCAAGGCCCTGGTGGCCGGCTTTTAATGCCGGCTGGCCCTCCAGGATGAGGGCTCGCCGAACAGGGCCGGGATCTCGCTGCGGCCTATGCCCAGGTCGTTCAGCTCGTGGCTGCTCATGGCCATCAGCTCGTCCCGCTGCAATCGGGGTGGCGTCGGTGCGCCGCCGCGCGATGGCCTGAACCAGGCGCCACCAAGCCTGCACAGCGCCGCCGCCAGGCCCGCGAAGCGCTGCAGCCCCGCGGTGAGGGGTAATCCCGGTGAGACGGTGGGAATGGCGGCGGAAGGCATGGGGTGCTCCTTGTGGTGTGAGGGTGTGGATGAAGCCAGGCGCCCATGGTGCAATGTATTCTGGTATTGTGGAAGTTGAGTTTTCTGATCAAAACTATCAGCATTCCTGATGAGTAACCTTATGAGGCACCTTCCATGCGCGAATTGAACCTGGACCAGCTGCGCACCCTGGTGGCCATCACCGACCTGGGCACTTTTTCGGCCGCGGCCCAGGGCCTGCACCTGGCGCAGCCCACTGTGAGCCTGCACGTGAGCGAGCTCGAGAGCCGCCTGGGCACGCCGCTGGTGGTGCGCGGCGGCCGCAAGGTCGAGCCCACGCCGGCCGGCGCCGTGCTGGTGGAGCGGGCGCGCCGCCTGCTGCGCGACGCCGACGACGCGGTCGATGCGGTCAAGCGCCACGTTGAGGGCCGCGCCGGCCGCGTGCGCCTGGGTAGCACCACCGGGGTGCTGGTCTACTTCTTGCCGCAAGTGCTCAAGGCCATGGAGCTGGCCCATCCCGACATCGACGTCGAGGTCAGCATCCTGGGTTCAGCCGACACCCTGGAGCGGCTGGCGCAGGGCACGCTGGACGTGGGGCTGGTCGCCACGCCGCCGCCTGCGCAGCGCGGCATGGTGATCACGCACTGGCGCAGCGACCCCATGATGGCTTTTGTGCCCAAGCGCTGGAAGGCGCCGAAACACGCCACGCCGGCCTGGCTGGCGGGCAAGCCGCTGATCTTCAACGAGACGCCCACCCACATGTACCGCATGACCATGGCCTGGTTTGCCGATGCGGGCTTTACGCCGCGCGCGCGCATAGAGCTCAATTATTCCGAGGCCATCAAGAGCTTGGTGGCGGCCGGTTACGGCGCCGCCGTGCTGCCGCGGGAAGAGTCGGCGCAAGAGTCCCATGTGCGGCACGACGTGCAACTGCTGCCGCTCAAGCCCGCGCTGGTGCGCCACACGGCCATGGTGCACCGGCCGCCGGAGGCGCTGGACGGCGCCACGCGCAATCTGCTCGAGATCCTGGCGAACTTCCGCCAGGCCTAGGACCTTTGCTAAGCCGTGGCGATTTCCCCCATGCGCCGCGAAAGCTCGGAGCCGCGCCGGCGCAGGAACTGCGTGAGGGCGGCCGCATAGTCGCCGCGCACGGCCTGTTGTACCGATGGCCGCCGCGCCAGCGCGGCACGCCAGGCGCGCACTTTGGGCGCCGCGTCAAAAAAGCCGCTTTCACCCAGCGCCTCGAAGACGTCGAAATAGCGGAACACCGGTCCGAAGACCGCATCGACAATGCCGAAGGCTTCGCCTGAAAAATAAGGCCCTTGCGCAGGCAGCACAGCCTCCAGCTGTATGAACTTGCGCGCCAGTTCTTCGCGTTGCTTCTGCAGGGCCGTGGCATCGGGCGCGTTGTAAAAGGCGCCCACCGTGTTCAGCACGCTGGAGCCGAACTCCATCCACGCCCGGTGCTGCGCGCGCTGGAGCGCATCGCCCGGGTGCAGGCGCGGCAGCAGCGTGTCGTCCAGGTATTCGCAGATCACGGCTGATTCAAAAATCGCGTCGTCGTCGACCATCAACACCGGCGTCTTGCCCAGCGGCGAGACGGCCTGGAACCAGTCCGGCTTGTTGGCGAGGTCCACATCGCGGCGCTCAAAGGCCACGCCCTTTTCGGCGAGCACAATCGCCGCGCGCTGGACGTAAGGGCACAGCGCGTGGCTGATGAGGGTGAGCTTCATGGCGCGCTCCCTGTGCATTCAGCGGGGCGCCAGCAGGCTGCTGCGGCGCGCGGCCCAGGCGCCGTCGCCGAGCAGCCATTGCGCCAGCGAGGCCACCAGCAGGAACAGCGGGTATTCCCAGCCGCCCTTGGGGCTGGTAAACACCCAGCCGTTGGGCCAGTGCACCCAGACCACGACCGCCAGCACGGGTGCCAGCAACAGCGAGGCCTGGCGGCCGTAAAAGCCCAGCAGCAGCGCGGCGCCGCCGGCCAGCTCGGCCGCGACCACGGCATAGGCCGTAAAGCCCGGCAGGCCGACCGATTCAAAGAACTGCGCCGTGCCCGGCAGGGTGAAGACGAAAATTTTCAGCAGCGCGTGGGTGATCCACATGGTGCCCAGCGCGATGCGCAGCAGCGCGGCGCCGTGGCTGGCAGCGGGGTTTTCAGCAGAAGAGGTGGTGTTCATGGTGCGGTGCCCGGTCAGGGGCGGGAGTTGAAGGAGCCGCCACTTTATGTTTGCAGGAAAGCAATGTAAATTAGCAATCATGAAAACATTGATTGCAAAAACGCAATACGCTTTGACGGCCTACGACCTGCAAACCCTGCTGGCCCTGGTGCGCGGCGCCACGCTTGCCGAAGCCGCGCGGCGGCTGGGCGCCGATGCCTCCACGGTGTTCCGCTCGGTGCAGCGGATCGAGAAAAGCCTGGGCCAGCGCCTGTTTGAGCGCTCCCGCCTCGGTTACCTGCCGACCGAGCCCATGCTGGGCCTGGTGCCGCATGCCGAACGCATAGAGGCCGAGCTTGAAGCCGCGCGCGCCAGCGCCCAGCACCCGCATGAAGGCGTGGCCGGCCGGGTGCGCCTCACCACCACCGACGCCGTGCTGCGCGGGCTGGTGCTGCCCTCCATCAAGCCGCTGCTGGCGCAACACCCCCTGCTGCAGCTGGACCTGCGAACCGGCAACGAGCTGGCCAGCCTGAGCCGGCGCGATGCCGACCTGGCCCTGCGTGCCACACGCAAGCCGCCCGACCACCTGGTGGGGCGCAAGCTGGGCACGGTGCGTTTTGTGCTCTGCGGCCTCAAGGCGCAGGCCAAGGCCTTGTCGACGGCGAAGAAGCCCGGGGCGCCGGACGCGCTCGCCGGCTTTGACTGGATAGCGCCCGATGAATCCTTGCCCGAACACCCCTCGGTGCTGTGGCGGCGCAAGCAACTGCCCAGGGTCACGCCGCGCCACTATGCCGACGGCATTGTGGCGGTGATGGATGCGATCAAGGCGGGGCTGGGGGTCGGCGTTGTGCCGGTGTTCATGCTGGCCGGTGAGCCGGCGCTGGTGCCGCTGGGCGACACACTGGAAGGTTGCGAGTCAGACCTGTGGCTGCTGGCGCATGCCGAGTCGCGCCACCTGCGAAGGATTGCGGTGGTCTACGACCATTTCGCGGCCAGCCTGCGGCTGGCCTGAGCAAGCCTTGCTCAAAATGACGGGCTTGCGCCGGAAGTGCCGGAAGTCCTGAAGACGACTTCGCCGCTGGGGATGTGGACCACGCGCACTTCCTGGCGCGTAGGGTCGGCGACGCTTTTGACGGCGACGGCGACCGCCAGGGAATAGTCCGCAAAAACATGGTTGGAGCTGCTGGGCGGCAACAGGCTGCCCTTGACCGGGTCGACGTTTTCAATGCGGTAGTCATGTGGCGGTGCTTTGACGGATGCCATGGTGAAGACCTCTTTGAAGTGATTTCGGTTTGGGGGATATAGCCTCCATGGTAGGAGCGCACGGGGGCGCCGTGATGACAATTGCGGGACAAAAACGTGACCATGCGTAAGCAAAAGAAAGCGCCTTCACTTGAAGGCGCTCGCATTGGCAAAAACTAAGCCGATGGGATTGCGGAAAGTCCCGCCACTAATCCTTTAGTTCAGTGCAGGCCCTGGCCCGGGCTGCGCTCGGACAGCTCCAGCTTCTTCATCTCGACGGCCACCGACTTGAGCATCTCCAGCGAGGCTTCCGGCGTCTGCACGATGCCCAGCCAGCCGAAAAGATGGTGCCGCAGGAACAGCAAAATCTTGCCGGTCAGCGGATCGCAGGCCACCCAGTGGCGCGGCGTGTAGCAGGGCTCCAGCGCGCACAGCGGCGGGCAGTCCAGCGGGTAGGGCGGGTCCATCTCGGCGCGCAGGCCGGCCAGGTCCGTCACCAGGTCTTCAAGCTCCTCGGCCTGCAGCGTGAGCGGCTGCGCCATCTCCAGCGTGACGCTGCCGTCCTCGTTGCGCACGGCCAGCAGGCCGTGGGCGAGCCGCGTTGCCATGTGCGGCGCCCGCTGGCCGACCGCGCCGGTATGGGGGCCGGCGTGGGGGGCGGGATTGGTGTTCAGGGTGGTGCTCATGGCGTGCTCCCGTGCGTGAAGGGATGACAGAAGGGGGCGAATGTGTGACCCGGGTAACGGATCCGCATGGGAACCAGTGTGCGGCGCGGCAGGGCCGGGCGGCGTGGGAAACCGGCCTTGCGGGCTGTAGGACGGCGCGGTGGTGTGCACTCAGCCGCCCTCCCGGCCAGGCGCGGCCGCAGCCTACCAGTCTTCCTTGACCGCCAGCACCGCGTCCCTGCCGGCCGCGGCGCGCCCGGCCAGCCACGCGGTCAATGTGCCTGCCACCACCACGGCCGCGCACAGCAGGCCCAGGCGCAGCCAGGGCGCCATCAGGTCCATGGTCCAGTGAAAGCTTTGCGGGTTCACCACGTAGACCAGCACGGTGGAGACCGCCAGCCCCAGTGTGAGGCCGGCCAGCGCGCCTGTCAGCGTCCAGGCCGCGCCTTCGCCGGCCACCACGGCCAGGATCTGCCGCCGCGTCAGGCCCAGGTGGGCCAGCAGGCCGAATTCCTTGCGGCGCGCCAGCACCTGGGCACTGAAGCTGGCCGCCACGCCGAACAGGCCTATGGCAATCGCTACCGCCTGCAGCCAGTAGGTGACCGCGAAGCTGCGATCGAAAATCCGCAGCGAGGTCGCGCGCAGCTCGCTGACCGAGGCCAGCTCCAGCAGCGCGCCCGCGCCCGACTGCCGCTCGGCCAGCGCGCGCACCGATTGCTGCACCTGCGCGTCGCCCGCGCTGCCGTCCAGCCACAGCGCCAGGTCGTTGGCGCGCCGGTCGCCGCTCAGGCCTTCGAAGTCGGCCCTGGCCATGGCAATCGCGCCGAACTGGCGCGCATAGTCGCGCCAGACGCCGGCCACATAAAACGGCGGCGCTGCTGTGCCGGCGGCCGTGGCTTGCAGGGATTGCGAGAGTGGCTGAAAGACGGTGCCCGGGCGCGCGCCATACAGGTCCACCATGGGCTCGCTCACATAGATCCCGATGTGCCCGGGCGGCACCGGCAGCAACGGCCCCACCAGCGGCAGCGCGCTGGCCGGGTCGTCCAGCGGGCGCGCGATCAGGGTGACGGCCGGCCTGGCCGGATCCAGCAGCAACTGCACGGTGCGCGCCGCGCCCACGCGCGCCACGCCGGGCAAGCGGCCCAGGGCCTCGACAAATTCCGGCGAGAAATAGGCGGCGTCGCTGGCCGAGCTGCCCAGTGCCGTGCGCACATAGAGGTCGGCCGGCAGCACCACGTCCAGCCAGCGTGTGACCGATTCGCGAAAACTCGCGACCATCACCGTCAGCGCCACCGCCAGGCTTAGCGAAGCCACCACACCGCTGACGGCCACGGCCGCGCTTTCGCGCACGCGGCGCGCGCGCTCCACCGCCAGCAGCGGCAACAGGCGGTGGGCAACGTGGGGGCTGAGCCTGTCGTACAGCAGCGCGATCAGCCAGGGCAGGGCCGTGATGCCGCCCACCAGCAGCAGGCCCACGGACACATAAGCCGCCAGCGGTATGCCGAACAGCGGCGGCACCAGCGCCAGCAGGCCGCCGGCGGCGACCAGGGCGATGCTGAGCCATTGGCTCTTGCCGGCGCCGGCGCTGGCGCCCAGGCCCTTGAGGGTTTGCGCGGGCGGCAGCTGTTGCGCGACCCGCGCCGGCCACCAGCCGCCCACAGCCGCGGCCAGCACGCCCAGCGCGCCATAGGTGAGAGCCGCGGCCCCATTCCACTGCAGGCTGGGCGCGACACCGGAAAAATAACCACCGCCCAGGTCACCGCCCAGCAGGCGCAGCGCCAGCGCGGCCAGGGCCGTGCCCAGCGCGATGCCCAGCACGCTGCCGGCCAGGCCCAGCAACACGGATTCGGCCAGCACCAGCCGCAGGCGCTCGCGGCCGGTGAGGCCCAGCACGCCCAGCAGCGCGAACTGCTGGGCACGCTTGGCCACGCTGAGCGAGAGCACCGAGAACACCAGGAATGCACCGGTGAACAGCGCCACCAGCGCCAGCACCGTGAGGTTGACGCGGTAGGCGCGCGAGAGCCTGCTCACGCGTTCGGCCGCATCGCCCGGCGCGGTGGCCGTGATGCCGGGCGGCAATTGCAGCGAGGCGACAAAGCCCTGCACCTGGGCACCGGGCTTGAGCCGCAGGTCGATGCGCGAGAGCTGGCCGCCCTTGCCGAGCAGGTCTTGCGCGGCGGCGATGTCCATCACGGCCAGCGGCCCGCCGCCCGCGCCCACGGTGCCGGCCACGCTCACGCCGCGCAGTTCGAGGCCGCTTTGCAGGCGCAGCGAAGAGCCGCCGAACAGCTGCTGCGCGGCCGGATTCAAAAACACCGTGCCGGGTGCGAACAGCGCGAAGCGGTCCGCCTTCGACGCGGGCACGGGCATCAGGGCCGGCGCCATGGCGCCCACCGCCAGCACGTCCACGCCCATGATGCGCAGCGGCAGGCGTTCGGCCTTGCCGGCGGCGGTCTGCGTGAGCGCGTAGGTATTGATCTCCAGCACCGGGCTGGCCAGCGCGACCCGCGGGTCGGCGGCCACGCGCTGGTAAAGGCTTTCGTCAAAGCCGCCCTGCGCGGCGCGCAGCTCCAGGTCGGGCTGGCCGTTGACCGCGCGCACAGCCTGGGAAAACTCGCTGAGCGCCGAGGCATTGATCAGCTGCACCGAAAATGCCAGCGCCACACCCAGCATCACGGCCGCCGCGGCGGCGGCATTGCGCCAGGGGTGGTGTTTCAATTCCCGCCAGGAGAAACTAAAGAGCAGGGCGCGCATGGACTCATTGTGCCTTCAGCATCCGCGAATGCTGCGCAAGCAGGCATCTGTACCGGTACAGAAATGGCTTGTCTGCTTCTGCCGGGAAAACACCGCCGTCGTTTAAGCTAGGCCCTGAATTTTCCGTCTTGCCATGAAAGCCTGCTCCACCATGCAACTCCCTACCTACGACGACGTTGTCGCCGCCGCCGTGCGCATTAAAGGCCATGCGCACCGCACGCCGGTGCTGGCATCGGCCACCGCCCAGGCGCGATGGGGCGCCGAATTCTTTTTCAAGTGCGAAAACTTCCAGCGCATGGGCGCCTTCAAGTTTCGCGGCGCCTTCAATGCGCTGTCGAAGTTCGATGCGGCGCAGCGCAAGGCCGGCGCGATCGCGTTCTCGTCGGGCAACCACGCGCAGGCCGTGGCGCTGTCGGCGCGCATGCTGGGCATGCCGGCGGTGATCGTGATGCCGCAGGACGCGCCCGCCGCCAAGCTGGCCGCCACGCGCGGCTACGGCGCCGAAGTGGTGCTCTACGACCGCTTTACCGAAGACCGCGAGGCCCTGACCCAAGGGCTGGCCGCCGAGCGCGGCATGACGCTGATCCCGCCTTACGATCACCCCGACGTGATCGCCGGCCAGGGCACGGCGGCCAAGGAGTTGTTTGAGGAAACCGGCGCGTTGGACCGCCTCTACATCTGCCTGGGCGGCGGCGGGCTCACCAGCGGCTCGGCCCTGGCGGCGCGCGCGCTGGCGCCAAAATGCAAGGTCTACGGCGTGGAACCCGAAGCCGGCGACGACGGCCAGCAATCGCTGCGCGCCGGCCGCATCGTGCGCATCGCCACACCCAAGACCATCGCCGACGGCGCGCAGACCCAGTACCTGGGCGAATACACCTTCGGCATCATCCGCCGCGACGTGGACGACATCCTCACCGTGAGCGACGCGCAGCTGGTGGAGGCCATGCGCTTTTTCGCCGAACGCATGAAGATGGTGGTCGAGCCCACGGGCTGCCTGTCCTTGGCCGGCGCCTGCAAGGCGCTGCAAGAAAAACCGCCCGCCAAGGGCGAGCGCATAGGCGTCATCGTGAGCGGCGGCAACGTCGACCTGGCGCGCTACGCGGAACTGCTGGCCGCGCGCTGAGCCGCCGCAAGGGCAGGGCGCCAGGTTTTGCCCTGGGCGTCCGCCTTTTTTGGATTTGCCGGCTGTCCGGGATGCTGCCGCGCGCGTGCCTTGCGGTCCGCGTTCGGGCTTGAAAGCGGTTTAAGTCCGGAAAATCCAACAAACAATACCCGCGCCAGGACAATGTCCGCGGGTCTGCCTGGTGAATTCGCATACGGTTCAGGGTCTCAAAAAGTGCTTCATCGAAGTGCTTCTCCCACCTGGCCCCTTGGCCTGAACCCAGCGCGGCAGACCCGACCATGTTTAGAACCGACTACCAAAACCCTTTGCGCCGCATCACCCGCGTCGAATCTGACCGCGAGCGAAGCTGGCGAGTCTCCGTCCGCCGTTATGGGCAGACCATTGCCAGGGCCTTTACCGACCTGTGCTACGGCGGCAAGCGCAAGTCGCTCGCCGCGGCCAGGATTTACCGGGATGCACTGGAGGCGCACATCGCCACCTTTGACGCGGACCATCGCCTGTGGCGCCGCACGCAGAAAAGCAAGGGCAACTCATCGGGAACCGTAGGCGTGGCGCGCTACCTGGCGCCTTCCAAAATACCGGGCGGCCCGCCCGCGCCCTATTGGCAGGCTTTCTGGCTCGATGAACTGGGCAAGCGCCAGAGCAAGGTCTTTCGGGTGGGTGCCCATGGCGAGAGAGGGGCCAGGCGGCTGGCCCTGCAAGCGCATGCCCGGGGCCTGGCCGCGGTGCATGCGGCCTTCCAGCGCAAGGCGTGGCCCGAGCCCCCAAACAGCAAGCTCGGCAAGGAACACGAGTCCCTTCTTTTTGCCGCGGCCTTTGCCGCCGAATCCTTGCGGCCCTGATGCCCGGCCGGCGGCGATGTCAAGCGGCCCGTATGCCGCCCGCGTTCAAGTGCAGTATGCGGTCGGCGCGCGCGGCGGCGGCTTCCGAGTGCGTGACCAGCACCAGCGAGGCGCCTTGCCCGCGCGTCTGGGCGATCAGCGCGTCCATCACGCGGGCTGCGGTGGACGGGTCCAGGTTGCCCGTGGGTTCGTCGGCCAGCAGCAGGCTGGGCTGGTGCACCAGCGCGCGCGCGATGGCCACGCGCTGCAGCTGGCCGCCGCTGAGCTGCTGCGGCAAACGTGCGCCCAGGCCGGCCAAGCCCACGGCCGACAGCATGGCCTCTACCCGGGCCGCATCGGGCTGATCGAGCAGCAGCAAGGGCAGGGCCACGTTTTGCGCCACGTCCAGGTGCGGCAGCACATGGAAAGCCTGGAACACAAAACCCACATGGCGGCGGCGCAGCAGCGCGCGTTCATCGTCGCCGAGCACGCCCAGGTCCTGGCCCTTGAGCTGCACCGAGCCCTCATCCCAGCTGTCCAGCCCCGCCATGCAGTTGAGCAGCGTGGACTTGCCCACACCTGATTCGCCGACGATGGCAACAAACTCGCCGGGCGCGATATCCAGCGAGACGTCGCTGAAGACGGGGGTATCCAGGTAGCGTTTGGCGAGGTGGCGGACTTGGAGCATGGGGTTATCGTACCCCCCCGTCCGGGCTCACTTCGTGTAGCCCGTTCCCCCCTCAGGGGGCGGCGCCTGGGGCCGGCAAAGCCGAAAAAATTGCACACCCCTATCGGGCTCACTTTGTGTAGCCCTTTTCCCCTTGCAGGGGACGGCGCCTGGGGCCGGCACAGCCGGACCCTCGGCCCCCATTGGTGAATATCCCGCCCGGGGTTACGCCCTGAATCTTCAAGCCAGCAGGGGCCGCGGAACTGGCTTTGCCGGGCCGCAGGCGCAGCGGCCCCCTCGGGGGGCAGGGAGCGACACGAAGTGCGCGACCGTGGGGGCTAGTCTTTCCAGCGTTCGAGCCAACGCTCCATCAGCTTGCCCGCGGCTTCACGCCCGCCCAGCCCGAAAGACAGCGCCACGGCGACGGCCACCGAGCCCAGCGTGAGGCCGAAGGCCAGGTGCACGATTTCGTTGGCGATGCCCATGGCGCGCAGGCCCATGGCAATCACCAGCCCCAGGATGGCGACGCGCGCCACGCCGGCCAGCCCGGCCGTGTGTTTGCCGCTGGCTTTGTGGATGGCGTCGAAGGCGAGGTTGGAAATCCAGAAGCCCACGGCCAGGATGGCGCCGCCCAGCAGGATGTCGGCGCCGAAGCGGATAAAGGAGGCCACCATGACACCCACCTGCTCAAAGCCGAGCTGGCCGGCCGCCTCGGTGGCGGCAAACAGCATGGCAAAAAACATCAGCAGGGTGGAGGCCAGGCGCGAAGGCCGGCCCGCGCCCGACAGCAGGTGCTGCACGCCCATTTTTTGCGGTAAGTTGTCGGCGCCGGCGCTTTCCAGCAGGCTGGCGAGCAGGCGCGAGGCAAAACGCGCCACATACCAGGTCAGCAGCAAAATCACCGAAGCGGCCACGATGCGCGGCACGGCCGCGAACATCAGGCTCAGCATCTGCGAGGCCGGCCGTGAAATGGCTTCTATCCTGAGCGCGTCCAGTGCCGCGATCAGCGAGGGCACGAAGACAAAAATGAAGACCAGCGTGCCGGCCAGCGCCGACAGGCGTATGGAGCTGTCCAGGCCTATGCGCTGGTTGATGCGGTCGGCGCCGGCGGCGGCCAGCAAATTGCTGACCAGGCCGCTCAGCACCCGGCCCACCACATAGCCGACCCCCGCAATCAGCAATGCCGCGAAGGCGCTGGGCACCATGCCCAGCACCTGGTTGAGCATCAGCGTCACGGGCTCCAGCAGGGCGTTGAGCTCAAAGGCCTTGAGGATGGCCGGCAGCAGCATCAGGATGACCAGCCAGAACAGCACGTTGCCGACGTTGTGGCTCATGGGGGCCATGCCGGCTTCGCTGGAGAGCTTTTCGTCCAGCGTGGTCAGCGCCAGCGCGCGGGTGGCCAGCGCGCGCAGCACGGTGGCCAGCAGCCAGGCCAGCAGCGACAGCACCACGCCGGCGAGCAGCTTGGGCAGGTAGCCGATGATGTCGCTCATCATGCTGGCGAAGGGGTTGGTCAGCAGCGACAGGTCCAGCACGTTGAGGACCGCGATCAAGGTGGCCAGCAGCACCAGCCAGAACACGCCCGCCGCCACCGGCGACTCGGCGTCCATTTGCACGCCCGAGCTTTCCTCGATGCGGACGTTGACCTTGAGCAGCCTCAGCAGCCGCCGCACGGCCGCGCGCGCGGCCACGGCCAGCAGCCAGCCCAGCGCCAGCACGGCGACGGCGCCCAGGATTTGGGGAATGTGCGCGCCCAGGCTGGCTTGCAGGGCGTTGGCAAAGGGTGACAGCTCCATGATGCGCTCTCCTTGTTGTTGTGACACTTCAGGCAGGCGAGACGGGTGCGCTTGTTACCTCAGGGGGGCCAGGCGCGCCCCATTCTTGCAGCTATGGATGCGGCGATCAAGCCGGGCGTGTCGGGCGTGCGGCGGCCGTGTCCAGGCTGTGCGCGATGGCTTGCAGCACCTGCGCCACCGGCTGCCCGCCGTCGCAGGCCACCACCAGGCGCTGCGGCATGGAGCGCAGCCAGGTGATCTGGCGCTTGGCCAGCTGGCGTGTGGCGAAAACACCCTTGTCGCGCAGCTCCGCCATCGGGTAGTCGCCGTCCAGCGCTTCCCAGGCCTGGCGGTAGCCCACGCAGCGCATGGACGGCAGGTCGCGGCTCAGGTCGCCGCGCGCGCGCAGGGTTTTGACTTCCTCGATGAAACCGGCCGCCAGCATGGCGTCAAAACGCTGGGCGATGCGTTCATGCAGCCAGGCGCGGTCTTGCGGTTCCAGCGAGATCAGGGTGAAGGCCTGGGCGGTGCCGGCGCTGGATTTTCGGGCCGCGCCCTGCGCATGGAAAAAAGACAGCGGCCGGCCCGAGACGCGGAACACCTCCAGCGCGCGCGAGATGCGCTGCGAATCGTTGGGCGCCAGCCGTTCGGCCGTGGCCGGGTCCACGCGCGCGAGTTCGGCATGCAGCGCGGGCCAGCCGCGCGCGGCGGCTTCATCGGCCAGTGCGGCGCGCACGGCGGCATCGGCCTTGGGCATGTCGTCCAGGCCGTCGAACAAGGCCTTGAAATACAGCATGGTGCCGCCCACCAGCAGCGGCAGCTTGCCGCGCGCGCGGATGTCCGTGATCAGGCGGCCGGCGTCGGCCACGAACTCGGCGGCGCTATAGGCCTGCAGCGGGTCGCGGATGTCGATCAGGTGGTGCGGCACGGCCGCGAGTTCATCACGCGTGGGTTTGGCCGTGCCTATGTCCATGCCGCGGTAGACCAGGGCCGAGTCGACGCTGACGATCTCGGCCTCGTGGCGCTGCGCGATCGCCATCGCGGCGGCCGTCTTGCCCGACGCGGTGGGACCGGCGATGCAGATGCAGGGAAGGCTCACGTCTTTCTCGCGGCGGCCTCATGCGCCGGCTCGCCGTATTTGCGCACCACCGTCCAGGCCGTCGTGGCGATCAAGACGCTCCAGAACCAGACCCCATGCGTCAAGGGCCGCACGGTGCCGTCCATGTGGGTGCCCAGCCAGCCGCCCATGCCGAAGGCCACCAGCATCATCAAAAAGCCGTTGAGCGCCGAAGCCGCGCCGGCCGCCTGCGGGAAGGGGCCGACCGCGCCGCTCTGGCCGCAGGGCTGGTGCACGCCGTGGCCCAGCATGAAGAGGTAGTAGGGCAGCATGATGGCCCAGACGTTCTGCACGCCGGCCCAGGCCAGCACACCCATGGTGGTGCCGCCCGTCAGGCTCAGGCAGGCGGCAATCGCGACCGAGCGGCGCACGCCGAAACGCGGCAGCAGGCGCCGGCAGATGAAGGTGCCGGCCAGGTAGCAAAAACACATGGAAAACATCACCAGGCCGTAGCCCGTCTTGCTCAGGCCCAGCACCTTGATGAAAACGAAGGAGGAGGTCGCAAGGAAAGTGAACAGCCCGCCGTAGGAGGCCGCCGTGAGGGCCGAAAAAGCCAGAAAGGTGGGATGGCGCAGGATGGTGAGCCAGGTGCGCAGCAGCGTGCCGGGGCGCAGGGCCAGCGGGTTTTTCTGCGCCAGCGATTCTTCAAAGCGCAGGCCGACCAGGGCCAGCGTGGCCGCGCCGAACACGGCCAGCGCCGCCAGCGCGATGCGCCAGCCGTAAAACTCGGACAGCAGGCCGCCCAGCGGCGCGCTGACGCAGGCCAGCACGCCCAGGCCGCTCAGGCCCTTGGACATGACGCGCGCGCCTTCGAGCGGCTGGTACAGGTCGCGCACGATGGCGCGCGCGCACATCACCACCGCGCCCATGGCCGCGCCCTGGACGACGCGCCAGACGATCAGCAACAGCATCGAGGGCGCGAAGGTGCTGCCGACCGAGGCCAGGGTGTAGGCCGACAGGCCCCACAGCAGGATGGGCCTGCGGCCGAAGCGGTCGGACAGCGGTCCCCAGATCAGCTGCGAGGAGCCGAAGGCCAGCAGCAACGCGCTCAGCGTGAGCTGGGCCTGCGACATGGGCGCGCCGAAGCCTTCGGTGAGCGCTGGCAGGGCGGGGAGGTAGAGGTCGGTGGTGACGGGCTGTATGCCCAGCAGCATTGAAAGGATCAATACGACCAGGCCGGCCGGCATGGCAGGCGCCACGGTCTTCGAAACGGAAACATCCATTCAACTGAGCGTATCAGACAAACGCCCGTGCGGCAGCGCGGCCGCCACCGCGTTTCAGCGCAGGCCCGACTTGTAGCGGGCGATGGCCTTGGCCCGGAGGTCTTCGCTGATTTCCGTTTCGCTTGCCGCGGATGCGGCCGGCAAGGCTTCGGCCGCGCCGGAAGCGCTTGGCGGCAAAGGTTCACTGCCGCGAGGACCGAAAATCTTGGTCTGCGCATAAGCGGCATAGCCGCGCAGGCGCTCGTCCTTGCTTTCCAGTGCCTCCTGAATGACTTCGGTGGCGTAGGGCAGGTCGTGCAGGAATTGGTGGACGTTCAGTGAGCGTCCGAACTCCCGCTTCATGGGAATAACCATGCGCACTGCGTAGGTCATGAGGTCGGAATCCGGCGGATTCATGGTGAGCTGCATGCTGTACTGTGTTGATCCAGGGGCTCAGGCGCCTGAAATCATTTCACCGTGCTGGGCGAGGTCCAGCCCCAGTTGTTCCTCTTCCGCGGTCACGCGAAGGCCAGCCAGGGGCTTGACCACCAGCAAGACCAGCCACGTCATGATGGCCGCGTAGGCCGCAACGGCGCAGGCTCCCATGAGATTGGTCAGCACGGTCGCAGTGACGGGCGCAATTTCCTTGAGCGCAAAGACCGGCGTCAGGACCGTGCCTATGAACCCGCCCACGCCATGAAGTGCAAATACATCGAGCGAATCGTCGATCCCTGTCGCGCGCTTGAAACGGGTCACCGCGAGGAAACAGCCGACACCCCCCGCCGCGCCCAGCACCGATGCGCCTAGGACGCCGACAAAGCCGGATGCCGGCGTGATGGCGACCAGGCCGGCAATGGCGCCCGTGGCCATGCCCAGCACGCTGAACTTTCCGCGCTGGACGTATTCGCAGATGCCCCACATGAAGGCGCCGACGCAGGCGGCCACCTGGGTGGCCAGCAAGGCGCCCACGGCGCGCGAACTGGCCTCAAAGGCTGAGCCCGCATTGAAGCCGAACCAGCCGGCCCACAACAGCCCGGCGCCGATGATGGTCACCAGCAGGTTGTGCGGCACCATGGGCTCGGTCCCGAAGCCCTTGCGCGGACCCACCACCTTGGCGGCTACCAGGCCACTGGCGCCGGCGGCGATGTGCACCACCGTGCCGCCCGCAAAATCCATATGCCCCATGGCGGCGAGCCAGCCGGTGGGTTGCCAGATCCAGTGCGCTACCGGGGCATAGACCAGTATGGTCCAGAAGGCCGCGAAGAAGATGGTGGCGCTCAGGCGCATGCGCTCGACGGTGGCGCCGATGATCAGCGCGAAGGTGATGATGGCGAATGCCAGCTGGAACAGGAAAAAAGCGGATTCCGGAACGGTGGGGGCCGAAAGGTGCGCACCGACCTTGGCGCCCAGCAGCCCGTCGCTGAGCGCGCGGCTCATGTCCCCGATCCAGGGATTGCCGGGCGTGAATGCCAGCGAGTAGGCAATGCCCGCCCATACCAGTGTGACGACCGTTGTGGCTGCAAAGGTATGCGCCACGATCGACAGGGCATTTTTGGCTCGCATCATGCCGCTGTAGAACAGCATGATGCCGGGAATGGTCATCAGCAGCACCAGCACGGTCGAGATCAGCATCCAGGCCGTGTCCGCCCCATTGAATTTTGCGAGCGCGGGCGTTGCCGTGGTTGCGGCTGTTTGGGCGTGCAGGGGGGCTGATGCCAATAGCGGCAGAACAAGAGCCAGCAAGTTGAAGGCAGGCAACCTGCGGATTACCAGGACTTGGCGCATAGATCCCTCTCGATTTTTGGGGTTATTCGAAAAGGGATGTTACATCCAGCTACATGTTATTGATAAGTTAAAAATACCTATTTTTGAGAAATTGTTGCCTGAATCACAGTAGAAGTACCACTTTTGAAGCAGGATTTTGGTGGTGGCCGTGCCACAGGCCACCGAGCTCTTTGCCGCAGGGCTTATTTCAGGTCGAACAGCTGCGTCAGCGCTTGTCGGTACTGCGGCAGTCCGACCAGGTTGGCATTGTGGTGCGAACCGCCCGGCACAAGCACGAACTGCTTGGGTTGCGCAGCGGCGTCATAGAGCTTGCGCCCCAGGTCGGGCAGTATCAACCGGTCCTCGTCGCCGTGCACCACCAGCAGCGGCGAGCCTATCTTGTCCACCTTGCGCACGGCCTCAAAGCGCTGGGTGATCAGCAGCGACACCGGCATCCAGCCCCACTGGGAGCTGCTCACCACGTCGGCAATCGAGGTGAAGGTGCTTTCGACGATGGTGCCGCGCTCGTCGTTGACCTCGGTCGCCAGGTTGATGGCGATGGGCCCGCCCAGCGAGTGGCCGAAGATGTAACGCGGCCGGTCCGGGTATTTTTTCGCCAGCCAGTCCCAGGCGGCGCGGGCATCTTCGTAGGCGGATTTTTCGGAAGGCAGCTCCTGCGTGCTTTTGCCGAAGCCGCGGTAGTCGATGGCCAGTACCGAAAAGCCGAGCTCCTGCATGCGGCGCATGCGCGGCGCGGAGCCGGTGACGTTGTAGCGCGCGCCGTGCAGGTAGAGCAGCACCGGCGCTTTTGCGGACTCGGGCTTGTCGCTGTCCAGCCAGAGGCCGTGCAGGCGGACCGGGTGGTCGCCGGCGGCGGTGTAGTCTATCCAGACGTCGTCCATGCCCACCGCCGCGGCGGCGCCGCCGCTCCAGGTGCGGTCGCTGGGCTGGAAGATCCAGGCGCGCTGCTTTTCGTCGAGGGTGGCGCAGCCGGCCAGCAAGGCCAGCGCCGTGCCGAAGCTTGCGAAAAGGTGCCAGCGTTTCATGGTCATGACTGAGTACACCGCGTCCCAAAAGTTCAGGACGCTGGTGTTTGCCCTAGATGTAACAGCCCGCGGCGTGCAATCCTCACGTTTGCGGCGCTAACGTCCGCGCATGAAGAGCGAGTCCAGTTCCTTGATGCTGACCTGGCGCCAGGTCGGCCGGCCGTGGTTGCACTGGTCGGAGCGCTCGGTGGCTTCCATCTGGCGCAGCAGGGCGTTCATCTCGTCCAGCGTGAGCTTGCGGTTGGCGCGCACCGCGCCGTGGCAGGCCATGGTCGACAGCAGCTCGTTCTGCGCGCGCTGGATCACGGTGCTGGCGTCGTGCTGGGCCAGTTCGGCCAGCACGCTGCGCGCCAGCTCCACCGCGTCGCCTTGCGCCAGGCTGGTGGGCACGGCACGCACCGCCAGGGTCTTGGGCGAAAAAGGCGTGATCTCCAGGCCCAGCGTTGCCAGGGTCTGGGCGCAGGCCTCGGCCGTGGCGACTTCCTGCGGGCTGGCGGCAAAGGTGGCGGGGATCAAGAGCGGCTGGCTGGCCAGGCTGGCGCCTTCGCCGCCGTCCATCTGGGTTTTCAGGCGCTCGTAAACAATGCGCTCGTGGGCCGCGTGCATGTCCACGATGACCAGGCCCTGGGTGTTTTCGGCCAGCACGTAAATGCCCTGCAGCTGGGCAATCGCGCGGCCCAGCGGCCAGTCGCCGGGGGGCAGGGGCACGGCATCGGCCAGGATTGCCGTACCGTTGACGGGTGCGGGCGCCAGGGCATACGAAGAGGCGGGCGTAAAACCGCCGCCTGCCTGCGTGCGGCCTTCACCGGACTGCGCCGGCACTGGCCACATGGCCTCAAAGTCGGAAACCCGGCTGCCGCCGTTGCCGCCATGGCCGCTAATGCCGCTGTTGCCGGCGAAATTCATGCTGGGCTGCGCCCACCCCTGACGGGAGAAAGCCTGGTGGGGTTCTGCTGAGGCCTCTGCGGCCACACCGGCGATTGCCGCGTCGGCCGCAGCGGAGGAACGCGGAATCGCCAGTGCGTTTTCGGTCGCATGGCGCACCGCCTGGTGCACCTCGCGGCTGTCGCGAAAACGCACCTCTATCTTGGTCGGGTGCACGTTCACGTCCACGCGGCTCGGGTCTATCTCGACATACAGCGCATAGACCGGCTGGCGGTGGCCGTGCAGCACGTCCTCATAGGCGCTGCGCGCCGCGTGGGTCAGCACCTTGTCGCGCACATAGCGGCCGTTGACATAGGCGAACTGCTGGTCGGCGCGCGAGCGGGCGGCATCGGGAATGCCGGCCACGCCCCAGACGCGCACGGCGGGCCGGCCGTCATGGCGCAGTGCCGAACTTGCGTAATTCACGGTGACCGACTGCTCGACAAACTCGCTGCCCAGCACGTCGGCCAGGCGCTGCTCATGGGCCTTGTCGCCGCTGGCGGCGCGCCACTGCTCGACCAGCTTGCCTTCGTGCCAGATGGCGAAACCGACGTCGGGCCGTACCAGCGCGTGGCGGCGCACGGCTTCTATGCAGTGGGCCAGTTCGGTGGCGTCGGTTTTGAGGAATTTGCGGCGTGCCGGCGTGGCGTAAAACAGCTCGCGCACTTCCACGCTGGTGCCGCGGCTGCGCGCGGCGGGCTTGAGTTCGCCGGTGCGGCCGTCGAGCTGCCAGGCATGCTCGCTGCCCTCGGTACGGGACAGCAGGCTCATGTCGGCGATGGAATTGATGGCGGCCAGCGCCTCGCCGCGAAAGCCCATGGTGCCCACGGCTTCGAGGTCCTGCAGCGAGGCGATCTTGCTGGTCGCGTGGCGCCTCAGGGCCACCGGCAGTTCCTCGCGCGGAATGCCCAAGCCGTCGTCCTCGACCAGGATCAGCCGCACGCCGCCGGCCAGCAGGCGCACCGTGACCTGGGTGGCGCCTGCGTCCAGCGCGTTGTCCACCAGTTCGCGCACCACCGAGGCCGGCCGCTCCACGACTTCACCGGCGGCGATCTGGCTGATCAGTTCATCGGGCAGTTCGCGGATGGGGCGGCGGGTGGTGGCAAGACTCATGCAGGGATTTTAGGGTGTCACCCATTTTTCAACCGAAAGCCGGACGCAAAGCCCGTGAGCCGCGCGGCTTGTAATATTCTGTTTCCCTTTTCTCCCCGCCCAAAACCATGCCCTTCAAAATTCCCCGTTTCGCGGCCCTCGCAACCCTGATGCTGGCGGGGCCCGCCGCCATGGCCCAAGCCGCGGGCGCCCCGGTGTGCGTGCAGGATGAAAGCGTCAAGGAGCGTTTTGTGCCGGTGGAACTGCTGACCGGCAATCCCATGACCGAGTCGCGCGAGCTGGTGTTCGCGCCGGTGGACCGGGTCTATCCTTTTGTCGACGAGCTGCCCGATGGTTCGCTGGGAAAAGGCGAGGCCGCGCTCAAGGGGCCGCTGTCCTGGGAAGGCCAGGAAGTCTACGAACGCAAGGTGCCGCGCGCCCACGAGCGCTTCGCCCTGACGCCGGACCGCACGGCCATAGGCCGCGTCTACGACCAGCGCTTCGGCAATGCCAGCAACGAAGGCAAGTTCCCCGTAGGTAGCTGGTCGCAAGGCCAGGTGCGGCGCTACAGCACCACCTATTTTTCGCCGCGCGGGCCGCGGCAGGAAACCACGACCCTGGAGATTGAAAAACTCTCCTGCACCTACGAAGGCGTGCCCGGTGCGCTGCAGTACGGCTGGAAAACCAGCGGCGGGCTGAGCTACGGTTATATCTATGCGCCCGGCAAGGGCCTGGTGCATGTGATGACGCGCGCCGGCGGACGCTGAGCCGCCAAAGCCGGGCCGGCGCACCTGTCAGAATCGGGGGCATGGAACTAGCCGCCTTTCTCATCGATTTCATCCTTCACGTCGACAAGCACCTGGAGGCCTTTGTCACCAGCTACGGTGCCTGGGTTTACGCCCTGTTGTTCATCATTATTTTTGTGGAAACCGGCGTGGTCGTCATGCCTTTCCTGCCGGGCGATTCGCTGCTTTTTGTGGTGGGCGCCATGTGCGGCGTGGGCCTGATGAGCTTTCCGCTCGCGGTGGGGCTGCTGTTCGTGGCGGCCGTGCTGGGCGACCAGTGCAACTACAGCATAGGCCGGGCCCTGGGGCCCAAGGTCTTCCAGTGGGAAAACTCGCGCTGGTTCAACAAAAAAGCGTTTGACCAGGCCCACGCGTTTTATGAGCGCTATGGCGGCATCACCGTCATCGCCGCGCGCTTCATGCCCTTTTTGCGCACCTTCGCGCCCTTTGTGGCCGGGGTGTCGGAGATGACACGCAGCAAATTCACGCTGTTCAACCTCGTGGGCGGCGCCCTGTGGGTGGGCGGCATCGTCACGGTGGGCTATTTCTTCGGCAACATTCCCTTTGTGAAGACCCACCTCGACAAGATCATCTGGGCCCTGATCCTGGTGCCCGGCCTGATCGTCATATTTGGCGCCTGGAAATCCAGGCGCAAGGCCGGTAGCGCCGGCGCCTGAAGCGCTTTTGCGGCCGGCAGGAAGACCTCGATGAGCATCACTCCCCTGGACCTTGCCGCGGTGCAGGTTGCGACCGCCGGCGAGGCGCTGGTTGACCTGATTGCCCAACCGGACGGGCGTTATGACGCTTGCCCGGGCGGCGCGGTTTTTAACCTGTCGCGCGCACTGGCGCTGCAGGGCGTCAATACCCTGTACCTCAACCCTTTGTCGCGCGATCGTTTTGGCCGCCAGCTGGCCGCCACGCTGGCCGGTGATGGTGTGCGGCTGGCTTGCCCGCAGCCCGTGGCGCAAAGCACCTCGCTGGCCGTGGTGGGGCTGGATGACAGCGGCCATCCCGATTACGCTTTTTACCGGCAGGATGTGGCGGACCGGGCGGTCACGGCGGACGGCTTGATCCAGTCATGCCATCGCGCTCCCGCGCTGCAGATGGTGTGCACTGGCGCTTTAGCCCTTGCGCCCGAGGATGCCGGCCGCTACCTGCCATGGTTGCGCGCCCAGCACCAGGCCGGTAGCGTGGTGGTGGTGGATGCCAACCTGCGGCCGTCGGCCATGCCGGACCTGCAGGCCTACAGGCGCAACGTGCACGCCGCGCTGCAGCACGCCGATGTGGTCAAGGCCAGCGATGAAGACCTGGACAACCTGCAGGTGTCCGGCGCGGATGCCGTTGCCCGGGCGCGGCATCTGCTGGACGTGAGCGGCGCAGCCTTGCTGGTTTTGACCCTGGGGCCACAGGGAGCTTGCCTGCTGGCGCGCGACGGCCGGCAGTGGCGCGCCCGTGAATCCCGGCCATTGGCGGTGGTGGATACCGTGGGCGCTGGCGACTGTTTTCTCGCCGGTTTCATGGCCGCCTTGCTCGCCCGGAAAACCGGGGCGGGCGCCGCCCGCGCCCTGCTGGCGCTACCCGACGACGCGGGGCACAGCTTGCTGGCCCATGCCGTGGCCAGCGCCAGCCTGTGTGTCATGCGGCGCGGCTGTGTGCCTCCGACCGGGGCGCAGGTGCGGGCCAGGGTTGGGCAGGCCAGCTGCCTGTTTGACTGACAGCTTGGGCCGATGCCGTACTAAAAAATCAGGGAAAGACGACCCGGAGACCCACAGATGAACGCACCTCAAACCCTGTCACGCTGGGGCGAGCCCGGCTCCAGCCGCATCCCTTTCTGGGCCTACACCGATGCCCAGCTCTACCAGCGCGAACTGGAGAAAGTCTTTTACGGCGCGCACTGGTGCTACGTGGGGCTTGAGGCCGAGATTCCCAACGTCGGCGACTACAAGCTCAGCCACGTGGGCGAGCGCCAGGTGCTGATGGTGCGCGACCGCATCGCGCCCAAGGACCGCGCCACCGACCACGGCATACGCGTGGTGGAAAACCGCTGTGCCCACCGCGGCGTGCGCTTTTGCCAGAACCCCCAGGGCAATGCGCGCAGCTTTGTCTGCCCTTACCACCAGTGGACCTACAAGCTCAACGGCGACCTCGCGGGCCTGCCCTTCAAGGACGGCGTGAAGGAGGGCGACTGCGTCAACGGCGGCATGCCGGAAGGCTTTGACCTCAAGGACCACGGCCTGACCAAGCTGCGCGTGGCGCTGTTGCACGGCCTGGTGTTCGCCACTTTCAGCGAGGACGCCGAGCCGCTCGAAGACTACCTGGGCCCGCAGCTCATGCCCTGGCTGGACCGCATCTTCAAGGGGCCCGAGGGCGCGCGCAAGCTGACCCTGCTGGGCTACAACCGCCAGCGCATCCCGGGCAACTGGAAGCTGATGATGGAGAACATCAAGGACCCGTACCACCCCGGCCTGCTGCACACCTGGTTCGTGACCTTCGGCCTGTGGCGCGCCGACCAGAAAAGCCGCATGGTGATGGACGCCGAGGGCCGCCATGCGGTGATGATTTCGCGCCGCAACGAAGGCGGGCAGAACGCCGCCGTGACCGAGGGCGTGAGCTCCTTCAAGGCCAATATGGCGCTGCACGACGACCGCCTGCTGGACGTGGTGCCCGAGCCCTGGTGGAAGGTGGCCGACCCGTCCAACCCGGGCAGCGACATCACACCCACCGTCACCATGATCACGCTGTTTCCCAGCCTGATCATCCAGCAGCAGGTCAACTCGCTGAGCACGCGCCATATCGTGCCGCGCGGCCAGGGCGAATTCGATTTCATCTGGACGCATTTCGGCTTTGCCGACGACACGCCCGAGATGACGCAGCGCCGCCTGCGCCAGGCCAATCTGTTCGGCCCGGCAGGTTTTGTCAGCGCCGACGACGGCGAGGTGATCGAGTTCAGCCAGGCCGGCTTTACCCAGGCCGGCGAGGGCGCCACGCTGTGCGAGCTGGGCGGCACGGGCACCGAGATGACCGAGCACATGGTCACCGAAACCCTGATCCGCAGCATGTATGCCTACTGGAAGAAAGTCATGGAACTATGACGGCGATCGAACCCATGCAGCGCCTGCTGCTGCAAATGCGGGTGGACCGGCTCAACGCGGACTATGCGGCGGTGCTCGATGAAAAGCGCTTTGAGGAATGGCCGGAATTTTTTGTGGAAAACGGCTGCTACAAGGTGCAGGCCCGCGAGAACTTCGACCGCGGCCTGCCGCTGGCGCTGATGGCGCTGGAAAGCCGCGGCATGATGAAGGACCGGGTGTACGGCGTCACGCAGACGATTTACCACGGGCCGTATTACACGCGCCACGTCGTGAGCCCGGCGCGCATCCTCTCGCAGGAGGGTGATGCCATCCGGGCCGAGGCCAACTATGCGGTCTTCCGCACCAAGCCGGGCGGCGTGAGCGAGGTCTACAACGTGGGCCGCTATATCGACGAGCTCACGCAAAAAGACGGCTCACTGAAATTCAGGAGCCGTCTTTGTGTGTACGACAGCGAGATGATCCTCAACTCGCTGATCTACCCGGTATGAAGACGCCTGGGGCTTAAACCAGGCGCTTGAACCAGGCGAGGTGCGGGGTCAGCGTTTTTTGCCGACCTCGTTGCCGATCAGCGCACCTGCGGCCGCGCCGCCCACGGTGCCCAGGGTGCTGCCGAAGACGGCATTGCCCACCAGGCCGCCGGCCACGGCGCCCACGCCGGTACCTATCTGCGCATTGGTCGGGCTGGTGCTGCAGCCTCCCAGGGCTATCAGTGCCGCCGCTGCGACCGGGATCATCAGTTTCGTATTCATGTTGTTTGCCTTTGCTAGGAGTTCCAGGCTCTTGCTGTTTGGCTATGGGCCTTCAGCGTATGAAAACCCGGGCCTCGCCTGTGGCTTCAATGTAGGAGGGCCGCTACCACAAGGCTGTAGGAGAAGGTCGCCGCGAGCTGTCGGCTCGCTGCGGTCTTTTGTATTCAGTTTTGGCGCATCGGCGTGCGCCAAAGATGATGCCTAGACGGCGCGGTTGCGCGCCAGCGGCGGGTTGCGCGCGAAGTAGCGCGTGATGCCGCGCATCAGGGCATCGGCCAGCTGGACCTGGTAGTCCTCGCTGCGCAGCCTGGCTTCCTCGTCGGGGTTGCTGATGAAGGCGGTCTCCACCAGCACGCTGGGAATGTCGGGCGCCTTCAGGACGGCGAAGCCGGCTTGCTCGACCTTGGGTTTGTGCAGCTTGCCGACGTTGCCGATCTCGCCCAGCATGGCGCTGCCGAGCTTGAGGCTGTCGTTGATCTGCGCCGTGGTGCTCATGTCCAGCAGGGCTTTTTGCACCTGGGCATCTTTGGCCTTGACGTTGATGCCGCCCACCAGGTCGGCCGAATTTTCCTTGTCGGCGATCCAGCGCGCCGCGCTGCTGGAGGCGCCTTTTTCGCTGAGCGCGAAGACGCTGGCGCCCTGCGGCCGCGCCGTGAAAAAGGCGTCGGCATGGATGCTGATAAAAAGGTCGGCTTGCACACGCCGCGCTTTTTGCACGCGCACATGCAGCGGCACGAAGAAGTCGGCGTCGCGCGTGAGGTAGGCGCGCATATTGGGCTGCTGGTTGATGCGGTCGCGCAGGCGGTGCGCGATCTGCAGCACCACGTCTTTTTCGCGCGTGCCGCCGGGGCCGACGGCGCCGGGGTCCTCGCCGCCGTGGCCCGGGTCCAGCGCCACGATGACGAGGCGGTCGGTCTTGTTCTTCGCGATGATCGCCGCTTCGGGCGCGGCCTTGGCGCCGCCCGGGCTGCCTGCGGGCGCGGGGGATTTGTCCTTGTCTTTTTCCGCGACGGCTGCCGGCGGTGGCGGCTTGCCGTCGGCCTGCTTGCCCGACTGCCGTGCGATCAGGTCGGCGATCGGGTCGCTGGCCGGCGGCGGCGCGCTGCCGGATTGCCGGTCGGCGAGCTTCTCGGCAATCAGGGCTTCGAGCGGGTCGGCGACCTGCGTCGGATACAGGTCGAACACCAGCCGGTACTGGTAGGCGGCCACGGGCGGCAGGGTGAACACCTGCGGCTGTATGGGCTGCTTGAGGTCTATCACCAGCCGCACCACGCCGGGGGCGTTTTGCCCCACGCGTATGCCCGAGATGTTCGGGTCGTCGGACTTGACCTTGGCCACCAGCTCGCGCAGCGCCGGGATCAGGTCTATGCCCTCGATGTCCACCGCCAGCCGGGGCGGCTCGGCGACAAAAAACTGCCGCGCCTTGATTTCACCGTCCGACTCGATGGTGAGCCGCGTGTAGTCCTTGGACGGCCAGACGCGCACGGCCACGATGGTGGCGCCGCGCGCGATGTGCTGCACACCCAGCAACAGCACCACGCCGCCCAGTTGCAGGGCGCCGCGGCGGTTCAGCGCGGGGCGCTTCATGCGAGCAGTTCCGCGCCGGTGGGCGTGTGGGCCGTCAGGGTGACGGCGCGGCTGTCGTCCGGCAGCACCTCCAGGCGCAGCAGCAGGTCGGGTTGCGGCAGGTGCGGCCCGGCTTTCTCGGGCCATTCGACGAGCTTGAGGCCGGTGGCCGCGAAGATGTCGCGAAAGCCGGCTTCTTCCCACTCGCGCGGGTCGTTGAAGCGGTAGAAATCGAAATGCCAGATGTTCATGCCGCCATTTTGGCCTGCATCGGGGCCGGCCGCGGCCAATGTGTAAGGCTCGACCACCGCATAGGTGGGGCTCTTGATGCGGCCCTGCACACCCAGGCTCTTGAGCAGGTGGCGCACAAAGGTGGTTTTACCGGCCCCCAGGTCGCCCTGCAGTTCGATCAGCGCGCGGCCTATGGCGGGGTGCTTTGCCAGGGCCCGCGCGAAATCGGCCGTGGCCTCCTCGTCCGGCCAGCTAATGTTTTTTACAATCGGCGGGTGTCCGCCAGCAATGCTTTGAACAGTCATCAGTTCGTTTCTCAAATTCAGGCTTGGGCGCGCGAGCTTGGATTTTCGCAAATCGGCATCGCCGGCGTCGACCTCTCCTCGGCTGAACCCGGATTATCGGCCTGGCTGGCCGCCGGCTTTCACGGCGACATGCATTACATGGCTGCGCACGGGCTCAAGCGCGCCCGGCCGGCCGAACTGGTCCCTGGCACGGTCAGCGTCATCACGGCGCGCATGAACTACCTGCCGGCGGCAACCCCCACCGGGGCCGGCGAGTGGCAGGCGCTCGAGTTCAGCCGCCTGCAGCGGCCCGCCGAGGGCATTGTGTCGGTCTATGCGCGCGGCCGTGATTACCACAAGATCATGCGTGGCCGCCTGCAAAAACTCAGCGAACGCATCTCGGAGCATGTGGAGCGGCTGGGCCACCGCGCTTTCACCGATTCCGCCCCTGTGATGGAGGCCGAGCTTGCGGCCCGCAGCGGCCAGGGCTGGCGCGGCAAGCACACACTGTTGCTGAATCGCGAAGCCGGCTCCATGTTCTTCCTCGGTGAAATCTATGTGGACATCGCCTTGCCGCCCAGCGAGCCGGTGGCGCCGCATTGCGGCAGCTGCCAGGCCTGCATCGATGTCTGCCCCACGCGCGCCATCGTCGCGCCGCACAAGCTCGATGCCAGGCGCTGCATTTCCTACCTGACGATCGAACACGCAGGCCCGATACCGCTGGAGCTGCGTGCGCTGATGGGCAACCGCATCTACGGCTGCGACGACTGCCAGCTGATCTGCCCCTGGAACAAATTCGCCCAGCGCAGCGCCTTGCCCGACTTCGACGAACGCCAAGGCCTGACGGGCCAGCAGCTGGTGACACTGTTCGGCTGGAGCGAAGAGGCTTTTTTGCGTTTCACCGAAGGCAGCCCGATACGGCGCATAGGCCACGAGCGCTGGCTGCGCAACATCGCGGTGGCCATGGGCAATGCGCTGCGTGTGCTTGATGCGGCGGCCGGGCTGCCGCTGCGCGAGGCCCTGCGCGCGCGCGCCGCCGATTGCAGCGCGCTGGTCGGGGAACACATCGAGTGGGCCATGGCCCAATGAACAAAGACATTCGCTAATATGCCCCGTGCATGAAAGGACACCCCCATGGACCCCACAATTTCAGGTGCGCTGGCTTCGCTGTTTGGCGCGGTCGTCGGCGGCGGCATCACTTTTTTCCTGAACCGCCAGCTGCACAAACACCAGCTGGCGCTGGCGCGCGAGCAGCACAAGACCGAGTTCATGGCCGAGGAGACGGCCCGCCACTTCCTGAGCCACAAGGGCTACACCGACCGCTCCTTTGAAACCTTGCAGATGCACCTGGGCGGGTTTGACGAGGACGAGCTGCGCAAGATCCTGGTGCGGGCGGGGGCGATACGGGTTTATCGCGAGGATGGTTCGGAGTGGTGGCGCTTGATGAGCCGGATGGGCGAGTTCATCGAAAAGAAGAACGCTTCCTGAGGCCTTCGATCCCGGAAAAACGCCTCAGCAGTCGTAGCGCCGGTAGTTCTGGTAGCACAGCTCGCGGATACGGGCTTTGTCCCTGGCAAGGCGCTGTTCTGCCGCCCTGGCCTCGCTTTGCTCGCGTGCTCGGGCCTCATAGTCCTTGCGCTGGGCTTCCCGCTGATCGATGCTGTCCCGCTGTATTTCCCGGTAGCTGCGCTGTGCTTCCGAATAACGTGCGTTGTTGATAGCCCGCTCGCTTTCCTGGCGGAACTGCCGCTCCTGCTGCTCCGCGCGCCTGGCAAGCTGCTGCCGGCTGGCTTCCTCGGCGGCCAGCCGATCCGCTTCTTTCTTTTCCTCTTCGGCCGCTTTGGCTTTCAGTTGAAGTTCCAGCTCGGCCTGCGCTTTTCGCGCGGCTTCCCGCTTGTAGCTGACGTAGTAGGTCGTTGCGAAGATCAAGAGGACCAGTGCCAGCAGGATGGGCAGCGCCCGCACAGGCCAAGAAGCCTCCGGCTTCACGCTGAGCGATCTGTCCACGCGCGCGGCTGGCGTGCTGGCTTGCGCACTGCTCAGCTTGCGGTCGTGCGCGGCCCTGGACTCCGGGTCGCGCAGGATCTGGTGCGCGGTTTTGACTTCGAGGAATTTATCAACCGCTTTCGGGTCTTCCGCAAGCCTGGCGGGGGAGTAAAAACTCCTGGCTTTTTCAAAAGCCGCTTCGATGTCTTCCCGGCTGGCGTTTCCCGGCACTCCCAGAACTAGATAGGCGGACTTCATGGGCTTCCTGTTGATTTGGCGTTGTTGTTTCCCCTGAGGCAGGGGGTGCTGGGTTCAATAGCGGCGCGATGCGCGCTCGGCCGCGGCGGCCGCTCTTGCCGCGGCTGCCTCGGCACGCCTTTCGGCGGCGGCCTGCCGTGCGTTGCTTTCGGGGTAAAGCGGATAGGCGGGGTATGTCGCATATGGGGACGGGGCACGGGTTGTCCTGGTGGAGGCCAGTTTGTTGTCCATGCACTCCGTCTCGATGGCGGCCCGGATTTCCACAGGGTTGCCTTTTTTGGCGAACACCGCGGACGCCAAATCCTTTTCCTTGATTTTTTCCAGCCTTGCGATGGGTTTGGCGTCAATGCCGGCATGCAGGCTTTCCAGGGTTTCCTGGCGGGTCCGCGCCTGGATGAAGGGCAGGGCGCGCACGCCCCTGTCGGCGCACTGCGCGTCGGCCGTCGCATTGACCTGTTCCTTGCTGAAAGAACCGGTCAGCGAGGAGTACTTTTTCTGGACTTCCGTGTCGCAGGGTTTGTCCTGGAAAGTCGCGCCGCATTTGTACAGGTTCTGGCCGCCGCTGGCGCCCGAACACGCCGCGCCCACGACGATCAAGGCCGCGATTGAGCTTCGAATTCCCATCCCTGATCCCTCTGTTGTTGCCTGGCCCTGTGGGCTACAAATTATTACATTAGTATACCCAGCGGCGCTGAAGGACGGGGCTTGGCCGGCACAGCCCCCGGGGCAAGACGAAAACGAGAGCGGGAACGAAGACCTTAGCGCAACACCGCCAGGGCAAAGGGCAAGCTCAGCACCCCCAGCATGGTCGACAAGGTCACCAGGCCCGCCACGTAGCCGCCGTTGTAGCCCATGCGCGCGGCCAGCACATAAGCGCTGGAGGCCGTCGGCAGCGCCGAGAAGGCCAGCAGTATGGTGGTCTGCACCGGCGACAGGCCAAAGGCCTTGGCCAGGCCCAGGGCCACGATGGGCAGCAGCAGGTGGCGTATCGACAGCACGGCCACCGTCAGGGTCCTGGACTGCGCCAGGTGGACGAACTGCATGCCGGCGCCCGCCGACATCAGGCCCAGGGCCAGGGAGGCGGCGCCTATGCGGTTGACGGTGGGTTCCAGCCAGAAGGGGATGTTGAAGCCCAGCAGGTTGGCAACCAGGCCCGTGGCCGTTGCCACGATCAGCGGGTTGCGCACCAGCTCGCCCATGAAGCCGCGCTGGGCATGCCTTGCCATGGGCCATACCGCGGCAACGTTGAAGAGCGGCACGCAGACGCCGATCAGCACCGCGATCAGCTGCAGGCCCTGGGCGCCTGCCAGGCGGTCGGCCAGCGCCAGGGCGATGAAGGAGTTGAAGCGAAAGGCCACCTGCGCGCTGGCCGCGTGCTCGCGCGCATCGATGTGGCGGCGCAGCCAGGGCAGGTGCGGCAGGCTGTAGGCCATCGCGATGCCGGCCACGCCCATCAGCAGGCCGGCGCCTATCAGGCTGGAGGCGGCGCCCAGGTCCAGCGGGCTTTTCACGATGGAGTGAAACAGCAGCACCGGAAACAGAAAGTAATAGACCAGGCTTTCCACCTTCTCCCAGACCGTGCGGTTGAGGGCGGTGTAGCGGCACACCAGGTAGCCGCAGACGATGAGGGAAAAGTCGGGGAAAAGAAGCTGTGCGTAGTTCACCGGCCCAAGAATAACCGCAATCCCTTCGGGTTTGCCCTTATGCGTAATCCACAACTGGCGCAATGGGTTCTTGCGATTACCATTTCAGCAGTTAGTTTTTACCGTAAGGACTTGAACATGCAACGTCGTTATCTCTTTGCCTACTCCGTGCTGTCCGCGCTTGCGCTGGGCGCCGCCGCAGGCCCCGCACTGGCGCAGGGTTATCCCAACAAGGTGGTCAAGCTGCAAGTGCCTTTTGCGCCCGGCGGCACCACCGACATCGTCGCCCGCGTGATCGCCGAGCCGCTGGGCAAGGCCCTGGGCCAGAGCGTCATCGTCGAGAACAAGGCCGGCGGCGGCGGCGTGGTCGGCGCGCTGGAAATCGCTCGTTCTGTTCCTGACGGTTACACGCTGGGCGTGGCCACGGTGTCCACCACCGCGGCCAACCCGGCCATCAATCCCAAGATCCCGTACAACACGCTGACGGACTTCACGCCCATCATCAACATCGCGGCCACGCCCAACATCATCGCCGTGCACCCGAGCTTTCCGGCCCGCAACTACAAGGAGTTCCTGGCCGAGCTCAAGAAGAACCCCGGCAAGTATTCCTACTCGTCCTCGGGCACGGGCGGCATAGGCCACCTGCAGATGGAGCTTTTCAAGAGCATGTCGGGCACCTTTGTGACCCACATCCCTTACCGCGGCGCGGGCCCGGCCCTCAACGACACGGTGGCCGGCCAGGTCCCCATGATTTTTGACAACATTCCGTCCGCGCTGCCCTTCATCCAGCAAAAGCGTTTGATCCCCATCGTGGTGGCCGCGCCGCAACGCCTGGCCGTGCTGCCGGACGTGCCGACCTTCAAGGAGGTCGGCCTGGAGCCGGTGAACCGCATGGCCTATTACGGCATCCTGGGCCCCAAGGGGCTGCCCAAGGAAGTGGTCGACAAGGTCAGTGCCGGCGTGAAGAAGTCGCTGGAAGACCCGGCCGTGCGCAAGCGCATCGAGGACACAGGCTCGCTGATCATCGCCAACACGCCCGAGCAGTTCACGGCCCAGATCAAGGCAGAGTTCGAGGTCTACAAAAAAGTGGTGGACGGGGCCAAGCTCAAGCTTGACTGAGCCCGATCAGGTCTGAGCACCACAAGCCGCCGCGCGAGAAATTGCGCGGCGGTTTTTTTGTTATGGTTGCCCCCATGCAAGCACAAAGCCAGTCCAGCATAGACGCGTTCATCGATGCGCTGTGGCTGGAGGACGGCCTCTCGAAAAACACGCTGGCGGCCTACCGCCGGGACCTGTCGCTGTTCGCCGGCTGGCTGGGCGCGAAAGAGCAGGGCGCGCGCGCGCTGGACGCTACGGCCGAGAGCGATCTCAACAGTTATTTTTCCGCCCGGCATGCCGCGACCAAGGCGACCTCGGCCAACCGGCGCCTCACGGTGTTCAAGCGCTACTTCCGCTGGGCGATGCGCGAGCGCCTGATAGACGCGGACCCGACGCTCAAGCTGCAGTCGGCCAAACAGGCGCTGCGGGTTCCCAAGACGCTGAGCGAAGCCCAGGTCGAAGCGCTGCTGGCCGCGCCCGATGAAAACACGCCGCTGGGGCTGCGCGACCGCGCCATGCTGGAGCTGCTGTATGCCAGCGGCCTGCGTGTGAGCGAGCTGGTGGGCCTGAAGACCTTTCACCTGAGCCTCAACGAGGGCGTGCTGCGCGTCATGGGCAAGGGCAGCAAGGAGCGCCTGGTGCCCTTCGGCCAGGTGGCGCGGGAATGGATCGTGAACTACCTGGCCGAGTCGCGGCCGGCCATCCTGGGCGGGCAGCAGACCGACGACCTGTTTGTCACCGGCCACGGCAAGGGCATGAGCCGCGTGATGTTCTGGATGCTGGTCAAGAAGTACGCAGGGCTGGCCGGCATCCATTCGCCGCTGTCGCCCCACACCCTGCGCCACGCCTTTGCCACCCATTTGCTGAACCACGGCGCCGACCTGCGCGCGGTGCAGATGCTGCTGGGCCACGCCGACATTTCCACCACCACGATTTACACCCACGTGGCGCGCGAGCGGCTCAAGGCGCTGCATGCGCAGCACCACCCTCGTGGCTAGAAAATTTTTCCCACACCTCATCTTTGGAACGCTTTATGCCAGGACTGATTCGACGGCGCCGCGCGGTGGCCCTGCTCATGCTTTTATCGCCGCTTGGAGCCGCCCTGGCCCAGCCGGCCCCGGCCTGGCCGGCGCGCCCGCTGCGCATTGTGGTGGCCTACCCGCCGGGCGGCATCAGCGACGGCGTGGCACGTGCCCTGGCCGACAAGCTGTCGACCCAGCTCGGCACACCGGTGGTGATTGAAAACCGCGCCGGCGCCGGCGGCAGCATAGGCATGGATGCGGTGGCCAAGGCCGCGCCGGACGGCTACACCCTCGGGTTTTCGTCCATCAGCCCGCTGGCGTTGAACCCGCACCTGGGCAAGCAGGCCTATGACCCGGCCCACGACATTGCCCCGGTCGCCAGCGTGATGTATTCGCCCGTGGTGCTGCTGGCCACGCCGGCCTTTGCGGGCAAAGACTTCAAGGACATGCTGGCCGTGGCCCGGGCAAAACCGGGCAGCCTGCGCTGGTCGACCTCGGGGCTGGCCACGGTGGGCCATCTTGTGCTCGAGCAGGTCAGCCACGGGGCAAAAGTCGAATTCACCCATGTGCCCTACAAGGGCGGCGGCCAGCAGCTCACCGATGCGTTGGGCGGGCAGGTCGAGCTGGTCTCCACCAACCTCAGCGGCACCGTGATGCAGCACATCCAGTCGGGCAAGTTGCGGCCGATTGCGGTGGGGGCGCCGGCGCGTGTTGATGCCTTGCCGCAGGTGCCGACCTTTGCCGAACTGGGCCTGGCGATCGCCAACCTGAGCTCGCTGTTTGGGGTGTTCGCCCCGGCGAAGGTGCCGGCGGAACTGCTGCAGCGGCTCAACACCGAGATCAACCTGGCTTTGCGCACGCCCGAGCTGCGCAAGAAGCTGCTCGATGCCGACAATGTCCCGACCGGCGGCAGCGCGGCGGACTTTGCCCGCCAGATCGCCGCCGAGTCGGCCGGCAATGCCCGCATCATCAAAGCCGCCAACATCAAGGCCGAACAGTGATGGAGGTATTTCACCAATGGGGGCCGAGGGTCCGGCTTTGCCGGCCCCAGGCGCCGCCCCCTTAAGGGGGGAACAGGCTACACGGAGTGAGCCTGGACGGGGGAGTACATATAGCCCCGGTTGAAGGGGTAGCCGGACTGCGCGCCGGCCAGGGCGGTGTTGTGCACTTCACCGGATGGCTTGGCGGCCAGCATCTGGTGCAGCGAAATCCAGCCCTGCTCGAAGCTCATCGCGCTGCCGGCCAGGTAGAGCCGGTAGGCCCTCAGGGTTTTTTCGGCACGTTCGGTGCCGCCGTCCTGGGCCAGCACCTGGCGTGCTTCATCCAGCCTGGCTTCCAGCCCATCGGACCAGTTCCACAGCGTGCGCGCGTAGTGCGGGCGCAGGTTTTCGGTGTCCACCATTTCCAGGCCGGCGCGCGACATGTGCTCCAGCACGGCGCTGACGTGCATCAGCTCGCCTCCCGGGAAGATGTATTTTTCGATGAAGTCGCCCATGCCGGCGCCCAGCTGCCGGTTTTCCAGGCCGCCGGCCGTGATGCCGTGGTTCATGACCAGGCCGCCGGGGGCCAGCAGGCGCATGATTTTCTGGAAGTAGCCCGTCATCTTGGCCTGGCCCACGTGCTCGAACATGCCGACCGAGGAGATCTTGTCGAAGGACTGGTCTTCCGGCAGGTCGCGGTAGTCGCGCAGCTCCATGCGCACGCGCCCGCCCAGGCCTTTTTCCTCGATCAGCCGCTGCACGTGCGCATGCTGGTTTTTCGACAGGGTGATGCCGGTGGCATCGACGCCGTAGTGCTCGGCCGCCCACATCAGCAGGCCGCCCCAGCCGGCGCCTATGTCGAGGAAGCGCTCGCCGGGCTTGAGCATGAGCTTGCGGCAGATGTGGTCGAGCTTGGCTTCCTGCGCCTGGGCCAGGCTCATGGAGGCATCGCGGTAATAGGCGCAGGAGTAGACGCGCCGCGGGTCCAGCCAGAGCGCGTAGAAGGCGTCCGACACGTCGTAGTGGAACTGGATCTGCGCCGCATCGCGGGCATGGGTGTGAGCCGCCAGGGACTTGGCATGGTGCAGCAGGCTGGACCACCAGCCGGTATCGCTTTGCACCGGGTTGCCGGGCAGCAGCTTGGTGACCGCGCGCATCACGTCGCGCATGGCGCCCTCAAGCTGGAGCTTGCCTTCGACATAGTCTTCGGCCAGGGCGCCTATCTGGCCGGCCTTGAGGCGGGCAATGCTGGACCAATGGGAAAACGCGAGCTTGACGGGCGCGTTGGCCGAGCCCAGGCGCTGGCCCTGGGGCAGCTGAAGGGCCACGTCCGCGGGTAGGCGCGGCATTTGCGATGGAATATCTGGAACCAGGTGCCGGATCATGCGCAAACTCCTTTGCAAGAGAGTTTCGCAGTCTAGCGCCGTTCGAAAATCCTTGCCGCCATCCTTGTGTAGGAATTCGCCGCATTTTGGAAGCTTTATTCTTAACCCAGCAAAGCCAGTTCCGCCTCGTCAAAACCCGCCCGGCGGCGCGCGTCCAGGTTCAGCGGGCCCTTGAGCCGGGGCGCCTCATACTGGCGGGCCAGCAGGGCATAGGTCGCGACCGGCTCCAGCCCGCGCTGGGCGCACAGCTGGCGGTACCAGTGGTTGCCGATGGCGACATGGCCGATCTCGTCGCGCAGGATCACGTCCAGGATGTCCACGGTCCGCAGCGCGTCCGGCGTGCCGACCTTGCGCAGCTTGGCCTGCATGGGCGGGGTGGCATCCAGGCCCCGGGCTTCCAGGGTGCGCGGCACCAGGGCCATGCGCGCCAGGAGGTCGCCCTCGGTCTTGCGTGTCATGTCCCAGAGGCCGGTGTGGGCCGGAAAGTCGCCGTAGTCGTAGCCCATGGCCTGCAACTGGGCACGCAGCAGGCTGAAGTGCCGGGCCTCCTCGGCGGCGACCTTGAGCCAGTCCAGGTAGTAGGCGCGCGGCATGCCGGGAAAACGCCAGACCGCGTCCAGGGCCAGGTTGATCGCGTTGAATTCGATGTGCGTCACGGCATGGAGCAGGGCGGCCAGGCCTTCGCGCGTGAAGGGCGAGCGCTTGGGCACGTCCAGGTGGGAGCGCAGCTCGGGACGCTCCGGGCAGCCGGGCAGGCCGGTCGGGGCCTGGAGTTCGGCATCGGCCGCAAGCGTCAGCGTGCCCGCCTGCGCCATGGCCTGCTGCGCCATCAGCACTTTTTGCGCGGGATCGCTTTCCAGCAGCGCCCGCAGCGCCAGATGGCGCAGTTCTGCGGGGGGCGAGGCGCTGCTCATGGGGGGATTGTCGGCGATACGGCAGTGGCTCCTTACAATCGGGGTATCGGGGCCGGCTTGGTGCCGGCCTTCCTTTTTGACCCCGTCCCCTCGCAAAGTACCAAACCCATGGCCCTCTACCAACTGGACAACCTGGCCCCTGACGTTCACGAATCCGCCTGGGTGGCCGACAACGCCCAGGTGATGGGCAATGTGAAACTGGCCGAGGACAGCAGCGTCTGGTTTGGGGTGGTGATACGGGGCGACACCGAAACCATTTCCGTGGGCCGGGGCTCCAACATCCAGGACAACAGCGTGCTGCACGCCGACATGGGCCTGCCGCTCACCATAGGCGAAAACGTCACCGTCGGCCACCAAGTCATGCTGCACGGCTGCACCATAGGCGACGGCTCGCTGATAGGCATCCAGGCGGTCGTGCTCAACGGCGCCAAAATCGGCAAGAACTGCCTGGTCGGCGCCGGCTCCCTGGTCACCGAAGGCAAGGAGTTCCCCGACGGCTCCATGATCCTCGGAAGCCCGGCCAAAGCTGTCAGGCAACTGTCCCCGGAGCAAATAGAGGGTTTAAAAATGAGCGCGAAGCACTATGTAGACAATGCCCGGCGTTACAAGACCGGGCTCAAGAAGGTGGGCTGAGGCCGCCTTTTTTTATTGGCCCGCTCCTTTACCCCTTCCAGCCATGTCTGAATTACATAAATTTATCTTTGACGGCCTGCCCGTGCGCGGCATGCTGGTACGCCTGACCGGCTCCTGGCAGGAAATCCTCAAGCGCCGGGAAGCGGCCGGTGGCTATCCGGCCGAGGTCACCCACCTGCTGGGGGAAATGACGGCGGCCGGCGCCCTGATGCAGAGCAACATCAAGTTCAACGGCTCGCTGATCCTGCAGATATTCGGCGATGGACCGGTCAAGCTGGCCGTGGCCGAGGTGCAGCCCGACCTGAGCCTGCGCGCCACCGCCACGGTGACGGGCACGGTGGACCCGGGCAGCTCGCTGAGCCAGCTGGTCAACGTGAACAACCTGGGGCGCTGCGCGATCACCCTGGACCCGAAAGACAAGCTGCCGGGCCAGCAGGCCTACCAGGGTGTGGTGCCGCTGTACGGCGACCAGCGCGAGAAGATCGAGAACCTCGCCGAGGTGCTGGAGCACTACATGCTGCAAAGCGAGCAGCTGGACACCAAGCTGGTCCTGGCGGCCGACGGCAATGTGGCCGCGGGCCTGCTGATCCAGCGCCTGCCGGTCAAGGGCCAGGGCAACCTCGAAGGCCAGATAGACCGCGACGCCAATGAAGACCAGATAGGCGTCAACGAGGACTACAAGCGCATCGCGATGCTGGCCGGCACGCTCAAGCGCGAAGAGCTGCTGGGCCTGGATGCCGACACCATTTTGCGCCGGCTGTTCTGGGAAGAGCAGGTCACGCGCTTTGAGCCGGCGACGCCCAGCTTTGCCTGCAGCTGCTCGCGCGAGCGCGTGGGGGGCATGCTGCGCAGCCTGGGCACGGCGGAAATCGAGAGCATTATTTCCGAGCGCGGCAAGGTGGCGGTCGACTGCGAGTTTTGCGGCGCGAAGTATGAATTCGACCCGGTGGATGCGGCGCAGCTCTTTACCAGCCAGACCAACCAGCAGCCGCCGACTTCCACGGTTCAATAAGCGGCGCGCTGCGCCAGCAGGTCGCTGAGCAGGCGATGTTCGCAGGCCGGGTCGCTGCATTTGTCGCAAACCCACACCCAGGCTTTGCTCCTGCCGGCCGGCGCCTGTTTCCGCGGCGACGACCCCGGCAGCAAGCGCTCAACGGCGGCCAGCGCCTGCGCCAGGCGCTGCGGGGCACTTCCATAGAGCACGCAGTACGCCGTGCCGGCGGCGGCCAGGGCCGACCGTATGGACTGGTCGGCAGCCTGCCCGGCCGCTTCGGCCGACTCCAGCCCGCACAGCAGCGTCAGGCCGTAGCCGGCATGGTCGGTATGGCTGGCTGCGCTGCCTGAGGGCGCGGACGGTTCCGTCATGGCCACTTGCGCATCCCGGCCCGCGCCTTTGAGGGCGCGCTCCAAGTCGGAGGCGAGCTGGTGTTTTCCGGTCGAAGGGGCGCCGGCGACGGCGATTTTCAGCACAGTCAATCCGTCAAGCGCGCCGGCAGGCCTGGCAGGCCTGCCCCAAGCCTACTTGGTGACCTGCACGAAGATTTCATTGGGCTTGACCATGCCCAGTTCACTGCGGGCTTTTTCCTCGACCATTTCCAGGCCTTCCTTCAAGTCCCTGACTTCCGCCGTGAGCTGGTCGTTGGCGGCCTGAGCCTGGGCGTTCTTGGCTTGCTGCTCGGTCAGCCGGTGCTGCATCTCGCGCACGCTGGGAACGCTGCCCCGGCCCACCCAGAGTTGCGCATGGAAGATGACCAGCAGCGCAATCAGGACGGCAGGGACGAGTCGGTTTCCCACGTGCAGTTCAGTGCTTAGCGCAGGTTGTAAAAGGCGGCACGCCCTGGGTAGGACGCAACGTCACCGAGGTCTTCCTCGATGCGCAGCAGCTGGTTGTACTTGGCCATGCGGTCCGAGCGCGAGAGCGAGCCGGTCTTGATCTGGCCGGCATTGGTGCCCACGGCGATGTCGGCGATGGTCGAGTCCTCGGTTTCGCCGGAGCGGTGCGAGATCACGGCGGTGTAGCCGGCGCGCTTGGCCATCTCGATGGCGGCGAAGGTCTCGGTCAGGGTGCCGATCTGGTTGATCTTGATCAGGATGGAATTGGCAATGTGCTTGTCGATGCCTTCCTTGAGGATCTTGGTGTTGGTGACGAACAGGTCGTCGCCGACCAGCTGCACTTTTTTGCCGAGCTTTTCGGTGAGGATCTTCCAGCCGTCCCAGTCGCCTTCGGCCATGCCGTCCTCGATGCTGATGATGGGGTATTTGTCGACCCAGGTGGCCAGGATGTTGGTCCACTCTTCGGCCGAGAGGCTCAGGCCTTCGCCGGACAGCACGTACTTGCCGTCCTTGTAGAACTCGGAAGCCGCGCAGTCCAGGCCCAGGGCGATCTGCTCGCCGGCCACATAACCGGCCGCGGAAATGGCTTCCAGGATCATCTGGATGGCCGCTTCGTGGCTGGGCACGTTGGGGGCGAAGCCGCCTTCGTCGCCGACGGCCACGCTCATGCCCTTGTCGTGCAGGATTTTCTTGAGCGCGTGGAAGACTTCGGCGCCGTAACGCACGGCTTCACGAAAGCTCGGTGCGCCCACGGGGATGATCATCAGTTCCTGCAGGTCCAGGTTGTTGTTGGCGTGCGCGCCGCCGTTGACCACGTTCATCATGGGCACGGGCATCTGCATGGCGCCGCTGCCGCCGAAGTAGCGGTACAGGGGCAGGCCGGCTTCCTCGGCGGCGGCGCGGGCCACGGCCATGCTGACGGCCAGCGTGGCGTTGGCGCCCAGGCGCGATTTGTTGTCGGTGCCGTCCAGGTCGATCAGCGTGCGGTCCAGGAAGGCCTGCTCGCTGGCGTCCAGGCCCAGCACGGCTTCGGAGATTTCGGTGTTGATGTGCTCGACCGCCTTGAGCACGCCCTTGCCGAGGTAGCGCGACTTGTCGCCGTCGCGCAGCTCGATCGCTTCGCGCGAGCCGGTGGAGGCGCCGGAGGGAACGGCCGCGCGGCCCATGACGCCGGACTCCAGCAGCACGTCGCATTCAACGGTAGGGTTGCCACGGCTGTCGAGAATTTCGCGGCCGACGATATCAACAATTGCGCTCATTTAGGCTCTTTCAAAAATCGGAAAAAACAAAGATAAAAAAACAAAAAAGTTACACACCTTCGACCAGCACCATGCGCATGACGGCAATGCCCTGGCGCGACTGGCGCGCCGCTTCGTATTCGGCGGATTCGTTGAAGGCCCGGGCCTGCTCCACGCTGGGGAACTTCAGCACCACGATGCGGCTGGGCGTCCAGTCGCCTTCCAGCACTTCGATCTTGCCGCCGCGCACGCAGACCTCGGCGCCGTGCGCCTGCATGGCAATGCTAGACAGCTTTTTGTACTGTTCGTATTGTTCGGGGTTCGTAACCGTCACGTTGGCAATGATGTAGGCGCTGGGCATGTCGGGTTCCAGAGGTTTCTAAAAAGTATCCGCACGCCCTGCCGGCGCGGGACTGTGTTTGCCGGGCGGTCCGCAGGTGCGTCCGGCCGCATCCATGGTCAGGCGGAAAAATTGTTTTCGAGGTAGCCGTTTTTCTTGGTGACGCGGTCCAGCGCCAGCAGCGTTTCGAGCAGCGCTTTCATGTGCTTGAGCGGCACGGCATTCGGGCCGTCGCTCATGGCCTTGGCCGGGTCGGGATGGGTTTCCATGAAGAGGCCGGCCACGCCGACCGCCACCGCGGCGCGCGCCAGCACCGGCACCATCTCGCGCTGGCCGCCGCTGCTGGTGCCGTTGCCGCCGGGCAGCTGCACCGAATGGGTGGCGTCGAACACCACGGGGGCTTTTGTCTCGCGCATGATCGCCAGGCTGCGCATGTCGGACACCAGGTTGTTGTAGCCGAAGCTTGCGCCGCGTTCGCAGGCCATGAAGCTGTCTTCATCCAGGCCTTTTTCGCGCGCGGCGGCACGGGCCTTGTCGATGACGTTCTTCATGTCGCCGGGGGCCAGGAACTGCCCCTTCTTGATGTTGACCGGCTTGCCCGATTGCGCCACGGCGTGGATGAAGTCGGTCTGGCGGCACAAAAAGGCCGGGGTCTGCAGCACGTCGACCACCGAGGCGACGGTGGCGATGTCGGCTTCTGAGTGCACGTCGGTCAGGATCGGCAGGCCCAGCTCGCGCTTGACCTTGGCCAGGATTTCCAGGCCCTTGGCCATGCCGGGGCCGCGAAAGCTGGTGCCGCTGGAGCGGTTGGCCTTGTCGTAGCTCGACTTGAAGATAAAGGGAATGCCCAGCGAAGCGGTGATTTCCTTGAGCGTTCCGGCGGTGTCCATCTGCAGCTGCTCGGACTCCACCACGCAGGGGCCGGCGATCAGGAAAAACGGTTGGTCAAGGCCGATGTCGAATCCGCACAGCTTCATGGTCAGGCCACCGCCTTCAGGGGCTTGGCCGCGGGTTTACCACCCTGGCCGGCGCTGGCGCGCAGCTGGAGCACGGCCGCGATGTAGGCATTGAACAGCGGGTGGCCGGCCCAGGGCGTGGACTTGAACTCGGGGTGGAATTGCACGCCGACAAACCAGGGGTGGACGTCCTGCGGCAGCTCGACGATTTCGGTGAGCTGCTCGCGCTGCGTCAGCGCGGAAATGACCAGGCCCGAGGCGCGCAGGGCGTCCAGGTAGTTGACGTTGGCTTCGTAGCGATGGCGGTGGCGCTCGGTGACCACGTCGCCGTAGATCTTGTGCGCCAGCGTGCCGGGGGCGACGTCGGAACTCTGCGCGCCCAGGCGCATGGTGCCGCCCAGGTCTGACTTGGCGTCACGCGTCTTGATGGTGCCGTCGGCGTCTTTCCATTCGGTGATCAGCGCGATGACGGGGTGCGGCGTCGCCGGATCGAATTCGGTGCTGTTGGCGTCCTTCAGGCCGGCGACATGGCGCGCGAACTCGATGGTGGCGACCTGCATGCCCAGGCAGATGCCCAGGTAGGGCATCTTGTTCTCGCGCGCGAAGCGGGCCGCGCAAATCTTGCCTTCGACGCCGCGCACGCCGAAACCGCCGGGCACCAGCACGCCGTCAAAGCGTGCCAGGCGCGAAACGTTGTCCGGCGTGATGGTCTCGGAGTCGACGTACTCGATGACCACCTTGGCATGGTTTTTCATGCCGGCGTGGCGCAGGGCTTCGTTGAGCGATTTGTAGCTGTCGGAGAGGTCGACGTATTTGCCGACCATGGCGATGTGCACCTCGGTCTGCGGGTGCTCGGTCTCGTAGACCAGGTCGTCCCAGCGCCGGAGGTTGGCCGGCGGCGTGTTCAGGCGCAGCTTGTCGCAGATCAGGCCGTCCAGGCCCTGCTCGTGCAGCATGCGCGGCACCTTGTAAATCGTGTCGACGTCCCACATGGAGATCACGCCCCATTCGGGGACGTTGGAGAACAGCGAGATCTTTTCGCGCTCTTCGCTGGGGATGGGGCGGTCCGCGCGGCACAGCAGCACGTCGGCCTGGATGCCGATTTCGCGCAGCTGCTTGGCGGTGTGCTGGGTCGGCTTGGTCTTGAGCTCGCCGGCGGCGGCGATCCAGGGCAGGTAGCTCAGGTGCACAAAAGCCGTGTTGTTGGCGCCCAGGCGCAGGCTCATCTGGCGCACGGCTTCCAGGAAGGGCAGGGACTCGATGTCGCCGACGGTGCCGCCGATTTCGACAATGGCCACGTCGACCGCGTCGGGTGTTTCATAGCCGGCGCCGCGCTTGACGAACTCCTGGATTTCATTGGTGACGTGCGGGATGACCTGCACGGTCTTGCCGAGGTAGTCGCCGCGGCGCTCTTTTTCGAGCACGCTTTTGTAGATCTGGCCGGTGGTGAAGTTGTTGGCCTTGCGCATGCGCGTTTCGATGAAACGCTCGTAGTGGCCCAGGTCCAGGTCGGTTTCGGCGCCGTCGTCGGTCACAAAAACCTCGCCGTGCTGGAAGGGCGACATCGTGCCCGGATCCACATTCAGGTAGGGATCGAGCTTGATTAAAGTGACTTTGAGGCCTCGCGATTCCAGGATCGCAGCTAAGGAGGCTGAGGCGATTCCCTTGCCCAGGGAAGACACCACACCGCCGGTGACGAAGACAAATTTGGTCATGTCAGGTACGAACCGCAAGTTCGTAGAGGTGGTAAACGGAGATTATACGGGTTGCCCGCCGGGTTACCGGCAGCAAGGGCATTGAATTTCGGGGCGGTGCCGCCAAGCCTCGCATGCCCCTAGGGGTAACACCGCTGGATGCAGCGGAACGCGAGGGGGAGGGTGTAACTGAGATACATTGCGGAACATGACACATCAAGCGCAAGTTGCGGAGAACGGTATGCAGCCAGAAGAGGCCCTGGACCTGGCCGGCAAACACATCGTGCTGGGCCTGTCGGGCGGGATCGCCTGTTACAAGGCGGCCGAACTGTGCCGGGCCCTGATCAAGGCCGGCGCCACGGTGCAGGTGGTCATGACCGAGGCGGCCGAGCAGTTCATCACGCCCGTCACGCTGCAGGCCCTGAGTGGCCGGCCGGTCTACACCAGCCAGTGGGACAGCCGCGAGGACAACAACATGGCGCACATCAACCTGTCGCGCGAGTCCGACGCCATCCTGGTCGCGCCCATGAGCGCCGACTTCATGGCCAAGCTGCTGCACGGCCGCGCCGACGACCTGCTCAGCCTGATGTGCCTGGCCCGCCCCATCGACAAGGTGCCGCTGCTGGTGGCGCCGGCCATGAACCGCGAGATGTACGCGCACCCGGCCACGCAGCGCAATTTTGTGCAGCTGGACGCCGACGGCGCCACGGTGCTGGGCGTGGGCAGCGGCTTCCAGGCCTGCGGCGAGACCGGCGACGGGCGCATGCTGGAGCCCGAGCAGATCCTCGAAGACCTGGTGGCCTTCTTCGCGCCCAAGGTGCTGGCCGGCCAGCGCGTGCTGGTCACCGCCGGCCCCACTTATGAAGCCATAGACCCGGTGCGCGGCATCACCAACCTGTCCAGCGGCAAGATGGGTTTTGCCATCGCGCGCGCGGCGCGCGAGGCGGGCGCCGAGGTGACGCTGGTCGCCGGCCCGGTGAGCCAGCCGACGCCGCGCGGCGTGACCCGCATCGACGTGAGGTCCGCGCAGCAAATGCTGGACGCCGTGGCGGCGCGTGCCCAAGCCGCCAGCGTCTTCATCGCCACGGCGGCGGTGGCCGACTGGCGGCCCGCCGCGCCTTCAGCCCAGAAAATCAAGAAAGACGGCTCCGGTCAGGCGCCGCAGCTTGCGTTCACCGAGAACCCGGACATCCTGGCCACCGTGGCCCAGTCCGCCCAAGCGCAGGCCGGCCGGCTTTTCTGCGTGGGTTTCGCGGCGGAAAGCCAGGACCTCGCGGAAAACGCCGAGGCCAAGCGCCTGCGCAAAAAAGTACCGCTGCTGGTCGGCAACATCGGCCCCGACACCTTCGGCCAGGACCATAACGCGCTGCTGCTGGTGGATGCGCAGGGCAGCAAAGCCTTGCCCCGGGCCTCCAAGCTCTCGCTGGCGCGGCGGCTGGTGGGGGAGATCGCGGCCAGAATGGCGGATGCCCCCAAGGGGAAAGCGGCCGCACCGTGAACCTTCCTTCCAACACGCCGCCGGACGGCGACTTTGTGGCTTACGTGGAGCGCTTGACCCACGCGAATGCGCATGCCTCGGCCGAAGCCCGTGAAGACCGGCTCAAGCCCCAGGAAAAGGCTGCGCCGCGCGCACCGTCTCCGGCAAACATCGCTGCGCCATCCGCCAAACCCGTACCAATTGCGGCCTTTGCCACCCACGTCAAATGGGTTGTTATCCTGTGGATCGCCACCCAGGTTTTGTCCGAGGTGGTGCCCGGAACCGGTTTCCTGTTCCTGCCCGCGCTGCTGGTGTACGGCGCGTGGGCGGTGTTCCAGGCCAACCGCCGATCATCAGGGGCGCTGTTACAGCGCCTGCGCGAGCTGGCGCAGCAAGCGGCCGAAGAGGCCCAAAAGGCCCAAAAGGCTCAAAAAAATCAACCTCCGAAGAAAAAATAGTTCATGCACATCGACGTCAAGATTCTCGACCCGCGCCTTCAGAACAACCTTCCCACTTACGCCACGCCCGGCAGCGCCGGCCTGGACCTGCGCGCCTGCCTGGATGCGCCGCTCACGCTCGCGGCCAACGCCTGGCAACTGGTGCCCACCGGCATCGCCATCTACCTGCACAACCCGGGCTATGCCGCGCTGATCCTGCCGCGCTCGGGCCTGGGCCACAAGCACGGCATCGTGCTGGGTAACCTGGTGGGCCTGATCGACAGCGACTACCAGGGGCAGCTGATGGTCAGCGCCTGGAACCGCAGCGACGTGCCCTTCACGATTGAGCCCATGGAGCGGATCGCGCAGCTGATGATCGTGCCCGTGGTGCAGGCGCAGTTCAATGTGGTGTCCGAATTTCCCGCCAGTGAGCGCGGGGAAGGCGGCTACGGCTCCACCGGCAAGGCCTGAGCCCGGTCCGGGCCGCCGCTCCAGAGCAGAGGTGGGGGTTTTCCTACAACCCCTGCAACAAGGCTCCCACGCCGCCACAGGCCCTATCCCCACCCGGGGAGTAGCGGGTCTCATCCTTAATAAGCCATGAGAGTCCATGCGCCTTGATGCCGGGATCTCATGAACTTACCAACAGGAGAGACTCATGCGAAACACATCCCGCTTTATTTCATCCGCATCCGTGGTGCTGGTGCTGGCCACACTGGCAGCCTGCGCACCCATGAATCCGCCGCCGGTGTCCGACGCGAATTACCCGCCCGCCTATCCCAACACCGCCAGCTACCCCAACCAGACCTATCCGGCTGGAACCTACCCGGCGGGCACCTATCCCGCCAACCAGCAGAACCGCTATGTCGAATACGGACGCGTCAGCAATGTTGAAGTGTTTCGCACCCAGGAACAGGCCAGGAGCTCGGGCGTAGGTGCCATCCTCGGCGGTGTGGCCGGCGCGGTGGTGGGCCACCAGATCGGCGGCGGCACCGGCAAGGACGTGGCGACGGTTGTCGGCGCAGTGGGCGGCGCCGTGGCTGGTAATGCGATTGAGAAAAACCGCAATCCTGGTGCGGTTCGCGAAACCTACCGCGTATCTGTCCAGCTCGACAACGGCACCGGCCGTGCCTATGACGTGCCTTCCACCGGCGACCTGCGCATAGGCGATCGCGTGAGGATTGAGAACGGCCTGCTGTACCGGATGTAAACGGCCGGGGCCTCAAAAGGCGGCGGCATGTCGCCGCCTCGGCCCCTAGTGCAGGGTGCCGCTTCCGGGCGTGAGCGGTTCGAGCTTGAAGAAGCCGGTACCCAGGGAGCCCTGGCCGATTTCCTCTTCGCTTGCCTCACGCACCGACTCGACCTTGACCGCCAGCCGGATGGCAATGCCCGCCAGCGGATGGTTGCCGTCCAGCACCACGTGCTCGGGATAGATTTCGGTGACCGTGTAGATATGGTCGTGCGGCGCCGCTCCGCTGGCACCTTTGGGCAGGGCCGCGCCGTCGAAGGTCATGCCTTCTTCGAGTTCGGCCGGGAAAACCTTGCGCGGCTCGAGAAACACCAGGTTCTCGTCATAGTCGCCGAAGGCGTCTTCGGGCTCCAGGTGCAGTTCAAGCTTGTCGCCGGCTTCATGGCCTTGCAGGGCCTGCTCGATCTTGGCCAGCAGGTCGTCACCGCCCAGCAGGAACTCAATGGGTTCGTCCAGTTCGTCCAGCACATCGCCCAGGGTGTCTTTCAGCGTCCATGTCAGGGCTACGACGCATTGCGGGGTGATTTTCATCCGACAATTGTCCCATGGATGTAAACCAATCTCTAGCGCTCCTCGCCGGCCTGAGCCCGGCGCAATTCATGCGCCGCCACTGGCAAAAAAAGCCGCTGCTCGTGCGCCAGGCCCTGCCCGGATTCCAGCCTTTGCTGAGCCGCGCGGCCTTGTTCAAACTGGCCGCGAGCGAACAGGTGGAGTCGCGTCTGATCGTCCAGCAGGCCAAGGGCTGGCGCATGAAGCAGGGGCCTTTTGCGCCGCGCGGCCTGCCGCCGCTGGGCCAGAAGGCCTGGACCTTGCTGGTGCAGGGCGTGGACCTGCATGACGCCGGGGCGCATGAACTTTTGCAGCAATTTCGTTTTGTTCCCGATGCGCGGCTCGACGACCTGATGATCTCGTTCGCCACGGCGGGCGGCGGCGTGGGGCCGCACTTTGACAGCTATGACGTGTTCCTGCTGCAGGCCAGCGGCCGGCGGCGCTGGAGGATAGGGCGGCAAAAAGACCTGAGCCTGCAGGAGGGTGTGCCGCTGAAGATTCTGCAGAACTTCGAACCCGAGCAGGAGTTTGTGCTGGAAGCCGGCGACATGCTGTACCTGCCCCCGCGTTATGCCCACGACGGTATTGCCGAAGCGGCGGCGCCGGGCGACGGCAAGGCGGCCGATTGCATGACCTATTCGATCGGCTTCAGGTCGCCGGGGCGCGGCGAACTGGCGGCGGAACTGCTGCAGCGCCTGGCCGAATTCAGCGAGGACGACAGGCAGGCGGATGCCCCCGCGGGGCGCCGCGCAGCCAAAGCCTCAGAGATCTACCGTGATCCCGGTCAGGGCGCCACGGCCAGCCCGGCGGCCTTGCCGGCGGAGCTGGCCGCCTTCGCCAGCCAGGCCGTGCAGGACGCGCTGAAAGACCCTCTCGCGCTGGCCTGCGCCCTGGGCGAGTACATGACCGAACCCAAGCCCTCCGTGTGGTTTGACGAAGCCGACTATGAATGGGATGCAGAGGCCGCGCGGGCCGGCCGCGCAGGGGTCAGGCTGGATGCGCGCACCCGGATGATGTATGACGCCGACCATGTGTTCATCAACGGGGAGAGCTACCGCGCCAAAGGCGCCGATGCGGCGCTGATGCGCCGGCTGGCCGACGGCCGCGGCCTGGCGCCGCACGAGCTGCGCAAGGCCGGCGCCTCCGCGATGGCCTTGCTGGGCGACTGGCACGATGCCGGCTGGCTGCGGCAAGCGCCGGCCGCGGACTCCTGACCCGGCCCAGCTGCTGTTTGCCACTTTTGCCAAGGAGATACTCCATGGAAACCGACACAACACCCACCCCGCCACAGGCCTTGCCGGAAGGCCGTTTCAGCGGGCGCACCGACTTTACCGAGATGATCCGCCAGGCTTTTGCCGCGGCGGCGCAGCAGGGTTGGCGTGAAATCATCGTCTGCGACCCGGATTTTGAAGACTGGCCCCTGGGGGAGCGCGCGGTGGTGCAGGCCTTGAACGACTGGTCCAAGACCGGCCGGACCTTCACCATGCTGGCCAGGAACTACGATGAGGTGCTGCGCCGGCATGCGCGCTTCGTCACCTGGCGGCGGACCTGGGCCCATATCGTGGAATGCCGGGCCAATACCTCGGCCCCGGCCGATGGCTTGCCCAGCGCCTTGCTGGGGCCGGGCTGGGTCTTTGAGCGCCTGGACCTGCAGCACTGCACGGGCATAGCCGGGTCCGAGCCGGCGCGCCGGGTCGCGCTCAGGGAGCGGCTCAATGAAAGCTTGTTGAAAAGTTCGCTGGCCTTCCCGGCCACCACCCTGGGTCTTTAAGCGCAAGGATTGCGCAAGCATCGCGCGAGGGCCGTCGTACGGTCACGATTCGTCGACTAAGGGTTTTCAGACTTGTAATATCCAGCATATAATTTAAAGCTGGGTAGAAAGAGCTCGAGTCCTTTCCCCGGTCAAAAATAACTTGAATTCCGGTTTGGGTTTCTTTTGACAATTTCCGGAAATTGTTTTTCTTAAATATCACCAAGGATCGTAAAAATGAACAAGTCCCTCGTTTTGGCAGCTATCGTTGCCGCTGTTGCACTGGCTGCTTGCGGCAAGAAAGAAGAAGCCGCAGCACCCGCACCAGCCGCTGCAGCTCCTGCACCTGCTGCTGAAGCTTCTGCACCAGCCGCTGCACCTGCTGCCGCTGCATCCGCCGCTCCGTCTGCTGACGCTGCTGCCGCTGCCGCTACGACCGCCGCTGCAAGCGCTGCCAAGTAATTCTTCAATGAATTAAAAAAAGCCGCCGCAAGGCGGCTTTTTTTATGGCCGCCGTTTTTCCCGGAGTGTTTTCGGCAGGCGCGGCGGCCAGGCTCACGGGCTCAAACCGAAAGCCAGGGTGTTCCGGTATCGGGCTTGGCCACGATGATGTCGTCCGCGCCGCAACCCAGGGTTTCAGCCATCAGCGCCTGCACCAGTGCGGGCCGGTTGTTCTGCACGCTCAGGTGCGCGGCCACCAGGTGCCTGAAACGCCCATGAACCAGGGTGCGGGCGATCTCCCCCGCCGCAGCATTGGAGAGGTGGCCATACTGGCCGCCCACGCGCCGCTTTAAAAAAGGCGGGTACGACGACCGCGCCAGCATGTCGGTGTCGTGATTGCATTCCAGCATCAGGGCATCGCAGGCCATGAGATGCGACATGACATGGCTTGTGGCGTGGCCCAGGTCGGTCAGGATGCCCAGCTTGGCCGAGCCGTCGGTGCAGGTGAGCTGCAAGGGCTCCCTGGCGTCGTGCGGCACGGTAAAGGGCGTGAGCTGCAGGCCTCCCAGCGCGACGGCACTGCCGTCGCGCGCGGTGTGCAGCAGGCCGTCGAAGTCCGGTGCGCCTATGGCGGCATGCGTGCCGTGGCTCATCCAGACCGGGATGCGGTAGCGCAGGGCGAGTGAGCGCGCGCAGCCGATATGGTCGCCGTGTTCATGCGTGATGAACACGGCATGGATGTCCTCGGGCTGCAGGCCGGCTTCACCCAGCCGGTAAAGCAGGTGCTTGAGGCCCAGCCCGCAGTCGACAAGAATCCGCGAAGGTGCGATTCCGGTCGCTTCGACCACCGTGGCATTGCCCGAACTGCCGCTGCCCAGGCTCTTGAACCTCAACATGGGCGTCGCAATGCGTGGCCGGGGTGGTCGGGCGGCGAGCCCGGATTACTTGAGGTCGTCGGCGATCACCTGCACGATGCGCTGGGCATTGGCCGATGATTCGGCGGCGCCCTGCGCATTGAGGACGGAAACCGTGGTGCTCTCGCCCTGGCTCTTGACGGCGATACGGTACTTCAGGGGCGGCGTGGCGGCCGGCGAGCCGCTGAACAGCTTGCTGAAGAAGCCGGGCTCGGTCTTGTTGGTGACCGGCTCGACGTAGCGCACGAAGTAGGTGCCCTGGCTGCGGTCGCGGTCTTCAACCGTGAAGCCGGTGCGGTCCAGCGCCAGGCCGACGCGGCGCCAGGCGCGGTCAAAACCTTCGTCGATCTGCACGACGGGCAGGTTGTTGACCGTGGCGATGCGCGATGTCTGTTTGGTGGCGCCCGCGGCCACCAGGGCCTTGGACTGCTCTTGCGACACGCCCAGCTTGACCATCAGGCGGCGCAGGAATTCGGCTTCGAGTTCCGGATCGGCGGGACGGGGCTGCCAGACCGTGCTGTCGCCCGACGCGGCGTTGCCGGTTTTCCCGCCGGTGATCACTTCAACCATGCCGCGGTGGCTGACATAAATTTCAGTGCCGCCATCGGGGCGGCGCTCCAGGCGCGTGCGGAACTTGTCGCGCTCGCCGGTCGAATAGAGGCCGTCGAACACCTTGCCCAGCGCGCTGCGGATGAAGTCTTGCGGCAGCTTGGCGCGGTTTTCGGCGAAGTCGGTTTCCATGATGCCCAGGTTTTCCTGGTCCTGCGCGAGCAGGAAACCGCTTTCCAGCCAGAAGTCGCGCACAGGGCCCCAGAGCTTGTCGGCGGGCCGGTTCACGACCAGCCAGCGCTGGGTGCCCGCGCGCTCGATGCGCACGTCGCCGACGGCGGCGGCGGCCGTCTGCACGGCCTGCGTGGGCTGGCCCACCTGGTAGCTGCTGGCGGACACCGCCGTGCCGGGCACCACGTAACGGGTGTCGCGGCTGAGCTGGGTCAGGTCGGGGGGGATGTCCAGCGAAGGGCCCTTGGCGCCGCTGCTCTTGTAATCGACGCGTTCACCGTCCATCACTTCGCGCAGGGAGGAGCAGCCGGCGAGCAGGCCGAAGGCAACCAGCGCGGACACGGCTGCGGCGCTCCGGGCTTTTGAAAATGCAGGACGTGTTGGCGATATCTTCACTTGGGTTCCCTTAAAAATCAGATCAGGCAAATCAAATCAGGCCGCAGGCGCGCAAGGCGCTTTCCACGGCCGCTTCGTTCGATGCTTCCAGCGGCGTCATGGGCAGGCGCAAGGTGCCGCCGCAAAGACCCATCCGGGCCATAGCCCATTTGACGGGAATCGGGTTGGCTTCAATAAACAGGTTTCTGTGCAGAGGCAGCAGCTTGAGCTGCAGCTCCATGGCGCGGCGCGTGTCGCCCGCCACGGCGGCCACGCACAGCTCGTGCATGAGCCGGGGTGCCACGTTGGCCGTCACGCTGACGTTGCCCTGGCCGCCGCAGAGCATGAGCGCCACGGCCGTCGGGTCGTCGCCCGAATACACGGCAAAGCCCTTGGGCACTTCCTTGATCAGCCACTGTGCGCGCTCGATGTTGCCGGTGGCTTCCTTGATGCCGACAATGCCGGGCACCTGGGCCAGGCGCAGCACGGTGGCGTGCGCCATATCGGCCACGGTCCGGCCGGGCACGTTGTAGAGCACGGTCGGCAGGTCGCCGACGGCTTCGGCAATCGCCTTGAAGTGCCGGTACTGGCCTTCCTGCGTGGGCTTGTTGTAATAGGGGACGACCTGCAGCTGGCAGTCGGCGCCCACCTGCTTGGCGAATTTGGCGAGTTCGATCGCCTCGGCGGTGGAGTTGGCGCCGCAGCCGGCCATGATGGGCACGCGCTTTTTGGCCTGCTCCACCGAGACGCGGATGATTTCGCAGTGCTCTTCGACGTTGACGGTCGGGGATTCACCGGTGGTGCCGACCACGCCTATGCAGTCGGTGCCTTCGGCGATGTGCCAGTCCACCAGTTTGCGCAGGGTGGGGTAATCTACGCTGCCGTCATCATGCAAGGGCGTTGCCAATGCAACGATGCTGCCAGTAATGGGTTTCATGCTGTACTTAAAAACGTTCGCGGCCGGGGAGCGCCTGGCCGAAATGCCGCCGGGCCGGCCCCGAAAAGCCAATCCTGCATTCTACCCAGAGCCTAGGGCAGGAAATAGCGTGGCGGTGCGGGCAAACCCGCAGTCGCGGCGGTTTCGCGGATGGCGGCGATGCGCTGGATGAAGCGCGGCGGGTTTTCGAGGAAGCCCTCCTCGAAGGCTACAACGCGCAGCCCGTGGCAGGTTTCCAGCAATTCGCCGCTGCGCAGCAAAAAATCGGGCCGCGAGGGCTTGCCCACGGTCTCATTGCCTTGCGTAAAAGTTTCGTAAATCAGCACGCCGCCCGGCGCCAGGCCGGCCAGCAAGGTCGGCAACAGCGGGCGCCAGAGGTAGTTGGTGACGACGATCGCGTCGAACCGGCGGTTCGCGAACGGCCAGGGGCCGGCTTCAATATCCGCCACCACGGCCTCGCAAGCCGATGCCGGGAGGGCGTTTGCGGTGGCCTCCAGGGCTTCCCGTGACCGGTCCACCAGGACCAGGGGGTGGTTTCGCCCGTGAAACCAGCGGGCATGGCGGCCATGACCGCAGGCGACGTCCAGCACCACGCCGCCTTCGCGCACCAGGTGCGACCAGCGCTGGACCCAGGCGGAGGGCGGCTCCGTTCCGTGCGGCCTGGGGTCCGTCAAAGTGGTTTCACCTCATCCTTGAGCGCCGCCAGCGCCATCGCCTCGACCCGGCCGGGCGCGATCAGCTTGAGCCAGCGGCCCAGCTTGCCCTTGGCCGTCATGACCACTTCGCGGTCCCGGCGCTCCATGCCCTGCAGAATCAGCCGGGCGCATTCCTCCACGCTCATGGCCTTGTCTTCCTTGAGCCCGCTGCTTCCGGCGGCCACGCCCGCCGCGTTGAAGCCGCGGTGGCGGATGTGGGTGGCGACCACGCCCGGGTAGGCGGTGGTCACGCCGACCCCGGCGCCCTTCATTTCGGCGCGCAACGCCTCAAAAAATCCCACCATGGCGAATTTGGTGGCGCTGTAGGCCGTGCGGCCCGGCACGCCTATCAGCCCGGCCAGGCTGGAAACCGCGACGATGCTGCCGTGGCGCAGCCTCAGATAGGGCAGGGCGGCATGGGTGCACCAGACGCTGCCCCAGAAGTTGATGCGCATCAGCTGCTCGTACCAGCCCAGGTCCTGGGCCTTGACGTCCTCCAGCAGGGCCTGCGCCGACATGCCGGCGTTGTTGATCAGGGCGTCGATGTGGCCGAAGCGGCCGACGGCGGCATCCACCAGGTGGCGGCATTGGGCCTCGATGGACACGTCGGTTTTGACGGCCAGGGTTTGCGCGCCGTGCGCGGCGCATTGGTGCGCGACCTCGTCCAGCAGCGTTTCATTGCGCGCGGCCAGCACCAGCGCCACGCCGGCGCCGTGGGTTTTGGCCAGCTGCCGCGCCATTTCCGCGCCTATGCCGTCCGAGGCGCCGGTGATGATGATGGTTTTCATGCTGTCCTCTTCCCGTTTTTTTGGGGGCGCGGCCCCCATCACTCGCAAAACCGCCGGGCAGGCCCTAAAAACAGGCCCAGATCTGGTTGGCGAGTGTGACCAGGAAATCCGGCCGTGTGTAGAGGGCAAACACCCCCAGCGACGCGACGACCGCGAGCGCCCACAGGCCGGCTTTTTTGGCCATCTCAGGCCCCTTGCGGCACGCCGGCGCGCGTGATCGGCGCCTCGCGCACCGGCAGGTTCACCAGGGCGGCAAACACGCCCAGCGCGATGGCGATGTACCAGACGATGTCGTAGCTGCCGGTGCGGTCATATAAATAGCCGCCCAGCCACACGCCCAGGAAGGAGCCTATCTGGTGGCTGAAGAAGATGAAGCCGCCCAGCATCGACAAATGCTGGATGCCGAAGATCTGCGCCACCACCGCGTTGGTCGGTGGGATGGTCGACAGCCACAACAGGCCCATCAGGCTGGCGAAGATGTAGACGCTCAGCGGGCTCAGCGGCGCCGCCAGGAACACGGCGATCACCACCGCGCGCGAGAAATAAATCGTCGCCAGGATTTTCCGCTTGGCGATTTTCTGGCCCAGCGAGCCGGCGATATAGGTGCCGAAAACATTGAACAGGCCTATCAGCGCCAGCGCGTAGCTGGCCACCTGGGGCGACAGGCCCTTGTCCTTGAGGTAGCTGGGCATGTGCACGCCGATGAACACCACCTGGAAGCCGCAGACGAAATAGCCCGCCATCAGCAGCTGGAAGCTAGGGTACTTGAAGGCCTCGCGCAGCGCCTGGCCTATGGTCTGCTCGCGTTTGGCCGGCTGGCCGCCGGCAAAGCCGCCTTCGCGCAGGCCCAGCGCCAGCGGCGCGATCAGCAGCACGGCGCCGCTGAGCACCAGCAGCGCTTCCTTCCAGCCCAGGCCGCTGATCAGCAGGCCTTCGACCGGCACCATCAGGAACTGGCCGAAGGAACCGGCCGCCGCGGCCACACCCATGGCCCAGGAGCGCTTTTCCGCCGGGATGTTGCGGCCTATCACGCCGTAGATCACGGCATAGGTGGTGCCGGCCTGCGCCGCGCCTATCAGCACGCCGGCCGTCATGGTGAACAGAAAGCCCGTGGGCGACAGCGCCATGCCCACCAGGCCCAGCCCATACAGCAGGGCGCCGCCCACGATCACGCGGAAGGCGCCGAAGCGGTCGGCCGCCATGCCGGCGAAGATGCCGAACACGCCCCAGGACAGGTTTTGCACCGCCAGCGCGAAAGCAAAGGTTTCGCGCGTCCATCCCTGGGCCTGGGTGATGGGCTGCAGCCACAGCCCGAAACCGTGGCGTATGCCCATGGACAGCGTGACGATGGTGGCGCCGCAGATCAGCACCTGCAGCATGGAGAGTTTTTTGGTGTCGGTGGTCATGGTGGCCGCCGCGAGCGGCGAAAAAAGGAAAAGGCCGGGGCGGCCAGGAGGTGATTCGCCGACTGTAACGAAAATGGCAAAACGCTGCCGCGCCCGCCCCCGGTTTCCACGCCCGAATCGGGTTGGCTGTATGTCTATACAGTGACTTTTGCGGCCCGGACTACAATTGCGGCAATTCTTTCAACTGCCATGGCCGACAAACTACCCACCGAATATTCCGAAGGCTCGATCCGCGTGCTCAAGGGCCTGGAGCCCGTCAAGCAGCGCCCGGGCATGTACACCCGCACCGACAACCCCCTGCACATCATCCAGGAAGTGCTGGACAACTCCGCCGACGAGGCCCTGGCCGGCTACGGCAAGAAGATCAAGGTCACGCTGCACAGCGACGGCTCGGTCAGCGTGGACGACGACGGCCGGGGTGTTCCCTTCGGCATGCACCCGGAAGAAAAAGCGCCCGTGATCGAGCTCGTGTACACCCGGCTGCATGCCGGCGGCAAGTTCGACAAGGGCAAAGGCGGCGCCTACAGTTTCTCGGGCGGCCTGCACGGCGTGGGCGTCAGCGTCACGAACGCGCTGTCCAAGCGCCTGGAGGTCACCTCCTACCGTGAAGGCATGGTTGCCCACCTGGTGTTTTCGGGCGGCGACGTCACCGAAAAGCTGCACCTGCGCAAAAACAGCGACGGCGACCGCAAGACCGGCACCACCGTGCGGGCCTGGCCGGACGCCAAGTACTTCGAATCGGCGGCCTTGCCCATGGCCGAGCTCACTCACCTGCTGCGCAGCAAGGCCGTGCTCATGCCCGGCGTCACCGTCACGCTGACCAACGAGAAAACCAAGGACACCCAGGCCTGGCTCTACAAGGGCGGCCTGCGCGACTACCTGATGCAGACCCTGACCGGCGACCCGGTGATCCCGATGTTTGAAGGCGAGGGGTTTGCCGACGCCCAGCACGACAGCTTTGCCGAAGGCGAGGGCGCCCAGTGGTGTGTGGCCTTCACCGAAGACGGCCAGCCCATGCGCGAGAGCTACGTCAACCTGATCCCGACCAGCGCCGGCGGCACCCATGAAAGCGGCCTGCGCGACGGGCTCTTCAACGCCGTCAAGAGCTTTATCGACCTGCATTCGCTGCTGCCCAAGGGCGTCAAGCTGCTGCCCGAAGACGTCTTTGCCCGCGCCAGCTATGTGCTGAGCGCCAAGGTGCTGGATCCGCAGTTCCAGGGCCAGATCAAGGAGCGCCTCAATTCGCGTGATGCGGTGCGCCTGGTTTCCAGCTTTGTGCGCCCGGCGCTGGAGCTGTGGCTCAACCAGCACGTCGACTACGGCCGCAAGCTGGCCGAACTCGCCATCAAGGCCGCGCAAACCCGCCAGAAGGCCGGCCAGAAGGTCGAAAAACGCAAGGGCTCGGGCGTGGCCGTGCTGCCCGGCAAGCTGACCGACTGCGAAAGCCGCGACCTGGCGCACAACGAAGTCTTCCTGGTCGAGGGCGACTCCGCCGGCGGCAGCGCCAAAATGGGCCGCGACAAGGAAAGCCAGGCCATCCTGCCGCTGCGCGGCAAGGTGCTCAACACCTGGGAGGTCGAGCGCGACCGCCTGTTCGCCAACACCGAAATCCACGACATCGCGGTCGCCATCGGGGTGGACCCGCACGGCCCCAACGACACGCCCGACCTCAGCGGCCTGCGCTACGGCAAAGTCTGCATCCTGAGCGACGCCGACGTCGACGGCTCCCACATCCAGGTGCTGCTGCTCACGCTGTTTTTCCGCCATTTCCCCAAATTGATCGAATCGGGTAATGTGTATGTCGCGCGGCCGCCGCTTTTCCGGGTGGACGCGCCGGCCCGGGGCAAAAAGCCGGCATCCAAGTTTTATGCCCTTGATGAAGGCGAAATGACCGCCATTCTGGATAAATTGCGCAAGGACGGCGTGAAAGAAGGCGCCTGGAGCATCAGCCGCTTCAAGGGCCTGGGTGAAATGAGCGCGGAACAACTCTGGGAGACCACGCTCAACCCGGATACCCGCCGTTTGTTGCCCGTGCAACTGGGCAACCAGGATTTCCTGCAAACCGAGACCCTGATCACCAAGCTGATGGGCAAGGGCGAAGCCGCGGCGCGCCGCGAACTGATGGAGTTGCACGGTGACAGCGTTGAGGTGGATGTTTGAGGTTTTTGCTGTCGATTAGCCGCGTGGCAGGCATGGTGGTACTGGTCGTTGCTGCATTCTGGGCCACGATCGCGCTGGCGACCCACGAATTCGCAAGGGCTGCCTTGGGTTTTGCGGTAGCCGCCGCTGGCTTGTGCTGGGCTGTTTTTTCGGAAAAAGCGATTGACAGTCGCAAACGGAACGCGGAGAAAGAGGCCAGCCGGACGGCGCTTGGGTTTAAGGAAAACTCCCTGGCGGTTCCATTTCACTGGTTTCGCTGGAGTTGCATCTTTACGGTAGTTGTCCTGGTTTTGTGGGGCGCCGGGTTCCTGGCCAAGGCCAGCTGGCAGAGCGGGAAGTTGGCCCCCGCCGCCTTTCTGGCCAGCCTTGGTATTTTGGTGTTTGTGCACATGTGCAGTCTGCTGGCTTGCGCGTATGCGGCGTGGCGGTCCGGCGGTGCGCTGAAAGTGGATTCGGCGGGTTTTATGTACAGCGGTTTGCCCGCCGTCGCCTGGAAACACGTAAGAGGTGTCGATCTCAAGCAGTTTGAAATCAAGGGGCGGAAGAAATCGGTTTTGGTGCTGGCACTGGATCCGGCGACGTTTGACCAGCTGAAAGCTGCCCGCGTACCCGGGGCTCTTCACTGGAACGGCCCTCAATTGAGGGCCAAGTCGCGATTGCTGGAAATTGCTTGCGATTTTTTGAAGGAAGAGCCGGCGCTTGTCGCCCGGGCGGTTCAAGTGGTAGCGGATAAGGCCGGCGCGCCAAGGGCGCGGGATTGGCATCACTTTGAAGGAATTGACGCGGCGCTGCAGCGGGAGCAAGCTGCCGGGCTGCGCGAGGAAGCCGAGCGCAAGACCAGCCTGCTGCTGGCTGAATTGCAAAAGATGGACCGCGCTGGTTCTCTGGATGAAAAAAGGCTGGCGGAAATTGACCGGCAGCTGCAGGTGGAATTTGAGCAAATGAGTTCGGCTTCGGATGCGCAGGTCGAAGCGTTCAAGCACAAGATGGATGCGATGGACGAACGCTTGCAGCCCTGGAAATGGCTTTACCGCGGCATCGTGGTTTTGCTGTTGATCGCGATAGGCGGGGCTATTGCAAGAATTGTGTTCGCGCTGAAGGCGTGACGAAATAATGGGTTTCTTTTTATGAACATTTTTTATGGCAAGTCCAGGCTCTGGCTTGGATTTCTTTTGGGCATGCTGATGCTGCTGTCGCAGCGGCCCGCCCACGCCGACATCTGGGGCTACGTGGACAAGGACGGCATTGCGCACTTTTCGGCCGTGCGGCTGGACGAGCGCTATGAACTCTTCTTCCGCGGCAGCGAAAGCTTCAGCGCCGACGGCAGCAACAGCGGCCGCAGCGGCAAGGCCGTGGGCAGCGGCGCCAACCGTGCCACCGGCGTGGCCGCCGCGCCGCCCAAGCTGCTGGCTTACTTTGACGTGTCGCCCAACTACAAGGCCGTCAAGCACCTGCTGCGTGAGGCTTCGGCCACGCACGGCATCGACTACGAACTGCTGCAGGCCCTGATCGCCACCGAGTCGGGTTTTAACACCCAGGCCGTCTCGCCCAAGGGCGCGGTTGGCTTGATGCAGCTGATCCCGCCGACGGCGGAGCGTTACGGCGTGCGGGCCAGCAAGGATTCCACGGTCCACAAAAAGCTGACCGACCCCAAGACCAACATCCGGGCCGGCTCCAGCTACCTCAGCGACCTGATCGCCATGTTCCCCGGCCAGCTCGAGCTGGCGATTGCCGCCTACAACGCCGGCGAGGGCGCGGTGCAGCGCGCGGGCAACAAAATTCCGAATTACCCCGAAACCAAAAACTACGTCAAAACCGTGATGCAGCTCTACAACCACCTCAAACCCCCCAGCATGATGGCCCCCGGCGGCCGCGTGCGCATGGAGATGATGGGCGGCAGCACAGGCCGCGGCAACATGGTGCCGACCACGGTCGCGGCCACCACCACGCCTGAGGCCCCACCCGAGCGGAACTGAGACCCATGCAGCTGGCGTTTCGCCGGAACCTCCGGCAGCGCTGCAAAGCGGCGCCCCCTTTTTTCTTTTCAACATTCCGTACCGGCCGCGCTTAAGCATGCCGGCCCGGTATCAACCGACTTAGCCCCAAGCCAAATTCACGATGGACGATCTCTTTACACCGGACGCAGTCGCCCCGATTCCCGAACCCGCCGACCAGGACTCGCTGGCCGCGTACGCGCAGCGGGCTTACCTTGAATACGCGCTCAGCGTTGTCAAGGGCCGGGCCCTGCCCGACGTCTGCGACGGCCAGAAGCCGGTGCAGCGCCGCATTCTTTTCAGCATGTCGCGCATGGGCCTGGGTTTTGGCGGCGCCAACGGCGCCAGCGGGGCCAAGCCCGTCAAAAGCGCCCGCGTGGTCGGCGACGTGCTCGGTAAATACCACCCGCACGGCGACCAGGCGGCTTACGACGCCATGGTGCGCATGGCCCAGGATTTCAGCCAGCGCTACCCGCTGATCGACGGCCAGGGCAACTTCGGCTCGCGCGACGGGGACGGCGCGGCGGCCATGCGCTACACCGAGGCAAGGCTGGCGCGCATCACGACCTTGCTGCTCGACGAACTCGACGAAGGCACGGTCGACTTTGTGCCCAACTACGACGGCTCCTTCGAGGAGCCGCGCCAGCTGCCCGCGCGCCTGCCGTTTGCGCTGCTCAACGGCGCCAGCGGCATCGCCGTCGGCCTGGCCACCGAAATTCCCAGCCACAACCTGCGCGAAGTCGCCGACGCCTGTGTGGCCCTGATCAAGACGCCCAAGCTGTCCGACGACGAGCTGTTTTCGCTGATCACCGGCCCCGACTACCCGGGCGGCGGGCAGATCATCTCCAGCAGCGCGGAAATCGCGGCCGCCTACAGCACGGGCCGCGGCTCGCTCAAGGTGCGCGCGCGCTGGAAAATCGAGGAACTCGCGCGCGGCCAATGGCAACTGGTGGTGCAGGAACTGCCGCCCGGCGTCAGCACCCAGCGCGTGCTCGAGGAGATCGAGGAGCTCACCAACCCGAAAATCAAGGCCGGCAAAAAAGCCCTGAGCCAGGACCAGGTGCAGCTCAAGCAGACCGTGCTGGCCGTGCTCGACGTGGTGCGCGACGAGTCCAGCAAGGACGCCCCGGTGCGCCTGGTCTTCGAGCCCAAGACCAGCAAGATCGGCCAGTCCGAATTGATCAACACCCTGCTGGCCAACACCAGCCTCGAAAGCTCCTCGCCGATCAACCTGACCATGGTCGGGCTGGACGGCAAGCCGACGCAGAAAACCCTGCGCCAGATGCTGGGCGAATGGATTGAATTCCGCCAGACCACGGTGCAAAAGCGTTCCCAGCACCGCCTGGACAAGGTGCTGGACCGCATCCACATCCTCGAAGGGCGGCAGCTGGTGCTGCTCAATATCGATGAGGTGATCGCCATCATCCGCCAGTCGGACGAGCCCAAGGCCGCGCTGATTGAGCGTTTCAAACTCAGCGACCGCCAGGCCGAGGACATCCTGGAAATCCGCCTGCGCCAGCTGGCGCGGCTCGAAGCCATCAAGATCGAACAGGAGCTCAAAAACCTGCGCGAAGAGCAGGGCCGGCTCGAGGAAATCCTGGGCAGCCCGGCGGCGCTCAAGCGCCTGCTGGTCAAGGAAATCGAGGCCGACGCCAAGCTGTTCGCCGACGCGCGCCGCACGCTGATCCAGGCCGAGAAAAAAGCCGTGCTCGAAGTCAAGGTGCTCGACGAGCCCGTGACCGTGGTCATCAGCGACAAGGGCTGGGTGCGCGCGCGCAGCGGCCATGGCCATGACCCGGCGGGTTTTGCCTTTAAGGCCGGCGACGGGCTGTACGGCACTTTTGAATGCCGCACCGTCGACACCCTGCTGGCCTTCGGCTCGCGCGGCCGGATTTATTCGGTGCCGGTGTCCTCGCTGCCCGGCGCGCGCGGCGACGGCCAGCCGCTGACCACGATGATCGACCTCGAATCGGGCACGCAGCTGGTGCATTACTTCGCGGGCCCGTCCAATGCCGCGCTGCTGCTCAGCGCCAGCGGCGGCTACGGCTTCCTGGCCACGGTCGAGAACATGACGTCCCGCCTCAAGGCCGGCAAGGCTTTTATCAGCTGCGCCGAAGGCGAAACCATTTGCAGGCCCTCGCATGCCGCCTTCAACAGCGGCGCCACGCCCATGCTGCCGGCCACCCATGTGGCTTGCGCCTCCACGGGCGGCCGCATCCTGACCTTTGAAATCGGCGAGCTGAAAATGCAGGCCGCCGGCGGACGCGGCCTGATGCTGATAGACCTCGAGGCCAAGGACACCCTGGCCGGCGCGGCGGCCTACACCCGCAGCGTCAAGATTGAAGGCATAGGCCGCGGCGGCAAGGCGCGCGAGGAAACCCTGGAAATCCGCACGCTGAACAACGCCCGCGCGGCGCGCGCGCGCAAGGGCAAGGCGGCCGACCTGGGCTTCAAGCCCACCGGCGTCACCCGCGTCGAGTAAGAAGTTCGGCGCCCGCCGCCTTGAAAGGGGCGGGCATCCGGCTTCAGGCCGCGAGCAGCGTTTCGAGCTTCCTGAGGCCCGCCACAGTTTCCAGGCAGGCCTGCGCCACTTCCTTGCCCTTGGTCAGGAAGTGGGCGGTGAAGAACCGGCGGTGTTCCTCATGCTCATGGAAATGCTGCGGCGTCAGCACCGCCGAGAACACCGGCACGCCGGTTTCCAGCTGTATGCCCATCAGCGCGCTGATCACCGCATCGGCGACGAACTCGTGGCGGTAGATGCCGCCGTCCACCACCAGCCCGCAGCAGACCACGCCCGCATAGCGGCCCGACTGCGCGAGCTTTTTCGCATGCAGCGGAATCTCGAAAGCGCCCGGCACTTCAAAGGTGTCTATGGATTCGGGGCCCACGCCCTGCCTGGCCATTTCGGCCAGGAAGGCGCCGCGCCCCTGGTCCACGATGTCTTCGTGCCAGGACGACTGGATAAAGGCGAAACGCGCCTTGGGAGGGAATCCGCCGGACTGGGCGGTGGAAGGGGAAGAAACAAGGGTCTGACTCATGGATGGCCTCTAACTAGGTGTTACCAGAATCAGGGCGCACGAGCCTGCGGCCAGCCAGGGGCGCGCAAGCGCCCACGGCACAGCCGATGGCATCGCGCTCTCTTTCATCCGGACTGTGACCGTCGGCTTTGGACTTGAACCAAATCTGCTGACCCCGGCCCACCGTGAGGAGGGCCGGGCGCTCGCGGGCTGATGCAGTTGCCTGCAAACACCGCCGGTGGGGAATTTCACCCCGCCCTGAGAACGCTGCCCCGGCAAAATGGCCGGGGCCTCATGAGTTTAAGGGCTCGCGTGAGCCGCTGCTTGCCGCCGCTTTGCCGGCCCCACAGTGATTGCGGGTGCTCGCGGCGGCGGGGGATTATTCGACTTCCGCGACCAGGTCGATCTCGACACAAGCGCCCATGGGGACTTGCGATACGCCAAACGCGCTGCGCGCATGCTTGCCGGCGTCGCCGAAGATCTCGCCGAACAGTTCGCTGGCGCCGTTGGTCACCAGGTGCTGCTCGGTGTAGTCGCCGGTCGAGTTGACCAGGCTCATGAGCTTGACGATGCGTTTGACCTTGCCCAGGCCGACGGCGGCTTCCAGCGTGCCCATTAGGTCGATGGCGACCGAGCGCGCGGCGGCCTTGCCTTCGTCGGTCGTCATGTTCTTGCCGAGCTGGCCGACCAGGGGCTTGCCGTCTTTCTTGGCGATATGGCCGCTCAGGAAGACCAGGTTGCCGGTGCGCACAAAAGGCAGGTAGGCGGCGACGGGGATTGCCACGGGGGGCAGGGTGATGTTCAGTGCTTTCAGCTTGTCGTAGGCGCTCATGGTGTTCCCTATGTTGATGGCAGTCCCCGGGGCGGGTGCTTCGGGGAATTGTAGGGCGGGCCCGTCCGCGCGCCGGCCTGTAGCGGTATGAAAGGAAGTGATGCAGCCCCGGCCGGCGTAACCGCTTATTCGGGCTTGATGCCGGCCTTGCGCACCACCGCGCCCCAGCGGTCCACTTCGCTGCGCATAAAGGCGCGCAGCTCGTCTCGGCTCGAGCCCTTGAGGTCTATGCCCAGCGTGGTGAGCCGCTCGCGCGTCGACGGATGGGCCAGCGCCGCGACGGCTTCGCTGCGCAGCCGCTCGACGATGTCGATGGGCGTGGTGGCCGGCGCCACCAGGGCCCACCATTGGTTGAACTGCATGCTGTCCATGCCGGCTTCGCGCGCCGTGGGCACCTCGGGCAGGGTGGCCAGGCGGGTGTTGCCGGTCACCATCAGGGCCGAGATTTTTCCCGCGCCCAGCAGCGCGCTGGCACTCGCCAACGTCGCGAAATGGGCGTCCACCTGGCCGGCCGCGACGTCGGTGAGCGCCGGCGCCGAGCCGCGGTAGGGAATCGCGTTGACCTTGATCCCGGCGGCCGTGGCGAACAGCTCGCTGGAGAGGTGGCTGATGGAGCCGTTGCCGCTGTTGGCCAGGGCCAGCGGCACCTTGCTGGCGCGGTAGTGTTTGAGGAAACCCTTGATGTCGCCGTTCTTGTAGGGCCCGCCGCTGGCAAACAGCATCAGCGGTGAGGTGCCGACCATGGAAATCGGCGTGAAGTCGCGCAGCAGGTCATAAGGCATTTTGTTGAACACGGCCGGCGCGATCGCGTGCGGCAGCTCGACGATGGCGAAGGTGTAGCCATCGGGCGCGGCCTTGGCCGCGGCCNCGGTGCCTATGCGGCCCGAGGCGCCGGAGCGGTTGTCCACCACCACGCTCTGGCCCATGGTCTCGCCCATGCGCTGCGCGATGGCGCGCGCAATCGCATCGGTGCTGCCGCCGGGCGCCCAGGGCACGATAAGGCGCAGCGGCTTGTCGGGGTAGGCCGCCTGGGCGGCGGTGCTGATCAGGCTGGCGGCCAGCAGCAGGGCGGTGAGCAATCGGGTCTTCATGGGGCAATCCTTTACGGGGTATCGGTTCAGGGAGGGTTCAGGGAATCAGGAAAAAATGTCAAAGGTGTCGCGGTCGCCCTTGGCGGTCAGCAGCAGCAGGGCGTGTTCGGAAGGAGCGACCTCGCCGCGCGCGCGCAGCTGCGCGAGCGCGCTGAGGCAGGCGCCCGCGCACAGCTCCACCCACAGGCCTTGCGCGGCCAGCCGGGCGCTGCCTTCAGCGGCGCCGGCATCGTCCACCACCAGCGCGCCACCGCCCGAGCGCTGCACGGCCAGCGCCTGCTGCAAGGTGACGGTGCTGCCGCCGGTGGAAAACTGCGCGGTCTGGCCGGCGAAGTCGGCCTGCAGCGGCTCGCCGCCCAGCACGCGGGCCAGGCGGGGAAAGGGCTCGACCGCCCAGAGGCGCGGCATGCGCGCGATCAGCCCGGCTTGCAGCAGGTCGCGCAGGCCGCTGTAAACACCCCAGAGCAGGTCGCCGCGCGCGGTGGGCACCAGCACGTGGTCGGGGATGCAGCCGTCGGCCACACATTCGAGCGCTACCGCGCGGTAGCCTTCGACACCAAAAGCCGGGCTGCCGACAGCGGGCACGCTGTAGTTGGTCAGCGCAAACGCGCCGTCGTTCTCGACGCGACTGCGCAGGTGTTCCCAGCGGCCGAAGCCGCGGTCAAAGGTGAGGCGTTGGGCGCCCAGGCGCTGCAGCGCGCGCGCGAAGGGCTCCGGCATGTCGTGGTAGGTGGCGACCTCGCAGGCCAGGCCGGCGGCCGCGCAATAAGCCGCGGCCGACACCGCCGCATTGCCGCTGGAGGCCAGCACCACGGTTTGCGCGCCCACGTCCAGCGCCCGGCTCACGGCCTGGGCCGACATGCGGTCCTTGTGCGAGCCCGTGGGGTTCATGCCCTCGTGTTTGGCCGAGAGCTGGCGCAGGCCCAAGGCACGCGCCAGGCGCGGCAGGTCCAGGCAGGGCGTGCCGCCTTCGCCCAGAAACACGCCCTGGGTGTAAGGCAGCCAGGCGCCCCACTTATAACCTATGCTGGCGGTTTTAAGGGTTTTGGGCAGTTCGGCATACACCGCTTCCAGGCTCGCGGGCGTGCCGGCCGCCGCGCAGTGCGGGCAGCCGGCCGGCAGGTCCTGCAAGGGGTATTCACGGGCGCAATGGATGCAGCGCAGCCCGGACAGTCGCGGGTTGCGGGTCACTGGAGGGGATGCTGCGGGAGATTCAACAACAAGGGAATTCATGCGGCCAATGGTAGAAAAGCCTGGTCCTGCCGTGCGCGCCTTGTTGGCGGTTTAGAATAAGTGAAACTTATAAGGAGACGGCCATGGCCGAAGCCAGTGCGCGCCAGATCGAGGTGTTCCGCATGGTCATGCGGCTGGGCACGGCCAACCGCGCGGCCGCGGCCCTGCATGTGAGCCAGCCGGCGGTCACGCAGCTGCTGCAGCAGCTCGAAGCGCGCGCCGGCCTCAAGCTGTTTGACCGGCCCAAGGGCAAGCTCACGCCCACGCCCGAAGCCCATGCGCTGATGGAAGAGGTCGAGCGGGTCTACGAGGGCCTGGAGGCCGTGCAGCGGAAAATCGTGGCCCTGCAGTCGCACGAAGACACGGTGCTGCGCATCGGCTCGCTGCACGCCATGGCCGCCAGCGTCATGCCCTGGGCCCTGGCCGAGTTCCAGCGCAGCTACCCGCGCACGCGCTGCCTGCTTTTGGTCGACAGCTCCAAGGTGCTGCGCGAGGCCTTGTTCCAGGGCGCGGTGGATCTGGCTTTCCTGGGCGACGAGGCCGACACCAGCGGCCTGGTGTCCTCGCTGTTCTACCAGGCGCCTGCCGTCTGCATCATGCCGGCCGCCCATCCGCTGGCGCGCAGGCAGCAGCTGTTGCCGCAGGATTTGCAGGAGGTGCCGCTGGTGGGCCTGTCGGCGTCCGACCCGGCGCAGCGGCGCCTGGAAGCGGCGCTCGCGCAGGCCGGTGTGCAGCCGCGTTTTGTGATTGAAACCCCTTACAGCGCGACGCAATGCGCGCTGGTGCTCGCCGGCGCCGGGCTGGCCGTGACGAATCCGCTGGTGGCGCGCGAATACCTGGCGCTGGGCCTGCGCAGCGTGCCGCTGGCGGCCGAAGTGTGGTTCCGCGCCTTGCTGGCCTTCAAGCCCAAGCAGGCGCAATCGGGCGCAGCGCAGGAGTTTGTGGGCCTGTGCAGGCGCCGCCTGGTGGGCAGCCTGCCCGAGGGCTCGATGCTCGGGGAGGCGCTCAGTCCTCGGTAGCCAGGGACTGGGCTTCGGTCTCGGCCAGGGGCTCCACCGTCACCGCCACGTCGAGGATGTGCTGCGCCCCGCCGCGTATCACGCCGCGCATGGGCGAGACATCGAGGAAGTCGCGGCCCGTGGCCAGCGTGACATAGTCTTCACCCGGCGCGCGGTTGTTGGTCGGGTCGAAGTCCAGCCAGGCGCCCAGGCCCGGGCAATAGACCGAGGCCCAGGCATGTGAGGCGTCGCTGCCGACCAGGCGCGGCTGGCCGGGCGGCGGGCTGGTCAGCAGGTAGCCGCTCACATAACGCGCCGGCAGGCCCATGGCGCGGCAGCAGGCCACCATGATGTGGGCAAAGTCCTGGCACACGCCCTTGCCCTGCCTGAGCGCCTCGAGCGCCGGCGTGTTGACCTCGGTGCTTTCGCTCTCGTAGGTCATGGTGTCATGGATGCGTTCCATCAGGTCGCGCGCCGCCTCGGGCAGCGGCCGGCCGGGCAGGAAGCTGGGGCGCGCGAATTCGGCAAAGGCCTCGTCGCGCGGCACATAGGGCGAGGCGAACAGGAATTCGGAGGCGCTGTCGTAGGCCGCGCCGGCGCGGTAGCGGAACTGCTCGCGCACCTGCTCCCAGGGCTGCGACACGGCGCCGTCAGACAGGGCGCTTTCGGACTGCAGCGGGTTGAGGGCCGTGGTGGCGACCACGCTGTCGGCCACCACGGTCAGGCTTTCATGCGCGGCCTGCAGTGAAAAATAGCTGCGCGTGTTGCCGTAGATGTCCACGGTTTCGCGCAGTTGCACGGGCGCCGGGTCGACGCGCAGCGCGTAGCTCAGCAGGCTCTGGCCGTTGCGGCTGGCGGGTTTGAGGTGCACCACATGGTGGGCGTTTTCTACCGCCGGCGCATAGCGGTAGCGGGTTTCATGGACGACGTGCAGCAGCATGGGATGACTCCGCGCCCGGGGCTCAGGCGCCCAGGCTCTGGCTGCCTGATGCCGCGTGGCTGAAGTAGCGGCGGCTCAGGGTGTCCGACAGGTCCAGCGCGGCGTCGCAGCATTGCTCCAGCATCTGGACCAGGCGGCCGTCATGCTGCCGGCAGTCTTCATCGCCGTCGGCTGTTTCGCTGTCCGCGCTGGTTTGCATGCCCGCACACAAATCGGCCAGTGCCCAGCTGCCGGGGTCAGGCAGTTCCATCGCGAGTTCGGGCATGTCGCCCGGCGCGCTGCCGGCCAGCTTGGCCAGGCGCCCGCGCAGGGTCTGCACCACCCAGCCCAGGGAGCGCGGGTTGTCGCGGTCCAGCACCAGCAGATCGAGCAGGGCCGGGATGTCGCGGCGCTGCTGGTATTGCGCGTGGAAGGTGATGGTGCTGTCGAACAGCGCCACCATGGCATTGAAGCCGCCCTCCTCGAACACCGAGCCGGTTTCAAAACCGTGCGCCAGCGCCCCGGCCAGGGTGTTGAGGCGCTCGATGAGACGGCCCACGCTGAGCAGGCGCCAGCCGTCGTCGCGTGTCATGCGGTCGGTCTGCGCGCCCGTCATGGCCGAGAGGAAGCCGCTGGCCGATTCGAGCGCGCGCAGCGCCTCGACGGAAGAGTATTCGAGCAGGTACTGGCTTTGGCCTTGCCCGCCCTGGCTTTGCGACTGGCTTTGGCCCACGCTGCTGAACACCGCGCAGCGCTGGAAAAAATCGGCTTCGGTGCGCACGATCATGTGCCACTGTTCCTGCGACAGGCGTTCGCGCACGGCCGAGGCCGCGCTCTTGAGCGCGCGCAGGTTAAAGCCCACGCTGGCGGCCTGTTCGGTGTCGGCCAGGTTGGCGATCAGCGCGCGTTCAAACACGCGGCGCGCATGCGTGGCCGGCGGCACGGTGTCCAGCACCAGCGCATTGCCGACCGCCATGCTGGTCAGCCAGGCCAGCAAGGGCTGCGAGGTCTGGTCTTCGCCGCCCAGGCACTGCAGCGTGATCTGCGCCAGGCGCGTGGAGTTTTCGGCGCGCTCGGTGTAGCGGCCCAGCCAGAAAAGGTTTTCGGCCGCGCGGCTGGTGACCGGCGGGCGATGCCGCAGCGGGGCGGTGGCCCAGGCGGGCGAGGGCTGCTCGGCACGCGGGGCTGCCGCCTTGGCCGCGGATGCATCACCCAGCACCCAGACGTCAGCGCTGCTGCCGCCGTGCTGCATGGAGGACATGTTCTCGTTCTTGCCGGCCAGCCGCGCCAGCCCGCCGGGCAGCACCTGCCAGGAGCCCTTGCCGTCGGCCACGGCAAACACGCGCAGCATGGCCGAGCGCGGGGAAATCCGCTCGCCCTGCCAGGTCGGCGTCTGCGGCAGCGGCAAATAGGCTTGCACCGTGTAGTCCTCGCCGCGGCGCACGATGCGGCCGGCCCATTCGTCGAGCGCGCGGCGCGACAGTGTGTGGCCTATCACCGACTCCATGCCCGAGCCCGGGTAGGTCGGCTTGATCACGCAGTTCTTGAGCTGGCCCAGCACATCCTGCAGCACCGCCTGCTCGCCGCACCACCAGGTGGCCAGCGAGGGCAGGGCCAAGGTTTCGCCCAGCAGGTGTTCCGACAGCGCGGGCAAAAAGCCCAGCAGCGCGCTCGATTCAAGAAAGGCCGAACCCGGCGTGTTGACCACCAGCACATTGCCCGCGCGTATCACCTGCAGCAGGCCGGGCACGCCCAGCGTGGAGTCCGAGCGCAGCTCCAGCGGGTCCAGGAACTCGTCGTCCAGGCGCTTGAGCAGGCCGTGCACCGGTTCCAGGCCGCGCAGGGTCTTGAGGTAAAGCTTGTCGTCGCGCACCAGCAGGTCACTGCCCTCGACCAGGGTCAGGCCCAGGAAGCGCGCGAGGTAGGCGTGTTCAAAATAGGTTTCGTTGTAAGGCCCCGGGGTCAGCAGCACCACCCGGCTTTCCTCGTTGCCGTCGGCCGGGCTCATGGCCTTGAGGCCGTCCACCAGCGCCTTGTAGGAGGCGGCCAGGCGCTCGACCTTCATCTCGCGGAAGGCTTCGGGAAACAGCAGCGAGATGGTCAGGCGGTTTTCCAGCAGGTAGCCCAGGCCCGAGGGGGCCTGCGTGCGCTGCGACACCACCGACCAGCGGCCGTCGGGGCCGTGGGCGATGTCGAAGGCGGCGATGTGCAGATAGGTGCCGCCGGCCGGCTGCACGCCCTGCATGCCGCGCAGGTAGCCCGGGTGGGCATGCACCAGCGCGCTGGGCAAGAGGCCTTTGGAGAGCAGCTCCTGCGGGCCGTAGATGTCGGCCATGACACGGTCCAGCAGGCGGGCTCTCTGCTGGATGCCGGCCTCGATCTGCGCCCAGTCGCCGGCCGAGACCATCATGGGAAAGAGGTCCAGCGCCCAGGGACGCTGCGGGCCGTTGGCGTCGGCGTAGACGTTGTAGGTCACGCCGTTGTCGCGGATCTGGCGGCGCAGGTTGGCGGTGCGGTGGTTCAGGTCGTAAAAACCGTCGGCGCCCAGGAAGGTGAAAAAGCGCGTCCACTCGGGCGACAGGCTGTCGTCGGTGGCAGCGGCTTCGGGCGGGGGGGCGGCGGTTTCGGGGGCGCCGGCCGCCCGCAGCACGGGCTGGGCGGGCGCGGCCGTTTCCACGGGCGCGGGGCCTTCGGAGACGCGGCCCCGCAACTCGTCGAAGTGGCCGGCTGCCGCATGCGGCGCCAGCGCGGCGGCCAGGGCGCAGGGGGATTCGAGCGCCTGGGCGGCAAAAAGGGACTGGGTGTTATTTTCCACGTGCTGCAAGTATGCCTGCGGCCCACAGGCGCAAAGCCTCAATCAGGTACGGCTTTCCCGCCAAATGGACGATTTATGCCGCTTGCGCATGCAATTGTTGCAGCCATAAGACAGGCTGATGGGCGCCGGGGAAGGCGCCCCCAGCCCGCCCTCAGCGCAGGTCCAGCGTGAACGGGAACTCCCGGCTGGGCTGTGCCGGCGCCACGCGCATCTTGCCGGGCGTGTGGCCCATGCGGAAAAAGCGCGTGAGGCGGCGGCTTTCGGCCTCGTACGAATTGACCGGCAGCGTGTCGTAGTTGCGCCCGCCCGGGTGCGCCACGTGGTATTGGCAGCCGCCCAGCGAGCGCTCCATCCAGGTATCGACGATGTCGAAGGTCAGCGGCGCATGCACGCCTATCGAGGGGTGCAGGGCCGAAGGCGGGTTCCAGGCCTTGTAGCGCACGCCCGCCACATATTCGCCGACGCGGCCCGTGCTTTGCAGCGGCAGGGCCCGGCCGTTGACGGTGATGACGTAGCGGTTGTCGTTCAGGCCCGTGACGTGCACCTCGATGCGCTCCAGCGAGGAGTCGACATAACGCACCGTGCCGCCGGCCGAGCCTTCCTCGCCCATCACATGCCAGGGCTCCAGCGCGCTGCGCAGCGTCAGCTCGATGCTGTTGGATTTGACCTGCCCGATGAGGGGGAAGCGGAACTCGAAATGCGGCTCGAACCAGGCCATGTCAAAGGCGTAGCCGGCTTCGCGCAGCTCGGTCAGCACGTCCTCGAAGTCCATGCGCACAAAGCCGGGCAGCAGGAAGCGGTCGTGCAGCTCGGTGCCCCAGCGGGTGACGCGGCCGTGGTAGGGCTTGTTCCAGAAGCGCGCCACCAGCGCGCGCAGCAGCAGCTGCTGGGCGATGCTCATGCGCGCATGCGGCGGCATTTCAAAGGCGCGCAGCTCCAGCAGGCCCAGGCGGCCGGTGGTGGAGTCGGGCGAGTACATCTTGTCGATGCAGAACTCGCTGCGGTGGGTGTTGCCGGTCACGTCGACCAGGATGTTGCGCAAGGTGCGGTCCACCAGCCAGGGCGGCATGTCGGCGCCGTATTTCTTGCGGTTGTTCTCGATCTCGCGCAGGGCAATTTCGAGTTCGTAGAGCTGGTCGTTGCGGGCCTCGTCCACCCGCGGCGCCTGGCTGGTCGGGCCTATGAACATGCCCGAGAACAAATAGCTCAGCGAGGGGTGGTTGTGCCAGTAGGCGATCAGGCTGCCCAGCAGCTCGGGCTTGCGCAGAAAGGGGCTGTCGGCCGGCGTGGCGCCGCCCAGCACAAAGTGGTTGCCGCCGCCGGTGCCGGTGTGGCGGCCGTCGGTCATGAACTTCTCGGCCGACAGGCGCGTTTCGTGCGCGATCTTGTAGAGGAACTCGGTGTGCTCCACCAGCTCGCCCCAGTTGTAGGCCGGGTGGATGTTGACCTCGATGACGCCGGGGTCGGGCGTGACCTGCAGCATTTTCAGGCGCGGGTCGCGCGGCGGCGGGTAGCCTTCAAGCACGATGCTCACGCCCAGCGCCTCGGCTGTGGCTTCCACCGCGGCCAGCAGGTCCAGGTAGTCCTCGAGACGCTCCATGGGCGGCATGAAGACATAGATCGCGCCCACTTCGCCGCGGCCCGATTTGTTGGCCTGGCTGTCCGGGTCGGCCTTGGGTTTGTCCTTGGGGCCGTTGGCGCGCTGCGGGTCGCGCACTTCCACGCACAGCGCAGTGCGCGTGAGCCAGGCGGCCGATTCAAAAGGCTTGGGCGCGCGGTCGTCGGCGGGCGCGGCCGCCTCGGGTGCTGCGCCGGCCGGCTGGCTGCCCGCGCCGCCGGTGCCGTTGTTGCCCGTGGGGCGGAACTGCAGGATGCGGCTGGCCTGCGAGAGCGCGGTGTTGCCGCTCAGGTAGCGCGCCATGTACTGCGCCAGCGAACTGGCGCTGCCGCCCGCGGAAGGCGCCGCCGCCGTGGCGCCGCGGGCATCGCTGAAGCTGCCGTTGTAGCGCGCGGCCAGTGCCGAGGCATCCGGCAGGTCCTGGCGCGGCGCGAAGGGGTCGGACTCTATCATGTAGGGGTAGTCGGTCTTGGACACCCAGGGCACGGAATCCAGCGGCAGGCGGTAGCCCATGGGGGAGTCGCCCGGCATCAGATACATGCGCTCGTCGCGGAAAAACCAGGGGCCCGTGGTCCATTTCGGGCCGGCCAGCGCGGGCGAGGCGCCGGCGTTTCTTTGTTTGAGCTGCTCCTTGGTCTGCAGCGGCAGCACATAGCCCACCACCGAGTCCAGGCCCTGCATGAAGACGCGGCGCAGGCGCTCGCGCTCCATCGCGTCGTCCAGCCGCGAGTCGAAGGGGTCGACATTGACCGGCAGCCGGCGTTCGCGCCAGAGGTAGTACCAGGTGTCTTCATAGCCCGGCGTGATGTAGGTCGTGGCCAGGCCCAGCTTGCCCGCCAGGGTCTGCACAAAACGCTGCGCGTCGGCGCTGGTGTAAGTGCAAGGCTGGCGCTCGTCGGCAAACAGGGCCGGGTTCTGCCAGATCGGCTGGCCGTCCTTGCGCCAGAAGATGCTTAATGCCCAGCGCGGCAGCTGCTCGCCCGGGTACCACTTGCCCTGGCCGAAATGCAGGAAGCCGCCTTCGCCGTATTCGGCGCGCAGTTTTTGCACGAGCTCGGTCGCATAGCCGCGTTTGGTCGGGCCTAGCGCGGCGATGTTCCATTCGGCCGCGTCGCGGTCGGTGGTGGCCACAAAAGTCGGTTCGCCGCCCATGGTCAGGCGCACGTCGCCGGCCGCCAGGTCCTGGTCGACCTTCTCGCCGAGTGCCAGCACCTCCTGCCATTGCTCTTCGGTATAGGGTTTGGTCACGCGCGGCGATTCGTAGATGCGCTGCACCGCCATGTGGTGCTCGAACTCGACCTCGGATTTGTCGACGCCGCCCTCGACGGGCGCGGCGCTCGAGGGCTCGGGCGTGCAGGCCAGCGGGATATGGCCTTCACCGGCCATCAGGCCCGAGGTCGGGTCCAGGCCCACCCAGCCCGCGCCCGGCAAAAACACCTCGCACCAGGCGTGCAGGTCGGTGAAATCGGCTTCGGCACCGCTGGGGCCGTCTATGGACTTGACGTCGGCCTTGAGCTGTATCAGGTAGCCCGAGACAAAACGCGCGGCCAGGCCCATGTGGCGCAGCAGTTGCACCAGCAGCCAGCCGGTGTCGCGGCAGGAGCCGCAGGCCAGGCGCAGGGTCTCCTCGGGTGTCTGCACGCCGGGCTCCATGCGGATCGAATATTGGATGTCCGACTGCAGGCTCTGGTTCAGGCCCACCAGGAAATCGATGGTGCGTTTGGGCGTGCGGTCGATTTTCTCGAGGTAGCGCTTGAACAGCGGTGTGGCCGGCTGGGTGGCCAGGTAGGGCGCCAGTTCCCGGGCCTGCAGCGCGTTGTAGCTGAAGGGGAATTCCTCGGCGGCCGGCTCCAGGAAGAAGTCAAAGGGGTTGAACACCGCCATTTCCACGACCAGGTCCACCGTGACCTTGAACTCGCGCGTCGGCTCGGGAAACACCAGCCGGGCCTGGTAGTTCGCGAAAGGGTCCTGCTGCCAGTTGATGAAATGCCCGGCGGGTTCGACCTTGAGGGAGTAGGACAGCACCTGGGTGCGGCTGTGCGGCGCGGGCCGCAGGCGGACCACCTGAGGGCCCAGCCGCACCAGGCGGTCGTATTTGTAATGGGTGATGTGGCTCAGGGCAACGTGGATGGACAAGGCAACCTCGCTTAAAAAAATAACTGGGCGCAGGGACCGCCACATCATGCGGTCTTCAAAACACAGTGTGAACAGCTTACCCGGATTTGGCGGTATTTCTGAAAGCAAGAGCTGCGCCATGCGGAGTTTGCATGGCGCGCTGTCGTCTTCTTGCCCCGCCCCCCCGTTAAACAGTTTCTTAAAAAAGCAAAAAAGTGGGGGAGGCGGCTTTGGGGCCAACGGTATTCATCATCGTGTCATGGCACGTGCCATGAGGCCGGGGCTCGCCCTGGCCGGTTTTATCGCGGGCGCGGCCCTGCAATTGCAGCAGCCCGCGCTGTGGCCGTGGCAAGGCTATGCCCTGTGCTCCGGGCTGGTCTGTTTGGCGGCCTTGTTATGCCGGCTGTTGCGCCATCAGCCCAAAACATCCTGGCGCAGGGCCTTGCAGGTATTGGGCCTGGCGGCGCTGCTGGGTTTTGGCTCCACCGGCTGGCGGGCCTGCGTTTTCCAGTCCAGCGCGCTGGAGCCGGCCCTGGAAGGCCGCGACATCGAGGTCACAGGCGGCGTGCCGGCCATGCCGCAGCCCGGTGAAGACGGCCTGCGCTTTCGCCTCGACGTGGAATCCGCGCGCCTGAACGGTCGCCCGGTGGCCCTGCCGCCGCGCATCCTGCTGGGCTGGTATTCGGGCTTTGCCGGGCGGGAGGCACGCAGCCCCGCGCAGAACATGCAGGATGCGGACCCGTTTGAAGCGGCGCTGGCCCTGCAGCGCCAGCCGCAGCCCTTGCGTGCCGGCGAGCGTTGGCGCATGACGGTGCGGCTCAAGGCACCGCACGGCAATAGCAACCCGCATGGCTTTGACTACGAACTGTGGCTGTGGGAGCAGGGCATACAGGCTACCGGCTATGTGCGTGCCGGCGTGCATGACGCGCCGCCTGAAAAGCTCTCCGGCAGCTGGCAGCACCCCATCGAGCAGGCCCGGCAGGCGGTGCGCGAGAAAATTTTCGCGCGTGTGGAGAACCGCCAATGGGCCGGCATCATCGCCGCGCTGGTGGTGGGCGACCAGAACGCCATAGAGCGCGCCGACTGGGATGTGTTCCGCGCCACGGGGGTGGCCCACCTGATGAGCATTTCCGGGTTGCATATAACGATGTTCGCCTGGGCCGCCTCGCTGCTGGTCGGCGGCCTCTGGCGCCGCTCCGCGCTTCTCACGCCCAGGCTGTGCCTGGCCTTGCCGGCCGCGGGCGCCGGCGCGCTGGGCGGCCTGCTGCTGGCGGCCCTGTACGCGCTGTTTTCAGGCTGGGGCGTGCCCGCGCAGCGCACCCTCTTGATGCTGGCCACCGTGATCCTGCTGCGCCAGGGCGGCCGGCAATGGCCCTGGGCACAGACCTGGCTGCTGGCCATGGCCGTGGTGGTGGCCGTGGACCCCTGGGCCTTGATGCAGGCCGGTTTCTGGCTGTCTTTTGTGGCGGTCGGTGTGTTGTTCGCGACGGATTCCGGTGTGCGTCCTGACCATGGCATTCAAGAGCCGGTTTCGCCAGGTGGATGGCGGCGGCATGGGCCGCGCTGGCTGGCCGGCCTGGCCCGCGCCGTGCGCGAGCAATGGGTGGTGACGCTGGCGCTCACGCCGCTGTCGCTGCTGCTGTTCAACCAGGTCTCGCTGGTCGGCCTGCTGGCCAATGCCGTGGCCATTCCCGCCGTGACCTTGCTGATCACGCCGCTGGCCCTGCTGGGCGTGCTGTGGGCGCCGGCCTGGGCCGCGACGGCCGGCTGCGTCAGCCTGCTGGCGCTGTTCCTGCAATGGCTGGCCAACTGGCCGCTGGCGTCCGTCAGCGTGGCCGCGGCGCCGTTGTGGTGCGCCGTCGCCGGTGTGGCGGGCGGCGGCTTGCTGGCGATGCAGCTGCCCTGGCACTGGCGCGTGCTGGGCATTCCGCTGCTGCTGCCCGTGCTGCTGTGGCAGCCGCTGCGGGTCGCGCCCGGGCAGTTTGAACTGCTGGCGGCCGACATCGGCCAGGGCAATGCGGTGCTGGTGCGCACCGCGGGCCACAGCCTGCTCTATGACGCGGGGCCGCGCTTTTCGCGCGAAAGCGATGCCGGCCACCGCGTGCTGGTGCCGCTGCTGCGCGCGCTCGGTGAGCGGCTGGACATCCTGATGGTCAGCCACCGCGATATCGACCACATAGGCGGGGCGGCCGCGGTGCTGGCCATGCAGCCCGGGGCGCGGCTGCTCAGCTCGATTGAGGACACGCACCCGCTGCAGGCCTTGCGCAAGGCCGAACGCTGCGCGGCCGGCCAGCATTGGGAATGGGACGGCGTGCAGTTCGAGCTGCTGCACCCGCCCGCCGCGGCCTACGGCACGGTGGCCAAGCCCAATGCCATGAGCTGCGTGCTGCGCATCTCCAACGGCAGCCGCACGGCCTTGCTGGTGGGCGACATCGAAGCGCCGCAGGAAGCGGCCCTGGCCGCCGGCGATCCGGCCCGCCTCCGGGCCGACTTTCTGCTGGTGCCGCACCACGGCAGCAAAACATCCTCAAGCGCGGCATTCCTGGACGCCGTCCGGCCGCAACTGGCCATGGCGCAGGCGGGCTACCGCAACCGCTTCGGCCACCCGGCCGAGCCGGTGGTGGCGCGCTACGAGGCGCGCGGCATCAGCCTTGTCAACTCCGCGACATGCGGGGCGGCGACATGGGACAGCCGGCATGCCGAGGCTGTGCGCTGCCAGCGGGAGGAGGGCAAACGCTACTGGCATCATGTGCTTGCACATTAAAAATAAGGCGGGCATGCGCCGTCTTGGCGCATAACTTGCTAAGCTATGTCAAAACAATGCCCTGCGCATAACTTGCTGGAGATCAAGCCAATGAGCCGACCGATGTTTGATGAGATGAATGCCACGGAATCCAGCGTCCGTGAACACTACCAGGGCTACCAGCGCTGGCTGGCGAAACAGCCGGCCGACGTGATGGAGGCGCGCCGCGCCGAAGCCGAGATGATTTTCCGCCGCGTCGGCATCACTTTTGCCGTCTACGGCGCCAAGGACGAGGACGGCGCCGGCACCGAACGCCTGATTCCCTTCGACCTGATTCCTCGCATCATCCCCGCCCACGAGTGGGCCAGCATGGAAAAAGGCCTGGTCCAGCGCGTCACGGCGCTGAACCGCTTCATCCACGACGTCTACCACGGCCAGGAAATCATCAAGGCCGGCGTCATCCCGTCCGAGCAGATCTTCCAGAACGCGCAGTTCCGCCCCGAGATGATGGGTGTGGACGTTCCCGGCAATATCTATTCACACATCAGCGGCATCGACATCGTGCGCGCGCCCAATGCCCAGGGCGAGGGCGAGTATTACGTGCTCGAAGACAACCTGCGCGTGCCCAGCGGCGTGAGCTACATGCTGGAAGACCGCAAGATGATGATGCGGCTGTTCCCCGAGCTGTTCAGCGAAAACCGCGTCGCGCCGGTCGCGCACTACCCCGACTTGCTGCTGGAAACCCTGCGCGCCATGGCGCCGCCCGCCACGGCCGAGCCCACGGTGGTGGTGCTCACGCCCGGCATGTACAACTCGGCCTACTTCGAGCACGCCTTCCTCGCGCAGCAAATGGGCGTGGAACTGGTCGAAGGCCAGGACTTGTTCGTCAAGGACAACTTCGTCTACATGCGCACCACGCGCGGCCCGCGCCGCGTCGACGTGATTTACCGCCGCGTCGACGACGACTTCCTGGACCCGCTGGCCTTCCGCCCCAATTCGACGCTGGGCTGCGCGGGCCTGCTCAACGTCTACCGCAGCGGCAATGTCTCGCTGTGCAATGCCATAGGCACGGGCGTGGCCGACGACAAGTCCATCTACCCCTATGTGCCCAAAATGATCGAGTTCTACCTCGGCGAAAAACCCATCCTCAAGAACGTGCCCACCTATATGTGCCGCAACAACGAGGATTTGCAGTACACCCTGGCCAACCTCAAGGACCTGGTCGTCAAGGAAGTGCACGGCGCGGGCGGCTACGGCATGCTGGTCGGCCCGGCCGCCACCAAGGCCGAGATCGAGGAGTTCCGCGCCGCCTTGCTGGCCAACCCCTCGGGCTACATCGCCCAGCCCACGCTGAGCCTTTCCACCTGCCCGACCTATGTCGAAAGCGGCATCGCGCCGCGCCACATCGATTTGCGGCCTTTTGTGCTGAGCGGCAAGGAAGTGCAGATGGTGCCCGGTGGCCTCACGCGCGTGGCGCTGAAAGACGGCTCGCTGGTGGTCAACTCCTCGCAGGGCGGCGGCACCAAGGACACCTGGATTCTGGAGGGCCCGTCCTCACCCGTGGGGTTCCAGTCTCAATCGCAGTCGCAGACCCAAGTCCAAGTGGGAGGGAAATAATCATGTTGTCTCGTACTGCCGATCACCTTTTCTGGATGTCGCGCTACACCGAGCGGGCTGAGAACACAGCCCGGATGCTCGACGTCAACTACCAGACCTCGCTGCTGCCGCAGTCGGCCGCCGTGGTGCAGGGCGGCTGGCAAAGCCTGCTGAGCATCAGCGAGCTCAAGCCCTCTTATGCCGCCAAATACGGCGACAGCATCAACCCGCGCGAAGTCATGGACTTCATGGTGCGCGACGAGCAGAACTCCTCGAGCATCGTCTCCTGCCTGAAGAATGCCCGCGAGAACGCGCGCGCCGTGCGCGGGACCCTGACCACCGAAGTCTGGGAAACCCAGAACCAGACCTATCTCGAAGTGATCCGCATGTTGCGCAACGGCGACTTCGAGCGCGATCCCGGCCAGTTCTTTGAATGGGTCAAGTTCCGCTCGCACCTCTCGCGCGGTGTCACGGCCGGCACCATGCTGCAGGACGAGGCTTTCCACTTCCTGCGCCTGGGCACCTTCCTGGAGCGCGCCGACAATACTGCCCGCCTGGTGGACGTGAAATTCCACGCGGTGCAAAACGACTTCCTGGGCAGCGACGGCGAGAAGGACCAGGAGTACGACTTCTACCACTGGAGCGCGATCCTGCGCAGCGTTTCCGGCTTCGAGGTCTACCGCAAGGTGTATCGCGACGTCATCAAGCCAGAGCGCGTGGCCGAGCTGCTGATCCTGCGGCCCGACATGCCGCGCTCGCTGCTGGCCTGCCTTAACGAGCTCATGGGCAACCTTGCCATGGTGACCAGCGACACGGCCAGCGAAACCCAGCGCCGCGCCGGCAAGCTGCGCGCCGACCTGCAGTACGCCCGCATCGACGAGATCCTCGCCACCGGCCTGCACGCCTTCCTGACCCAGTTCCTGGACCGCGTCAACGAGATAGGCGCGCACATCAGCCGCGAGTTTCTTGTGCCGGCCACCCACTGAGCACCGCAAGCGCCGCGTTGTGCGTGGGATGAGCCACCCATGAAACTACACATCCGGCATACCACCGACTACCGGTATACCGAGCCGTTGCGCTACGCGCTGCAGACGCTGTGGCTCACGCCGCAGTCCGGCCCGGCGCAGACCGTGAACTACTGGAGCCTGGGCGCGCCCGAAAAACTGTTCACCCAGCGCGACGCCTTCGGCAACACCATCAGCTCCTACACCTTTGTCGGCAAGGAGGCCGACAACGTGCGCTGGAGCCTGGTCAATGCGGCCGGCGAGGTTGAAACCTTGGGCGTGGCCGAGTTCAACGACGACGAAACCCTGCCGCATCCCTATTTCTTTCTGCGCGCCACCCACCTGGCCGAGCCGCACTGGGAACTCGCCGAGTTCGGCCGCCGTTTTATCGCGCAAAGCCTGGACGGCACGGCCAACCTGCCCGCCTTGCTGGCCCTGAGCCGGGGTGTGGCCGATGCGGTGAGCTACCGCAAGAACAGCACCAGCGTGAGCACCACCGCGCTCGAGGCCTTCAAGTCCGGCGCGGGCGTCTGCCAGGACCAGGCCCATGTGATGGTCGCCATCTGCCGCAGCCTGGGCTACCCGGCGCGTTATGTCAGCGGCTACTTCTACGCCGCCAACGAACCCGACCTGGCCAGCCATGCCTGGTGCGACGTCTGCCTGGACGTCGCCACCCGCCGCTGGGCCAGCATAGACGTGACCCACAGCTGCCTGATCGACCAGCGCCACGTGCGCCTGGCCATGGGCACCGACTACAACGCCTGCCCGCCCATCAAGGGCGTGCGCCAGGGCGGCGGGAAGGAGTCCATGACCGTGCAGATTACGATTGAGCCGGTGTGAGGTTTCCCCTATGACCGATATCAAGCCCGCAAAATTTCCTGACGACCTTGAGCACGTCGTCGCCATCTTTCGCGAATACATCGCCAGCCCAACCGTGGACCTGGGCTTCCAGGATTACGAGGCGGAATTCGCCGCCTTGCCGGGAAAGTACGCCGCGCCCGAGGGCCGGCTGCTGCTCGCATGGAAGGGCCAGGCCGTCGTCGGATGCGCGGCGCTTCGCCGCGTTGATGCAAGCACTTGCGAAATGAAGCGTGTCTATGTACGGCCGGGTGCGAGAGGCGAGAACCTGGGCCGGCGCCTCGTCGAAAGCGTACTCGCCGAGGCGCGCGCCGCCGGCTATTCACGCGTCTGCCTGGATGTGCTGCCCGAGTTCACTGCCGCCCAGCGAATTTACGAATCGCTGGGTTTTCTGCCGGCGGAGCCTGTTGCGTTTAATCCCGTTCCCGGCACCAAGTTCCTGGCGCTTGAACTTTCCCCATCGGGGCTTTCGGATGCGGCCTGAGCCTCCCTGGATGCCCATCGCCCGCGCCGAAGCCGGCATTCGCACATTTCCTGTGGGCCAGAGCAACCCCCGGGTCACCGAATACCATGCGCTCACCAATATCCGAGGCTATGACGACAAGGCTTCATGGTGCTCGTCGTTTGTGAACTGGGCTTTGGACCAGGTCGGCATTCCCGGCACCGGGTCGGCGCTGGCGCGTTCATGGCTGGAGTGGGGCAAGCCGCTGGATGCCCCTGTGCCCGGGTGCATTGCGGTTCTCTCGCGCGAAGACCCGGGCGGCTGGAAGGGCCATGTCGGTTTTTTTCTTCGCGCGGATGCGCAGCATGTGTATTTATGGGGCGGCAACCAGCTCGATGAGGTGCGCGAGCATTTTTATCCATTGGCCAATGTACTGGCCTATCGCTGGCCTTCGCAAAAGACAGCCTGACTCTTCGCCTCGGGGCGGTGTTGAGCCATATCTTTCATTCTGCTTTCGATGTCTGGCGCAGATGGCCACCCGCGTAGGGGAAAGCACGGGTCGCTGTGCCAGCGGATTGACAGCTACGCGCATTAATGTTGCGGGACACCCATCACAACAAGGACCCGACATGAAACGCCGCCATCTTCTGCAAGCCGCTTCGGCCGTCATCGCATTGCCCTCGCTGGCCTGGGCCCAGGACAAATATCCCGGCAAGCCCATCACGCTGATTTGCCCTTACTCGGCGGGGGGCAATGCCGACCAGCGCTCGCGCCAGATCGGCCGTTTCATTTCCACGGCGCTGGGCCAGCCAGTGCTCGTAGACAACAAGCCAGGCGCGGGCGGCAATATCGGCACCGAGGCCGTTGCGCATGCCAAGCCGGACGGCTATGTCATCGGCATGGGCAACTTCGCCCCGCTGGCGGTCAACCCCACCATGTTCAAGAAGATGAACTTTGACCCTGCCAAGGAGCTGGTGCCGGTATGCCTGATCGAGAAGGGACCGCTGGTGCTGATGGTGCCGGCGAGTTCCCAGTTCAAGAGCGTCAAGGACATCATCGCCGCCGCCAAGGCCAGTCCCGGCAAGCTGTCCTTCGCTTCGGGCGGCCTGGGCGGCTCGCACCATTTGTCGGGCGAGATGTTCAAGTCGCTGGCCGGCCTGTCCATCACCCATATCCCCTACAAGGGCGGAGCGCCCGCCACCACCGACCTGATGGGCGGCCAGGTCGACATGATGTTCGAGCAGATGTATTCCGCCGCGCCCTCGATCCGCGCCGGCAAGCTGCGCGCGCTGGCCATCACCAGCAAGACGCGTTCGCCGCTTTTTCCCGACCTGCCCACCATGGCCGAGGCCGGCGTGCCGGGCTTCGAGGTCCAGAACTGGCAAGGGCTGGTGGCGCCGGCCGGCACACCCGCGGCCCTCATCAAGCTGCTCAATGAAACCGTCAACAAGGCGCTCGCCGATCCAACCATCAAGGAGCAGATGCTAGGGCAGGGCAACGAACTCGGTGGCGGTACACCCGAGCAGTTCGCGGCCTTGATCAAGTCGGAGGCCGATCGTTGGGGCAAGCTGGTCAAGAGTGCGAACATCAAGCCTGAGTAGGTGGCCAGCGCTGGCTGGGTGCCGGTGATAGCATGACTCGGAAAAAATGCTGAATTACCTTGCCCCACTTTTCCTCTGTGCCTCAATGCTGCTGCCATCGGCAGCGGGAGCGACTCAAACGCCGGCCGATGAGCCTGCGGTTTACCCCGGAAAGTCGTGGGAGGCGATTCCCCCTTCATCCCTGAGTCCCGAATGCCGTGCCCAGCTCGACCTGGCTCGCGGCTATCTGCAAACCCTGGACACAACATCGCTGATGGCGGTGCAGCAGGGGAAGGTATTGTTCAGCTATGGCCCGACCGAGCTCGTCAGCATTTTGTTCTCGGCCCGCAAAAGCATCCTGTCCATGCTTTACGGCAACTATGTGGCGGACGGAACGGTTGATCTCGAGAAAACCCTGGCCGACCTTGGTATCGACGATATAGGCGGGCTCTTGCCCATCGAACGGCAGGCCAGGCTCAGGCATTTGCTGACGGCGCGTTCCGGTGTGTACCATCCGGCCGCCAACGGCGGCGACGACCTCGCGTCCGCCCCGGCGCGAGGCTCGCAAACACCGGGCACGTACTTTCTCTACAACAACTGGGATTTCAACGCCGCCGGCACGGTGTTTGAATCGCTGACGGGGAAGAGCATCTACCGTGCATTTGCCGATGACCTTGCCGCCCCTTTGCAGCTTGAGGACTTTCAGCCGGAACGCCATCGCCGCACCGGCGACCTCACGAAGTCGCAGCATGCCGCCTATCACTTCTTTCTATCCACCCGGGACATGGCGCGCCTGGGCTATCTGATGCTTCGGCAAGGCAACTGGCGCGGGCAGACGCTCATTCCGCAGCGCTGGGTTGCCGAGACCACTGCTGCCGTGACCCCTGCCGTGGAGATGCATCCGCCCCGAACGGCCAGGCGCCACTTTGCTTACGGCTACCTGTGGTGGGTACTGGAGGAGCCATCGGATTCTCCGCTCCAGGGTGCCTACATGGCGTGGGGCGTGCATGGCCAGTACATTCTTGTCGTGCCCAAGCGCCAGATGGTGATTGCCCACAAGCGCCAAGTCCCCGTCGCGGGGAATTGGAACGTCAGCTGGGTTGCGCCCGGTGATTTTTTGACGGCGGCCAGAACGCTGGCGGGGGCGCCCTGCCCTTAGGCAACCTGTCTTCGGCCTACTGCCTGACCCGAGCCGCGACTTCCCGTCCCAGCTCAATCACCGCCATCGCGTAGTAGCTGCTCCAGTTGTAGCGCGTGATGGCATAAAAGTTCTCGGTGCCGGCCACGTATTGCGGGGCGTCCTGGCCGTTGAGCAACTCGACCAGGGCCAGCGGGCCGGTGTGTTGCAGGGCGACGCCTTCGAGCACCGCGCCTTTTTCTGTGAAGCCGGCGACGCTGAAAGTCGGCAGGATGTCGGGCGCCATCAGCGCGTCCATGTCGAGGCGGCTTTTGTCAAAGCTCACGGGGTAGTGCGTGGGCATGCCGGGCTGCCAGTTGAAGGCTTTGAAATAACTTGCGACGGAGCCGATCACGTCGGTCTTGCTGTTCCAGAGGTCCACCGTTCCGTCGCCGTCAAAGTCGACGGCGTACTTGATCCAACTGGAAGGCATGAACTGCGGCATGCCCATGGCGCCGGCAAAGCTGCCGCGGGCGTCGAAGGGGTTGGCTGCCAGCCGGTTCTGCAGGGTCAGGAATTGCTCGATCTCGCCCTTGAAGAATTCGCTGCGTTCCTTCGCGCGCGGGTGGCTGGCGGGAAAGTCAAAAGCCAGCGTGGTCAGCGCGTCCATCACGCGGAAGTTGCCGGTATCGCGGCCGTAAATTGTTTCCACGCCAATGATGCCGACGATGATTTCGGCGGGCACGCCGTATTCCTTTTCGGCGCGCTCCAGCGCCGCCTGGTTCTCCAGCCAGAAGCGCCGACCGGCTTCTATGCGCACCGGGTCTATGAAGCGGCTCCTGTAAACGCGCCAGTTCTTCACAAAGGTTTTGGTGGGCGGCTGCATGAGGCGCACGACGGTGGCGTTGTAGCGCGACTGGCCTATGGCGTCGCGCACCCAGTCCGGGTCCAGGTCGCGGCGCGCGGCCAGGTCGTCGGCGAACTGCATGGCCTCGGGGCGCGTCGAATACAGCGGCCCCTGGGTTTGTGCCGGCGCGGCCACTTTTTTCCGTAAGGGCTTTGCGTCGCCGGCCCAGGCGGAACAGGCCAGCGCGGCGAGCAGGCAAAGGGCAAATCCGGAACGGTAAAAGGGCATGAGTCAGGTGGTGGAGTGCGGTGGAGAGCGGTGGAGAGGGCCGTGCGGCCATGCCCGATTTTACGCAGGCCAGCTCAGCCGGCTGAACTCTTGCCTGAGTGCATGCAACTGTGGCGCCGCCTTGCCCGCGCCGGCCGGTGCGGCGGCGTAACGCTGCTGCTCCAGGCGTAGCAGCCAGTCGGCCAGGGCCTGCGCGGCGCTGCCCGGCTGTTGGCCGTAGCGGGCCAGCACCTCTGCGGCGAGCTGGCGCGGCGAGGTGGCCGCTGTGCTGGGGATGCCGGCCTTGTCCAGCCGGTGGCGCGCGCGGGCCAGCAAGCGCACCCAGGGGTCGTGCTGGCTGCGGTCCCACCAGCTCCAGCCGGCGCCCAGCAGCGCTGCCGCCACGAGGATGGCGATCAGCATATAGCTGAGGTCTTCCCAGCTCGGCGATTCAAAGCCCAGGTTTTTCAGCAGATTGAACTGCTTGCCCTGGGTGTAGTTGAGCACCCACTGGTTCCAGCTGTTGTTGGTCGCTTCCCAAAACAGGCGCAGCTGGGCCATGAGCGTCGGGCTGAAGGTACGCAAGGCCCGCGCAACCGCGCCTTGCGGCGCCTCCAGCCGCTCGAACTCGCCGATACGCCGCGGGGCGACCACCGAGGTCGGGTCCACACGCACCCAGCCGCGGCCGGCTTCCCAGACTTCGGCCCAGGCATGGGCGCTGCTCTGGCGAACCACCCAGAAGCCGTCCACGGAGTTGAGTTCGCCGCCCTGGTAGCCGGTGACGATGCGCGCCGGGACGTCCATCGCGCGCATCAGGATGACAAAGGCTGAGGTGATGTGTTCACAAAAGCCCTGTTTGCGGTCGAACCAGAACTCGTCGGCGCTGTGCTGGCCGTAAACCCCGGGCTCCAGCGTGTAGAGGTAGCCGCCTGTGCGCAGGCGGTTCATGACCTCCTCCACGAGCGCGGCGGTGCCGGCACGCGCCAGGCGAGGGGTATTGCGTATCTCGCTGGCGAGGGCTCGCGTGCGGGGGTTGAAGCCCGACGGCAGGTCGATGAACTCCTGCAGGCCCGGCACGGTTTGCAGCGGGCCGTGCTGGAAGTTCGGGTAGCTCTGGGCCTTGTAGCGCAGCAGGTCGGTGATGGGGCGGTTCGCCAGCCATTGCAGGTCGGGCTGCATCATGCCCTGGAAACCGGAGGGCAGCACGGGGGCCTGGGCCGCCGCTTCCATCACGAACAGCCAGGGCCGGTTGGTGGGCTCCATCGTGACCTCGTAATTGATCGGTGTGCCGGCGACGGCGAGCTCGGCGGTCACGCCGAAGCGCGCGGAGGTGTTCAGGCGCGAGGGCCGCCATTCGCGGCCGTCGAAGCTGGACAGCACCGGGCCGCGAAAGTACATGTCCCGCTTGCGCGGCGGCGCGCCGTCGAACTTGATGCGCATGGCCACGCTTTCGTCCAGCGCCAGGCTGGCCAGGGTGCCGACCTGCATGCTCGCGCTCAGGCCGCTGCGCCCGGCCATGGCGTCGCTGGGCACGCCCCATAGAGGCGCCAGCCGCGGGAACAGCAGGAACAGCACCAGCATGATGGGTGTGCCCAGCAAGGCCATCCAGCCGGCGGTCCTGGCGGCCTGCGACAGCGGCGGCCTGCCGACGGGCATGTGCGCGTTGACCAGCATGGTCAGCAGGCCCAGCAGGCCCAGCAGCATGCTGAGCGCGGTCAACAGAGACTGCGAGTAGAAGAAATTGCTCAGCATGCAAAAGAAGCCGAGGAAAAAAATCACAAAGGCATCGCGCTTGGCGCGCAGCTCCAGGGTTTTGAGGGTCAGCAGCACCACCATCAGCGTCACGCCCGCGTCGCGCCCCAGCAGCGTGCGGTGCGTGAGCCAGGTCGCGGCCAGGGTGAGCGCCATCAACAGCAGCAACCAGCGCTTGCCCGGCAGCGGCCGCGCCTTCACGGCCAGCCAGCCGCGCCAGAGCAGCACCGCGCCGGCCAGCGCGCTGCACCAGAGGGGGAGTTCGTTCACCTGGGGCAGCAGCACCCAGGCGATGACTGCCAGCAGGAACAGGGTGTCGCGGGCGTCGCGAGGCAGGGATTGGAGGCGGCTCAGCATGATTGCTCCTGCTGGCCGGCCGCCGGGTCTTGCTCCGGTTTGCGCGCTCTTGCCCATTGCATAGGCTTGCTGGCCGGGGTTGCCCGGCGGCAACTCACTTTCTTTTGCTTCGCCAAAAGAAAGTAAGCAAAGAAAAGGCGACCCTGGTGTCTGCGTCCCCTGCGCTTC